>Ga0210402_10004154_pt1 | contig 13260 bp, 12 predicted proteins | sample IncBWC7MmetaG_FD_161055 | JGI IMG/M metagenome (GOLD analysis project Ga0210402, IMG submission 161055) | Forest soil microbial communities from Barre Woods Harvard Forest LTER site, Petersham, Massachusetts, United States - Inc-BW-C-7-M | ecosystem: Environmental > Terrestrial > Soil >...
GCTGGCGCCGGGCATCGATCTGCGTTGGGACGCGTTGCCGGGGTACAGCGAAGCAGCATCCGAGCGCATGCCACATGCGTGGAAGGCAGGGGAGCAGACTTTATTGTTACGCCGCCAACTCGAGGCGATGGAGGACGGCGGAACGGTGATTATCTCAGCGCCGGCGAATCCGTTTCGCTGCCCTCCCGGCCCCTACGAGCGTGCGAGTCTCATCGCCTATTACCTCAAAACCAAGAAGCCGAAGTCGAAGCTCATCCTGCTCGACGCCAAAGATGCGTTCTCCAAGCAGGGGCTCTTCCAGAACGCCTGGAAGGAACTTTATCCGGGAATGCTCGAATGGGTGCCGCTTTCGGCAGGCGGCAAGGTCACGTCAGTTGACGTAGCCGACATGACGCTCGTCACCGAGTTCGGAAAGCATAAGGCAACCGTGGCCAATGTGATTCCTCCGCAAAAGGCAGGGCGCATTGCCGAGACGGCGGGCGCCGCCGACCGCAGCGGCTGGTGCCCGGTCGATCCGGTGACATTTGAATCCAGGCAGCAGCCCAACATCCATGTGATTGGCGATGCGGCTATCATGGGCGCGATGCCGAAATCGGCCTTCGCGGCCAATGCGCAAGCCAAGGTCTGCGCGGCTGCGGTCGCCAAACTGTTGGGCGGCAGCAGCCCGGACCAGGCGAAGCTGATCAATACTTGTTATAGCCTGGTGGCTCCGGACTACGGCATCTCGGTCGCAGGCGTGTACCGGGCCGCGGATGGACAGCTCAAAGAGGTTGAGGGGTCGGGAGGCGTCAGTCCCATAGACGCGCCAAGCTTGACGCGAGCGCTCGAGGCGAGGTTGGCAGATGGCTGGTTCAAGACCATCACCGAGGAAGTCTTCGGCTGAAAGCCTGGTGTAGGAAGCAGGCCCGACGGCAGGGGAGTTGCGCAAATATTAAGATCGAGCCAGGTCGTTCGCTTACCTTGAACGGTAAACATATTCGTCTTCCCCTGACAGGCGTCGTTTTGGGCGTTGCGCTTGCGGCCATGATCACCGCTCTCGCGCCTTTGACCGCTACCGAATCGTCGCTGCGACCCTATATCATTGTCAGAGATGGCATCCCGGCCCCGCTGACCGGCGTGAGAGGTCAAGCCGAGCGCGGCCGGGCCATTGTCACAAGCCGTCAAGTGGGGCTTTGCTTGCTTTGCCACAGCGGACCATTTCCAGAGGAAAAGCTGCAAGGCACATTGGCGCCCGATCTCGCTGGAGCCGGGACCCGTTGGTCGGAGGCCCAATTGCGGTTGCGGATCGTCGATTCAACTCGCCTGAACCCGGAAACGATAATGCCGGCTTACTATCGCGTTGAGGGCCTGACCCGAGTGGCCGATGCGTTCCGGGCCAAACCCATTCTCACTGCCGAGCAGATCGAGGATGTAGTTGCCTATCTCTCGAACCTGCGCGAGTAGGAGAGCCTGAGAGCCGAAGCCATGACCGTTCCCACACGCCGGCAGATATTGATCAGCGCGGTCGCCTTGATCGGCGGCACGGGAATGTCGTCGCTGCTCGCAATCAAACCGACCTCGGCAACGCCCGCGATGATGCGTGCCGCCATCCGCAAGGTGGTCGGCGAGGCGCCCCTGCGCAAGGGAAAGGTGAGACTCGACCTTCCGCCGCTGATCGAAAACGGTAACACAGTTCCAATGACGGTATCGGTCGATAGTCCGATGACAGAAGCAGATCACGTGAAAGCCATTCACGTCTTCAACGAAAAAAATCCGCAGCCGAATGTCTTGAGCGTCCGGCTCGGACCGCGCGCCGGCAAGGCTGCCATATCGAGCCGCATCCGGCTCGCCGATTCCCAGACCGTGACCGCCATCGCCGAAATGAGCGACGGCTCGTTCTGGTCCGACGAGGCGGACGTCGTCGTAACCCTTGCAGCCTGTGTGGAAGGCATCTGAGAATGGCACGTGCACTTATCAATGTGCCGGCAAGCGCCAAACGCGGCGAGGTGATGGAAATCAAGACGTTGATTTCCCATCCGATGGAGCCCGGCTATCGCACGAATAGTACGGGCGAAATCCTGCCGCGCGACACCATCAACCTTTTTGTATGCACCTATAACGGCGAGGAGATATTCCGCGCTGAGCTTTCCCCGGCAATCGCTGCCAATCCCTTCATCGCATTCTCCACCGTCGCTACTGCGAGCGGAAAACTCGAGTTCAAATGGACCGGTGACAACGGGTTTTCAGCGACCGAAAGCGTGGCCATCACCGTCGAATGAGCCTCTGGCCTCGATCTTTCGTGCTGTCGTGCGGCGTTCCCCTCTTTGGCGCGGTGGTGTCTGTGTCGCTCGCAATCGGTGGCGAAATCCCGCTATCGGAGCGAATGTCCGGCTATGATTTCATGAGCCGTGGGACACAGGCCATGCAGGACGATGACAGCGCCAATCCTGCCATGCTTTCGGTGCTCGATGGCGAGGCACTCTGGAACGCGGCTGATGGCGCAACGAGCAAATCCTGCGCCGATTGCCACGGTGACGCGCGGCTCAGCATGAAAGGCGTAGCGGCCCGCTACCCTGCCATCGACCGTGCCGGTTCCCGGCCGGTGGACATTGCGACGCGCGTCAACATCTGTCGTGCCGAACAGCAAAAAGCCAATCCGCTGCCGCTCGAAGGCAAGAAGCTTCTGGCGATCAGCTCCTATATCGGGCTCCAATCGCGCGGCATGCCGATCGGTGTCGCCATCGATGAGGGCACCAGACCTTTCCTCCAAAGCGGTCGCGAGATGTTCTTTCAGCGTCAAGGTCAGCTCAATCTTTCCTGTGCTCAGTGCCATGATGACAATTGGGGGCAGAAGCTCTCTGGCGCACCGATCCCACAGGGGCATCCCACCGGATATCCGCTGTATCGCTTGGAGTGGCAATCCCTGGGATCGATACAACGGCGATTGCGAAATTGCCTGATCGGCATGCGTGCTGAGCCGTATCCTTATGGTGCGCAAGAGTATGTCGTTCTTGAACTGTATTTGATGTGGCGTGCGCGCGGCATGAAAATGGAAAGTCCTGCAGTGCGGCCCTAGTTTCCGCTGATCTCGACATGGGCGCTGATGGTCAGAAGCGGTCACGCCCTCATAAAGAGAAGGGATTGCGACGTGGCCTCCCTCTGGAGGCCACGCCGCTCTGGTTGTGCGAACAGCGCCCGCCGTGCCGCGCTCGCGGTGCTTCAAGCCTTCAGCGTTTCCAGTACCCTCTCGGGAGTAAACGGCATATGCCGCAAGCGTTTGCCGGAAAGCCGATGGATGGCGTTCGATATTGCGCCGGCAATGAACGGATTGCCGATCTCGCCGAGGCCCGTGGGGCGCGTATCCACATCGACGAACTGCACGTTGATCTCCTCCGGCAGATCAGACATGCGCATCACGTTGTAGTCGTGGAAGTTCGACTGCTCGACCACGCCGTCCTTGATCGAGATGCGCTCGTGCAGCACGCACGACAAGCCGTAGATGATTGCACTCTCCACGTTCGCCTTGGCCGCCGCAGGCTGCACGACGACCCCGCCGTCCACCGCGAGCCACACCTTGTGGACACGGATCTTGCCGCTGGCGCGGTCGAGGGAGATTTCCACCGCGCCCGCCCCGAGCGAGCCCGATCGCTCCGTGATCGAGATGCCGACCGCCCGGCCGTCCGGCCGCTGCGTCTTGTAATCGGCCATCTGCGCCAGCGTCTCGAATACCCTGCGCGCCTTCGGAGTGGCTCCCATGCGCTCGAACCGGAACGCGATGGGATCCATGCCCTGGTCGGCCGCCATCTGATCGACGAGGCTCTCGATCGCAAAGGTGTTGAACACATGGCCCACGGAGCGCCAATGCTTCAGCTTGATTCCGTGCGAGACGCCGCGCCGCTCGATGTACTGATTGGGCACGCCGTAATAGGGAATCTTGATCCCGGTGATGAGGAGGAATTCGCCGTCGCCCACAATGCAGTGTTTCCAGCCCGTCACCTTGCCGCTCTCGTCGGTAGCTGCCTCGAGGCATTGGTAGGACTGCGGGCGGAACATCCCTTGTGCGATGTCCTCCTCGCGTGTCCAGACAAGCTTGACCGGCTGGTGCACCTCTTTGGCGATGAGCGCGCATTCCGCAGCGTAGTCGCCGATGGAGCGGCGGCCGAAGGCGCCTCCCATGTAGCATTGGTGGAAGTCCACCTGCTCGATGTTGAAACCAAGCGCCTTCGCCACGGCCTTGCGGGATTCGTCGGGGGCTTGACTGCCCTCCCAGACTTCCGCCCGATCACCGGCAGCGTTGATCCGAACCACGGCGTTCAGCGGTTCCATCTGCGCGTGATACCCGTAGTCGCTGCGGAATTCGGCGGTGTAGGTCTTCGCCGCATTGCCAAAGGCAACCTTCACGTCCCCCTTTTCTTCCAGCTTTACAGCCGTGGCATTGGGATTCCCGCTGACCTTGACATAATCCTCAAGCGCTGCCTCGGAGTTGAACCCATCAGCCTTGGATTTCGCCCACGTGACTCGCAAGGCATCGCGGCCTGCCTTGGCGTGCTCGAAATGATCGGCAACCACGGCGAGCCCGTTGTGAAGCTTCACAACGGAGATGACGCCTTTCATGGCGCGCACTTGCGCATCGTTCCAGCTTTCCGGCGCGGCACCGGATTTGTCCTGCTCGCCTGGATCCCAGATTTTGGACTGGGCACTGTGAACCGGCGAATGCAGCGTCGATGCGTAAAGCATCCCGGGCAGCTTCACGTCGATGGCATATTGGGCACTGCCGTTGACCTTGGAAGGAATGTCGCGGCGCGGCACCGAATGTCCGATAAGACGGAATTGCTTGGCGTCCTTGAGCTCCTTTTCATCCACCGCTGGCAGGGTTGCAGGAACCGTTCCGAAGCTTGCAATCTCGCCGTAGCTCAGGCGCTTGCCGTTGGCTGGATTGATGACCAGGCCCGGCTCGGTCTTGAGCGTGGCAGGGTCAACGCCCCACTTTTGCGCAGCATTCGCCATCAATACCTTTCGCACCTGCGCACCGGCGATGCGCAGTTTGGTGTAATAAAGCTGCACCGCGCGGCTGCCGACGATCCACATGAGTTGCTCGGTACCGAAGGGGTCCTTGTAGCCGTAGACCTTGGCGTCAGCCGGAACCCATTCGATCGCAACCTTCGACCAGTCCGCGTCCATTTCCTCAGCGACGATGAGCGGCAAGGACGTCATGGAGCCCTGACCCATTTCCGCTCCGGCGCTCAGGATCGTGATCGTGCCGTCAGGGGCGATGCGCACCCAAGGGGTGATGGAAGCATTAGCGAGCGCAGCTTCTGCGGGGGACACCAGGCGCACGCCGTCATCTCCGAGCGCAAGGCAGAACGTCATTCCGCTCAGACCGGCGAGCACGCTGCGGCGCGACAGGTTGCTATCGATCATGGTCATGGCTTCAGCCCTCCTTCGCCACACGCTCGATGGCCGCAATGATGCGGTGATAGGTTCCGCAGCGGCAGATATTGCCATCCATATGCGCGACGATATTCGCACGGCTGGGCTTGGGATTTTTTGCAAGCAGCTCCGCAGCTTTCATGATCTGACCGGACTGGCAGTAGCCGCACTGGGGCACTTCTTCGGCTACCCAGGCTTTCTGCAGCGGATGAGAAGAGCTCGGCGAGAGACCTTCGATCGTAACGATCTTCTTACCCGCAACCGAACCAAGTTCGGTCTGGCACGCGCGTTGCGCCGTGCCGTTGATGTGCACAGTACAGGCGCCGCACAGACCAGCCCCGCAGCCGTATTTCGTGCCGGTCAGCCCGACATGATCGCGAATGATCCACAGCAGCGAAGTGTTAGCGTCGGCATCGACTGAGACCTGTCGGTTGTTCAGGTTGAACGAAACCATGTTTCCTCCTCGTTGCGATTATTGCCCTGAATTGAATGTTAGCGCAGGCGATGGCATCTGCGGCGGACCTGAAGTCTAGCAGGAGCGCCGATCGCTTGCACCGGGAAAATAGCGACGGGAGAGGCTAGACGCTGGATCCTTTTCGCTTGCCCCGAATCTCGGTCAGCGCACGCGCGCGAGATAGTACGCCATGTCGAGGATCTGCTCGTCGGTGAGGGGCTCGATCACGTCCGCCATCGAGGCATCATAGCCGCGGCGCGAATTATCCTTATAGCCTCGCAATGCCTTCACCAGGTAATCCTCGCGCTGTCCGGCCAGGCGAGGCACATTCTGGCCGCCGGAAAAATCCGGCTTGTGGCACACGCTGCAGTGATTCTGTCGCGCCAGCGCCTCCGCGCGTTCCATGCGAGCGGGATCGGGCGTATCGAGCACCGGCTCGGGCGGCGGCAGTCTGGAGACGAAGCTCGCAAGCTCGCGCACCGCATCGTCGCTTGCGTCGGTCATCACCTGGTTCATCATATCGACGACGCGCAGCTTGTCCCGGAACATGACGAGCTGGATGGTGACGTAATATTCCGGTTGCCCGCCGAGCGACGGCACTTCCGGGTTTTGCGACTGGCCGTTCTCGCCATGGCACGAAAGGCACGCGGCCTGGCGCTCCGGCAGCGATTGCGACTGCGCCGGCAACAGCAATGTAGCGAGGACCACTGCGACAAGCGGCGAGCGCATTGCCTCCCCGGCACCGCATGTTGAGGGAAGATCGGGAACGCATCGAAGCGTTCCCGATGTTTTCATCCCGTCAGCGGTGGGCGACCGGAGCTTCGCCGTAGGTCACGCGATATACTGCCCCATTCCAATCATCTGAGAAAAGGACCGATCCGTCCTTCATCACATGCAGATCAACCGGGCGCCCGATGTAGCTATTGTCCTGCACGAACCCGGTGATGAACGGTTCGACTGACTTGACCGTTCCATCCTCGTTCAGTTTGACAAGCACGATGTCGCCGCCAAACTTTTTCGTCTTGTTCCAGGAGCCGTGGCGGGCAACCAGAATGGCACCGCGATACTCGGCCGGGAACATGGCGCCGGTATAGAAGCGCATGCCCAGCGGCGCTGAGTGCGGCCCGAGCAGCACGAGCGGCTGAGTGAACTCGGCTTTGCAGTCATGCCCCCAACCGAACTCGGGATCCGGCATATTGCCCTGGTGGCAATACGGAAATCCGAAATTGTCTTTGCCAGGGTTGGCCACACGATTGAGCTTGTCCTCCGGGAACTCCTCGGAGAGCCAGTCACGCTGATTTTCGGTGAAGTAGAGCTGCCCCGTGACCGGGTGCCAGTCCATTCCAACGATCTGCCGGATTCCACGGGCGACGACTTTCATGTCGCTGCCATCCAGATTGATGCTGCGGATCTGGGCGTGGGCATCCGAAGGCATGCAGATGTTGCAGGGAGCGCCGACCTGGAAGTAGAGCCGGTTATCCGGCCCGACGGTCAAAAACTTCCACCCATGCGGCTCGTCTTTCGGCAGATCGCTGTAGATAACAGTGGGCTTGAGCGTCTGATCAATCTTGCTTTCGATGTCCTCGATCTTCGATACCTGCGACAACTCGGCAACGTACAGCGTCCCATTGTGGAAGGCGATGCCGTTTGGCCTGTTCAGGCCGGTGAGCACCGGTCTGGCTTCGCGCTTTCCGTTGCTTTCGGTGATGGCATAGATCTTGTCGGCCAGCCGGGTGCTGACGAAAATGGTTCCCTTGTCACCCTGCCGCAGCGAGCGGGCATTCACCATCCCGGTGGCATACACCTCGATGTTGAAGCCATTGGGCGCCTTGAGCTTGTCCACCGGGATCTTGTCTGCTGCGGTGGCGAAAGGGGGTGGTGCTACGGGGGCAAGCTTCTGCGCCGCCTCCGACTTCGGCCGATCGGCCAATGCGGACTGGGTCGTGGGTGCCGGCAGCGGCGCAGGAGCTGCAGTCGGTGCGTTTGTCGGCGGCGAGTTGGCGCCTTGCTGGGCCAAGAGAGGCCAGGACGTCGCGGCAATAATAGTGACAAGGGCGCCGGCAACAAGCAGATGCCGGCGCACCGCGCATGAATGGGTCATGAGCTCCTCCCTTAATGACGACGTGGCTCTCACTTGGGAGGCCGCAACCCCCCGCCTGGAGCGACGCTGCGTCATTGTCGGACAGTTCACGGCCGAAACGCAATCGAATTCAATGGGCCCCCAGCCTCAACGTGGTCGATCGAGTCCATCGGATGGTGCACCCTCGTGGAAATAATGGCGAACGCAGAATGTTTTCCAAGAAGCACGCCGGTGCTGACGTCCAAGTGCCGCCTCGGTCATGCCCGTCCACGTCTTACGTCGGCGGCCAAACGTGGAAGCCGGGGCGAGCCCGGCCATGGCGGCGGAGCGGAAGAAGCCGCGCAATGCTGACGAACAGCAGCACCGTCAGAATTCGCGCAGCAGGCGGCCAAAGCCGGGAATGGGATCGTTCACGCCGCAACGGCGCAAGGCGTCCTACACGATCGCCCGCTGCGCGGTCATCACGTTAGCCCGGCAATAACGAGTTACGCTGGCGCCCATGCCGCGATGGGGGAGGTACGGAGTCCGCGGCCCGCTCACTTCGCCAGCGGGTCGGGACGCAGCTGGAAATGCACGGCCATCGGCTTCATGCCCTTGCCGCCCTCGATCAGCCACGGCGTGCGATCGCCGCTGCTGGTCCACAGCCCGCGGCCTTTCCAGCCGGCATTGGGATCATCGATGCGCCCGTCGAGCCCCTTGGCGTAGAAGCCGAGCGGGTAGGGCACCCGCAGCGAGATCATCTTGCCGTCCTTGAGCGCGACGAGACCATCCATCAGGTTGGCCGTCGAGACCGGAACGTCCCTGCCCAGCCCGAAAGTGTCGTGCTGATCGACCCAGCTGTAGTAGCTCGACTCGGCGCTGTTCTCGCTGATGCCTTCGAAGCCGGGGCCGGGATACTGATACAGCGTCCAGCCTTCGGGGCAGTGATCGCCGGTCGCGGCCGGCCCATTGAGCACCCTGCACTTGCGCCGGTCGAAGCTGCCGATGTGGCCGCTCGCAAGCGAGACCCACACCACGCCCTTGCTGTCGATATCGCCGCCGCGCGGGCCGAAGCCGGGCATGGGCACGTTGTAGATTTCCGCCAGCGCCGTCTCCGGCGGGTTGGAGCCGGGTTCGAGGCGCACGATGGAGCCGGGGCTCGCGCGGATGGTCCCCCAAACAGAACCGTCCACCGGGCTCGGCATCACCGCATAGAACACCTGCGCAATGCGCTTGTCCTTTGTGGGGTCGACCGGCTGATTGGGCTCGACATAATCATCGCGCTTCCCGTTGCCGTTGGTGTCGAGGATGAGCGCGGTCCAACCCTGCGATTTCGCGGCATCTCCGGTCTCGTCAAACATCTTGGTGTTGAGCCAGCCGACCACGCCCCCGCCTCCTCCGCTGCTCGTCCACAGCGTATCGTTGGCGTCGTAACCGAACTGCAGGTGGTGCGTCTGGAAGCACGTATCGACGAATGTGTATTTCATCGCTTTGGGGTCGAGCACCGTAAGCGCGCGGTGAGTCTGCTCTAGCGGGAACAGCTTGGCGGAAGGATGCGCCGAGCCCTTCTTGCAGAAGTCCGGGTTCTTGGGGCCGCGCACTGCCGCGGCCATCCACACCCGCCCCTTCTTGTCGATCATGGAATTGTGATTGTTGACCTTGGTGTCCCAGATCTTCTCGTCGCCCCAGTAGGCCGAAGGGCCGAGCGGCTTTGCCATGGCCGCGTGGCCCGGTCCCAGCGCTTCGGGCGTATCCGCATCGCGCACCGGCGCGTTGAAGATCGTCACCTTGTGGGTCTTGGGATCGAGAATCGGGATCATGTCCGTAGAGTATTCGGGCGAACCGTAGACCGGGCCATGCGCATTCACCGTTGGGTTGCGTCGGTCCGATGATATGAGGTCGTGCAGGTAGTGCTTTTCGTCCCCCCAGTCCCAGGTGGTGGCGACGATGTTGCGCTCGAGCCCCTCCGGCCGCGTCGGCTTGGCATGGGGGAGTTCGCCCTTGGCTACGCGATCGGTCCATTCCGCATAGTATTTGATCGGGACTGTGGCGAGTTGGCCCGCCAGAATATTGACCATCAGCTCGCCCGCCTGCCCGGACTGGATGCGGTGCATCCACGCCTCGGTGGATGAGCGTTCTTCGCTGTGAAATTTTGGAATCGTGCGGGTGGACAGCTGTCCGAGCTGGTGACAGCCGATGCAGCCGTTGTTTTTTATCAGATTGAGATAGTCGCTCTGCTTGACGTTGGGGGGCAGGTCGCCTTTCCCGCCGAACTGGCTCGCGTCCGGAATCTTCAGCATCGAATACCAGTAGATGGCGGGATAATATTTCGCTGCGTCTGCCTCGCTCGGTGCCGCGACGGCGCGCAGGTTGAGCTGCTTTCCCGGCTCGCTGTCCACCTTCGGCGAGTCGACGAGGCCGTAGCCGCGTACCCAGACCTTGTACTTGGCCTTCGGAAGGTCGGGAACGACGTAACGCCCCTGATCGTCGGTCACGACCATCTTGGCATACCGGGTAGGCAGATCTGTCGTTTCCGCAATGACCCACGCGCCGGCTTCGGGCCCGTTTGCTCCCGTGACCACGCCGCCGATGTCGTCATCGTCGATCGCAACCGCCGCTGTTTGCGCATTTGACGGCCCGGCGGCGACTGCCAAAACGCCGACCACGGCCACGCTCAGAAACAGCCGCTGCTTGATAGTCATTGCTAGCTCCTTTGATGCTCTCTTTCATTTTCAACCTCGTCGCACCCGGTGGCAATCCCCGGATAACGAAGTCAGCTCTGCTATGCTCCTTCGGCAGTCTGGCCGGTCTCCGCTTCCATGACCTTCCAGCCGACCGACTCCAGCGCTTGGCGCACGCCGTCGCGGTGGTGCAGGCCCAGCACGCCCGGGTTCGGCGGCGTGAGAGCCGTTCATTGAACGCCCGCGGCATGCTGGTACTGCAAATCGACGAACCCTTCGGGCGGCGGCAGCGGTGGCTTGATCGTGCCGCCTTCACCCATCATCGCGATCACCTGCTCCATGCCTCGCAGCCTGATCTCGCCCGCTTTCGGCAAGACGCCGCGGTCGGGTTCGAGATAGAGCGATAAAGTCAGCTGCGCGTTGGCCTGCCCAAATCCAGTCGTCTCCACAAGGGTGGCGACGACTTCGCCGCGCCTGGCCGGATCGCGAATGAATTGGAAGGCCGACGCAAGGGCGCGGATGTAACGTACCAGCGCGTCCTTGTGGGCAGCTGCCCATGACCGCCGTGCCGCGGTGACTGTGTATAGATATTCCGGAACGGCGTCGGTCGAAAGCCCGAGCAGCCGGTTGCCCCGGCGCATGGCGACAAAGTCCTGGGGCTGGCCGAGCGGGACCGCATCGCAATCACCTGCCATGAGGCAATCGAGCCTGTCCGGCGTGCCATCGACGAACTTGGTCCGGAAGTCATCCCTGCCAAGCCCGTTGAGAGTGAGGAGCTTGCGGATCGAAAGTGTGATGGATCCGTTTTCCGCCGCAACGCCAATCAGCTTTCCCTTTAGATCGGCATAGGTCTTGTTCTCGGGCTTGGCAACGAGACTGTAGACAGGGTTGTTGAATTCGGCCGCAATGGCGACGGCATCAGAGCCCGCAAGGGACGACTGGATCAGAAACGCAGTGGCCACATGACTGATGTCTGCGGTGCCGTCATGCAGGGCCGCAATAAGCCGTTCACCTCCGCCAGGAACCGGAAGCATGCTGAAATCCAGGCCTTCGCGGACGAAGAAGCCCTGGCGCTCGGCAACGAGAAGCGGCAGTGCGTAGACGCTCCGCAGGGCGGAATAGGCCTGCGCATAGCGAAGAGGGATGCCCTGTGCGCTCGCTCCGAAGCAGGCGCCCAGATAGAGCGCGCCTGCACAGAGGCTGCGCAGCCAAATGAGCCGTGGGCTCGACCGGAAACTGCGATGAAGCATCAGGAAGCGAGAACCTCGCGTGCTTTTTCTATCGTTTGGGCGCGAATTCCTGATTCGGGAACGCGGATGCATTCGGCACTTTGATCACGATAAAGGAATGATCAGTTGTGGCGTGGCATGCATTGCAGCCTGCGGTCAGCTGCTCGTAGGCCTCATTGAACTGCCGCGAATATTTCAGCTTGATGGCGAAATCCAGAAGCGTGAGCGGTTGAGTGACGGCCGCATCGAACAGCTCAGGTACCGGCAGGCCTCTCCAACGCGGCACCGCACGCGAAGCTACCGCGAAACCTTGCCGGAGCTCCTTCAGAGAGTAGGCGGCGAGTGGCCAGTTCCCCGCCTCGCCGGCAAGCCCAAGCTTGGCGTGACGCGGCTGAATCAGCATGCTCATCAAGGCGGCCATCTGCGGGTTGAAGGGTGCCGGCTCTGCATTCGGATCGCCGAACGGGCTCTCGGCGGGCACGCGCCCCGACGCCGCCGCGACAATGACGAGAGAGGCGCACGCGATCCGCGGAGCTTTCCATTTTCTCATTACGTGCCTTCAGATGCGCTGTAGAGTGCACTCGGTTTCGATGGGGATCTTGGGATCCTTACTGGGGGTGGAACGTCGCACGACCCGCATCTGTTTATAGCCGGGCTTGTCACAGGCGACTTCGACATCCTTCGGATCGACATCTTTCCCGAAGCCCGGAACCTTATAGGTCCCGAGCAGATCGGTGCGCGTGATGATGCCGCCCCGTCCCTTCAAACCAACGGCTACTTTTGCATCGGGAACGGTGGCGCCAGATGTGTCCCGCACGAACCCAAAATAGGAGGGGCCTTCCTCCTCGCTGTTATCGTCGTCATCGCCAAAGCCGGCGCCGCCTGCCCAGGCGGCAATCGAAAGAGCGCAGGTAACCGCCAGAACCGCATTGGCAATCCCGCCGGTGCGCCAAGCCAGGACCATCATGCACTGCTCCCTTCCATTGACGGGATCGGTTGCATCCTCAAGGGCTCAATATGCTCATTGACGGAAGTAGGGCGCAAGATAATAGGCCAAGACGCCGATGGCTCCAGCCGGGACGACCCAGATCCATCCGTACCAAAGACGCTTGTGCCAATGCCGCGGAGTGATGAACATGAGAATTGCGGCAGTGAGCGCAGCAGCAACAAGCGAAAGGGAGCGGGATTGAAGGAATTCCAGCTCGACCGTGGCACGGTCATAGACGAAGAGCGCAACAGCATAAAAACTAAAGTAAGCTGCCGCGAGGAGGCATCCGAAGGTGATCGTGCGCTGAACCCATCCTTGCGGAAGGAAGCTCGCGCAGGCAGCGAGCGCAACTGCGCCGACAAGCGACGTGAGCATCCAGCCGTACCAGTACATGACCGGTCCCGTCTTCGCGGGCTGCCGCAACAGACCGATGTCACCGG
>Ga0210402_10004156_pt1 | contig 13258 bp, 13 predicted proteins | sample IncBWC7MmetaG_FD_161055 | JGI IMG/M metagenome (GOLD analysis project Ga0210402, IMG submission 161055) | Forest soil microbial communities from Barre Woods Harvard Forest LTER site, Petersham, Massachusetts, United States - Inc-BW-C-7-M | ecosystem: Environmental > Terrestrial > Soil >...
CACCAGCTTCAGCAAACCGTGGAGTTCGCCATTCTGCAGGTTCACCCCGTTGCGGCGCAGATGCTCGTAGTCGGTAAAGATGCGTTCCACACGCGCAAGGCTCTCCTGCGAGCCTTCCACTTGTACGGCATCCGATTTCAGATCGATGCGCACATGGAGAGAATCTTCCATGAGTCTCAGATTTTCGTCGCGGGTCCCAAACAGGGGCTCAAGATTCGGCGTGATTTCCAGCGCTTTTTTCATCAAGCGGAGAAATAACCTCCCAGGTCGGCTGTAGGAACAGTCACCATGTGTATGTTGGTTTTAGGGAATCGGGGGGCGGGACACAGCGTAGTTGGTACCACATAAATTGGATGCGGTAACCGGAGCATCGGATTGGCAGTTGGCACCAAATCTTCGCCGTTTATGGGGTCAGAGTAGCGCTGCTCCCGTCTGCCGTCAATGGAGAACTGATGAAAAGACATCAAAACCGTATCGAACTGGTTCCCTGAGCTGCCGAATATCAGCGATCTACTTAAGATTCGTCATCCCCACCGCGGCAGAACCAAGCGAACTCCCGCTCGAAGCTCCAACAGGTTGTGATTTCCCCGCCAGATACGTATCAATCACCGTCAAAAACTTCGCCAACCAGTTCGAAAGGGCTGGCCAGGCCGGTCCCGTCACCAGGTTCCCATCCACAACCGCCTCGGTCATCGGAATCTCAATGTACTTGCCACCTGCCAACTCTACATCTGGAGCAGAGGCCGGATAGGCGCTCACTTTTCTGCCCGCAATCACATCCGCCGCAGCCAGCAGCTGTGCTGCATGGCAAATGGCCGCAACCGGCTTATTCTCATCGAAGAAATGCCGCACGATCTCCAGCACCTTCTTGTTCATCCGGATATATTCCGGCGAGCGCCCGCCCGGAATGATCAGACCGTCATACTCCTCGGCGCGAACATCGGCAAACGACGCATTCAGCAGAAAGTTATGCCCGACTTTCTCCGTGTACGTCTGGTCGCCTTCAAAGTCATGAATCGACGTCCGCACAAAGTGCCCGGCCTTCTTGTCCGGACAAACCACATCGACGGTATGCCCCACCATCTGCAGTGCCTGAAAGGGCACCATAATCTCGTAGTCCTCAACGTAGTCCCCCACCAGCACCAACAATTTCGCAGTAGCCATCGTCACACTCCCTCTCTATCGTTGTCACTTCCCATTCTAGGATGAGAACGGAGCCACAGGACTCCATCAATTTCCTGTCAGAAGAATTGTCATCCTGAGCGGAGCGTAGCGGAGTCGAAGGACCTGCGGTTCTCATCTACATAATGAAGTAATAATTAAGGAGCCTCCGTGAGCCAGACCCAAGCCATCTCCGCCACAGCCGCCGGAACCTTCACCCTCGGAGGCGATCTCACCGTCAACCGCCTGGGCTATGGAGCCATGCGCATCACCGGCAAAGGCATCTGGGGACCACCCGCCGACAAAACTGCCGCGCTCGCCACCCTCCGCCGTGCCATCGAACTCGGCGTCAACTTCATCGACACAGCCGACTCCTACGGCCCCAACGTCTCTGAAGAGTTGATCGCCGAAGCCCTCCACCCCTACCCCGCAGGCCTCGTCATCGCCACCAAGGGTGGATGGGAGCGCGTAGGCCCCGGGCAGTGGGTGCACAACGCCAGTCCGAAGCACCTGAAAGAAGCCGTCGCCGGCAGCCTCCAGCGCCTGCGCCTCGACCGCTTCGACGTCTATCAACTCCACGTCCCCGATCCGGCCGTTTCTTTCGACGCGTCTATGGAAACGCTCGCCGAACTGCGCCAGCAGGGCAAGATCCGCCACGTAGCGCTCTCGAACGTCACGCAGGAACACGTCGAGCGCGCCCGCAAAATCGTCCCCATTGTCTCGGTCCAGAACCGCTACAGTTTCGCTGATCGCGAATGGGACTTCCTGCTCAACTACTGCGAGAAAAACAACATCGCCTTCCTGCCGTGGGCACCGCTGGGCCAGAACCGCGCAGCGCACGAAGCCCTGGAGAAGGTAGCCAAAGAACTTAACGCGACACCGCTACAGGTAGCTCTCGCGTGGCTCCTGAAGCGGTCAAAGGTCATCATCCCTATCCCGGGGACGTCCTCCGTAGCCCATCTTGAAGAAAACGTAGCAGCCGCAGCGCTGGATTTACCCTCGGACGCTTACTCTGAACTCGCAGCGGTAACACCGCCGCCAGCAAGTTTGCGTTAAGCACGCAAATCAATGAAGGCGTGCGTGGAGAGCGCTATCTACGCGCCTCTGCGCAAAGCTTCAAGATAGCTGTATCCCCAATACGTGTCGGGCAGAAGCACATGGTCCTCGGTCCATTCGTTCCATGCAGCAATGTAGATAAGCTTGCGGCCGCTTTTATCAGCGACCGTATGCCGCGCGGCGCGCACCAGACGCTCAAATTGGTCCGGCGACCGGTTAATGGCAACCGCAGCAAATTCTTCAAAGCGTGGACTGTCATCCCATCCAACCGAAACGCATGGATGAAACGGTACGGTCACCTTCGCCAGCTTTTGCTTCCACGACGCGATCGCCTCAACCGCACCCACTCCGTACGGAACACGCGAGCCCGGCGGCTTACCGCCGTAGGTCCAGCCAAAGGTTCCATATTGCGTCGCGCTGTCGAATCCGAACTCGTGAAGCTGCGTCTCCATGCGGTCGTATCCATTCGCGACTTGCAGATGCAGCTTCGGAAACCCCAGCTTCAGAGCACGCTCCCGCATGCGTTCGAGGCCCCGCTTCGCGCCATCTGCATTCAGTTGTTCAATGAGCTTTCCGCCATCAAAAATGCATAACAGCGGAGCATCATCGATTCGGAAATAATTCGGCTGGCTGAAATAGTGCTCGGCGCAGTACTCAGTCACGCGGTCAAAGTCAGCCAGCGTGTGCGTCTGCGGAAGGATGGTAGCCGCCTGATCCGGCGATCTCGCTGGATAGACATTTTTCCAGTCATGGTTCGCCCACATGATGGCGAATTTCAGCTTGCTGCGATTGTCTGCTTTTAGAAAACCCTGCTCCAGTTGCTCCTGATAAAACTGCGTGCCCTCATGCCAGTACCAGTCAACAAGCCAGGCATCCACCCCATACGTCGCTGCAAGGTCGATTTCCTTCACCGCCCACTCCGGCTCCGCTTCGTTGTAGTAACCCCACAGCGGATAATGCGGCATGCTGTGTCCCGGAAAAAGAGGCCGCGCATTGCGCAACGCGTCGAACTCCGTCCAGCCCTTGCCAAAGTGCTTCTCCATATACGGCGACGGATGCCAGCTGGGAAAGTTGTAGGCAATCACCACCACGTCCGGCGGCTTCTGCAGCTGCCGCGTCCCCAGCGCCGCATAAAGACGCTCGTCCGTAAAGTAGCCATCCATCGCCTCAGGCCCAATCAGCGCGGGAGGCAATGCTGGCCAGACTTCCGTTGCGCGATGCGCGCTCTCGGTTGTCTGTGCGCCAGCTGGTCCGCTCAGGCCGGCTGCGATACCCGCCTGTATCGCCGATGAAAGAAAGGTGCGTCGCTTCACGTAGTCCTGCCCCCATAATGAAATTCGTGGACAAGGCTAGCATCCGCAGCCGCACCCGCGTTCAACGAATCCAAACCGTAGGCTCGCGAATCTATAATGTTGATGGGTCGCCGATTCGCAGAACTCGCATTTACCCCGCTCGTGAAAGCGCAGCAGGAGAAGCACGGAAGCCGCAAGGCCTACATGCGCGTGGAGCAGTCCTTTATTTCCGGCAGCGATCTTGGCCCTGACGAGCAGCAGATGATCCGTACCCGCGACAGCTTCTACATGGCTTCCGTCAGCGAATCGGGCTGGCCCTACGTCCAGCATCGCGGCGGGCCCAAGGGCTTTCTGCACGTGCTCGACGAACAGACCATCGGCTTCGCCGACCTGCGCGGCAACAAGCAGTACATCAGCCTCGGCAACCTCCAGCACGATGACCGCGTCACGCTCTTCCTGATGGACTACCCCTCGCAAAGCCGACTCAAGATCCTAGGTCACGCCGAATTCCACGAAGACGACGTAACCGCGCACGAATTGCTCGAAACTTTGCGCATGCCGGAAGAAAAAACGCCCGCCGAACGCATCGTCCTGATCCACGTCGAAGCCTTCGACTGGAATTGCCAGCAGCACATTACGCCGCGCTACACGCAGGAAGAGATTGCCGAGATCTTCGAACCGATGCGCCGTCGCATCGATGCGCTCGAAAAAGAGAACGCGCGCCTGCGCGCCGCTCAGCCGCCGTCATCCTTGATTGCACAAACAGACTAAGGAACCATTCCGCAATCGAACATCTTGTTCGCAATAGGCGCGGCAATCTTATTGATAAAGATCGTGCGCAACTGCGGATCGCTCTTCAAAAACGCGATCGCCTTCTGCTCTTCCGCCGTCGGAGGCGCCTTTGCCGCCTTCTCTTCCTTCAACTGCGCGCAGGGGGTGGTTTGGTACTTCGTAATCACCTTTGCGGCAACCTTATCCAGAATGGGGTGCTGATCCTGCGCGTAGGTTCCGCTCGCAACGGTCAACGCGAAAGGCAAAACCAACAAAATCGAAATGCTGCTGATGCGCATAAGCTTCACGGTGCAGTTCTCCTCGTTTGATATTTGAAGTTGTTCAAAGTATGTGCGGGGGACCCAACAGATGGTGAATTTCGCCAGCCCCGATGCCCAGGCCGCGAAATTCACACGAACCACATTAGGCCCGACCGCACAGCTGGGCAAGCAGCCGAATACAATGGCTCTACCCATGCCGAGAATCATGACCCGACCTGTGCCACGACTCCTGCCCCTGCTCTTCATCGCCACCTGCATCACTGCAACCGCACAGGACGCGCAGCAACTGCCGCCGCTCTCCTACGAATGCCAGCGCGCCGTAAACCCCATCGTCATCGACGGCAAGCTCGACGACCCCGCCTGGGCCAGCGCATCCTGGACCTCCGACTTCGTCGACATCGAAGGCTCTTCCAAACCCGCACCGCGCTTCCGCACGCGCGCCAAGCTGCTCCACGACGACAAATATCTCTACATCGCTGCCGAGCTCGAAGAGCCAAACGTAACCGGCACCCTCACCAAACACGACTCCGTCATCTTCCGCGATAACGACTTCGAAGTTTTCATCAAGCCGCTCCCCGACACCGAAAGCTACTACGAATTCGAAATCAACGCCCTCAACACCAGCTGGGACCTCTTCCTTAACAAGCCCTACAACCAGGGCGGCAAAGCCGACAACAGCTGGGATATCGCCGGCCTCAAAACCGCCGTCGCAATTGAGGGAACGCTCAACAGCCCCAACGACACCGACCGCGGATGGACGCTCGAAATCGCATGGCCCCTCACCGCCTTCGCATCACGACAGACCGTACTGCCGCCGCAGTCCGGAACAACATGGCGCATCAACTTCAGCCGCGTCGAGTGGAAGCCCGGCAACCCGAAAGAGGACAACTGGGTCTGGTCGCCGCAGGGCGTCATCAACATGCACGTCCCCGAGCGCTGGGGTTACCTGCACTTCCGCTAGCGGAGACAGCGTTCAATCACGAGTTGCACATCCTCCTGTGCACGTTTCCCAAAGAAAGTGAGCGCGTAAAAGTCCACAATTTATTGCCTCAGGTAAGCGCAACTGACGCAGTTACAATTTCCACAAAAAGGCCGTCATTTCCACACGACAAAATTTGCTAAACCCCCTTGCAATCGCCGCGATCAGGAGTATCTTCAATTCAACGGAAGAGAGATCTTCCAGCGAAGAGAGTAGACCAAAGGGCCATCAGGAGAACCGGCAACGGATCTCGCGAAGCAACCGGGCAACCGGAAGCTTTGGATGGAACCGGGAAAGCTCTTACAATGAACGGAGCGACGGGAGAGAACGGGAAGCGCGGGCCGCAAGGTTTGCAGGTCTCGAAGGATCCTGAAGCAACGTAGTTGTGATTTGGAAGCCGAACCAGATCTTCGAAAAAAACGGAAGAAGGGGCGAGATCCCGCAAGGGAAATCGCCCCTTCGCTTTTCTGCAAACAGTGCGCCGCGCAAATCAGGTGGCGCAGTGCGAATTCGGATCTTTGACGAAACTCAGCTTGGGCGCAAAAGTAAAGGTGCCGTTGCCGTTCCCCAACATCACCTCAAACGTGTACCCGCTGTCGTCGCCATACGTAACCGCCAGATCGACAATACCGTCTCCGTTAAAATCCGCGGCCGCTAGCTGGGCCACGGTTCCCGGCATCCGCAACGGAAAAGACCACCCGCGCTGAAACGATCCGTTACCCGAGCCCATCAGCACCGTCACCGAACTCGCTCGCCAGTCCGACACAGCCATGTCCGGAACGCCATCGTGGTTAAAGTCACCCACTGCGATCGACACCACCGACTCGAGTCGAGCCACGTCGCCCACAGCCGCCAGGTTCCCCGTCCCGTCGCCCAGAAAAAGCTTCAGCGATCCGTCGTCGTCGCCCACAATCAGATCCGTATTGCTGTCGTGGTTAAAGTCGCCCGCAACGATCGCCCGCGGCTCGCGCCCCAGAATTGGCCAGGATCCCATCCGCCTGAGCGTGCCATCCGCTTGCCCAAGCGAAACCGTCAGAACTCCGGACGGATCGGCCTCCGCAATATCGGCAATACCGTCCCGGTTGAAATCAGCCATCGCCATCAGGCGCGAAGCCTTGCCCGGATCATCTTCGGACGCACCCGCAGCCCAGGCACACGCCGGCACAAGCACAGCAACCGCAAAAACCGCTGCAAGGATGGGAACGAGAGGGATCGGCCAACAGGCGCGACGGATCATCGACTTCCCTCCTTCCTATAGAAAGACTAACTCTCCGACAGGGAGCAGCGCCATTCCTCCGCAAGCCCCCGAGCGGGCAGACGTCGTACGCGTCAGATATTCGCCTGCCACCACACCACAACATCGGAGAACTGGACAGCCGTAGCGTCATCCGTTGTCGTGTGGAAGCTGAAGGTATTCGTACCGGGCTTCACAACACCGGCCGACACCACTTCCTGAAAGAACATCACCGTCTGCGAGTCGCCTTTATAGGTCCAGTTCCAAACCTCGCTACTATTGATGCGCACGACGAGAGTCATGTCGTCGATGTGGTCGACTGACAGCATGAAATTCAGGACCGAACGCGATCCCGGATCAATGTTCGACGGCACGTCAAAATTGATGGAGTGCTGCGCGGCCTCGATCACCCACGCGTCCGTCACAATCGAATAATCCGCTACTCTGGCCATGATTCTCTCCGTCTGCCTTCTGTACCTGCACAGAGTAGACAAAGTTATCGTTGGGGGAAAGTCGCACTCGTCTTTCGATCCCATGGAAGCGTCACATAGACCGGCTGGTTGAACTCTTAATGCCCCTTGGTGCAAAATCGCCGTGCAGTCCAATAAGCGAGAAAAAAGAGGCGCGTTCCATGCAAACACTGCGAGAAGTTCTCGATCAGGCGCAACAACGCGGAGTGACCGTCGGCCATTTCAATATCTCCGACCTTGTTCTGTTGAAGGCAGTCGCCGCTGCGGCGCAAGAGTTGGGTGTTCCCGTCCTCGTGGGCGCCTCCCAGGGCGAGCGTGACTTTATGGGAGTTCGCCAGATTGCGGCTCTTGTAAAGAGCTTGCGTGAAGAATCCGGCGTGCCCATATTTCTAAACGCGGATCACACGCACTCCCTCGCCAAGGCAGAGGAGGCGGCGCGGGCCGGGTTCGACTCCATCGTCTTCGATCTCTCCGCATTGCCGTGGGACGAGAACGTGCGCCAAACCCGAGAGGCTGTCACCGCACTCAAATCAATCTCTCCTTCCATTCTCATCGAAGGCGAGATCGGCGATATCGGCACCGGCTCCGAAATCCATGAAACGACCATCGACCTGTCCAAGGGGCTTACAACTCCAGAAGAGGCAAAGCAATTCGTCGAGGCAACAGGCATCGACATTCTGGCCCCGGCCGTCGGCAACATGCACGGCATGTCACGCAGCATGGTGCGGGGAGAAGCAAGGAAGCACCTCGATATCAAGAGGATCGCTGAGATCAAGGCAGCTACCCAGATCCCGCTGACCCTGCACGGCGGCTCCGGAACCGACGACGAAGATTTCCGCAAGGCCATCGCTGCCGGCATCAATATTGCCTACGTCAATACAGAGCTGCGAGTTGCATGGAGACAAGGCCTGAAAGCAAGTCTGGCCAAAAACCCAGACGAAGTCGTTCCGTATAAGATTCTTCCTCCGGTCATCGAATCAGTGAAGGAAGTCGCCATCGCGCGCTTGCAACTCTTCAACAGCGCTAGATTGGTAGCCCAGGGATAGACATGAGAAATGTTGGACCATAACCGCCCGGCATGCCCTGTAAAACAACTGACATTTCTGACAGTTCAAATCCGTTGTCGTGACCTGCTCCAATAATGGAGGCATGCATATAGCGAACCATTGCCGCCTCGCAATCATCGGTTGCACGCTGGTTCTCGCAACGGTCGCGGCAGCGCAGGAGCAGCATCCTGTGCATACCTGGGACTACAGCAAGTTGCATGGACCGAGCCATTGGGGTGAGCTCGAACCCGACTTTGCTGAGTGCATCAATGGGCGTCACCAATCCCCAATCGACATCCGCAACCCTCGAAAGGCCGATCTGCCGCCAATTCAGTTTGACTACAAGCCCTCCCCCCTGGACATCATCGACAACGGCCATACCATCATGATCAATGCCGCCCCCGGAAGCTTCATCACCGTGGGCGGCGGGAAATATGAACTCAAGCAATTCCACTTTCATCGGCCCAGCGAAGAGAAGATCGACGGCAAGGGCTTTGAAATGGCGGTGCATCTCGTGCACGCCGACCAGCATGGCAATCTCGCCGTGGTCGCGGTTCTGCTTCAGAAGGGAGAAGACAACCCTCTGGTGCACGAAGTCTGGAATGATCTCCCCAAAGAAAAGGATAAGGAAGAACACTTCAACAACATCCAGATCGATGTATCCAGACTGCTACCCTCCGATCGCGGTTATTACACCTTCGATGGATCTCTCACGACTCCGCCTTGCAGCGAGGGCGTGACATGGTACGTGCTGGAGCATCCGGTGACCGTGACAGCCGCGGAGATCGACCAGTTCTCGAAACTATACCGCGACAACGCGCGGCCCACGCAACCGCTGTACGACCGGGTTGTGCTCGAAAGCAAATAGGTGCCGGAAGCCAGCTCTGGCCAAAAGCCCAGACGAAGTCGTTTCATATTAAGATTCTTCCTTCCATCATCGAATTCAACAGCGTGGGATTGGTCGCTCAGGCATAGGGCTTGAATCGGTCGCTGGCTCATGAGAATACCAACAATGGAGCTTGAGCCCGAACCCTTTTCGCCCATCACCGCCGTCATCTTGGACTTGGACGAATCGTATAGCGCCGGGTGTCCGTATCCGCATAGCGTAGACAAACTTACCCCAAGCAAATTTGCTGCGAGCAGGACACCTTAAAATTACCGGCCAAAAATAGTCAAATGTGCGCTAGTCTTGTCGTACTCGCGGCGCTTGTGGGGCGCGCTGCGGAGTTCCTGAATGGAAATGGAAGATGATCCAGGCTCCTCCCCCATTGATCTGCGTCTCTGCGACGCAGGTAACCAACTCGTACTCGAATATCTTGGTTTGTTACGCGAAGTTCTGCATGTGGCGGGATTTCAAGGGCTTCCCGTGTGGAGGGAAAGTCTGGACCTGGCTCTCACCCCGTTGACCGCACATGTAGCCGGTTGTCCGGCATGCAATGAGGACCAACCCTTTTGCAGTGTCGGTCACAGGCTGGGAGAAACGCTCAAGGAGACGGCAGAAATCACTCCCAATCAGCATGCGAGCGATCCTGCCATCTCCCGAGCCGTGCTCCTCCCCCATTGAAGGCATACGGCTGAGAAATTATATGCTCAAAGTCCAGGTTTAGATGCCTATATTTTAGGGTGCCCCCGTAGCTGGGTGGCCCATGTCTCCCTTTTGAGACAGTTATTCAGGTCTGCAGCGTCATATGCCTTTTGTGCTGTCTCCTATGGGGATAGCCGCCCTCGAACCTATATTCCGTGATCGTATGCAGTTCACGGAAATTGGATCCAGCGTTGGTACCTTTATATGACGGTGCTCCAAACCCCTTGTGGCACAATTACAGCATTCAGAACGGATTACCTCAGCAATCCGTCGGCCATCAGTCCTACGATCTTCGCACGTCAGGAGATAATTCGTGGCCTCGAATACCCCGGCTGTTTTCGTTAGCTACAGTCGCGAGGATTCTAACTTCGCGCTGCAGTTGGCCAAAGACCTCAAGACAGAAGGTCTTGTGGTTTGGATCGATCAACAAAGTATCGAGCCCGGCCAGGACTGGGATAACGCAATCGAAGAGGCACTCATTCGCTGTACGCACATCGTGCTGGTTCTGTCTCCATCGTCAGTAAACTCCAGAAACGTCCGCAACGAGATTGCCTTCGCACTCGACGAACAAAAAACTATCCTTCCCACGCTCCACAAAGATTGCGTCGTGCCTTTGCAGTTGCGTCGAGTGCAATACATCGACTTTCGAAACGATTATGCTCTTGGGCTCGTTCGTCTGATAAAGGCTCTCGGCATAACAGGTCAGGCACCACAGGTCGCCTCTGCAGTCACCCCGCCGCCGCTTTCCGCAAGATCGGAAGAGCTGAAGATCGAAACCGCCGGCCCCGAAAAACACACCATATTTTTCGATTCAGCGGAAGCGAATGCACTGAGCGGCTACATCAAAAGGCCACTTCAGGCTTTTATACCGCCGCAAGCAAGTGTGACCCTTCCACCCGGTGATGGACTGATCGAGCAACGCATGGAAGGCTACCGCTTTGCGGGCATTCTGTCCTGTCTGAATTGTTCATCGCATGCTTCGAGTAGTGAAAACGATGAGACAGGCGAGCGAACCACATGGGTAAGCTCAACAATTGAAGGGCTCAACGTAGCGGAGATCCTTACAGCCGAAAGGATTGTGGCCCAAATCTCCATCGCGCAGCGAGCGGATGGAGCTAAACCAACTATAAGCCTCGTCGGAACGCGCTTTGAAAAACTTCGCATCGCCGGCGACGCGGTTCATATCCTTCTTGATTTTGCATCTGTAAAACCCGATCCGACAACGCTTGTAGCGAGGATCGAAGGTAGTCTCGCGGCCCAGATAACCGGCAATGTAATCAATGTACCCGGCTACGGAAAAATCTCGCTGGCCAATGTGGTCATGGATTTCGATTCAGCGCAACTCACCATGATCCAGTTCCTTTTCTCTGGCGCGCTTCAGGGAAATCTCGCAGTCGGGTCTTGTCGTGCAGGAATGAACTCCCGCCTCACAGAAAAGACCTAATGACAATGGACCAGGCCATTCTTCTTGACCCAACCCCCGAAATCCAATACACTTATATTTTGCGCGGGATGTGGCTAGTGTGTCTCTCCTGCCAGTATCCCATTCCCCTAAGGAAAGTTAAGGAAAACCATGGCAAACCATGTTTCATCGTTGAAGCGCGCCCGTCAGACCGAGAGAAAGACTGCGGTGAACCGCGCCAACAAGAGCCGCGTTCGCGGCAGCCTGCGCCTCCTGCGTGAGGCCCTCGCCAAGGGCGACGTCGCCGCCGCCAACGAACAGTTCAAGCAGACCGTCTCCGCGCTCGACAAGAGCGTGCAGAAGGGCGTCCTCCATGGCAACACCGCCTCGCGCTATAAGAGCCGCCTCGCCGCTCGCGTCAAGGCCGTGTCCGTCAAGAAGACTGCATAAGCCCCTCACCCCAGAACCGCGAAAGGCCGGAATCCCCATTCCGGCCTTTGCTATTTCCGCCAAGACATCTCTCCAACGCGATGTCATCCTGAGAGAAGGTAAGCGTCCGATTCTCACCGGTTCTGACCGCAGTCGTAGCGCGGTGATATAGGCGCAGCGCGCCTGCGCGCCATAATTTTCTACAAGAGGCACGGGTTATACCCGCAGGTTTTTTCGTACGGCGAACGGCACGCCGCTGAATGTGCAGGATAAATCCCGTTAGCGGTGGCCAACGTTGAAAAAATAATCCACCACAATTAATCTGATCAAATTCCCCATCCGGGGGATTAAGGTTTACCTCTTTCCGGGATTGTGGTGACGGGATCGCCCGACTAGAATTGCAGTATGAGTACCGCAGTAGACTCCCCTGTTTTAGTAGCTAGTTTCACGAATGACCGTCTTGGAATCTGCGCCAATGTGCGCGAGATATCTGAGAGTGAGGAGCACGAGTTTTTGGTAGTCGACGCCTTTTCTGGTGATGTTGTCATCACGAGGATCTTCCCCAATAAAGAAGAGGCGGTAGCTGCAGCAAAAGTGATCACCCAGGGAGCGAAGCGCTGAAGGCGTGTAGTCGAAGAGCCAATCCTGAGCTTGCCTAAGGAACCTGCACTGCAGGTGCGCCTTTTGCCTAGCGCAAGCAAAGCCCGCAGTTAACGTCGATTGGCACGAAACCGATTCGCGCCCTTCAGACCCAAAAACACCTCGTTTTCCTATCTCCCCAAAATAACCTTGCCCCGCATCAAAGCGCCTTTGCTCATCCACCGATTTTCATGAATCGCGCCCTCCCTCCGTGGCACCATTCAGCACATGAACCCGATCAGGCTGAAACTCGCGCAAAAAGAATTCGACTCTGGTGGCGGCTTTGAAGTCACCTTCGCCCCCATCTCCGTCAAGGTCCAGAACCTGGCCTTCGCCAAGGACGTCGCCGTCCACTACACGCCCGACAATGTAACCTGGAAAGACCATCCGCTCGTCTGGACCGCACCCACCTTCGGCAACTATGACCTCTTCAGCGGGACTGTGAACGAACAGGTTGAGCAGTTCGTCGTCCGCTATTCGGTCAACGGCCAGACCGTCTGGGACAACAACGACGGCCAGAACTATAACTTTCAGAGCGACTTAGCATTCGTGGGCGGGAACGTGGTCCTGTATAGCGCCACCGCCCACCAGGGAACGCAGGCAGGCGGCGGTTTTACCGTCACCACCTCCTGGCTCGAAGGGGAAATCCTGGTCAACAACTTCGGCTTTTCCAAGGACGTAGGAATTGTCATCACCGTAGACGGTGGAGCCAACTGGACAGCAGTCCACGCCGACCTGGCCCAATTCACTTCCGACGGAAAATTCTCCGCCTCCGGCCGCATCTGGACCTTCAAGACCCCCGAACTGAACCTGAATCCGGCCTCAGACAAGTTCTTTTTCGCGGTATTTCACCGCGATCTTGCCTCAGGAAAAGAATTCTGGGACAACAATTTCGGCCAGAACTACCAGATCA
>Ga0210402_10004157_pt1 | contig 13258 bp, 10 predicted proteins | sample IncBWC7MmetaG_FD_161055 | JGI IMG/M metagenome (GOLD analysis project Ga0210402, IMG submission 161055) | Forest soil microbial communities from Barre Woods Harvard Forest LTER site, Petersham, Massachusetts, United States - Inc-BW-C-7-M | ecosystem: Environmental > Terrestrial > Soil >...
CCCGGCGCAGCGTTCGCGCCGATCCAGGATACGTCGGCGCTCCCCTGCCCCTGACCCTCTTCCGGCTCACCATCCCAGAAGCGTCCGAAGGAGCCCCAGCACGCCGCCGGCGAGCACGATCCAAGCGGCATCGAGGTCGAACGCGACGAGCGCCGCGAAGGAAGCCGCCGCCAGCACGAGCGCAAACGTGTCCAGAGCCGAGCCAGGTCCGGCCGGCACGAGAACCGTGACGCCAAAAACGACGGCGAGGTTCAGGATCACACCGACGACCGCGGCGGCGATGCCGGACAGCGCCGACGTGATGCCACGGTTGCCCCGCATGCTCTCGACGTAGGGAGCTCCCAGGAAGACATAGAGAAAGCACGGAAGAAATGTGACGTAGGTCGTGACCACGGCTCCCAGCGACGCGGCCGCGAGACGACTCATGCCCCCGGGCTCGTTCCATCCCGTCATGAAACCGACGAACTGGAGCACCATCACGAGAGGCCCCGGCGTCGTCTCGGCCAGCCCCATTCCGTCGATCGCCTGCACTTGCGTAATCCAGTGGTACGACTGGACGGCTGCCTGCGTGACATAGGCAAGGACGGCATAGGCGCCCCCGAACGTCACGAACGCCGCCTGCGTGAAGAAGCGGTACTGGAGCACCAGGATGCTCGACCAGCCCCAGCGGAGCCCCAGGACGAGAAGAGGCACGAGCCAGAGAAGGAGTCCGACGAGCAGGATCCTGACCGGCCGCCGCCACGATCGGCGCGCGGTCTGAATTCGGACTCGGCTCTGCTCCGAGGCAGGATCGGATTCCTCGGAATCGACTGCGCCGGGTTTCGGGGCGAACGCGGCCGGCCAGATCCGCCCTGAGACGAACCCCACGATCCCGGCGCCGAGGACGATCCACGGGAAGGGGACGCGCAGAAAAAAGATCGCGAGGAAAGCGGCTGCGGAAAGCAGGGCGAGGCCTCGCGGACGGAGCGCTCGCGATCCGATTTTCAGAACCGCAGCGGCAACGAGTGCGAGGACCGCGGGCTTCAATCCGGCGAAGACGGCGGCAACGGCCGCAACCCCGCCATACATGGCGTAGACGACGGAGAGTCCCCAGAGTATGAAGACCGACGGAAGCACGAAGAACACACCGGCCACGATCCCGCCCCACGCGCCGTGCAAGAGCCAGCCGATGTAGATGGCGAGCTGCTGGGCCTCCGGCCCCGGCAGGAGCATGCAGTAGCTCAACGCGTGGACGAACCGAGCCTGCGAGATCCACTTCTTCCGCTCGACCAGATCTCGCTGCATGATCGCGATCTGGCCGGCAGGCCCGCCGAAGCTGATGAAACCGAGCCGGACCCAATAGCCGAAGGCCTCGCGGAACCCGACGGCTCGGGGACCGCGCGTCTCGCGCTCCCCCTCCGAGGCTCGGCTCACCGCGTCGCGACGTGCGCCAGCGCCGCCTTCAGACCCTCGCCGATCCGCGTGGGTTCGTCGAGGCCCCAGAAGTGCATGAAGAAGAGACGGGGTGTTTCCCGCAACATGTGCGAATGCAGAGCGGTCACGCCGATGCCGTGCGACTCGAGCTCCTGGATCACCGGGTTGACCTCCTCCGCCGTGATCACGAAGTCCCCCGTCGTGGCAACTCGCGACCCGACGGCCTGGAAATTGAGGGCGGTGGCCATTCCGAGGCTCGCCGGGATCTCCATTCCGTCCTCCTCGATCTTCCCGGCTCTCGGAACGGAAACCTGAAGGACGCGTCCCGCGAACGCTCCCGGACGGCCGAGCGCCGCCTGGAGCTTCTCGAGAACGGACGCCTCCTCGGCTGTCGCCGCGGGCGCGGGGGGCGCTGCCGCCACGGGCGTCTTCGTCGCTGCGAGCGCAAGCCGCAGCGCCTTCGCCAATGGCTCGGGAGCTCCGTGGCCGCCGAAATGCACGTAAATCACCTGCGGGGACTCTCCGGCGAGATGGTTGTGGATGGCGAGCACCTCGAGACCTCCGGCCTGGAGCGCACGAATGACGGGATCGACCTCGGAGGGCAGGAGAACCAGGTCGCCCATGGTCATGGCGTCCCCGGTGGGGGTGCTCAGGAAGCCGGCCCAGGACCCCAGGGCCAGGGGCGCCTCGACGGCGACGCCTCCCACTGTCACGGCGAGGTCGGTGCGGGGCCACGCATACCGACGGACGCCGCCCGGAAGCTCCTTTCCAGGTCGGCCGAGGATCCCGTCGACTTTCTCCCAGCTCGCGGGTTCCGTGCAGAGCGCGCAGACCGGGAGCGACATCGCCAGCAGCACGACCAGAGCCACTTTCCGCATCGACGCCTCCATTTCGAGTTACCTCGGTTTTGAAACGCGGGCGGTCGTGGGATGCGTCCAGCGCATCGAATCTTCCTTCGGGAGGCGAGGTCGACGGCTCGCGCTTCTTGATGCAAGTCGACGAGAGGGATCGCGCCCCGGCGCTACGGGGTCTTCGCCTTGATGTCCATCAGCCGCACCGGCTCGCCCTGGTAGTTGGCGATGTGCACCTTTCCGTCCTTGCCGACGGAGGCCTTGCCCGCCAGGACGATCTTGCCCTCGCCCTTCGCGTTGCCCTTCTTGAAATGCAGCTCGATGAGCGTCGCGTCGTACTGGCTCAACTGGGGCGCGTTCGTCGCCATGCCGATCGACCGGTCCGTGCCGATCACGACCTCACGGCTCCCGTCCGGCAGCGTGTTCGACCGGGCGTAGAAGAGGGCGACTCCCATGCTGTTCGGCATCTTGATGTAGCCGACCTGCGGAAGCTTTTGCAATTCCGCGATCATCGCCGGCTGCCCCGCTTCCTTGAGAATGCCGAGCAGCATTTCGCGTTCCGCGTCCGTCGACCAGCGCGTGATCGCGATCTCCACGGCGCCCGCTTTGCCGCTCTGCATCTGCACGGCGAAGGCGGTGAAGATCTCGATCGGCTTGTTCCCCGGCTCCGGGCGCGTTTTCGGCGGCCTCTGCGCCGTCGCGGTGGCCACGAATCCTGCGAGCACTGCGACCGCCAACCCAAGGATCGTCAACCGTCTCTTCATCGCGGGCTCCTTTTCCAACGGGAGAAGGCTATCGCACTCCAGGCCATGAGATTCCGAAGCCGGGCAGGGTCTTCGTCGACGAGGCGCCCGAGTCGTCCCGGATCCGACGCCCTGCCAAAAACGACCGGAGACGGCATTTGTCGTGCCTTTTGTGTCCGCCATCACAGTGCTCACGGCCTCATCGTCGTACCGTCACTGATCATGTTCGGCCCCGGGGATCTCAGTCCTTCAGAGCTGGAGCGCTGCGGGCTCGCCATCCTCCAGCGCCGCCCGCGATCCGGCCAGGCGGTCACCCGCGTCTATTGCGTTCGTTGCGGCAGCCAGGTTCTGCCCGAGCGCCGCGACGTCGATCCGAACGGTTGGTGGGCCTGCGCCAGGGGCTGCAACACGAAATACCACGCGGGGGCGTCGAGCCCGCCGGTACGCCCCACGCCCTGAGGGATCGCTCGCGTCGCGATCCCGCCCGGAGGGCGAAGCCCTCCCCTCGGTTCAGGTCAGCGCCAGGTATTCGTGCGCGAGGCGCACGACCATGGATCCCTCACCGACGGCGGAGGCCACGCGATTCATGGCTCCCGCGCGGACGTCGCCCGCGGCGAACACTCCCGGCACACTGGTTTCGAGGGGAAGCGGCTCTCGCGGCTCTTTCCACGTCCGCGCATAGGCCTCGGCCGCCATCAGGTCGCGGCCCGTGAGGACGAACCCCTTCGCGTCGCGCAGGACGCCGGCGGGCAGCCAGTCGGTCCGCGGGCGCGTTCCGATGAAGACGAACACCGCGTCGGCTTCCTCGGTCCGGCACGACCCGTCGTCCAAAGACCGGAGGGTCACCCGCTCGACGTGGCCGTCGCCGTCGATGCCCGCGACTTCGGTCCGAGGGCGCAGGCGGATGTTGGAGGTCTTGCCGATCTGCTCGATGAGGTACTGGGACATCGTCTCCCGCAGGCCCTCGCGGCGCACCACGATCTGCACGTCCGCGGCATAGCGGGCCAGGTGCATGGCTCCCTGGCCGGCGGAGTTTCCGCCGCCGACGATCAGAACGCGCCGGCCCTTGAACGCCGGTGCTTCGGTGGTCGCCGCGCCATAGTAGACGCCCGCGCCCGTGTGCTCCGCCACGCCGGGAGCCGGATGCTCCCGATAGAACATGCCCGTCGAGGCGAGCATGGTTCGCGTGACCAGCTCGCGGCCGTCCGTGAGCGCCAGGCGCTTGTAGCCTCCGTCGATCGAGACGCCCGTCACCTCGAGCGGTGCGAGGACCTCGGCGCCGAGCCGCTGCGCCTGCAGGATGGCCCGGCGCGTCAACTCGCTGCCGCTGACGCCGGCAGGGAACCCGAGGTAGTTTTCGATGCGGGAGCTCGTCCCCGCCTGACCGCCGGGAGCGTGGCGATCGAGCAGGATCGTCCGAAGTCCCTCGGACGCGCCATACACGGCAGCCGCGAGCCCGGCGGGCCCCGCGCCGACGACCACCAGGTCGTAGACGTCGAAAGCCGCCAGGAGCGGCCGGCCGAGGCGCTCGGCCACCTGGCGCGGCTCCGGGTTGTTCAGGACGCTCCCGTCCTCGAAGAACAGGACCGGCAGCGCGTCGCTCGGAATCCCCGCCGCCTCGAGCAGCGTCCGCGCCTCGGCGTCGCGCTCGACGTCGAGCCAGCGATACGGAATGAGACTGCTGGCCAGGAAATCCTTGATCGCGTGCGATCGCGTCGCCCACTGGTGTCCGATCAGGCGCAGGCCCGTCGCCTCCGGCAGCGATTCGGCCTGCCACTCTAGGAGCAGGTCGTCGATGACCGGGAACAGCTTTTCCTCCGGCGGATCCCAGGGCTTCGACAGGTAGTGGTCGATGTGCGCTTCGTTGATCGCGTGAATCGCCGCCTCGATGTCCGAGTAGGCCGTCAGCAGGACGCGCCGCGCAAGCGGGTACACGTCGCGGGACAGGGAGAGCAGCTCCCCGCCGAGCATGCCCGGCATGCGCTGGTCGCTGATGACCATCGCGACGGAGTCGCCGCGGCCCTTGAGCTCCTTGGCCGTCGCGAGCGCCTCCTGCCCCGACCCGGCGCTGACGATCGTGTACCCCTCGCGGTACCGGGAGCGCAGGTCGCGCCGCACCGCCGCGAGGACCTGCGGGTCGTCGTCGACGACGAGGAGAAAGGGCTTGCTCATGCGCGGAGGGCGGAGGCCTCGGTCTCCGCGATCGGCAGGGTGACCCGGAACTCCGTGCGGCCCGGCCGCGACTCGACGGAGATTTCGCCCTCGTTGTGCAGGACGAGCCGACGGACGATGTCGAGGCCGAGCCCCGTCCCCTGCCCCGCGGCTTTCGTCGTGAAGAAGGGATCGAAGATCCGGTCGCGGATCTCCGCGGGGATGCCGGGGCCGTTGTCGGCGATCCGCACCACGACGTGCTCGGCGTCGCGGCGGGCCACGACCTCGACGCGGCCCGACTCGGCAACGGCGTCGAGCGCGTTGTCGATCAGGTTGCCCCAGATCTGGTTCAGCTCGCCGGCGAACCCGCGGACGCGCGGCAGATCCAGCTCGACCTCGACGGACACGGCGACGGACTTTCCGCGCGCCTTCGATTTCAGGACGGCGACCGTGTTGCCCAGGCCCTGGGCCAGATTCACCGGACCCGCGGCCGCTCCCTGGTCCATGTGCGTGAAGCCCTTGACCGCCAGGACAAGACCGGCAATCCGCGTCGCGGCATCCTGGATTTCCGAAGCGAGGCGGCGCACCGAGCATCCGGCGGCGGCCCAGCGCAGCGCGGCGCCAAGCACGGGCCCCTGGACGGCGCCGGCGAGCCGCTCGAGGGCCTCGATTTTCACCGCGGTCTCGGCGAGCGTTTCGGCCGCAGCCGTATCGAGTCCGCGGTCGGCGAGCCAGTCGGTGATGGCTTCCTCGCGCTCGGCGTGCTCGATCGGGGACCGCACCCCCTGCTCTGGCGCGACGGCGCACGCGTTGCGCACGCCGTCAATCGCGTCGAACTGGGCTTCGGTCAGATTCGCCGTGCCGAGCGCGCGCACCGCCTGCTCGACGTCCTCGAGCCGGTTCCCGAGGAGCGCCGCGCTCCGCTCGATCGCAGCCGCGGGATTGTTCAGCTCGTGCGCGAGGCCCGCCGACAAGCGTCCGAGCGAGATCATCTTCTCGTCATGGAGCTCGCTCGACGTGAAGTCCCGGGTCCGGTCGACCATCCGATGGACGAGGATCGACGTCAGCTCGTGGCAGTTCTCGGTCAGCGCGCGAAGCTGCTCGCGAGGCACCACGAGCACGTCCGCAGGCTCCTCGGCGAACGACTCGCCGGGCGAGTTGACCAGACGGGAGTATGGAAGAACCCCGCCCACGTCTCCTCCCCGCCATTCGAAGAGTTTGTACGGTCCGGCACCCCGATCGATGAACAGCGAAATGCGGCCCGAGAGCATCACGAACAGGCCCTCGACGAGAGTGCCTTTCACGGAGAGCGCGTCGCCCACTTCCAGCCGCCGGACGGTCCCATGCGCGGCCAGCCATTCGAGCTCCCGGCGGGGCGCGCCGCCGACGGTCTTGTGGTTCGCCAGCCGCTCGACGAGATCGGTTGCCGTCATGAGAGTGCCACCAGGCGTCGAATCCTACATCCGGCGTGGGTCGGCCGTGTATCCGGTCGGGGCGTACGAGGATGAGCCCGCATTCGCCGGGCCCGGGCCGCCGATTCGCACGGGCTGGGTGGCGGCAGTGGTGAGCCGTGCAGGACTCGAACCTTCAGGAGCCTCCGGAGGAGGACTAGAATCGCTCTCGTCATTCCGCGAATTGAAACCGCACGCCCGGCTTTTTGGCGCCGAAGAGGCCCGAGATGATCGGCCGCAGCCTCGGCCACTACCGCATTTCCGCCGCCATCGGTGCGGGCGGGATGGGCGAGGTGTACCGGGCCACCGACACGAAGCTCGGGCGAGACGTGGCGATCAAGATGCTCCCGGCGGCGGTGGCGCAGGATCCGGCGCGCCTGGCCCGCTTCGAGCGCGAGGCGCGCTCGCTCGCCGCGCTGAACCACCCCAACATCGTCACCATCTACGCGGTCGAGGAGGACGGGGGAAGCCGGTTTCTCGCGATGGAACTGGTGGAGGGCGAGACCCTCGACACCCTGCTCGCGCCGGGCGGCCTTCCCCTCCCGCGCTTCTTCGAGATCGCCGTGCCGCTGGCCGACGCGCTGTCGGCTGCGCACGAGCGCGGCATCGTGCACCGGGACTTGAAGCCCGGCAACGTGATGGTCACGCGCGAGGGCCGCGTCAAGGTGCTCGACTTCGGCCTCGCCAAGCTCGAGGCCGCGGACTCCAATCCCAACCTCACCGAAACTCCGACGGAGAGCCGGGCGAACCTGACGAGCGAGGGCCAGGTCTTCGGCACGGTCGCCTACATGTCTCCGGAGCAGGCGCGCGGCGGCAAGGTCGATGCAAGGTCGGACGTCTTCTCCCTGGGCATCGTTCTCTACCAGATGCTGACCGGCGAGCGGCCGTTCCAGGGCGCCAGCGCGGTGGACATGATTACCGCGATCCTCCGAGACACGCCGGTTTCCGTCACGGACCGGCGCCCGGACCTTCCCCCGCACTTCGCTAGAATCCTTCGCCGCTGCCTCGAGAAGGACCCGCGCGACCGCTATCAGACCTCTCGCGACGTCTACAACGAGCTTCGCGACCTCCGCAACGAGACCTCCGCGCCGCCGGCGTCCGCCGTGTCACGGCCGGAGAGCACGGCCGGGGGAAGAGTCGAGGAGAGGTCCTCCCCTCCCGCGCCCGGCTCCCGGAAGCGGACCGTTCTCGTCGGCGGCATCACGCTCGTCGTGCTGGCGATCGCGCTCTACGCCGCAAGGCGCTCCGGCGCGTTCCATTCCGCGCCGCGCGGCTCGCAAACCGGAAGCGTATTGCAACCCATCCAGTCGATCGCCGTGCTCCCGCTGGACAACTACTCGGGCGATCCCACCCAGGACTACTTCGCCGAGGGGATGACCGATGAGCTGACGTCTGATCTCGCGAACATCAGCCAGCTCCGCGTGATCTCCCGCGGCTCGGTGATGCAGTTCAAGGGCGCCCATCGGCCGCCGACACCGGAGATCGCGAAGAGGCTCAACGTCGACGCGATCGTGGAGGGCTCGGTGCTTCGGTCCGGCGACAAGGTTCGCATCACCGCCCAGCTGATCGACGCGCGGTCGGACCGGCACCTCTGGGCGAAGAGCTTCGAGCGGAACTCCCGCGACGTCCTGGCCCTGCAGGACGAGCTCGCCTCGGCGATCGCGCGAGAGATCCACGTCCGGTTGAACCCGGAGGAGCAGTCACGACTGACGCACGCGGCGCCCGTGAATCCGGAGGCTTACGACGCGTACCTCAAGGGCCGCTACTTCTTCAACCGCCCGAGCGACGACAACCTGACCAAGGCGATCGCCCAATTCGAACAGGCGATCAAGCTGGATCCGAGCTTTGCGCCCGCCCACTCGGGCCTCTCGGACGTGAATCTCTGGGCGGGCTTCAACGAGGGTGTGCTCGCCAACGCGGAGGCGGGACCGAAGGCACGGGCCGCGGCGGAAGAGGCGATCCGCCTGGACGATGCTTCCGCCGAAGCGCACACCTCCCTGGCGACGTACAGGGGGTGGTACGCGCACGACTGGGCCGGTTCCGACGCCGAATACCGCCGGGCCTTCGCACTGAATCCGAACTATTCCTTCGCGCACGACCAGTATGCGATTCTGCTCGCGCTCCAGGGCCGGCTCGACGAAGCGGTGGCCGAGGGCAAGCGAGCCGCAGAGCTCGACCCGCTGTCTCCCCAGATCCTCGTCGACGCGCTCGCGGCGGTCGCCTGGCAGGGCAAGTTCCAGGAGGCGAAGGACATGGCCCGGAGGGCCGCGAGCCTCGATCCGACCTACTTCTATCCTCCCTTCGAAGAGGGCTGGGTGGAAATTCAGGCCGGCAGAGTCCAGGACGCGATCCCGCTGTTCCAGAAAGCCGCGGCGCTGGGATCGCCCCCGTTCGTGGCCGCCTGGCTCGGGTACGCCCACGGGATGACGGGCGATCGAACCCGCGCGATGGCGGCGATCGAGGAGCTGAAGAGGACGTCCCCCTTCAAAGGTTACGTGCCCCCGTTCAACCTGGCGATCGTCTATCTCGGTCTCGGCGATCGCGCGCGGGCCCTCGACTACCTCGAGCAGGCCTACGACAACAATTCACAATGGATGCCGTACATCCGGGGCGACCGGATCTTCGACCCCCTCCGCTCGGAGCCCCGCTTCGCCGTCCTGATGAAGAAGATGGGCTTCGGCAAGTGAGCCTCACCTGCTCGCGAGCCCTCCGGCGATCTCTCCGCCGTCGATGATCACGGGGTGGCCCGTGATGTACGGGGCTTCGTCCGAGGCCAGGAAGGCAAAGAGCGCGGCAATCTCGCCGGTCGTCGCGTGCCGGCGCAGCGGAATCTTGGCGTCCACGGCCGCCTTCATCTCCGGGGTGTACTCGGCTTCCTGCATGGACGTCCAGACGTACCCGGGGCACACGGCGATGACCCGGATCGTCGGCGCGAGCTCCAGCGCCATCGTGCGGGTGAGCTCGATGACGCCGGCTTTCGCGGCATCGTAGTCGGCGTACCGGGGGTAGCCGTTCATGCCCGACGTCGAGCCCATGTTGAGGATGACGCCCCCGTTGCCGGCGAGCATGCGCCGGGCGGCCTGCTGGGCTACGTAGAAGACGCCGTCCAGATCGACGCTCATCACCTTGCGCCATTCCGCGGGCGTGATGTCCATGAAGTCGTGGCGAATGCTGATGCCGGCGTTGTTGATCGCCACGTCCACGCCGCCCAGGAGCGCGTCGAGCTCCCGAAAGGCGCCCTCCACGGCGCCGGCGTCGGACACGTCGCAACGGATGACGCCGGCGAGGTTCGGGTGTCTCTGGCGAAGCGCCCGGCCGCCCACCTCGTCGACGTCGATCACCGCGACGCGAGCCCCTTCCTCCAGGAACCGCTCCACGGTCGCCGCGCCGATCCCGCTCGCGCCGCCCGTGATCACCACCCGCTTGTTGGTCAGGCCCTTCATGCGATGCCCCCGCCGTCCACCACCAAAGCTGCACCGGTCATGAACGACGAATCGTCCGAGGCCAGAAAGAGCGCCGCGCGCGCCAGCTCCGCCGGCGTTCCAACCCGGCCGAGAGGTCGATTGGCCGCGCCCTTCATGTAGTCCGCGTAAGTCATGCGCCGGGCCTCGGCGTCGGAAGCCAGCATCGGCGTCTCGACGTCGCCGGGGCACAGACAGTTCACGCGAATGCCCTGCTTCCCGTGATCGATCGCCATCGCCTTGGTCATCACGACGAGGCCGCCCTTGGCGGCGCAATAGGCGACGGCCTCGTCGCCGCCCTGGATGCCCCAGCCCGAAGCCTGATTGATGATCACGCCGCGCCGCTGCGCGATCATCGTCGGCAACGCGTACTTGGCCATCAGCCACGCTCCCTTGAGGCTCGAGTCCACCGTCGCGTCCCACTCCTCTTCCGTGCAGTCGATCGCGTTGTGCGGATGGAACACGCCTGCGTTGTTGAACAGAATGTCGAGACGGCCGCCGGACGCGCGCAACGTTTCCGCCACGACACGTTCGCAATCGCCAGGAAGCCGGACGTCGGCCCGGACGAAGATTGCCGCGCCGCCCGCCGTCGCGATCGCATCAACGACTCGTCGTCCGCGTGCCTCGTCCCGACCGGTCACCGTCACCCTGGCGCCTTCTTCCGCGAAGAGGCGAGCCGATGCCTCCCCAATGCCCGAGGTGGCGCCGGTGATGATGGCGATGCGATCTTTGAGCTTCATGACGCGTCCATCCGTAGCTTACCTTCGTCGCGGCCCACCGACGCCGAGCCTCAGCCGACGCCTTGCGGACGGTGGCGAGAGGCCCGGCAGACCTAGGCGACGCGGCGGCCGTCGATCAAATAGGAGCCGGCGCCCAGGTTCTCGGCGGGCACTGTTTCGGCGCGCGGCGGCAAGAGGACGCGATTGGAGCGGATCCAGTCGCCGGCATGCGAGCGGATGCTGGCATGGAGATCGAGCCAGGAGAGGACCGCGCCGACCGCGGCGTCCGGCCCATTCTCTTCGACGAAGAATCGCGCGACGCTGCCCGCGCTGTGATCGAGGGTCGCCGTGAAAACGAAGAGGGGCACGACGCGCATCGTACTGTCCGGGACATGAATGCCCGCTAAACCGCTACCAGCTCAAGGCTCGCGGCACATGGATATTGAGGTGATCCGCAATGGGGGGGTGCCGCGAAGCGAGAAGCTCAGCGTCTATAGAATCCAGCCCGGCGCAGAAAATACGATCCTGCTCATGCGGAAAGGTGAACTGGCTGCCCGCTCCCGGGCCGGCGGTCTCGTCTTCTTGAAGCGTCCGGGCCACTGGACGACGGGTTGCTGCGGCGAACCGGTGCGCAGATCATGCCAGCTGGTGACGATGAGTGGTGAGCCGTGTAGGACTCGAACCGAGGACCAACCCGCAGCCAGCCCTAGATCGCGCAGCTTACCCCAACGAACGCGGCCCGAACCCCGACCCCAAACCGGGCCAATTTTTCGTTCCGTGGGGTGCGTACACGGACAAAAACACGGACACCGGGCCGTGCATGGGGTCCGGCCCCCGACCCCGGAAAACCGTTAAAAATTACGTATGCGAATTGGGTTTCGCAATACCAATATTTTAACGACCCCGACCCCCGATTCGGTCGGAATGCGTTCGGGCCGTGTGGGGTCACGGGGACGCGGGAAACGAAATCGTAAACGGGTGGTGCCGGGTCCGTTTCCGATCCGACCGATCCCAATGTGATCACGCCGACTTTCCGCTGGAACCGCCTGCCTCCTAGTTGAACGACAGCCCTAGTGCCTTCGCCAGAAAAACCGCCATCTGTCCCCGAGTCAGCGGATTGTTCGGACAGAAGTTTCCACCGCCGCAGCCTGCCGTGATGCCGGAATGGTAAAGCGCCTCGATGTACTGGAAGAATGGGTGGCTCGTCGGCACGTCCCCAAAGTCGGCGGAACCGGGTGGGGGGCTGACCTGAAGCTTGTAGCCGATGATCACGCCCGCGAAGCTATTAGTGCTGTCGCCCGACGCCGTGGCGACAGCAACAGTTGCTTGGTTTAAGGAGTTGTCAATTACCAACGGGGAGGTGAACGATTCAGACACGCTGCCACATCCGGGCGCTCCGGTTGAGCTGACGCCTACTTGGGGCGCACAATCCGCCCCCATATTGCTACAGATTATTAAGGAGGCGCTGACATCATAGGTAGAGTTCGTGTCACAGAAGTCTAGCTCCATGGAGGTTATCATCGCACCCGACGGTAGATTTGGGCTTGCAATAAACTCGCCGTTCAGCTGCGTACTGTATCTGAGGAGTGCACCCGCGCTGGTGTCGGAGTAGGGGGCATTCTGAAACGCAGTAAAGTTACCAGCTGGTATTCGATAGAACGATTCGTTCTGAGTCCCGTATGTGCGCGCGCGGTCAGCCGACGCCACGTCATTGGTCTGAGCCAGGCTAAGGGCCGCACATAGACCTACCGCCACCGTCACACAAACCGTGGTGCTTCTATTCATGAATTGATCCTCCTTGGTCGGAACATCCTAGCCCTCCGAACCGGATGTGACACGAATTGAGGATGAAAAAAAGTCCGCCGAACCAGCCGAACCAACCGAGCCACTCCAACGTCGGAGCTTCCGTGATCGAAAACACGCTGAGCATGGAAAGAAGGAGCGCAAGAGACACCTGCCATCCGAAACGGGACCAGAGGCGATTGATCACGGTGTCATGGGCAAGGGAACGCAGAGGAATCCTGAATCGGCTGGAACGGTGTACCGAACGTGTTGGAATACATTTTGACCGCACCTGTCATGGTGTCTGTCACCGTCAACTGCACACCCACATTCGTCAACCCTCCCGCGAAAACCCAGTACGAATTATTCACCGCACAGCCGGTCAAGACCTTCGTGACCAGTTCGATATTTGTCGAATCGAAGAACCAGAAATAACCGGTGTCGGACGTCAACGGGACCGCTGTTGCTGAAGCGGACGGGCCTTCGGGGGTTTGCTGAAAATCCGCCGTTACCGCGAACCTGCCGTTGTTGAGACAGAGGGTGTGAGCGGCAGTGGCGCACGGCAGAGCGGTAATCTCGTAGTCGAAGATTCCGGATGCAGTCGCGGCGTGAAGGTACGCGCCGGTAGCATCAATCGCAAGGGCATATACGGTAGTCACCGCGGAGGCCAGAAGACCATTGTTCATC
>Ga0210402_10004158_pt1 | contig 13256 bp, 11 predicted proteins | sample IncBWC7MmetaG_FD_161055 | JGI IMG/M metagenome (GOLD analysis project Ga0210402, IMG submission 161055) | Forest soil microbial communities from Barre Woods Harvard Forest LTER site, Petersham, Massachusetts, United States - Inc-BW-C-7-M | ecosystem: Environmental > Terrestrial > Soil >...
GAAACAGCGTGGCCTGGGCTTGCTATCAGTGGGAATTTACGGCGGTGGTGGATGGAGTTCCGTCGTCAGCCTTCGGTCATACGACGCTGATCTTCGAAAAGCGCAACGACAACTGGTTGGTGGTCCACAATCATACTTCTCTGGTGCAGGCTTCACAGACAGCCGCCCCGTCGGCGCAACCCCCTGCGGCTACACCACCAAAACCCTGAGCCCCTGGCGGCCCTGCGTTGCCACGCCTGTGGCTAAAAATTCTTCAGGCCGTGGTATACGAACATCCCGGCAATCACCAGCAGCAGCACGCCCGAGGTGATCCCGCTCATCATCAGCGGTTTCCCGAGCGATTCGATCTTCTGAACCAGCTCGCGCTGCTCCCTGGCCATATGTTCCTGCGCCGCATCGATGAAGATCTGATCGTCTTCATGGCTGGAGAGTACGCTGCGCCATGCGATCAACAGCAAAAACACGGCGGTAACAACTCCCCAGACGATCAGTAGATACATCAGTGGCCCCGAAAACGCCGATTCCATGGCTTCCATTGCAACCTCCGGTGGAACCCGTCCGCGGTGCCTACCCCCAACTGTAGGCAGAGCTTTTCAGGCGGAGTATAACACTCTGGCCTTAGAATGCTAGTGACCTGGGGCCCTGAAACCGTCGCCAATTTGGCCCCGCCGACGCCCCGTTCGTTGACAAACGCCCTTTCCCGCCCCAAAATAAGACCTGCCTGTGGTTTTCCCTGTGCCCGAATGGCGGAACTGGCAGACGCGCTAGCTTCAGGAGCTAGTGGCCTCACGGTCGTGGAGGTTCGAGTCCTCTTTCGGGCACCATTTCTTTTCTCCCACAACGCAATTGCCTTTGTAGCGGCCGCCTTCTGAAGCGGGCGCCTTTCTGGGGTCGGTGGCTCTGTCAACGCTTTTGCGATATTGGCGCCACCGAAAAATTCTCAAATCCTGCGCTGATTTCTCCCGCTCTTCGCGTATCCTTCTTCCCTATGCGCCTGTTTTCTCGTCCCAGTCATTTCTGGTCTACCTCTCATTTCCTAATCTTCCTTCTCACCTGCTCCACAACTCTCCGCGCCGACGAATGGAAAGCCCGCCACGCCCTAGTCGCTCCCAACGGCACCATGACTCTGACCATTCCTCCCGCGCCCTCCGAAGTTTTCTTCTCCGGCCCTATCGATCCCTCCGACCCGTCCTGGCTCGCCGGTCTGCAGACCTGGCGCAACGAACGCCGCACCCAACTCCGCCTCGATGAATCCGACTACTTGAACCCCGACCTCGCCTGGACGCAACGCACGTTTTCCCAAGTCCAACTGCTCGTCTGGGATCGCTCTATTTACGATCCCGAAAACCGCCGCTACACACCCGAAAAATTCCTCGCCGAGACCGAGCGCCGCCTCGGTCCCATCGACGCCGTCCTCCTCTGGCACGTCTATCCAAACATCGGCGTCGACGACCGCAACCAGTTCGATCTACTCCGCGATCTCCCCGGCGGCCTCCCTGCCCTCAAAAAACTCGTTGATGATTTTCACCGCCACAACGTCAAAGTTCTTATCCCTGTTCTTGCATGGGATTCCGGAACGCGCGAAGAATCCGCACCTCCCTGGGTCGCGCTCACACAACTCCTGAAAGAGACCGGAGCCGACGGCATCAACTTCGACACCCTCGAAAGCGTCCCCGCCGATTTCCGCGCCGCCTCTATCGCCGCCGGACACCGCCTCGCCTTCGAGCCGCAATTCGAAATTCGCGATGAATCCATCGCCTGGAGTACCCTCGGCTGGAACGACTGGGTCACCTGGGAAGACATGGTGTATCCCTTCACACCGATGGTAAGCAAAACGCGATGGCTCGAGCCACGCCACATGATCAACGTCACTGATCGCTTCACTCGCGACAAAACCGACAGCCTGCAACACGCCTTCTTCAACGGCTCCGGCTACGCCATGCTCGAAAATCTCTGGGGCTTCTGGTATCCCATGAATCCCCACGATGCCGAAGCCGTGCTCCGCTTCACCCGCATCGAGCGCGCCTTCGCCGAAAATCTAGTCAGTCCCGATTGGCAGCCGCACACGCCCACACTTCAATCCGGCGTCTTCGCCAGCAAGTTTCCTCTACCCACCCGCACTCTCTGGACCATCGTCAACCGCAACGAATTCGATCTCGACGGCCAGCAACTCCGTGTGCCCTATCACACGGGCATTCACTATTACGATCTCTGGCACGGCCTCGAACTCCAGCCACGCATCAACGCACAGGAAGCTACGCTCAGCTTCTCAATAGAAGGCCTCGGCTTCGGTGCCATCCTTGCGACCGATGAAAATGCTTCCACTGCATCAACTCACCAACTTTTCTCGTTCATGGCCGAGCGCTCCAAGAAACCCCTGCGCGAGTATCCGCGCAGCTGGTCCGCGGTTCCACAAACCATCGTCGAAATTCCTCCTACCAAACCAGCCGCTACCGCTCCCGCAGGCATGCTGAAAATTCCCGAAGGCGACTTCGACTTCTCCGTTCGCGGCATCGAAATCGAAGGCGGCAACGACCCCGGTGTGGACGTCCAATATCCCTGGGAAAATTCCCCGCGCCGCTCGCATCTTCATCGCATGCATCTCCGCTCCTATTACACAGACCGCACGCCCGTCACCAACGCGCAGTTCAAGCAGTTCCTCGACGCCACGCAATACCACCCCGCCGACGACCACAATTTTCTGCGCGACTGGTCGAACGGAAATTTCCCCGCCGGGTGGGACTCAAAGCCCGTCACCTGGGTTTCTCTCGAAGACGCCCGCGCCTACGCCACCTGGGCCGGCAAGCGCCTTCCGCACGAATGGGAATGGCAATATGCCGCGCAATCCGCCGACGCGCGCCTCTATCCCTGGGGCAACGACTGGAATGCTGGCAACGTTCCCGCGGCCGACCGCGGCCACACCCGCGCTCCGCTCGCCAGCGTCGAAGCACACCCGCAGGGAGCAAGCCCCTTCGGCCTTCTCGATCTGATCGGAAACGTTTCGCAATGGACCGACGAATTCCGCGACGAACACACCCGCGCAGCCATCCTCCGCGGCGCCGCTTCCTACCAACCTCTAGGCTCTGTCTGGTATTTCCCGCAAGCCTACCGCCTCGACGAACACGAGAAACTTCTCCTCATGGCCCCCAGTCGCGACCGCGCCGCCACCATCGGCTTCCGCTGCGTCGTCGACGCCAACTAAGCCACCTCCAAGCAAAAATCTGTCATCCTGAGCTTATCCGAAGAGGATAGGCGAAGGACCTCAACCTTGGCGGCTTCCATCAACTCAAACTCGCGAGCATTCCCACCCCGCCGCTCACTCCGCCGCCAGCACCGCATAACGCACCACAAACAATGCCGTCAAAATCCATAACAACACACTAATCTCTCTCCACTTTCCCGCCGCCAATTTCGCCGCCGTATAGGAAATCACTCCCAGGCTCAATCCCGTGGCAATGCTGAATGTCAGCGGCGTCGCCACCAACGTGACAAACGCCGGAAACGCCTCCGTAAACTCTTTCCAATCCACCTGCGCAATCGATTCCGCCATCAGCGCGCCCACCAGCACCAGCGCGGGCGCCGTAGCGAATGCCGGAATCGCCGCCGCCACCGGAGAAAAAAACATCGCTGCCAGAAACAGCACAGCCACCATCACATTGCTCAACCCCGTGCGTGCTCCCGCGGCAACGCCCGCCGCGCTCTCGATGTAGCTCGTCACAGTAGACGTACCCGTCATCGCGCCAAAGATCGTCCCAAGCCCATCCGCCAGCAACATCCGTCCCACGCGCGGGATCTTTCCATCTTTCACAAAACCGCCCTGCTCGCACACGCCGACCATCGTTCCCACGTTGTCGAACAAATCCACAAAAAGAAAAATGAAGATAATCTCCAGCAAGCCCAGATGCAGCGCCCCGCGCAAATCCATTTTCAAAAACGTCGACGAAGGGTGCGGCAGCGCGACCCAGTGTTCCGGCAAATGCGCCAGCCCGCGAAAAATTCCAAGTACCGCCGTCCCCAGAATCCCCAGCAAAATCGCGCCATTTACGCGTCGCACCATCAACGCCAGCGTCAGCAATATCCCCAAGCATGCAACCTGCACCGAAGGATCGGCAAAATTCCCCAGGCTCACAAACGTCGCCGGATTCGCCACCACCAGCTTCGCGCTTCGCAAACCCACGAACGCGATAAACACTCCAATCCCGCCCGCTGTCGCGTGCTTCAGCCCCAGGGGAATCCCGTTCACAATCTGCTCCCGCACGCGAGTCACCGTCAGCAACACGAACAGCACGCCCGAAAAAAACACCGCACCCAGTGCCGTCGCCCACGGCACATGCATCCCGATGCAAACCGTGTAGGTGAAATAGGCATTCAGAGACATCCCCGGCGCCAGCGCAATGGGATAATTCGCGTACAGTCCCATCACCAACGTCGCCACCGCCGCTGCCAGGCACGTGGCGAAAGCCACGCCCTCCGCCGGCATCCCCGCCTGCGACAATATCTGCGGATTCACCACGATGATGTAGGCCATCGTGATAAAAGTCGTCAGCCCGCCCAGCATCTCCCGCCGCACGGTCGTCTGGTTTTCCTGCAATTTGAAAATCCGTTCGATCAACGCATTCCCCTCTGCCCGAAGTGATCCGCCACTCTAGAGTTCCAACGCCCCCCTGTCAATCGCTCTCTCCGCAACGTTTGCCACAACTTCACCCAATCTGTTTCGCAGATCTAACCAGCAACCGCGCACGGGTTTTCATCCTGAGCGCATCCGACGAGGATGCGCGAAGGACCTCAACGAAAGGCGCACTCAACATTTCTTAATCCATGCGACTTGCCTTTCCCACCAACAATTGCACCTCTCCTCTTTCTGCGCTAACTTCTAACTCTCGTTCACTCGTCTTCCAAGGACACCCATGCGCTCCAAAAATTCCATCAGCAATCGCCGTGATTTTCTTCGCGCTTCCGCCGCAACGCTAGCCGCCGGCGCTATCCCCGCATTCGCATCTTCGGCTTTCGATTCCACCGAAGGTTCCGCGCCCCTATCATCCCTTCCCGCCAAACCTCAGCGCATCATCATCGACACCGATCCCGGCGTCGACGACGCCATGGCCATCTTCCTCGCCCTGCGCTCCCCAGAACTTAAAGTCGAAGCCATCACCGCCGTCTCCGGCAACGTGCCGCTGGCATTCACTCTCCCGAACGCGCTCCGCCTTGTGGAAATTGCCGGGCATCCCGAAGTCCCCGTAGCCGGCGGTGCCGCATTTCCACTTGTGCGTCGCCTCGTCACCGCGGCTTACGTCCACGGCAACAACGGACTCGGCGGGGTCGAATTTCCCGAGGCCAAAATCAAGCCCGTCCCGGAAACTGCAACTGAACTCATCCGCCGCATCGTCCGCGCCAATCCCGGCGAAATCACCATCGCCGCCGTCGGCCCGCTCACAAATATCGCCACGGTCCTCAAATCCGATCCCCCCATCGCCAAACTGATTAAATCCTTCGCGTTGATGGGGGGCTCCCTCAGCGGAGGCAACATCACGCCCGCAGCCGAATTCAATTTCTATGTGGACCCGGAAGCTGCGCGCGTGGTCTTTGATTCTGGTGTTCCTATTTTGATGGTGGGGCTTGACGTAACTCACAAAGTATTGCTGCGCGAAAGTCATGTCCGCACTCTGGAGGCGGCACAAAACCCCGTCAGCCAGGCGGCCGCGAAAATCATGCACGCCACGTTTGGCCGCATCGCCAAAACGAACGATGAAACCGTGGTGGCAATGCACGACCCGCTCACTATCGCCAGTCTCATCGATCCCAGTGTGGTTACGCTGCGTGACTATTACGTCCAGATCGAAACCGCGGGCGAACTCACCGCCGGTCAGTCCATCGGCTACAGCCACGGCCCTGTTCGGCGCTCCCCGCCCCTCGATACGGGCGACGCCGCCGGCCCAATACCGGTGGAGGAATACAAGCCCAACTGCAAAGTCGCCGTCGGCGTCGATCCCGACAAGTTTTTCAGCTTGCTGATTCCGCGCCTGACAGCTTCAGCCTGAGGTTAACTGCCCATGACGCGGCTTCTCGCTTCCTTCCTTCTCTGCATGGTGACGATCCTGGCGGCGGTAACCGCATCCACTCAGTCATCCGCTGACTCCTGGCGCTTAACCTCTGAGTCCGAGGTGCTCGTTCCTGATGCCGCGCTTCGTGCGCAAATCTTTCACGCTCTTGACGCCGCCAAAAGCGCAGGCACCGATCCGTCCATCTCTCATTTCAAAGTCCGTGCCGCTACAGTCGTAACTGTGAATAGGGAAGACCACGTCGTCCTCGGCGGCAACACCGAATACGAACTCCCCGAAGCCATCCACGGTGAATCCTCTCTACTCAATCACGTCACTACTCTTTACGGCGCAGACACCACGCGTCACGCGGTCCGTTTCGTCGCCTTCTTCTCCCAGCGCTGCGGTGTCAGCGGAAGTTGCGGCGATTGTCGCGATTATCAGCACGCCGTCACCGATTATGCTCACCTCCTGATCGTTTGCGGCCAGGCATCCGACCACACGGTGCGTGTCACGCGTTTCGCCGATCAACTCGTCGACGAAGAAAAATTCCCAGCCGCCACACCCGATTCGCTGCCGATCACACCAGGCGAACTCGCGCAACTCACCCAGTCCGCTGTAGAAGCGCGACTGGGCGGCGTCACTCTGTTCACCACTGCGCGCCACACCGGCGCCTCCGGCCTTTCATTTTCCGGGAAAATCTATCGCTCAGCCGGTGGCGACGATGCCGCCTTTCACTACCGCTTCCCTATCGGCGGACTTCTGCAGCAGGCCGCCACCGAACGCGACTACTTTCTGCGCGCCATCGTCGTTGTGGCAGAGAAGGGCCAGTGGCCCGTCGTCAACTATCGCGACCGCCAGTACGGCTTCGAATCCAGCAGTTTCAACCGCGAAGCGGGTAAATCACCCATTGCCCTTATCGTCACCGATGGTCTCGGCCACTATCGCGCCACCACCTTTGAAGCCGCCCTGCCTCACGCCTTCAGCACCGCCAACTTCATGCCACAGGCCCTCAAAGATTTTCTGCAATCCCACGCCTCTCCCAAGTAACGCAGCCATGGCTATACAGCTAGCGCGCCCACACAACCAGAAGCGCCCTGTCACAATCCAAGTCTCGGAGGCAAAAACAATGACTGCGACGCGTCAGGAAAAATTCAATGTCTTTCGGGCCCTTCATCAACGGCCCGGCGCATTCGTAATCCCCAATCCCTGGGATGCGGGCAGCGCAAAGATTCTGACGGCGCTGGCTTTTGAAGCGCTGGCTACCACCAGCGCCGGTTGTGCCTTCTCCCAGGGACACCTGGACTCCGCGCCGGAAATAACCCGCGAAGTGATCTTGCAGAACGCCAAAGAAATCGTCGAGGCCACGACCCTGCCCGTCTCCTCCGATCTTCAGAACGGGTTCGGCCATGAGCCCAAGATTTGCGCAGAAACTATCCGCCTCGCCGCCAAAACCGGCCTCGTCGGAGGCTCCATCGAAGATTCCACCGGCGAGGCGAAAAATCCGATCTACGACTTGCAGCACGCCACCGAACGAGTTGCCGCCGCCGCGGAAGCTGCCCATTCTTCCAACTTTTTGCTAACGGCGCGCGCCGAAAACTTCCTTCACGGCCGGCCCGATCTCGACGACACCATTCGCCGATTGCAATCGTTCGCCAAGGCCGGCGCCGACGTGCTCTACGCGCCCGGCCTCACCAGCCTCGACGCTATCCGCGCCGTCTGCGCTTCCGTTTCCAAGCCTGTAAATGTGCTGATGGGCCTTACGGGTACAACCTTCTCTGTGGAAGAACTGGCGGCAGTTGGAGTGAAGCGGATCAGCGTCGGCGGCTCGTTCGTTCGCGCGGCCCTCGGAGCCCTGGTGCGCGCGGCTCGTGAGGTCAAGGAAAAAGGCACCTTTACCTACGCGACGGATGCGCTCCCATCTGCTGAAGTAAAACGTTACCTGGCCTAGCCCGGGCAGTGATTCCGGCTGCTACCGGAAAATCCCCCAACCGATCCGTACCTGAATCGTATTTATCCCCGGGTTCGGGGTCGTCATCCCCGCATTCGAAATGTGCATGAAGCGCACTTCCGCGCTCCAATTATGTTTCTCCCCCAGGATGTGCATCCCCAGCGCCCCGCTCGTCGTGAAATTAATTTGTGACGTCCGCTCCGGGACTTCTTTATTCGTAAACAGCGTCCCACCCTCAATTTCAAAAAACGGCTTAACCTTCTTCGGTTGCGACAATATCCATTTGAACGCAAACGGATTCACTCCCCCGCCATAAGCGGTGTTCGTCTTCTGCGTCAACACCCACGCCGGCACCACGTCAAACGCGTACTCCAATTGCCCGTTCAAGAATCCCGGCCCGTGCGGGCTCGTCAAAATCAATCCATACCGCAATCCCAGATTCCACACGCCCGTTTCCGACGTACTCCCATTAATTCCGTGCCCGCCGCCAGTCCAAATCTGCAGCTCCCGGCTAGAATTCTCCGGCGCCTCCTGCGCCTGCAAATCCCTCGCGCTAAAAAGTACAACCAGCAATCCCACGACACTCAGAAACAGAATCCTGCACTTCACGTTCACTTATTCTCTCCGCACATCTCGAATCCTGCACAATATCCGAAAACCGCCTACCCTGACAATCCATGATTGCCCATGGAAGGGGCGGGCCGTGGCATCAAGGAAATTTGATGCGAAACAACCCTAAAGAGAACGTAAAGAAAACAGCCTTCTTACGTGTTTGGCGAGACTATGAGTGAAAAACAGCTGGTAAGTCCGACGCGTATAAACTGCCGTTAGTTTCCCGGGGACAAATGGTTTTGCCCTTTCGCGTGCGCCGGAAGCTGGGCTGAGGAAGGCACGAGGATAAGCCTCTGGCGGGAAGGAAAAGCATGCCCTACGCCGCCCGATGGAGCCCAATGTGATTCGAGAGTTGCGAGGAACCCTGAAAGGTGCAGGAGAGGGTTTGGCTCACTTCTGGGCCGCGGTGTCAAATGTGGCTTTGAGGTTGAGCTTACTAGAGGATTCGCTAAGCTGAGTTGTTGCGGCGGCGGGATCGGTGGAATCGGCAGGAGGTTCCACGGAGGCACGAACGGTTGAGGCTGGCGCATCAGGGTAGAACCGGTGGAGGACGGTCAGGAGATCGGTGGCGTTGAGAGCGAAGCCCATGCCGGTGACGCTTTTTTCGTGATTTTGAGGGTGTTGAGGCCAACCACCTGGCCGCGACTGTTGCTCCTGGAGGAGAGCTGGTTAGTTTGAGTGTGTCGGCCGAAGAGGAAGCAACGAAGTGAGAGAAGTAACGAAGTAAAGATTACCGGACGGAAGGAGGGAATCCGTGGCATGAGAGGCTATCTCGGCTGAGTATACTAGATATGTATATAAAATGGAAATAACTATAGAACAGGAGGCTGGTGCATCAGGCTTCTGGCTTCGGCAAGTAACCGGGGCAGGCGAGGATGGGGAGACGAGGGTACTTGGGAAAGGCTGGATCGGACTGGGAAAGTTGGCATAGGAGGAATTGCGAGCCTTTGCTGGAATCGATTAGTCGAGCGTGAATACAGTCCGAGCAGAGGCCGAACCGGGGGTTGGCGCCGGTTGATGATTTGGAGACGGTCATGACGCGTCGGGCCTGGAACGATCTCAGTTGGATTTGGGTGGGTCGGCTGCGGTTGCCGGAGGTGCGGGAGGAGCGGGCTTGGCAAATTGGGAGTCGTTGAGGGGAATGTTGGTTTCGATTTTGGTGGCGGTGATTTTCTGGATCTGGTCGGACTCGACGGCGGCGGATTCGACGAGAAAGGGATATTTCAGGCCGTCGACTTCACGGAAATCGCGGAAGTAGGTTTCCCAGGGGAGCTCCTTGTCGCCCACCTTGCGCAGACCCTGCCATTTCATGAGCAGGCCGGTGGAAGCGTCGAAAAAAAAGAAACTGACGTCACCCTGCTTAGCGGTGAGTTTCAGTTTGTGCACGATCTTGCCGTCGATTTGCTCCTTGCCAGCGAATTCAATCTGATTGCCTTTGGCCTTGTAATCGACGAAAGGGCCTTCGAAATCGGCTTCGTCGGCGATGCCGGATAGATCCTGGGTCGACATCGGGGCGACCGAAGCGTTGGGCGCGAAGGGATTGTAGATCCAACCCGAGGACTTTCCGTCGTAGACGCGGAGAAGCGTTTGGCCATTGACGGTGATTTCCATATGCATCTTCAGGGGACGCTTGCGTTCAACGAAGAACGGGCCTTCTACTCCGGGAGCGAAGGTGATGACACCGGTGACGCGCTCGGTCTGGACGGCTTTGATTTTTGCGAGGCCGCCGCGGGCTTTGAGGTAGGCGTTGATGACATCGTCGACGGTCTGGGCCCGGAGGGCCAGCGGAAGGCAGAAAACGAGGCCCACGGCAATCAGCGAGATCCGCGCGAGACGTTCGCCGCGAAAACTTGTGTTGGCGTACATAAGAGAATGGTAGAGAGAGTTGAGGGTCGGGTCAACAGTGACGAACAATTGGAATTCACGGGAATTCGCTTGAAAAAGTGGATTGACATTGGTGAGTGGTTCGGGACAAATGATGATTCACGTTTTGGAGGATGAGATGGGACTAGCGGAGAAACACCCGGCCTTCTATGGACATTGTTAATCTGATTTTCGGAAAGCCGCTGAAAAATTCGGAAGAACGCGCGGAGCAGATCGGCCCGGCGGAAGGGATTCCAATTTTCGGGCTGGATGCGCTGAGTTCGGCCGCGTACGGGCCGGAAGCTGCTTTGAGCCTGTTGATCCCGCTGGGGCTGCTGGGTGTGCGGTACATCGTGCCGATCAGCGCTGCGATTATCGCGCTGCTGGTAATTGTGTATTTTTCGTACCGGCAGACGATCGAGGCGTACCCGACCGGAGGCGGCTCGTACACGGTGGCGCGGTACAACCTCGGTTCGTTCTGGGGATTGCTGGCAGCGGCGGCCTTGCTGGCCGATTACATTTTGACCGCGGCGGTGGGGATTTCGGCGGGCGTGGGCGCGCTGATTTCGGCGGTACCCAAACTGCTTCCCCACACGATGGTGATGTGCCTGGGAATCCTGGTGGTGATCACGATCGTGAATCTGCGGGGAGTGAAGGACGCGGGATTGGCGTTTCTTGTGCCTACATATCTTTTTGTCGGCTGCCTCGTAATTACGATTGCCGGAGGCATCGTGCGCACTTTGCTGAGCGGCGGGCATCCGCTGCCGGCGAATCCGTTGCCCCCACCGCCCGCGGCATTGCAGGGAGTGACCTACTGGCTGCTGTTGCGGGTGTTTGCGAGCGGTTGCACGGCGCTTACCGGCGTGGAAGCGGTGAGCAACGGAGTGCGGGCTTTCCGGGAGCCCCGGGTGAAGAATGCCCAACTGACGTTGACGATCATTATCGCGATCCTGGGCGTGCTGCTGGCGGGGATTTCGTACCTAGTGAAGGTGTACGGCATTGTGGCCACGGACCCTGGGCAACCGGGATACCAGAGCGTTCTTTCGTTGTTGATCCAGCCGTGTTCGGGAAGGGAGTGTTTTATTACGTCTCAATCGGATCGATCTTGCTGGTGCTTTCGCTTTCGGCGAATACGGCGTTTGCGGATTTCCCGCGGCTCTGCCGCGCCATATCCCAAAATAATTATTTACCGCACGGATTTGCGCAGCGAGGCCGGCGCCTGGTGTACACGCAGGGGATCGTGGTGCTGGCGATTCTGGCGGGAGTGCTACTGTTTCTGTTTGGAGGCGTAACCGACCGGCTGATTCCGCTCTACGCGGTGGGGGCGTTTCTGGCATTTACGCTTTCGCAGGCGGGGATGGTGCGTCACTGGTGGAAAGCGCGCGGGCCGCACTGGGTGAAATTCGCGATGGTGAACGGACTGGGTGCGTTTGTAACCGGCGTAACCGTCGTGGTGGTGCTGGTGGCGAAGTTTGTGGATGGAGCGTGGCTGACGCTGCTGTTTATTCCGCTGACCATCATGGCGTTTCACAAGGTTCGTGCGCATTACCACGGCATATCCATGGCTACTCGGTCCATGCTGCCTATGGAGCCTCCAGCGCGCGATCAGCCGCCGATGGTGGTGATTCCGATTGACCGTTGGAGCGCGATCGCAAAACAAGGGTTGGAGTTCGCGGCGCGACTGTCGCCCAATGTGACGGCGGTCCACGTGGAGCCAGGCGAGCACGCTGCGCTGCTGGAGGAGGATTGGGACCGGTATGTGGTAAAGCCCTATCGGACGGCCGGTGAGGAACCGCCGGAACTGGTGATGGTGCCTTCGCCCTACCGATTCGTGGTGGTGCCGATTGTGGAGTATGTGCTGAAGCTGGCGGAGAAATATCCGGAGCGGAAAATTGCGGTTGTGATTCCAGAATTTGTGGAAGACCGCTGGTACGAATATTTCCTGCACAACCAGCGGGCGCGGCTGCTGCAGTGGGTGCTGCTGGCGCGGGGAACGAAACAGATTTATACCGTAGCTGCGCCCTATTATTTGTCGGACTCTGCGCGGAAGCTGGCAGGGTCAGACGGAAGTAAAGAAGTCTGAATCGTCGTTGACGTAACCGAAGGCCATTCGCGGGGTATTGAATGCAAATCCAGGATGGCCGTTTTTGTCGAGAAGTATGAGGCCGCCGGTGCCTTTGCCGCGATTGGCGAGGAGTTGCACGGCGGCTTGAGCAGCGCGCGAGGCCGTTGAGCCGGCCGGCCGGAGAAAATCGGAAGCGGTTTTTGCCATCACCACGCGCATGATGGCTTCGCCGTAGCCGGTGGAAGAAACCCCACCTGTTTCGATGTCAGCGTAACAACCACAACCAATCAGAGGAGAATCGCCGACGCGGCCGGGGAGTTTGCAACAAGTGCCCCCGGTAGAGGTGGCGGCGAAGAGGCGGCCATGCCGATCGAGAGCAACGGCGCCGACAGTTCCCTGTTCGTGGCCGCGATGATTTTCAGCGGCGTGGGAATCCTTGCTGCAGCGAAGCCAGGCTTCGCGTTCGGCGGGCGAGATGAGGTCTTCGGGATCGCAGAGCGAGACGCCGTGCGCGGCAGCGAAGTGCTCTGCGCCTTCCGAGATGAGCATCATGTGAGAACATTTTTCGAAGACCACGCGGGCGGCTTGAATGGGATTTTTCACGCGGCGGAGGCCAGCGACGGAACCGGCGCGAAGGGTGGAGGCGTCCATGACGATGGCGTCGCATTCGACGTGGCCGTCGACGGTGAGATGGGAGCCGAAGCCGGAGTCAAAGACGGGATCGTCC
>Ga0210402_10004159_pt1 | contig 13255 bp, 17 predicted proteins | sample IncBWC7MmetaG_FD_161055 | JGI IMG/M metagenome (GOLD analysis project Ga0210402, IMG submission 161055) | Forest soil microbial communities from Barre Woods Harvard Forest LTER site, Petersham, Massachusetts, United States - Inc-BW-C-7-M | ecosystem: Environmental > Terrestrial > Soil >...
CTTGGTATGGTTTCTGTGAACCATACCATATGGCACATATAGTGTCCCCATACCATACAGGGTTATTATGGTTTCCCAAGACCATCCCGTATTGTTGATATGGTCACTGGGTACCATACAAGATTAATATAGTTTCCCCAAACCATCCTTTATTGTTGATATAGTCACTGGGTACCATACAGGCTTGGTATGGTTTCTGTGAACCATCGCATATGGCACATATAGTGTCCCCATACCATACAGGGTTATTATGGTTTCCCACAACCATCCCATATTGTTGATATGGTCACTGGGTACCATACAGGCCTGGTATGGTGTCCATGAACCATAGCGTATGGCCCATATAGTATCCCCACACCATACAGGATAAATATGGTTTTCCACAACCATCCTGTATTGTTGATATGGTCACCAGATACCATACAGGATTAGTATGGTATCCCAAAACTGTCCTGTATTGTTGTTATGGTCACTGAGTACCATACAGGGTTAATATGGTTTTGCTGTATTGGTGCCGGGTACCATACAGAATTGATATGGTTTCCATGAACCATAACATATGCCATATAGTGTCCCCACACCATACAGCATTAATATGGTTTCCTGCAACCATCCCATATAGTCACTAGGTGCCATACAGGCCTGGTATGGTTTCCATGAACCATAGTATATGGCACATATAGTGTCCCCACACCATACAGGATTAACATGGTTTCCCACAACCATCCTGTATTTGTTGATATGGTCTCCATGAACCATAGCATATGCGATATATAGTGTCCCCAAACCATACAGGATTTATATGGTTTCCTGAAACCATCCTGTGTTGTTAATATGGTCACTGGGTACCATATAGGCTTCGTATGGTTTCTATGAACCGTAGCATATGGCACATATGGTGTCCTCACACCATACAGGATTAATATGGTTTTCCTCAACCATCCCATATTGTTGATATGGTCACCACATACCCTACAGGATTAGTATGGTTTCCCACAACTGTCCTACATTGTTGCGATGGTTACTGGGTACCATACAGGTTAATATGATTTCCCACAACCATCCTGTATTGTTAATATGGTCACTGGATACCATACAGGCTTTGTATGGTTTCCGTGAACCATGGCATATGGCACATATAGTGTCCCTGCACCATACAGGAGTATGGTTTCCCACAACCATCCCATATTGTTGATATAGTCACTGGGTACCACACACGATTAATATGGTTTCCCACAAACATCCAGTATCATTGATATGGTCAATTGGTACCATACAGGCTTGGTATGGTTGCTGTGAACCATAGCATATGGCACATTCAGTGTCCCCGTACCATACAGGATTAGTATGGTTTCCCAAAACCATCCCGTATTGTTGATATGGTCACCCGATTTCTTGTTGTGGGTATGATTTATGTCTATTTGTTTGTAGCACCATTCTTGATATTTATTACATAATTTCAGTAAATCCTTTGGTTCCCGATCACATGATCTACACATGTGACATGTTCAAGAGCAGGCCTAGTACCTTCAAGTTTCTCTTCATTCTGCCTATGTCCTGCACGTCGTCACCAGCGATTGGACATACTCCGCACAGACAACGCACTCCCCCTTTTCTTCCTGTGTTTGTATCACCACATCCTCAACACATGTATAACGCTGGCGAATCCGAGGCACAGCACCAAACCAACTCAATCCGGCAGGTCATCCGTCACGAACAGGCCGCAAAAATGAATGCAGGAACCTCTAGTTCGAGGAAGCGCAAACGGACAGCCTCCTCTTCCACCCCCACTCACCGCCTCCGATCCTTAGGGAGCATTGATGAAACTAGCGACATCACCGTCACGCCGCCCAACCAGTTCGCAGAATTCTACAAGTTAATGCAGGGGCGCGGAACGAAGAAGGAAAAGAATGAATGGCCACCCTTAATGAACCTGGTGAGTAATTCATCCCATGCAATTGAATTCTTGTACTGACAGCATTTCTAGAAATGTAGCGGTTGTACGACTCTTGGCATCCACTGCGTGCTGACGGGGCTCGCGGCGTGCAAACGGTGCACAGACACCCGCCAACGATGTTCGCGTGTTGACGCATTTCACCGGTGGAGAGTGTGCAGGACGATGGGCATCACGGATGCTTTGTACGACACAATGCAGGCATACCTGAAAAACACCACTGAGCGGAGTACGACCAAGAATGGGCCCGCGACAAGTTCATCATCAACCTGCTCACCTACCTCACTCAAGATTGTCCTACCTACCCGGCCTCGCATTGTTCCCGCTGGTCCCGGGCCCTCGAATACTGCCAACCAGGCAGTTGCCCATGCCAGTTCCAGTGGATCCCGGGCCTCGTCACAATCCCACTTACCCATCACAGCTAGTCCTATTACCCACGTCAATGCTGCCGTACAGGCAGGGACAGGAGGAAACTCATCCGCAGTGGAGGAACCTGCAGATGAAAGGGGACGTAACGTCGAGGATCTTTGTACTGGCGAGTTTAGAAAGTTGTTATAGAAAAGTGATGCCAACTTACATTTGTCCAGGTCTTTATGCATTTATCGAGCAGCAGCAGCTTGAATGCCATAGCCACGACATTGACAGCTGCTACTTTCTCCGGCTACAAATGGAGAAGTTGCAGGATATGCAGGAGATTGAGGGGCTCCCGGAGGAGGCCAGGGTTATATGCAGGGAGGTGGTCACCGACACGCAGAAGAAGTTTGATGAATTGTTCTGGGACTCGTGGGAGTTCCGACCTGAGCCCGTACGTCGTACTAGGTATCATCCAAGAGTGTGGGCGGAAAAAGCTGGCGAGCTTGGAGATCGGCTGAAATTTGCGGCGGAAATATTTAAGCACGGTGACTATTTCTAGAATGACAACGAACTGGACATTTTTTATTTTTTAAGAAAGTAATATATACATTCACAAAAGAGAATTTTGCGTAAGCCATCAGAAACAAATGTAAAATATTTTCATGAAGCCTACATACTATCCATTAAACAGTGCTCGCATGCCGACTTGGAGCGGCCCTTTTTTCGTTCCGCTGAGTCAATTTCTCCTCCGCATCTACCAAAGCTGTCTGAATGACCTCGACTTGATATTGGAGCCGCTCGACCTCTGCTTCGGTATCGGATTGGTCGCCCTTGTATATTTGATCAACTGTCAAGCCAGTCCAGTCCTGCCAAGCGGTTGCCATGAGCAAGCGGGCCCGTGGATCTAAATGCTGATCCTTCCATCCCTCTGTGACGCCATTCACGGGAGAGGTAATCTTCGTATGTTTCCATAAGTAGAAGTCCAAAAGGACCACATCTTCCGGACACCCGCAATGCAGGTGACCTGGTTGTGGCTCGACATCATCTTCACGAACGCCCTTGACTGCTCGAGCATAAGGGGTACCGGTGACTTGATAAGGTGATTGCTCCGTAACTGACTCGTCGTTCGTCTTCCCATTCTTGTCTCTCTCCCCATGGTAAAGACAGATAAAATTGCGACGGTTAGTTTCGAGGCAGTGGAGGGCCAGTTCTCGGTTAGTCATGGCAGCTCTGGGACAGAATTCTGCCACTTCTCGGATTAAACGACGAAATTTGGGGTCCATCTTCTTGTTACCATCACGCAAAAAATCCCTCATTTGAATGGTAGCTTTCTCTGCAGGTAGCAATAGATGAGTAGAAGGCTATTTGCTTGTGCCTCGTACGCATACCTTTCATGGCTCGCTTTTCACTGGAGGTTGCAGCCATGTAGACAGATTTGACATTCTCTGCATTGTTTGTCGTCAGCAACAGGAACACGACAACTTAGATAGATAGGGCTTACTATTAGGATCTGCGTTGTCACCATCCCCTCCCTTACGTCTTCTCCTTTTCGGGTTTTCTTTAACTCCATCCTCCTTTCCACCAGACGAGTCCTCGTCTACGACCTCTGCCCCGGTGCTGGCACTTAACTTCCGCTTCGTCTGGCCACTGGGCTTCTCAATTTCCTGGATCGCTGCTGCCATAGCGGCCTGGTCATCCGCAGATACCAATGACATCTCCTCCGCATCCCCCAAGTTCCCGTCGGTTGACCTCTGCATCACTTTCTCCCCGGTGGTGTGGGCGCCAGCTGCTGCATTTGCTGTTACTTGTCCTGCAACTAAACCGGTCACCGTCTCCTCTATCAACACTCCAGCCGCATCGGATATTTTCCCAGGACTCTGCAGTTCTTGAGCGCTTGCATCGGGTATTTTCACAGGAGTAGGGCGCTCTTGAGCGCGTGCTTCCACATTTTGGACCGCCCCTACACTTCGATTAATGTCTGGCGATTAAACAACCATGGTACTCCTTACCGGTTTCTGCCATTGCCTCTGGTATTTTCACAAGTTCTTGAACGCGTGCCGTGGCGCTCGCAGCACCTCCCTGCTGTGGTACTACGGAAGGAATGTTCCCCCCTCCACCCTCCAGCTCCAACACCTCAGCCTCAAGTGTCTTTAATATAGCCTCAGCATCTCTCTTCTGAGTCTTCGCAGCTGTAACGGCAGCTTCTGCATCCTTGATTGCGCCTACTCTTCGATTAATGTCTGATAAATCAGACGATCATGGTAGTTCAAGTTCTCACCTGCTGAACCTCCCTTCTGCCTCCTCTTCTTCAGCTCCTTCGCATTCCTCGCGGCTTCTAGAGCCTCGTGTTCCTTCGTCCGGCAATTAACAACCACCTGCTTTGCGTCGACTACCCGTTTACGCAGCGCTTCCAATACTTGGGAACCTTCTTGGGTTGTTAGCCAACCATAGATCTATTGCCATGCAGATTGCACACCTCGTTCATCGTGACCGCTTTTCATGGTCCTTGCTTGGGGGATTAGACAAAGGGACACTCGAGAAACAATCTGGAATCTCCCACAAACTCCAAGATTCTGCGCGTCTCCCGATTACGCAAGACTTCGCAAATAGAAACTGATATTTCTTGATATCACTGTATTGTAACCCTACCGCTGAAATTCACCCGGCGTCAAAATGTACCTTAATCTATTCAACTTCCAATGCCCTAAATCATGCCAGCCTTTTCCCGGGAAGGTTAGACTGCTCAAAACATAGCAAACAGAAACCAGAAGTTTTCGATACCACACTGGAATTTACCCGCGCACGTTCAAAATGTACCCTCGTATATACTAGACCTAAATCACATCAGCCTTTTCCCAGGAAGGCTAGACTGCTCAAGACATAGCAAACCCTAACCGGAAGTTTTTGATGCCACGCTGAAACCCACCCGCCCACGGTCTATCAACTCCAACGTCCCGAACTCACACCAGCCTTTTCCCGCCAGGAAGGCTAGACTGCTCAAGACATAGCAAACGGAAATCGGAAGTTTTTGATACCACACTGAATCCCACCCGCCCACGGTCTATCAACTCCAACGTCCCAAACTCACCAGCCTTTCCCAGGGACTTCGCACACACAAACTGGAATTTGATAGATGAGGTTTGACCCTAGCCCGAACTAATCCATTTAGCATGCTTAGGCGCTTTGACCACTTCCCACCCATCGTTTTCGGCTTAGTTTCAGGAAGGATACCATACTTTTCCACCGCGCTCGTGTTGCATCGACTGCTTGTCCAAGGACCAAAATTTACCATTCAAGTTGCTTTTTGAAAATTGGCAAAATTTGATTGACATACGGTTGCCAACAGGGTTGGGTTGGACCATATGGCTATACTCATACCTCTAAAGCTTGGACAGCTGCATCATCATTCCCATGATTTCTAAGTTCCTAGGCGAAGTTCGAATTCAGGGGTTATTTGTTGATGTTAAGAGTAGGTGCCATAAGGATCTGCGATTGTTCATCAAACTCCCAAATTACCCAGGGGTATTCGTAACTCCATCTGGGAATTCAGGGGTTATTTAATGTGAAGAGTAGGTGCCATAGGGGTTGTTTCTGAACTTAGGGTTAGTGTAGTAAGGATCTGGCAAGGTACATTCTTGCCCATCAAACTCCCCAATTATTACCTTGGTCGGGCAGCCCAATGATTGAAGGGCGATCCTAGGGATCATCCTACCCGGCGCCAGAGTTGGCGGGAGGTTTGGCTCAGAAATGATCAAGTTGGAAACGAAAACTATTCATTCAGCGACGAGCATGATAGGCGGACAACTTGGAAGTTTACGGGTAAATATTCAAGGTGAAAAAATACGACATATGAGGGTACTGGGAGGCTCGAAGTCGTTCCCAGGCATCAAGTCTGATACATAAGCGAACAGGACTTGTGAGCCTTCCACAATTCTTCTGCATCTACCATAGCTAAGCACAAAATTTCCTCTAGCCATCTGATAAGATCAGATATATCCTTGGAAATGGATTTTGCCTGTGAAAATTCGGGCGACACCCCAACGAGCTCTAGAATCTGCGCCTCGTACAGATGACTTGATTTCTGGAGACGGGAAACATCAATGATCGCGTCACGGAAGACGTCTTTGTCCTGCGTGGTCTTGAAATTATCGATAAGGGCTTCAACGTAGCGAAATGGAGTATTATTGGTTAGTTTGTGGAACTTGGCTGCCACTCGGCCGACTCGTCGAAGCCAAAAGCATAGGCGTCTACGAGAATTGAACATTTAGTACTATATACTAAGAGAAATCAATGTAACGAAATATACACATACTTTTCAAATTCATCTTCCCAAGCCTGTGACGGTGTCGCGGGTTTTGTTGGTTTCTCCGGGAGGCTGCAGCATTGATCAACGTCACTATGGGTTTAGTACCAAGGAACAAGTAGTATTTAATAGTCTACCTGTCGCCCCTCGTCTTCTTGTAAGCAGCTTTGCGTTGATGCTGGATATCTGATTTGTGTCTTCAAGACAACCCAATGATCAACGTGGTGTGGAATGATTAAACAGGTGGATAACGTACTTATGGTAGCTCCGTCGGCTCTTTTCTCTGTTTGCAGCCTTTTTCTGTGCTGGAGTGTGGTAGAGGCGGGGGCGAGGCATGACTGGTTTCTGTTTCGGGTGTTTAAGAAGGAAACCACACTTGTTTTGAGTCGGCACGCCAAGGCCTTTGTCTGACTTTTAAGCTCTCGTCTGACCTTTACTCATTTTCATTCTTTCATGAATCCTGACATCCGTTGTAGAGTTGATGCCTCAAGAGAATCATCCAGGCTTGTATTAGTATCTACATACTCGAGTACGCGGCCAGCCATTCAATGTAACTTGAATAATGAATAATTGCCAGTGCCCGCCCCAAAACTTATTTACCAGGCAGCCGTCTGACTTTTATCACGCTTTTCATTTGACTTTACTCGATCGAACATTTCCATGCCTTGGTCTCACTTTCACCATTGTAGTATTGTACGGCTAGGTCAGCAAAGTCCCTAGAGCTATATCTGTACACCGACAATTTTGCGTCCAGCTTTATGCTGTTCAAACTTCAGATTGCACAAAAAATAAATTTTGCACCCGGGAAGACTTCAAGATTCACATGTTGCGTGTGTCATAAGACTTCTTCGGTCACGGGTCACATTTGAAACAATGTGAACTTGGGGTAAGAATCTACTAAGATCGATCGGTAAATTTCCCCATAACTCCAAAAAGTTAATCATTTGATCATCAAACAAATACAAAACATAGAATATTGTAACGAAAAAAGGAAAAAGAAAACTAAGTTGATTCGGCAATTGCTTGCAACCGAGCGATGATGGCTTCCTGGGCGGCTATCTTAGCTCGTTCCTCTGCCAGGGCATTGCGAACCTGTTCGACTTCGGCTACTGCCTCCTTGTGTTGTTCCTGGGTCTGCGCAAGCTCCACAGCCAATTCCATCGCCTCTTGGCGACGAGAAGTCTGTAAAGCAGAGAACACCTTGAGAAATTGTTGTTGAATTTCAGTTACTTGGGGCTTGCCATCACGTCGGAGGCGAGGAGATGCATAGTGAATGAAGGGTGCAGACGCAGTGGGGTGCTGGGCTGCGAAATACAGCCAGCAACCAGTCTCGTTAGATAGGTTTTCGCACTATGTACCCTGAATGTAAGCCAGGGATCGTTTTTGGGAGAAAAGGCGCGGATCTGGACATACACGAGCAACTACATCTCCTATCACCCGGTGAAAGCGTTTTGCTGCATCCTGGGCCTTGGAAATTGGTTTGCGGAGTTCCCTGCCACGCAAAATACCTGAAGGAACGATATCACAATGTATCCGCCAATAACACATTGGAGCCTACCAAATTTTTCACGTCCGCGCATGGCTCCCTCAACATAACCATAAGATGGGTTACTAGCTGAAATTCGACGACGGGAGTCCGACAAATTCATTGAGTTTGCATTCCCCGTAATGGGAGTAGGTGTCTCCGGACTCGCTGGTGAAACGTCCTCATCGGGGGCCAAGGCAGCCGATGCCCGTGCTGTGGATGATTGAGCAAGAAGGAACGGATCTATTACTGGCTGCAGCAGCCCCTGGAGTTCATGGTGCACCTAGTCAGCCTCTGACAGATAAAACATGAAGCAAAATACCATGGATTCAGTTGTAGCCGGGGTAGAAGTATCTGTAATTGAGCTGTTGTCTTGAGCATGCTCCAATGCCTGGCCTGCAACAGGCTCTGCGGGCATTCCGGGTACATTGAAAGCCACAGGATTCGTAGGTGACTTGGGTGAATTTGAGGTCTGGCTTTATGTTGGGGGCGGTTGGTCTGATGTGGAATAGGAATGCGTACATTTACCGATGCTAAAAAGGCCAATCCAACCTTGGTGTGGATGCACTCAGCACGGGGAGGGCGGCCAGGACATTTGCTGCAGCGGCGAGTGGCTTAGAAATCTTACGAGTGGACGTTTTCGCCATATGTGATATCAGTGGTGGTTAGGTCAAAGTTCAAATGAGAGCCGGCTTTCACTCACATATTTGTGCTATATACACTGTACGGTTTAAGCACACCATATACCCACCGTGAACTGAACCATTTAGGCGAAATCCTCCGGACCACCACTTGCGGAGAATGTCTGTTTCCCCCTCCCCTGAGCGGATTGAAATATGCACCCCTCCTGACTCACCAGATGTTGTGTTCGATGACAGTGAGCAGGGTTGGTCTCCCATCGACATGACGTTTGCACCAACATCGAATGGTCCGATAACTCCCGTCAGGAACCCCCGAGGGATAGTCCCAAGGCGCAGATTCAAAAGGAAACGAGTGGACTCAGCTGATGCCATGTCTATTGCTACACCGACAAATGACCATAGGACAGGCTCTCCGGATACCTCCAAGGAATACAGCGAAGGTTCTGCCCAACGAGATGAAGAGAACGTGTCGGGTGTTCTTGATTTGGCTGCATCTACCTCGTCAATCTTTCCTGGTGTGGTTTACGAACCCTCCGGGTGTCACACACCAAATACCACTGGTTGGAATTCAGCCACTGAAGAAATGGAACCTTTTGAGCACTACGTGAACGCTGCTCTAGCGGATTGTGCCGGTTTCTTTCAGATCAGCAAGCAGTTGTTTGTTGTCCAGGGATGGGATGAAAAATGGCAGAGGTCAACTGTGGGTCGGCAGAACACTGGCACTCAAGCCACATCATTAAGCATTAAGCTAACCACTGTGACGGCGATATTGTTTCCAGTCATCGTGGTATCACCTGCAGCGTGTTTGGATTGGAAAAGAGTGTTGTATGGCGTGCACCTGCATGCATGGACAGCAGAACATGTGTCTGCACAAGTACTTTCTACAGCAATACCAGAGTGAGATGTTTCCGGACGATGACTCGGATGGGATGTTAAGCACAGCCGGTAAGAGGAATGGCCTATCAAATGAATTTCCGCATTCAACTCAACTGTAACTACCCGGTACACGAAACAGATGTGTCAGTAGTTTTGTTTTCTCGACAACCAGATGACAATGACTCGGACGGTTTCATGAATCTCTTTTCGGTTTCAACGCCTGGGCGTCATGGACTCAACAGCTTCTGTGTCGTGTCTCACAATGGTCCGGATAACGGAAATGGGGTGTGGAAATGTTCCAAAGATCGCAGCATAGCGGAAGGCTGCGTCCACATGCAAAAGGCCCGAGACCATCTCCGGAAGCTAGTGGGCGGTAATCCTTTGGAAAGGGATGATGAGAGACAAGAGGTCGCTCAGTTAAGGGGGGATGTTCTTGGTACGTCGGAAACGTTGTCAGACATTCACGCAATTTGACCTAATCATCAATACTAGATCCCGCACCTATAAGGAGAGGCGGACGAGATGACACCTCCATTTCTCATTTACCTATCCTTCCACCAGTATGGGCATTACTGCCAACTGATGCAATGCTGTATGCACGACCCCCCCCCATTGTTGTCGCTCCCACCACAATCGGTTTGAATGCGGACTCACGGTGCAAATGTGGATCAGGGTATGACCCCAACCAACCTTCCACCATACAGCCATGCACGATTTACGGCCTATTGAAGTCGTATTCCAGCAACATCGAACTGCAGGCTTGCCCTTCGTGTCCAACAAGCAAGCACCGCAGTATTGGCCCAGAGACAAGATATCTTGGTCTCTTCAACTTCAATGGTCGGATTCTTGTCGCACACGATCTGCTTGATGAGTATACCAGCGCTTATACATGTTCCGAGACGCCATTTGTTGCCTGGGTAACTACGGCTGCTAGACGATATATGGTACATTTGTCTGAAAGGCCATTCCTTAGTCCGGACATGTTCCGGTCTGTATGGTTTTCCTACGCTCGGCTCCAGTGTTTGGAGGGGGACATGGAATGTCCAAAGTGTGGACCCAGTCCGGAAACGGTGATTTGGGATGGTGTAACACTGGCCTTCAGTCGGAAACACATTTTATCTTCGCTTCAACCACCCACAACATTACATGTTGATTCACCCATTCGCGACCGTTGTCGGTACTACCCAAATCAACAGCTGTTGGAGGATGTGGCTTTGCGAAGATTGGTACGGAGTGTCCTTAGTGGGCCACTACTACCAGTGGATCTTCTAGATGAGCACGCTGGAGAGTCCCAAGGAAATTCGAAGGACCTGGAGCAGGGAGAAAGTGAGGCTAAGGGCTCCAAGAGTAAAGAGAGGAGTCAGGTAGCTGCTGGAGCCCTTGACCAGATAAAGAGAATCACAAGTGCACATAGCCAGCTCAAGATGATCAACGAGGCTTTGGCAAGCATCTTTGAGACATACTTTGGGGTGCAGGCATATACTTTGGGACACAAAGCCCCAAGTGCTTTGCGAGCGTTGTTTGTTCAGGTGCGTACAGTCACAATATTTGATGTCTCACCAAAGTAGACAAAAGTTCAAATATGGGCACCCAGATCAGCGCAGAAGAATCTGTCCTTCAAATGGCAAACCGAGTGTCCCTTCGGGTTCTACAAGATTTCAACAAAGACCCGACTACAAAGAATGCATCACGGCTGGTCACAATCCCAACACTGTATAATGTATTGACACATGAGGTACAAGGACTTGAAAATGGGCGATATCCAGAGACCTGGGTTCTTCTGTGCCAATGGGTTCATGACCGAGGACAAGCAGTGCTGGGGAAGTTGCTAGTTCATGAAAACCCACCGGTCATCAGTGTCCCATTTGACAAAATCAGTTGGGAGTTGGTAGGTCATTTTTGTAATGGAACTAGTATGCCCAAAATTATATGAAAAGCTGATATACTCTTGATGGTACCAGACCGGATGCTGCTACAACATGTCACAGATCCGTCATCGACCAATCTACCCACGGTTGACAGCTGACCAGAGGAAGGAATCAGGTGGTAGCCGCGGTGCAAAATGCTCCAAGTACTATGCACAATATGGACAGCAGCGACTCACTGGGGGAATCATGTGTGCTTGGTGTCCCCATAGTGTGTGCTATGGCTTTCATTGCATTCCCCAGGGTGAAGGGCGAAATGATGTCTTCTCTGCAATGATTACCAGATGGCCAAAAGCTCCGAAACGAGTCATCTACGACTTTGCCTGTGCACTGGGTCCTTACTGCATGATCCGGGAACCTGATTTTTTTGCAGATACTTTGTTTGCCATTGATGCATTCCATGCTAAAGGGCATACAAAGTGTGCTCCAGCAGCCTTCCTGACCACATATTCAAATGTTGATCCTCGGCTCGCTCACATTAACTCAAGTGCTGCAGAATGCGGAAATAGTGGTTTGAGTCGAATCAGGAAATCAGTCAGTTACATGTCCCAGGAACGAGCAATCCAGTACACAAAGACCTTCATATCAATTTGGAATCGGTTACGTATTCGCAGAGGGATAAATTAGATTTTACTATCATGCAAAACATTGTATTTTGTTGTTTCATTCATGGGATATCACAAGGTTCAAGAAAATTACATTAAGTAAATAGCATTGTGTATTGGAACTATACTGCATGCATATTGCTTATATATGGTGGTGGGAAGACATAGATGCCTGGGTATGGTGTGCAGAAACCATAGGATGTTGTATGGTTTAGCAGGACTATACTGGATGCATGGCATGGTCTGTGGGAACCATATTAATTATATATGGTGCACAGAAACCATAGGATGTTGTATGGTTTCACAAAACTATGCTGGATGCATGGCATGGTCTGTGGGAACTATATTGATTGTATATGGTGCACAGAAATCATAGGATGTTGTATGGTTTCACAGAACTATGCTGGATGCATGGCATGGTCTGTGGGAACCATATTGATTATATATGGTGCACAGAAGACATACATGCCTGGCGGTATGGTGTGCAGAAACCATAGGATGTTGTATGGTTTCACACAACTATGCTGGATGCATGGCATGGTCTGTGGGAACCATATTGATTATATATGGTGCACAGAAACCATAGGATGTCGTATGGTTTCACAGAACTATGCTGGATGCATGCATGGTCTGTGGGAACCATATTGCTTATATATGGTATGCAGAAGATATATTCCCTTGGTGGTATGGTGAGCAGAAACCATAGCATGTTGTATGGTTTAGCAGGACTATACTGGATGCATGGCATAGTCTGTGGGAACCACATTGATTATATATGGTGCACAGAAGACATACATGCCAGACCGAATGGTGTGCACAAACTATAGGATGTTGTACGGTTTCACAGAACTATGCTGCATGCATGGCATGGTCTGTGGGAACCATATTGCTTATATATGGTGCACAGAAGACATCCATGCCTGGTGGTATGGTGTGCAGAAACTGTAGGATGTTGTATGGTTTCACAGAACTATGCTGCATGCACAGCATGGTCTGTGGGAACCATATTGCTTATATATGGTGCACAGAAGACATACATGCCTGGTGGTATGGTGTGCAGAAACCATAGGAT
>Ga0210402_10004160_pt1 | contig 13252 bp, 7 predicted proteins | sample IncBWC7MmetaG_FD_161055 | JGI IMG/M metagenome (GOLD analysis project Ga0210402, IMG submission 161055) | Forest soil microbial communities from Barre Woods Harvard Forest LTER site, Petersham, Massachusetts, United States - Inc-BW-C-7-M | ecosystem: Environmental > Terrestrial > Soil >...
ATCCCACTTCGCCGACGAACGTGACCTTTGGAAACAAGTCGCCCATTGCGACGCCGATACGCGCCGTCGCGCCCGCGAGCCGGCGCTCCGCGATGCGGACATCGGGTCGGTGCCGCAGCAGCTGTTCCGGTGTGCCGATCGCATTCAAGGGGGGCAGCGCGGGGCTCGGCGCTTGCGGCGACAGCCTTTCGCCGAGCGCGGTCGGCTGCCGCCCGGTCAGCACGCTCAATCGATAGACGGTCGTTGCAATCGATGCCTGCAAAGTCGGAATGGATGCCAATGTGGTCTGCCACTGAGCCTCGGCGCGCGCGGTATCCAGCTCGTTGCCCCTGCCCGCCTCCAGACGTGTGCGGGTGAGCTTGAGCGAGCTCAGCTGGTTGTCGGCGTTGCGTTCGGTGAGCGCGAGCTGGTCTTGCAGGCCGCGAAGAATGAAATAATCGCGTGCGGCCTCGGCAATGACGCTGACTCGCGCGTCGTTCAGAGTCGCCTCGCTTGCGCCTACGTCGGCGCGGGCCGCCTCGACATTGCGCCGGACGCGGCCGAACAGATCGAGCTCCCACAACCCGTCGAATGCGCCCTGCGCGGTATCGAACTCCCGGTCGTGCTGGTCGACGCCCGGCAGCTCCTGCTGAGCATCCAGGTTGTGGGTGTAGCTGCCTGCCAAGGTGACGGTCGGGTACTGATCGAATCCTGCCAACCGCCGCGCGGCGCGTGCTGCCCGCAAATTCGCCGCGGCCGCGCCCAAGTCCTTGTTGTGGGCGAGCGCATCCTCGACCAGGCTGTTGAGCAGGGGGTCGGCAAACGTAGTCCAATAGCGCTCGACCGTATCCCCTTCCGTCAGACCAGGCTCGCCGGCGTTCGCGAAGCGCGGGCCGACCGGAGTCTCCGGACGATGGTAGTTGCGCCCCACCGCGCAGCCTGCGAGCACAGCGACTACCGCGAGGCTGCCTACGAGGCCTCTCGAGGCCGCGCTACGCACGGCCGCGTTCCTCTTCGCCGGCGGGCGACGGCGCCACGCCGGGGACCACGTTCCTGCGCTTCTCGAGCCATGACTCGATGGTCACGAAGAATACCGGAGTCAAGAACAAGCCGAAGAAGGTCACGCCCAGCATGCCGGAGAATACGGCGATACCGATCGCTTCGCGCATTTCGCTGCCCGCGCCGCTCGCAGTCACGAGAGGAATCACCCCCATGATGAACGCGAACGAAGTCATGAGAATGGGCCGCAGGCGCAGTCGGCAGGCTTCGATCGCCGCGTCGACCGGCATCATGCCGTGATCGACGCGCTCGCGCGCAAACTCCACGATCAGGATCGCGTTCTTGCACGCGAGTCCGACCAGCACGATGAATCCAATCTGGGTCAGCACGTTGTTGTCCGAACCCTTGAGCCACACGCCCGACATCGCAAACAACAGGCACATGGGTACGATGAGAATCACGGCGAGCGGCAACGCCCAGCTTTCGTACTGCGCCGAGAGGATCAAGAACACCAGCATGACGCAGATGGGGAATACGAAAATTGCCGTGTTTCCCGCCGACTTCTGCTGGAACGTCAGGTCGGTCCATTCGTAGCCGAACCCGGTCGGCAGAGTGTCGCGCAGCACGCGTTCCATGGCTGCCGAGGCTTGGCCGGATGAGGTGCCGGGAGAGCCTTGGCCGTTGATGTCCGACGCCAGGTATACGTTGTAGTGCGAGACGCGGTCCGGACCCGCTTCGAAGCGCACGTCTGCTACTGCCCCCATCGGCACCATGTCGCCCCGAAGGTTTCGCATTTTCAGGTTGGCGATGTCCTCGGGCTGATTGCGGAATTGCGGCTCCGCCTGAGCATATACTCGATAAGTTCTACCGAATCGGTTGAAATCATTGACATAAACGGAACCCAAATACGCCTGCAGGGTATCGAACACATTCGACAGCGGCACCCCTTGGTCCTTGGCCTTGACTCGATCAACATCCGCGTACAACTGCGGCACGCTGTTCTGAAACGTCGAGTAGGTGGCATAGGGATTGAGTTCGTGCTGCTGCCTCGCCTTGCTCAGAACTTCGGCCGTGACCCGCGCCAGTTCGTCGTACCCATGCGCAGCCCGATCCTGCAGGAAGAGCTTGAATCCGCCGGTGGTGCCCAGTCCCTGCACGGGCGGCGGCGGCACGGCGAATATCACGCCGTCTTGAATCGCGCTGAATTTCTTGTTGAGCATTCCGGCGATTGCGCCGGCCGACAATTCCTTCGTCTTGCGCTCGTCAAAGGACTTGAGCGGGAAGAACAGCACCGCCGCGTTGCTCAGATTGACGAACCCCTGCACGGAGAGACCGGAGAAGCCAATGGCATGCTCGACCCCGGGGGTTTCCTTGGCTATCTGCGACATTTGCCGCACCACCTTTTCGGTACGGTCGAGCGAGGCTGCGTCCGGCAATTGCACGATGCCGATCAGATACTGCTTGTCCTGGGCGGGAATGAATCCGCCGGGCACGATTTGAAATATGCCCCATGTCAGGAACAAGAGCAGCACGAACACGCCGAGCACCACCGCACGGATGGCCGTAATGCGCCGCACGCCCTGACCGTAGCGCTGCGAAGCGCTCTCGAAGACCCTATTGAAGAGCGCGAAGAAGCGGCCCAGGATGCGATTGATCCCGCGCTGGAATGCATCGGGCTGCGCATTCTTCGGCTTGAGCAACAGCGCAGCCAGCGCCGGAGACAGGGTCAGGGAATTGAACGTGGAAATGATCGTGCTTGACGCAATCGTGATGCCGAATTGCCGGTAGAACTGGCCCGTGAGCCCGCTCACGAACGCGACCGGAATGAATACGGCGCACAGCACCAGCGCGATGGAGATAATGGGCCGAGTCACCTCGCCCATGGCCGAATGCGCCGCGGCGCGCGGATTCAAGCCTTGCTCGATCTTGCGTTCGATGTTCTCGACGACCACGATGGCATCGTCGACGACGATGCCCGTGGCGAGCACCAAGCCGAACAAGGTCAGAGAATTGATCGAAAACCCCGCGAGCAGCAACGCCGCAAGCGTACCGACGATAGCCACCGGCACCGCGACCAGCGGAATGACGCTCGCGCGCCAAGTCTGCAGGAAAACCACGACCACCAGCACCACCAGCATTACCGCTTCGAACAGGGTGTGCACCACCGCCTCGATGGAACTGCGCACGAACACCGTGGGGTCGTAGTCGATTTCGTAGCTGACGCCTTGCGGGAAGTTCTTCGAGAGCTCTTTCATGGTGGCGCGCACGGCATCGGACAGCTGCAGCGCATTGGCGCCCGGCAACTGGAACACCGGAATCGCCACCGCCGGGCCGCCGTCGAGCATGCTGCGCAGCGCGTAATTGTCCGGGCCGAGTTCGAGCCGCGCGATGTCGCGCAAGTACGTCGTCTCGCCGTTCGCGCCGGTCTTCACGACGATGCTGCCGAACTCCTGTTCAGTCTGGAGCCGGCCCTGGGCATTGACGATGTACTGGAATTGGGTTCCGGGAAGCGCCGGTTCGCCGCCGATTTGGCCCGCCGCCACCTGCACGTTTTGTTCGCGCACCGCCGCCAGCACTTCGTCGACGTCTATTGAGCGCGCCGCGATCTTGCCCGGATCCAGCCACAATCGCATGGCGTAGTCGCCCGAACCGAACACGCGCACATCGCCCATGCCCCGCAGGCGCGCCAGGACATCTTTGATTTGAATGACCGCGTAGTTGCGCAGGTACAGCGAATCGTACCGCCCGTCGATCGAACGCAGGAACACCACCATCGTCAAATCCGGCGAGCGCTTCTGAGTCACCAAGCCGATTTGGCGCACGACATCCGGCAGCCGCGTTTCCGCCTGCGCGACGCGGTTCTGGGTCTGCACCTGCGCAATGTCGAGATCCGTGCCGAGTTTGAACGTCACGGTGATCGAGAAGGTGCCGTCGGGCGTCGCCGTCGAATTCGTGTAGATCGCGTTCTCGACGCCGTTGATCTGCTGCTCGAGCGGCGTGATGACGGTCTCCGCGATCGTCTTGGGCGACGCACCGGGGTACTGGCCGCTGACCACCACGGTGGGCGGCACGATTTCCGGGTATTCGCTGATCGGCAGCGTCGGCATGGCAAGAAGTCCCGCCACGGTGATCAGGATGGCGAGCACCGTCGCGAATATCGGCCGCTCAATGAAGAACGAGGAGATATTCATTGCTGTGCGCGCCTACTTCGACGCCGACGCGGTGGCTGCGGCGCTGTCAGCGCCCATTACCACCCATTGCGGCGTGACCGTGACCCCGGGATGCACGCGCTGCGCGCCGTTCACTACGATCGCATCACCCGGATTCAAACCCTCGCGCACGATGCGCAGACCCTCGATCACGCGGCCAAGTTTCACTTTGCGATATTCGATCTGATTGTTCGCGCTGAGCAGCAGCACGTATTTTTGATTCTGGTCGGTATTGACCCCGCGGTCCTCGATCAAGATCGCCGAGTACTCGCCGCTCACCAGCAATTGCACGCGCGCGAACAACCCCGGCGTGAACCGGCCGTCTTTGTTCTGCAGCACGGCGCGAGCGCGGATCGTACCGGTTTGCGGATTGAGTTGATTGTCGACGAAATCGAGTGTGCCGGCGTGCGGGAAGCCCTCTTCGTTGGCAAGTCCGACCTGTACCGGTTTTTGCTCGTCATTCGTGCCGCTCGTGGCCGAATGCGCTATCTGCGAGTAGCGAAGGTAGCTTTGTTCATCGGCGTCGAAATACAGGTACATGGGGTCCATCGACACCACGGACGAGAGCAAGGTACCGCCGTTGCTTCCGCCCGTGACCAGATTGCCGCGCGTGACTTCCGCGCGGCTGACCCGCCCGTTGACCGGGCTCGCGACCCGCGTGAAACTCAGATTGAGAGATGCCGTCTCGAGCGCTGCCTCCGCAGCCGCCACGTTGGCGTCGGCCTGTGCCACCGTACTCTTGCGCTCGTCCAACTCCTCTTCGGATACCGCGCCGCTGTCCTTGAGGCGCTGCACACGAACCAATTCGATGCGCGCCAGTTCGAGCGCGGTCTTGTAGCGCTTGACATCGGCGGCGGCCCGGTCGTATTCCGCCTGGTAGGGCCGAGGATCGATGACGAACAAGAGGTCGCCGCGCTTGACCTGGCTTCCCTCAACGAAGGCGACCTTGTCGATGTAGCCCGACACGCGCGGCCGGATCTCCACGGTCTCCACAGCCTGCAGCCGCCCCGTGAACTCATCCCAGTCCTTGACGCGCTTCTCCAGCACCTTAGCCACGCTGACTTGCGGCGGTGGCGGGGGTTGGCCGCCGCCCGACTTGCCGCATGCACTGAGCAAGAGCAAGGCGCCGACGATGATGCAGCCCGTTCGCGTAGCGATTTTCTTCACCCCTATCTCCATGGCTATGCCATCTCCCCCGGCTATTTCACCACAAGAATGCCCAGGGCAGATTTACATTAGGTTAAATGTGGATGGTATTGACAATCATTCTCATTCGCGTTTAGCATACAGGATGATCATTTGCGTCTGCAAAGCGGTTTCCGACCGCCATATCAAGTCCGCCGTGGGGAACGGCGCCGAGAATTTGCGTGATCTTACACGCGAACTTGGGCTCGGGACTTGCTGCGGCAAATGCGTCCCCGAAGCCAAGGCAACCTTATCCGCATACCTCAAGTCGTACGGCCCATCCGCGGCGCTTGGGTAACCCTGGGGGGGCCAGCGTGAAGGGCGACGCGAAAGTTTTGGAGTTCCTGAACCAGGCGCTCAAGAACGAACTGACCTCCGTCAATCAATATTTTCTGCATGCTCGCATGCTCGACAACTGGGGAATGAAACGCCTCGGCAAGATCGAGTACGATGAATCGATCGATGAAATGAAACATGCGGACCGTTTGATCAAACGCATTCTTTTCCTCGAAGGACTTCCGAACCTGCAAGATCTCGGCAAGCTGTTCATCGGCGAGGACGTAAAAGAGATTTTGCTGTGCGATCTGAAGCGCGAGATGGCCGCGCATCCTTTGTACGACGCCGCCATAGCGCACTGCGAATCGGTAAGGGATTTCGTGACTCGCGAGCTCCTGGTGCACATCCAGAAGAGCGAAGAGGAGCATATCGACTTCATCGAAGAGCAGCTCGGGCTCATCGACAAGATGGGACTACAAAACTACGTTCAATCGGCCACGAGTGAATTGAATGCGGGCGGCGCCTCCTGAAGCTGCCCGCCGCTAGCCGGTTGCGGCGCGCGGCTCCTCGGTCGCGTCCCGATCCAACCACTTCTCAATCATTTCCGCCAGAACCGCACGATCGACCGGCTTGGCCAGGAAGTCGTTCATGCCGCACGCGAGCGCTCGAGCGCGGTCCTCGGGAAACGCATTTGCGGTCATTGCTATTACCGGAATCTCATGATCGAGAACGGGCGAGGTGCGGTCGCGAATGATGCGCGTCGCTTCGAACCCGTCCATTTCCGGCATCTGACAGTCCATGAGGACGAGTTCGTAGCTGGATCTGCTCAGCATGTCGATGGCCTCGCGCCCGTGCTGTGCCACATCGACCTCTGCCCCCAGTTTGGTCAACATATAGACGGCCACCCGTTGATTGACGAAATTGTCTTCGACCAGGAGCACGCGGCCCATGCGGCGCTTCACCGCCCCGAGGGTGGGCACCACGGCGGGAAGTTCGACCGTTCCTGCAGCAGGCGTCGGCGTCACGCTTTCAGTCCGCGTTTGCGGAGCGACACGCAGCGGCAGGGTGAACCAGAATGTCGAGCCGCTTCCGGGTTGACTGGACACGCCGATCGTACCGCCCATGAGCTCAACCAGGGTCTTGCTGATGGCGAGGCCGAGTCCCGTGCCGCCGTAGCGGCGAGTCGTCGAGGAATCAGCCTGTGTGAAACGAAGGAACATCCGGTCCAACTGCTCCTCGGATATCCCGATGCCGCTGTCGACGATGCTGAGTTTGACCTTGTTTGCGTCGAGGCGTGATACCTCGATGCGGATCAGACCGCGTTCCGTGAATTTGACGGCGTTGCTCGCCAAGTTGAGCACGACTTGCCGGATGCGGACCGGGTCTCCCAGGATTGCTCTCGGCAACGTCGGGTCGTAGGACAGGCTCATGCGCAGTCCCCGTTCGGCGACCGCCGGCTGCAGAATCTCCCGGACCTCATCGCACACGGCGCGCAAATCGCATTCGACTTGCTCCACGGTCATTCGGCCGGCTTCGATCTTCGAGTAGTCGAGCACGTCGTTGATGATGGCGAGCAAAGCCGAGCCGGAGCGCTGCACCGACACCGCGAACTCGCGCTGCTCCGAGTTGAGCGGCGTTTCGAGCAGCAGATTGGCGAAGCCCAGCACGCCGTTCATGGGTGTGCGAATCTCGTGACTCATCATGGCGAGAAAATCGCTCTTGGCTCTCGATGCCGATTCGGCGCGCTGCGCCTGCACCTCGGCTTGCTGTTTCGCCTCCGCGAGCCGCGCTTGAATGATCTGATCGCGGCGCCGCACGCGCGAGGCCGTGCAGCTGAGACGATAGACCACAAAGCCCGCGAGCAACGACAGCATGGCGACGGCGGCAAAGGCGCCGGTGCCGGCGCGGCGGATCGCGGCGATGCGCGCGTCGAAATCCCTCACCCACATGTCGACGCCGATCACTCCCACGAAGCGGCCGCGCGAGTCGAAGAAAGGCGCGTAGGCACTCATGTAGCTGCGTACCGCCTCGTGTACCGGTTCCTCGTTGACCGCGACCTCATGCTGCTCGAGTGCGCGGCGCAGCGTCGGATCCCAGGTGTCGTGCGGCGACATGATCGGGTCGGGCGATTCCGTATCGTAGTCGACGTGATACAGATAGTCCGTGCCCAGGACGTAGTAGATCCGGCCCTTGTCCAAAATGGCGGTGTAGACGTAGATGATGTCGGAAGTGGCTTTGTGAAATCTGACGAGTGGCGCCAGCAAGCCCAAGTGCTCCGGACTGCCGGCTTGCGCCTGCGACTTGAGCAGTTGGTGCTGGTCACCGTCGACGAGCGTCGCCGCAACACGGGCCAGCTGCTTCAGTTCCGTGCGCACGGCGTCGAGCTGTGCGTCCCGAGCCGAATGCCACAGATAAAACAGCCCCAGGGAAGAAATGACCATGATGACGCATCCCGCCAGCACGCCGTGCAGCAGCGGGCCGTCAACCCGTCCAAAAAGGCGTTTCAACGTGTGCATAGTCCAGATGAAGATATCGGTCCGCCATAGGGAAAGTGAAGGAACTACGTCCGCTTGCTGCCGCGCAATATCCACTATCGCGGCCTAGCCGGGGGCGCCTAGCCAGGGGCGCCTAACCGGGGGCGCCTAGCCGGCGCGGGCCACGCAGCCTTGAGGACGCGGGCAGGCGCCGCTGCGCGGGCAGATCACGCTTGCGGGCGATTCGAGCGCATCGGCGAGCCATGCGATATTGAGCACCTGCGATGCGGCGCGAATCGCGGTGGCGGCGTGCTGCGGAATCTCGCCGTCGCCGCCGCCGAGCCGGCAAGCTGCGGCTACGGCGGCCACGATCTCCTCGCCGTCGAAACCCTGCGCATCGAGCGCCGGCAACAGATCGACACCCACGGATAGCACGTGCATTTCGTCGAGCGCGTCGCGGGTAACCAGCGAATGGCAGCAGTACAGCCGCGCGCGTTTTCCATCCTGCATCACCGAAATTTGCGACTTCGGCTTCTGCATCGGGGGCGCTGCCGGAGTCGCGTGCAGCAAACGAAACACCGCCCAGCGCGGACATGGATCGGATACGAGACTCATATTGCCCCAGGGCAATGGGATGCCGTTACCGCGATACACCGCGCGAAGGTAGCCCGGCGCATACGCATCGAAGAAATGCCAATGCCGGTACGGCGACACCGCGGTCATGCGGCGCATGACCAACGCAGGCGTCACCCCGAGCTTGCGGTGGGCGGCGACGCTGTGCGCCTCGCGGATCAAGAAGCGGCGAAACGGAATGCGCGGGCAGAGCAGCGCCCCCGCAAAGAAACTGCATTCGAAATCTCGCCACGCATAGAGCACATCCTGAGCACCCATGCCGCCCGTGGAACCGGACGATTCGCCGTCCGCGGACTGAATCGCGCTGTGGGGCGAAATGGCGCCGTCGCCATTGTGCAGAATCTTGTGTCCCACGAAAAACGCAAGTTCGAACTTCAGCCGTTCCTCTTGATTGCGCAGGCGCTTGTTGATCAGCACGGTCCCGGGTGCCTCGAATTGAGACCGCACCAGCGCTCCGCTCGGCTTACGGGCATCGCCGTCGAACCATTGCACATCGAGCCCATGGCGCTTGCAGATCGCCATGACGGCATCGAGGTCAAGGGGCATCTGGCGTTTGCCGCACTCCTCGGCCGCACGCTCGATATCGGGAAAATTGTTGTTGTGAGTTTCCTGCCAGACGCGAATCAACAGTTGGGCGAACTGCCGTCCGGTGGTGCCGGTTTGCGACAGCAGCTCCGGCAGTGCGTTCTGCAGCAGCTCGTGCGAGAAAAGAAATGCCGGCTCCAAGGGCATGGCTTCCAAGCCGCCGCGTTCGCGCGCGGCCGGAGCGGCTTCGACTTCGGTGTTTTCGTCCAGAAACCAACGCGCGTCCTTGCTGAAGATGCCGGCCAGCATCTCCAGCATGTCGGTCGAGGGCATGCGCTTGCCCGTTTCCACCATGCTGAGGTAGGAGACCGAGGGAGCGGTCGCGGCGTCGATTTGCACGCAGCGCGCGGACAGCTCGTCCAAGGTGAGGCCATTGCGCTTGCGCAAGGAGCGCAGCTTGGTGCCGAGAAAATGCCCTTGCCGGATCAGTCCCGCCATGCCGCACCTTGTGAAATTCACACTGTCAAATTTCTAATGTGTAAATCTGCGCTTCTCGTACTTTAAGCTGCCGGCATCCCGCGACGCAAGTTCGCACCCTTTTTTGCATCCAAGGAGAATTGACGTGAGCGACAAAACGACCGAGCGTTGGTCAGGCATTCAGCGCCCCTACAGCACCGGCGACGTGGCCCGCCTGCGCGGCTCCGTGCATATCGAATACTCGCTGGCACGGATGGGCGCGGAAAAATTCTGGCGCCAACTGCACAGCGAATCCGTGATCGCGGGCTTGGGATGCATGACCGGGAATCAGGCAATTCAAACCGTGCAGGCGGGCCTGAAGGCGATTTACTGCTCAGGTTGGCAAGTGGCCGGCGATGCCAACACCGCCGGAGAAGTGTACCCGGACCAGAGTCTGTATCCGGTCGATTCGGTGCCGAAAATGGTCGAGCGCATCAACAACGCGCTGCTGCGCACGGACCAAATTCATCACATGGACGGCAAGTCCGACATCGACTGGCTGGTGCCGATCGTCGCCGACGCGGAAGCGGGATTTGGCGGCAATTTGAATGCGTTCGAACTGACCAAGGCGTTGATTCGCGCCGGCGCTGCCGCCGTGCATTTCGAAGACCAGCTGTCGTCCGCCAAAAAGTGCGGGCACCTTGGCGGCAAGGTCTTGGTCTCGACCGGCGAGGCCATCAACAAGCTGGTGGCGGCGCGACTGGCCGCGGACGTGCTCGGCGTGCCCACGGTCATCATCGCCCGCACCGACGCCGATGCCGCGGATCTGCTTCTGTCCGATCATGATCCGCGCGACGGGCGCTTCCTCACCGGCCAACGATCGAGCGAAGGCTTCTTCTACGTCAAAGCGGGGATCGAACAGGCGATCGATCGAGGATTGTCCTACGCCCCGTATGCGGACCTCTTGTGGTGCGAGACATCCAAACCCGATATGGGCGAAGCTCGGCGCTTCGCCGCCGCCATTCATGCAAAATTCCCCGGCAAGTTGCTCGCCTATAACTGCTCGCCATCGTTCAACTGGCAGGCCAAGCTCGACGCCGCGGCGATGAAGGACTGGCGCGAAGAACTGGCCGCCTTGGGCTATCGCTTCCAGTTCATCACGCTGGCCGGGTGGCATGCGCTGAATTTGTCGATGTTCGAGCTCGCGTCGGCCTATCGTGCCGACGGCATGCTCGGCTACTCGCAATTGCAGCAACGCGAATTCGGGCAGGAAAGCCTCGGCTATAGGGCTACCAAACATCAGGCCTTCGTCGGCACCGGCTATTTCGATGCGGTGCAGACCGCGATCAGCGCCGGAGCGCATTCGACCGGCGCGATGGCGGGCAGCACCGAAACCGAGCAATTCACGACGCCCGCGAAATCGGGACCGAAGCGCGTCGTCGCGTAACGGATCCTCGCGAATGAGCGCCGCCGTCACTTCCGCCTCTGTCAAGGATGGCGTGGCCGCGCTCAAGGATCCGGTCACCGCCGGCAAGGACGGCGTCACTGGAGGCAAGGACGGAGGAACGGCGAAAGATCATGCCGCGATGATCGCGGAACACTTTCGCCTCTACAACGAGGAATTCGGGCGAATCACCCGGCGCGCCGCCCTCAATTTCCTCGCCGAGGATTGGCACGCGGCGCAGCTCGATGCGGTCGCGCGCATCGAGCTGTACGAACTGCGCGTGGCGCGAGGTGTGGCGGCGCTTGCAAGCGAGCTGCAATCGAAACGCACGGACGTGGCGCATTGGATCGAGATCAAGCGCGCCTTCGAGATGATCGTCGCGCGCCGCCCCGACAGCGATTTCTACCGCACGTTCTTCAATTCCATCACCCGCGATCTGTTCGGTACGGTCGGCGTCAATCCGGAGGTCGAATTCTGCGCGACCAGCGTCGGGCGCGCCTCCGGCGCGGTGCCGATCCGCGTCTACCGCGTGGGCGGCTCCTTGCCCACGGCCGTGCGCGAGATCTTGAGCGATTTGCCGTTCGGTGCTGCGATCGGCGACCCCGAGGCGGCGGTGCATCGCGTCAGCGCCGAGATCGGCCGATTCTTCCAGACCGGCCGCCTGAGCGGGCACCCTGAATCCATCGAATTGATCGAGCCCGTATTCTATCGCGGCATGCAGGCGTTCGTCGTCGGCCGCTTGATCGGCGACGGCTCGATAACACCCTTGGTTCTGGCTTTCACCAACTCCTCCAAGGGTGTGCAGGTCGATGCGGTCATGCTGTCGCGCGCGGATGTCGGATCGCTGTTCGGCTACGCGCGTTCCTATTTTCACGTGGATCTGCCGGTGGTCAGCGCGGCGATTACTTTGCTGCGCTCGTTCATGCCGCGCAAATCCATCGACGAACTGTACACGGTCCTCGGACGCGCCAAACAGGGCAAGACGGAGCGTTACTTTGCATTGCAAAGGCACCTGGAAAAATCGATCGACAGCTTCGTGCATGCCCCCGGGGAGCGCGGCTTGGTGATGCTCGTGTTCACCCTTCCCTCTCACGACCTGGTGTTCAAGGTCATTCGCGACCGCTTCGGAGCGCCGAAGACCTGCACCCGCGAGGACGTCATCGAGCGTTACCAATTCGTGTTCCGGCACGACCGCGCCGGCCGCCTGGTCGATGCCCAGGAGTTCAAGCGCCTGCGCCTGCCGCGTGCGCGGTTCATGCCCAACCTGATCGATGAGCTCTTGAACGAGGCAAGCCAAAGTTGCCGCATCGAAGGCGATGATTTGATCGTCGAACATTGCTACATCGAGCGGCGCTTGCGGCCGCTCAACTTATTTTTGCGCGAAGCCGATCCGGCCGCCGCCGAGTCGGCCATCGTCGACTACGGCGGTGCGCTGCGCGATTTGGCGGCGAGCAACGTGTTTCCCGGCGACCTGCTGCTGAAGAATTTCGGCGTCACCAGCCATGGCCGCGTGATCTTCTACGACTACGACGAGATCTGTCTCGTTTCCGATTGCGTGTTTCGCGACCTTCCGCAGGCCACCTGCGAGGAGGAGGAAACCAGCGCCGAGCCGTGGTTTCACTGCGGACCGCGCGACGTATTCCCGGAGCAGTGGCTGCCGTTCCTTTGCATACCGCCCGCACTCGGCGCGGTGTTCAAGCAGCACCATGGGGAGCTCTTGACGGCCGCTTGGTGGCGCGCGGTGTCCTCACAATGGATCGCCCATGGCGTCGAGTAGCGCAGCCGTATCGGCAAGTCGCGAGGTCCGTGCGCGCACGTACTGAAGGTACGCGTTCTGATACTGCTGCCCGGCGCTCAGCGTCGCGTAGAACGAAGTGCCGCCCAGCTGATACCGCGTCTGCGTGTCGCGCTGCATTGTCTCGGTCGCACTCCACGCGCGGTGGGTCTGGTTGAGCGCGTTGGCGTCCTCCTGGAGCGAGACGAGCAAATCCGCGACATTCTGAAAGGCGGACAGCACGGTTTGCTTGTACTGTTCGACGGCTGCGTCGTGAGCCGCCTCGTACTGATGCTTG
>Ga0210402_10004162_pt1 | contig 13250 bp, 17 predicted proteins | sample IncBWC7MmetaG_FD_161055 | JGI IMG/M metagenome (GOLD analysis project Ga0210402, IMG submission 161055) | Forest soil microbial communities from Barre Woods Harvard Forest LTER site, Petersham, Massachusetts, United States - Inc-BW-C-7-M | ecosystem: Environmental > Terrestrial > Soil >...
CTGGAGTTGCGTGTCAAACGTCAGATCTTTTCCGCCGCGGTTTGCCTGATCCCTCTGCATTCTTCTAACAGCCGTAAGCCGCATCTCCATGCGCCGTGCTGGTCCATAAGCTTGCAATTCCTTCAGCCGGTCTACATCCCGTCTCGCTTCTTCGCCCATTCCGAGCAGCAGATACCCTTCACAACGCCTCACAAACGCATAGGAGTAGGTGGGCGCGGAGGTAATGACGTTTGACGCCTGCCGAATGGCTTCCTCAGGGTTCCCTAGCGAAAGGTGGAGCGCACTTATTGCGTCTCTGTAGTAAAGATTATCGGGATACATCTCGAGCAGGCCGTCGAAGAGGGCAAGTGATTCCCGATAACGTCCCTCCGTATGTAGTAGGTAAGCTCGTTCACTTACTACATAGGCCGAGCGCTCGTTCCATCCTGACGGGACCATACTACTCATCGCCCACCGCCCTCGGTTGCGCGTGCGCGAATCCGGCGCGTAGCCTGATCGTAGCTGGCAAGGATATCGAACATGCGTTCTACCTTAGGTGAGGTTGATGCCGCGTCCATACCGTCTCCAGAAGAGCTTTTCCGAAACCGTATAGAATTACCTCCTATATTTGCGCTTGCACCTCTCTCTAGCGACGCTGGCAGAGGCGGAGGGTCGATCTGGCTGGGACTCGGTGAACCCTGATTTAGACCGAGTAGATCCTGCCAGCCAGTAGGCGACGGTATATCCGTCACCGCTGGCACCTGGCTGTAAGGTGCATCTCCGTAGTCTTCCTCGGTGCCGTCCGGGTCTCCCACGGCAGTGGTTCCCAGGTCAACACCCGGAATGAGATAGCGCGCATTTAGTTCGTCAATTTTGATTGTCATTGGCAAGCCTGGAGGCGAGATTCAAAATTTCCGCGACAGTCTCGTATAGTTCTTCAGGAATTTCTTCCTCAAGCTCTAAAGTGAAAAGACTGCGAGCAAGCGTTATGTTTCGGATGATCGGTACATTATGACTCTTGGCGATTTCGATGATCTTATGCGCCAAGAACAATTCGCCTTTGGCAACTATCCGCGGTGCGTTCATTTGGGCTTCTTCGTACTGGAGGGCAACGGCGATGTGGGTCGGGTTGACGACAACAGCCTTCGCCTTCGGTACCTGTTTGGCAGCGTTCTCCCGTAGAAGTGCCATATAGAGCGCCTTGCGATGGCCCTTTACATGCGGATCTCCTTCTTCTTCCTTGTATTCCTGCTTGATCTCTTCCTTTGACATCATGAGGTCCTTCATGAAGAGCTTCTTCTGCAGTGCATAATCTGCAGCTCCAAAAAGCACGAATACCCCTCCGACTTTGAAAAGCAAGCTGAACAGCAATGTCGGCCCGAATGTTGCTATCTCTGCGATGTCCAGCCGGCTAGAGACAACCAGATTGCGAAGAGCAGACGACAAGGTAGAGTATGCAAGCCAGAGAATGATGATGAACTTCAGCAGGTTCTTGACCAGCTCCAAATATGTCTTTGGCTTGAGCAGGATATTCTGCAGTCCCGACACGGGATTGAGCTTCGAAAACTTCGGTGATAGCGCGCTGGGCACGAAGAGAAGCCCCTGGAGCTGCGCGAAATTTGCTGCGATAGCCGCAATGGCAAGTCCCATTAACAATGGCATGGAAAGCAGCAGAAACTTTGTCGAAGCGTTTCCTACCCGGGTTACGAGCGCACCCGTATCCAGGCCTCCTGCCATTAGTCTCGGACTGAAAGACTCAACCATGAACGCCTTAAGCTGCTCGACAAGAGTCGCTCCAGTGAAGGACAGAACAGCGGCCGCAGTCAGGAAGAGAACCGATTGAGTCAAGTCGGTACTCTTGGATACCTGACCCTTGTTTCGTGCGTCTCTGAGCCTTTTGGGTGTCGGTTTCTCTGTCTTATCGCCAGCCATCTACGACCTGCATCAGTTATCGAAAGCTTTGCGGATAAGTTGCTCGCCAGTCAGCGCAAGTTCTTGACGAAGTGGTCGATCGTCGGAATCGCAGATGCGAGGAACCGCGCTAGCCTGTCGAAGAAGAATCCTGCCGAAAGAAGAAAGACGGCCAGCCCGATCCAGGATTTCGCGGTGTGCGCGTCATTGCTGATGCGAATGGAAGAGGCCACTTTCTGAATGCTCCCAAAGGACATGTCGATTAAGAAAATAGTCAGGACAACGGGAGCACAGAGTTGCGCCCCAACGAGTACGGCCGACGCGCTGATACGTGAGAATTCGCTTGCCACCGGTAACCAGCCCATGGCGAAATGCGGCATCTGGACTGGAGGTATTACAAGAAAGCTATGTGCCATACTGCGAAGAAACAGAAGATGTCCGCCCAGAAGGAGGAACAGCACGACGGAAGCCTGGATCTGCAGGTTTCCAAGAGCTGACACGTTACCGGGTAGTTGCGGCGCCAGGTAAGTGATCTGGTTCAATCCTCGCTGCGTGTCGATAACGATTCCGGCAATCTGAACACCAAAGAAAATCATCTGTGAAATGAACCCGATCATCATACCGACAACGAACTCCTTGCCCAGCAGAGCGAAATAGAACGTAGGCGAACCGGGAAGTGGACCGGCCGCTTTTGCCAGCCCCGGATACAAGAGCGAAGCAGTAACAGCCGCCAGGCCTACTTTCGCCTGAGTTGGGAGCGCCTGGCCGCCCATAAAGGGTGCCAGGCTAAAGGCTGAGATCAGGCGCGTAAAGATGAGAAAAAACAGGAGCAGAAACGACTGCACGTCAACATGGATTCCGGCGCTCTGCAGGAGACTCTGCAGCGTAGGCAAAAACCCCATCAACGCACCAGCACGATCAAGTTCAGGATCGTCTGCGTGAACTGAACTGCTTGGCGCAGCATCCATGGGCCGAGAATCGCAATCGTTAGAAAAACGGTGATCAGCTTGGGAACGTAGCTAAGGGTTTGCTCCTGGATCTGGGTTGTTGCCTGAAGAATGCTGACGACGACTCCGACAAGGAGACTAACCAACATGGGACCTGCCGACAGCAGCAGAACCAGCATCAGCGCTTCGCGCAAAATCGTGATGATCGCTTCCGTATTCATAAGTATCTGTCCCCGCTTCACCTCAAACGTAGCTGAGGACCAGCCCCCGGATGATAAGGAACCATCCGTCGACAAGGACAAACAGCAGAAGTTTGAAGGGTAGCGAAATGACGCTCGGAGAAAGCATGCTCATGCCCATCGCGAGCAGGATATTTGCAATTACCATGTCGATGATGACAAACGGAATGAAGATCAGAAATCCGACCTCGAATGCCTCTTTCAGTTGGCTCGTCACGAACGCAGGAATGATGACCTGGAAGTCATCCTTCGAGAGAGACGGCGCGGGTGGCGTCTGTGTGGCGTCCGATGAACTGACTGCGTTATCCGCTGGCGTCGTTGTTGTCGATGTGCCGGAGACTGGTGTGGCCGCAGCCGCGGGCGGATCCTCAGGAGCGGCTTTCGCTTGAGCTTTATTGGCTCCCTCATCCAGCCGCTTCGCGAGTTCGATAAAGAGAATCCGATCCTCATCATGCGAGTGCTTGGTCAGGAAGTGGCGAAGAGGCTCGCGTCCCCGTTCTACGGAAGCGAACAGACTCTTGATGCTCGCCTCGGAGAACATATCCCGGGTGTCCGCAACGGAACCAGCAGCGGTATACATCTGCTTCGCGACCGGCGTCATGATAAAGAAACTCAGAACGAAGGCGAGACCTGTGATGACCTGGTTTGGCGGCACATTCTGTGTGCCAAGAGCATTGCGCAGAATGGAGAGCACAACAGAAATCTTGACGAACGACGTCAACATCACCAACACAAAGGGCGCCAGAGTGAGCGCGCTGAGGACAATCACCATTACGACCGGATTCGGTAGTGAATTTGCAGTCATAAAGATGTGACCTCTTTCCGATCTGCGAAGGTCCGCACGATGCGCTGAAAGGCAGAGCCGCTCGTCGCATCGGACTGGGCGGGCGCGATGATATCTTCGAAGTCTTCTGAATTGAGCGTTGTCATAATGTGGACTGCTTCCGCAGAAGCTGCGAGAAGGACGACAGTCTTGCCGGTCCTTACCAGATAGAGCGTTTTTCTGGGCTCCAGCGGATATCTCGCAAATACCTGGATGTGATTTGAAGCAGGTTTCGCAAACCCTGTAAGCCTGGGGAGCAGAACCTTCACCACAACGAGCGCGAGCAGACAGATGCCGATAAGAACGAGCAACATCTTGGCGTAGTCTACCCACATGCTTGCCGGCGAGGCAGGCGCTTCAAACACAGCGAAATAGGAAACAGACATTCAGTCCTTCCGCCAGCGCGTGATTTGAACCCCGAGACGGTCGTCTATCTCAACTAGCTCTCCAGCGCCGAGCACTCTGCCGTTCGCCACCAGTTGAACCACTCCGGAATGTTGCTCTTCATCAAGTTGAATGATGCTTCCATCCGTCAGACCTTCCAGATCCCTCAGCGACAATTCGATCTGACTCAATACGACGTGGATTCGAACAGGAAGGCTCGCTAGTTCGACCTTCGCAGCCGTTTCCACTTCATCCTGGAGATTCGTGTTTTCCTCCATATGAACGCTCCTCTCGAAGAACTCTTTCGCTTTAAAACAGCGGGGATTGTTTTCGTCTCGCACAGCGCGCCATCCGCGTTCCAATGCGTCCCCGCCGACGCCGGATGGCAGGACTAGTTCCATTTCCTGCGTGTATAGCAGTGTGTCCGCTGGCTTCAGATCATCCAGATCGTTGGCGACAAGGTCGACGAAACCGATACGGACCATCACCTGCCAAGTAATCTGTTCTTTCGCGCCAGTGGGCAGCCCGATCGACGCCGCGCCTTGCAACCTCTGCAAGCAAGTATCTGGCAGGAACAACAGGACGCTGCCCTGTGCCTGGGCCAAACGCACTGATGCCTCCAGGGTGATGCCCGGCTCGTCGTGATGAGTGAACCGGTTGCTGGGTATCAGAAGGCACTGGAAAGGGAAGCGGAGTTCCCGATTCGCGCGTTCGAGAATACTGACAACAACAAACTCGAACAAACCTGAATCGGTCTCGGCAAGCTCTGTGATGCTGTCGCGCGTAAGCCGCGAAAGGATGGCCTTCAAAAAGGGCCGGGCGAGCGCGAGAACAGCGTGCCCCATCTCCGGATGTATACGGAGCTGAAAAAGGCACAAGTCGGAACCGAGTCTGGAAACGAATTCAGAAGCCGCGGTAGGACTGAAGCGGCACGAGTAAGCTAACTCGACTTCATTGTCGCGCGCCCACAGTTCCTGCGGATTCACACGAAGCAGATATGGAAAGATGAGTACCTCATCTCCGCTAGTCAGCCGCCGCGCATGCCTGGGCTCCAGTCTTTGGCGATTGATATAAGTGCCGCTGGAACTCTCAAGGTCCTCAATATAGAAGCCATCCTCACGCTCGACGATGTGCGCATGCCTGCGACTGATCGAGCGCAGCGGAAGCGGAATGTCGTTATCGGAGCCTCTGCCGATCGAGATTTCCTTTTGTTCAAACGTGTACTTCTGCGTCTGTTCACCGTGGAGTTCATTGGATCGCGAAATCTCAAGCTTCCGGCCGGAGGGTACTTCAAGCAGTTCTCGGAGTGTGTCTTCCACCCAGGTCTTCCAGGGCGAAGTGCTCTCGAACAGCCTGCTGTACACGTTGATTGAAGCTGCCTGGCTTGCTGTGTACTTCCGTAGGCTCTGAAAGAGTGCAGGCTTTGCAGCCTTATGCATCGCTTCAACCACTGACATGGCCGTTCCTCCGCGTCACGGGCGTGGCATGAGCTGAAATCGTGATATTCCGGATCTTGACGCCTTTGCTCGTTAATGCTTCCCGAAGCTCTCCAGTATGATGGCTGAGCAGCTCGGACACATTCTCAGACTGTGTAACGAAGCGAATTGCCAACTCTCCCTCCTGCTGTCGAATCTGCACCTGCAGGCCTTCGAGAGCCTTAGAGTCGAAAGTGATATTGACTGCTTCCGCCTTTCCTCCCTGTTTGAAGATCTCGATCTGGTGCCCCATCTCGGTGGTCAGCTTCTCGATCTGAGCTTGAGCGCTGGCGCCAGGCTGCCCGATCTTTCCTGAATCTACGGCAGTCGATGAAGTTGAAGTGCGCGAAACCGAAGCATCCGCGCCAACCGAAGTCATGGACTGCAAGTCGATCTCTCCATACGAGTCCTTCTGCTGCGCATCACCACCATCACCTTTGTTGCCGGCCTGCTTTTCCTGCCTCTTTTCATTCTTGCTCTTCAGCAGCTGCGAGAAACGGTCAGACGTCTTCTGCTCGTCGATCCGGTGTTCGTCGCTCTGCCTTGCTTCATTTAAAGATTCTGTAGAAATCCTCATATCCTCGCCCGTCTGCTGAGGTGCATTATGTTGCCGATCTCGTCCTGCTCCAGCTCTTCGCGATAGGCGGCTTCCTGAAGAAACCGCTTTTCCGCTTTTTGCCTGTACTTCTCAAGAACATCCACTTCGCGTTGGCGATCTTCGAGGATTACCCGAGCTTCTTGCACTGCCTCCACCGCCTGATCGACAAAGACCTGCTGTGAGAGAACGCCCGACTGTGCCGCCTGCACATCCAATTTCAGTCCCAACAGAAAGTCGCTCTGCTTCGCAAAAGTGGAACCTCGATGGACACCTTTTGCGAAACGATCCACGCGCTTGCGCTGGTAATGCTCCGCGGTACGCCGCACTTCCTCCTCTAGCTCCTTTATGGTTTGCCGCTCGATTGCGAGTTCTCTCTCGCGAAGCGCCAGCGACTCCTCAGCATGCTGCTTTTCTTCAGTCCGCTGATCGAGAAGTGCCTGAAGACGAAACTGAAAGCCCGGCATGCTACTCCGTGAACATCGCGCATAGCTTTTCTACCGATTCCGTCCGCGGCATCTTCTCGTCGGTGGGCTGTTGTAGAAAGCGGTTGATTTCGTCGATTCTCCGGATCGCGTCGTCGGTTCGTGGATCCGATCCAGCCTGGTAAGCACCCAGGGTGATGAGGTCTTTCTGTTTGTTGTACGTAGCCAACACGCCGCGCATGGCGGAAGCTGCTGCGCGATGCTCTTTCGTGCTGACTGCATTCATCACGCGGCTCACGCTTCCGAGAACATCAATGGCAGGGAAGTGACCCGCTCCCGCCATCTCTCGCGACAAGATAATATGCCCGTCCAGAATCGATCGAACTTCATCGGCCACTGGTTCGTTCATGTCGTCACCGGCGACAAGCACGGTATAGAAAGCGGTGATCGATCCTTTATCGGAGTTCCCGGCGCGCTCTAACAACCTCGGCAGTTCCGCAAAGACCGACGGCGTGTAACCGGCTCGCGCGGGAGGCTCGCCACAGGCTAGTCCAACCTCACGCTGGGCTCGGGCGAAGCGTGTTACTGAATCCATCATGAGCATGACCTTCTTGCCCTGATTGCGGAAGTATTCAGCAATGGCCGTCCCAACGTAGGCGGCTTTGAGTCTCACGAGCGAAGGCTCATTGGAGGTAGCACAGACAATGACCGACCGTTTCAGGCCCTCCGGTCCCAGGTCCTGCTCAAGAAAGTCCCGCACCTCTCGTCCGCGTTCGCCCACAAGCGTAATCACGTTGACGTCGGCTTCCGTGTTCCGCGCAATCATGCCTAGCAGAGTACTTTTGCCGACGCCCGCCGCAGCGAATAGGCCGATGCGTTGGCCTTCTCCGCAGGCCAGCAGTGAATCAATGGCACGCACACCAACTGAGATAGGCTCGTTAACGCGATTGCGGTGCAGCGGGTCAGGGGCTTCTTGGTAAACAGCGTATTCCTCACGGGCGGTAATCGGCCCCTTAAACTCAGCATCCATAGGTTCACCCAGGCCGTTCAGTACACGTCCCAGCAACTCATCGCCGACTTTTACACTCAGGTATTTACCGGTGGGAACTACTTCGCTTAGCGGCCCGATATCCACCAGGGCTCCGAGCGGCATAAGCAGCACGTCACCATTCTCAAAACCAACTACTTCCGCTTTTACTGGATGCGCAGAGCGTGGATTGTAAATAAGACACAGTTCTCCTATCCAAACATCGGGAACGGTAGCTCGAATCAGCAGGCCTACCAGCGCCTTTACACGACCCTTGGCAACAAATGGAGAGCACGCGTCTACCTCGGACAAATATCTGTCGATCTCGAAACTAGCGATTGCCGCCATCGAACCTCCGCAGCAACGCTGTTTCTAGCGCCGCAAGCTGTGTGCCGATCTGAGCATCAATCATGCCCAGATCACTTTCCACGATGCATCCACCTGCTTCGATCTCAGGGTTCGCGATGATGACAAGTTCGCCTACCTCAGCGCCAAGCATCTTTAAAGAGGCTGCCTGTTCACGAAGCGCAGCTTCGTCTTGAGGATTCACTTTTATGATGACTCTTCTTTCGCTGCGCACAGACCGCAACGCCTCCCTGGCGGTCTGAAGAACGATGTCCGGGTTCATCTCTACGCTCTGGCCTATGATCTTCTTGGCAACGGCGACTGCCAGCTTTACAAGTTCAGCCTCATGCCTGGAGAGAAATTCTTCGCGTTGCTTCCACGCATCCGCAAGAGCATCGTTCCATTGGTCCAGGCCAGCGGCATAACCGCGCTTAATGCTCTCCGCCAGCACCTCCTCCTTCTCACGTCGGACATCCTCAAGTAACTGCGCAGCCTGCTCCTGGGCCTTCGCCAGAATATCCTTGGCTTCGAGCGATGCCTCGTGCGCTTCTTTCGTGATTTTCGATACCGAGGGCGTGCTATTGTTCGCACGAACCTTGATTACATTAGCGTTCATCTGCGTCTTTCCCTAAAACGGTCGGTTTAACAACTCACATAATTTTGGTGAGACGTGATCGGCCTGGAGACCGATGCGTTTCTTCGTGCTCTCCCGCTGATGGTCGAGTTGCTCGTCTCGAAGATGTGTGAGCTGCTCACGAATCTGCTCCGTCGACAAATCTTTGATCTTCTCCACTACAGCCTGTACATCCGCACGATGATCCTGCGATAGCAGCTCCATCAACCTGTCCGTGGCTTCGCCTCCGCGCAGGCCCAGAACATACGCAAATGCGGTGGCGCTCATGACGGGCCTATGCCTTTACCACGGCTGAGGAAGCGGCTTGCACGTTAGCCAGTTGTTTCTCAAGCGCCTTGATCTTGAGCTTCCTCTGCTGGCTCAGCGAGAGGACCAGTAGGGAAGTAAGACCCGCCGCTCCAGCCAACCCGAAAGCGGCGACCTCAAGCCACGCGCTTATCGAGAGTGGACCCAGCGCCTCCCTGGGGATCGGCTTGATTTCGACTTTCTTGAACACAACCGCAACATTCTCAGGCCTGAGGCCTTCGATACTCTTTGCTATCAGGCTCTTTACCTCCACATCTTTCAGTGGCGGCTGATCACCGCTGAATTGAATCAGCGCAGATGCGGTGGGCGGAGACTGCTCGCTCTTATCCAGAAGAGGCGTGTTGTCAGGCAGAACTACCTGCACTCTCGCATCGACCACTCCCGGTAGCGAATCCAGTGTCCGCGTCAACTCACCGTTGAGACCAGAAAGTAGGCGCGCCTTTTCTTCCGCAGCAGTCGGGATCATGCCGGCATTTGCGAATACATCGTCCAGCCCTTTCATTTTTTCACGGGGAAGTCCGTTCTCATTGAGGATCTTCCACGCTCTCACTACCGTGTCGCTTTGGCCGCGCACATTTACCAGCCATGCCGCAGCATCCTTCTTCTGGCTAGGATCGAGCTCCGTCGTCGCATTGATTCCGTTCTCGCGCAAGAGCACGACAATATGCTGCGCATCATTCTCAGTCAAACCTGTTTCCAGTTGCCGCGTGCAACCGGCAACGGAGAGCAGGAATGCCATCAGTAAGGGACCACAGAAGAAAGCTTTTCTCATTGATCTTTCCGCTACACCTGGGTTTGTAAAACTGACTTCACGCCGCTCGCAGCCTGACTGACCATCTTTGAAAGCACGCTGATGTTTTCATTCATGCTGTAAACCTGCTGTTGCAGCGCTATCCATTGTTGAGGACTGGCATTCGGCGGCATTGCTTTTGCAGCCGAGTCGAGCCGCGTGTACTGATGCTCAATGCTGGTCAATCTGCTTTGCAGATCCTGCATTGGACCTGCCCCTGACGTTGACTCGACACGCTCTCTCAAATGAGCCAAGTGGTGCTGGCCTGTTGTGATACTTTGACGTACTCGATCCGGTGTGGGCGCGGCGCCGTGCTGTATTCGGTCGACGCTCTGGTCACCGTCAACGGCAGAAGAATGCGTTGGCGATGCCTCACTGCCAGAGTTGTCCTTTAACTGACTCATGATCTTTTCGAACTTCGATCCGCCTGCTTTTCCGGACTGACCTCCGGTTTCCGGGCTCGAAGAGTCGGGCGCAGTCGTCGCTAGCTTATTGACTACTGGATCCATGATCGCCTCAGTTATCGCTTACTCGCAGCAAAAGGTTGCTTGGGGAGAAATTGCGCTTCTTCTGCGATGGGAAGGAGCCGGTTGCTGCGGAGCAGGCGGCTTCCTGGACTCCTGCAAAATCTTGCGAACCATGGCAAGCGCCTGTGCATGGATGCGTGACACCCACGACTTCGACAGGTTCAATTGCCTTCCAATGCTCACCAGTGAAAGCTCCTCATAGTAGTACGCCCGGAGCACAAACCGATGGCGTTTGGGCAATTTCTTGAGCGCTTCTTGTATGGCTTCGGACTCCTCTCTTCTAAGAACTTGATTTGCCGGAGACTCAGTCGTCGCTGCCAGGCGTTCTGAGTGGTTACTGCCCAGGGAAATGAATGAGGTACTGCCAAGGGAAGGGAAGGTGGAATCTTCAAATCCCTCCCATGATGTTTGCGCCTCCTGGTGCGGTACTGCGTCCGCGAAATTGTCTGGGGCGGCCGTGTTGGATCCGCTCTTCGGATGAGAGGCCTGCCATGCCTTACGCACCTCGTCGAAGATCGCGCCACGGACCCGGTAGTATGCGAAGGTCGCGAATGAAACGCTTCTCGATGGATCGTAATTGCGGGCCGCCAGTACGAGACCTAGCTCGGCAGCTCCCTCTAAATCGGCACGTGTGATGTTGGGCGGATACTTTCCTGCAAGCTCAGCGGCGATGGCGTGCGCAAACCCGATATGGCTTTCGATTAATTCGTTCATCCTTCAAGTCCGGATCCTTTCCTGGCATTTAGCGATTTGTAAGTTCGAACGGAGCGGGCTCGCTCTGCTTCTCCTCGCTTGAAGAACTCTCGAGTGTCCTGGGCGCTCGAATGAGCTTGTTTATGTGTTCTCGCGAAGATGCGCTTCCACGATGGCTTTCTCATTGCGCTGCGTGCTGCGCTCAATAGACTTCGCCAAAAGGCGTCGACCTTCTCTAGAGCAGATATCCCGTGCGAGGTGTAGGCTTCATCACTGCCCTGCAACACCGAGAGATTGTTGATCATCATCGTCGCCTGCGAGGTGCTGCTGATCGCCCCAGCGATCCTATGAAGATCGGTCATCCTCTCCGCAGCCTCTTTCGCCATCATTCTCTCGATCAGGTGTGAAAGTACGGAAGGAAATCCATTGATAACTTCATGGAGTGGCTTTGCACACTTTGATTTATCGGCGTGCCAGGTAAGCCAACCGAACTTTCCGTGGCTGAACACATCCTGGAACTGCTTCTCGAAGAGATTCGTGCCCAGCAATATCTCGTAAAACATGAAGCCAAGCACATAGCTCTCGACCAGGTTGCTATCGTTGTGCCCGGTGATATCTTCAACCGCCTCCGGAGCGCAGTACTTTGAAGAACTAAGGACGACGGTCATTCCGGAACCTGGCGGCGGCAAGACCGATAACTCTACAGTGCCGTCGTCTTTCAAAAAAATCCTCTGCGGATCCAGGTCGCAGGGCCCTTTGTTTTGGCGACGTACTTCTTCTATCGCCGCGATTACGCTCAGGAAGCTCGGAATAACGACCGCTGTGGGTGCAGGCTCAGATGATAGTAGCCGGCTAAGAGCGTATCCGCCGTGTTGCTGCTTCGGGTAGGCGGTGTAGGTTCGATTCTTGAATGTTGACCCGAGCGGAATCCAGTCGTCACTATTCGTCATTCGTTTCCTCGCGGAATCTTACTTAGGAACTCGACCGGAGAACGATGGCGAGCCCTTATTTATAACAATGCAGTGAACGCACTTTTATTCCGCAATACGAGACAACTTGTCGTGATGTTGGGCCGATAACAAGCCAGGGTCGGTGCTTTTCCACAGGACACTCACCACTAGGCGGACCGGCCTTAAAATGCGTAGGCCTACTCAGATTCGAGTAGGCCACTTGATTTGTATAGATTGTTGTTACATATCAACGTACGCGCAACAGCAGACAGGTCACGTTATCCTCCGCTCCACCTGCGTGCGCGATGGCAATCAGTCCGCGGCATGTTTCTTCCAGATCAGAGTGCGTGTAGATTTCCTGCGCAAGCTTGTCCGCATCGGCATAGCGAGTAAGACCATCCGTCGTGAGCAGTACAGTGTCTCCAGATTCCAGATTGACAACGAAGAAGTCAACTTTCACCGCGGCATCTACTCCCACTGCACGCGTGATGACTTGCTGCAGCCGGGCGGACACACCGCTCCCTCCGCGGCGCATCTGTTCTGCTGCGTATGAATGATCTTCAGTGATCTGCACGCAATCGCCGTCTCTTAGAAAATACGCGCGGCTATCGCCAACGTTGCCAATAAGAAGTCTGTTATAGAGAACGCAAGCCGCTACCAGAGTCGTTCCCATGCCGCGGAGCGCGCGATCCTGCTGCGCCATCTTCCAGACCGCCTCGTTGGCGCTGCCAATAGCAGTGTCGAGCCGCTTTTCCGGTTCCATCTCGTCGTTGCACAACTCTTTGTACGTCCGCAGAGTGACTTCGACCGCAGTACTGCTCGCGACCTCCCCTGCGGCCAGGCCGCCCATGCCATCGCACACCACGAAGATCTTTGCGTCGAGGTCATACCCGAAACTGTCTTCGTTGTTCAACCGCTTTTGGCCAATGTCCGAAAGCCCCGCTACATCCAATAGCAATTCCGTCATCATGGCTGTCGTTTTCCTGGTTGACTGGAGGCCATGCTGTTCCGAATCAAACTCCTTTCTCTGCTGATCCGTCATTTCTGGCCACCTGTCTGCGTCCATTGCGTAAAGACCTTCGGTGACACAGCCGACTCGATGGGTTTGTAGCGAAGTTGCTTTGCGAAAGCAAACTGATCCAGCGCCTGCTCGCGTAGTGTATCGGCCTGCTGTTGATTTTTCGGAGAGGTTAGCAGCGC
>Ga0210402_10004163_pt1 | contig 13249 bp, 12 predicted proteins | sample IncBWC7MmetaG_FD_161055 | JGI IMG/M metagenome (GOLD analysis project Ga0210402, IMG submission 161055) | Forest soil microbial communities from Barre Woods Harvard Forest LTER site, Petersham, Massachusetts, United States - Inc-BW-C-7-M | ecosystem: Environmental > Terrestrial > Soil >...
ATCCGCCAGTGCGATCGGTGCGACGGGCAGCAAGAAATCCGCGAAGTGATCTACGGCACGCATGAGCCGATTTTTTGATCTGGTTTCGAAACCGGCGCGCGAGATGGGGGAATTTATTCCAAAACCATCTCCGAAGCGTGCTGCCGCGGATTCGCAGCCGCGGCTCATCAAGCTCGATTCCAACGAAAATCCATTGGGACCGTCACCGCGCGCGCTCGAAGCCATGCAGGCGGCGCTGACGCGAGCGAATTCCTATCCTGACGACGACTGCACCGAGCTGCGGCGCAAGCTTGCCGCCTGCCACGAGATGCCGGCAGAGCAGGTGCTTGTGACTGCGGGCTCGACTGCGTTGCTGAGTCTGCTGTGCCAGACCATGCTGGCCCCAGGCCTGAATGCGGTGACGAGCGAACGGTCGTTCATCCTCTATCCCATGGCCGTGCATGCGACAGGAGCGAAGTTGATCGAAACGCCCATGCATGAGGACCGATTCGATCTCTCGGCAATCCTTGAGGCGATCGATGAAAATACGCGCATCGTGTTTCTGGCGAATCCCAACAATCCAACCGGGACGATGCTCGACAGCGCCGCGGTCGACAAGTTCATTGCCGAGGTTCCCGGACATGTGGTCGTCGTTCTGGACGAGGCCTATTACGAGTTCGCGATGCACTTCGCCGCGCTGCGCAAAGTTGAGTATTCCCGATCGCTGAATTACCTCCGCCAGGGGGCCAGCGTAATTGTGCTGCGAACATTTTCCAAGGCACACGGACTGGCGGGTTTGCGCGTGGGATACGGCTTGGGTCCGGCGGAACTACTGGCCTATTGCGCGCGGATGCGAGATACGTTTTCGGTTTCGTCGGTGGCGCAGGCTGCGGCCGTGGCCGCGCTTGACGATCTGAATCATGTTGGACGGGTGGTTTCGAATAATGCGGAGCAAGCGCAGATTCTGGGCGTGGGATTGTCGGAGTTGGGATACCGCGTGGTGCCGACAGCAGCGAATTTTCTCTATTGTGACGTGGGAGAGGACGCCTCCGGCTATGCCGGGCGGCTCCGGAGCGAGGGAATCAGGGTGCGTCCGCTGGGCGGATGGGGCGCGCCGAGCTGTGTGCGCGTGAGTATCGGAACACCGGAACAGAATCGGATTCTGCTGGGCGCTGCGCGCAGCATTGTTGGGATGTCGTAGGGGTGCCTCGGGGGCGAAGGCCCTCCTCCAAGGGAGGCGGCTTTAGCGAGCGCCGAAGCGCTGCGCCGCCCAAGATCAGTCTGTTCTTAAATCGGTTCTTTGCAGATCAGCTCTCGCGCAGGCGCTAGGACGTAGGAATCCTGGCGGCGCCGTAAAGGCCCGCGTCGCTTCCCAGCAGAGCGCGGGTGATGATCGTCTTCTTGCGGGTAGAGGCAGGGCGCTCGGCGGATGCGGCTTCGGTCTGGCCGAGCACATCTTCCGGGGCGGTCGCGGCGTAGACGAGCGAGCGAATGCGCAACTCGGCAAACATTTGCGGGGCAAAGGCGTCCCATGCGCTGGCGACGCCCCCGCCAATCACGAACATATCCAGGTTGAGCACGTTGATCAAACCCGCAAGAAGGATTCCCAAAACCTGGCCGAAGCGGTGGAAGATGCGACGGGCGTCTTGGTCCCCCTGAATCGCGAGGTTGTAAATCGAACGGGCGCTGAACTCCGGATCGGAGTTGGCCGCCTTCGCCAGGCCGGGCGCTTGCCCGGCGGCAATTGCCTCGTGAGCCATACGCACGACTGCTGTAGCGGATGCGTAGCGCTCGGCACAACCGTGATTGCCGCAGCCGCAGGGAACACCGTCCGGCTCGACGGTGACGTGGCCAAACTCGCCGGCCATGCCATTCATGCCGTAGAAGATCTTGCCGTTGAGGACGATGGCGCCCCCGATGCCGGTACCCAGCGTGATCATCGCCAGGTCGTCGACGCCGCGGCCCGCGCCCAGCCATTTTTCGCCGAGAGCAGCGACTTTGGCGTCATTATCGAGAAAGACGCGCGCGCCCAAGCGCCGTTCGATTACGTCGCGCACAGGATAGTCGGACCATCCGGGAAGGTTGGCGGACTTGCACATCATCCCAGTCTCCCGATCGATGATGCCGGGAACGCCGATGCCGGCACCGACAAAGCGGCCGCTGCCGCGATACTGTTCGGTCAGGCGGTGAATGGCGTCGCACATTTCGCCGATGACGTGGTCGCGGCCGAGAGCGACTTTGACGCCCAGGGTGATTTTTTCAAGAAGCTGGCCGTCGGTGCTGACGGCTGCGATGCGCAGGTTGGTGCCGCCGAGATCGACTCCGATGGAAAAATCAGGCATGACGGAGAAGAGTATCAGAAAATCATTGTTGATTGAGATTGTTGATTGATGATTGATGGTTGCTGATTGCTGATTGAAAACCACGCTTTTTGATTTTCCATCAGCAATCATCCGTCAGCAATTTACTTCTGGCACGCGGGGCAGTAGTGACTGCTGCGGCCGGCAATCACGATTCGCTTGATGGGCGTCTTACAGACAAGACAAGGCTCTGACTCGCGGCCGTAGACGCGATGCCGGAGTTGGAAGAACCCTTCTTCGCCATCGGAGTTTACGTAGTCGGAGATGGAGGAACCGCCGAGGTCAATCGCCTCTTTCAGGACATCCCTCAGGGCGGCGAGGAGTTTGCCCAGCTGGTCGTGCGTGATGGTGGAGGCGCGGCGTCGGGGGCGGATGCCGGCACGGAAAAGAGACTCATCGGCATAAATATTGCCGACACCGCGCAGGAGTTTCTGATTGAGCAGGGCGCTTTTGATGGGAGTCTTCCGCCCCCGGAATAAGGCCAGGAATCGGTCGAGATCGACTTCGAGCGGCTCGATCCCTGCGGCGTCGAAGTCTCCCGCCTGTGCAACACTCAAGCGGCCAAAGCGGCGAGGATCGACAAATCGCAGTTCCCGGCCCGAAGACAGTCGGAGGATAGCGTGGGTGTGCTTGGCCACCTCGGCTCGGGGCTCACAGACTTGGAGACGTCCCGTCATGCCGAGGTGGACGATCCACTGGGCTTTGGTTGGCGTGGGGTGGGCGCCATTGTGCGATTGGGCTTGCGCTTTCGAGGAAATCTGCACTCCCTTCCGCTTTCGATCCAGGCTCCGGGCTCTCGCGGGCGCGGGCGCGGGCGCTCGCGCCACATTTTCTTGTTCTTGACCTCGTTCCAGGTCGAAGACGATATGTTTGCCCATGCGGCGAACAGCGGTGATACGGCCGTGTTCGAGGGTGGCGGCGATGGCAGACGCGGGAGACTTCAGCGGCTCTTTCTTCTGGCCCAACCAGACAGATTCAATGACCTCTCCCGTGACCCGTTTGGCAAGGCCGCGGGCGATGGTTTCGACTTCGGGCAATTCCGGCATGGTTGTGTTTATCCGTGGAGCCGATCCACAGCATGCGCTCGGGAAGTGAAGAGCGCTGCAGAAATCTCAAAAGATTTTAAACGATTGGCGCGCGGGCAGCTCATATCGGCGCCCGCATCGTGGCACACATACGGGACGGACGATCGGGGAAAACATTCGAGACGCAGGTAACGACGGAACCTGGGGTTCCAGTCTCTTCTAGTCTTTTCTAGTCTTTTAGTCTTTTGTCTTTTAGTCTTTTAGTCTTTTAGTCTTTGAGCGGAACGACAGCGCTGCCGTCGCGGCAGAAGGTGGCGACTCTTTGCAGGTCACCGTTGGCGCGAGGCAGGGTCATCACCGGACCGTAGCAGTAAACGGCGTGGCCCGAAGCGGCGAAGTACCATCGTCCGCCCTTGGTGTGTTTGGCGATCTGGGAAGTCGGTTGCGGCAGAGGCTTTTGGGGTGCCCATGGGGCAACCGGCAGACTGAATAACAAGGCTAGGGTCAGGACTTTCATGGTTGTTCCGACTTTCCGCTTGCGCGTGCTTCGCTACAGAACGAAAGTGCTGCACGGTTCAGGTTCGCGATGGTTCGTTGTTTTCCATCGCGTTGCTGGATCATTATGGTTAGATCGTAATCAGTGTCCGGACATCGTCGACCAAATCGGCCGCCGGCTTCGACGGCATTTTGAAATCTGGTTTCTGCTTGGTCGATTTGCCCTGCGCACGTTGCTGTTGCGGTCCTGCCTGGGAAGACGGGGCCTGAGTAGTAGTTGGAGCCTGGGTTGACGGGATCTGGGATGACGGGATCTGGGATGGCGGGTTCCGGGTCACTGGAGTCTGGCTCTTAGCCGAAGAGGACTGGGCGCTGTCCTGGACAGCTTTCATCTTGACGGTAGACAATTCGGTGCTGTCGCGAAAAAGCTCGCGAATCAGGGCGCGCTGCGACTCAATGGTCTGGCCCTGCTCCACAATCAGCATGGTCATCAGGCCGTAAGAGATCAGGAAAAGAACAGTCAACAGGGGCAACCAGGCGTTCTTCTTCGAAGCGGCGGGCGCGTCGATCGCAGTCACGCTGGGTATAGCATCGGTCCTGAACAAAGTCGTCAATTGGCACCCCGGTCTGGCCCTTAGCTCGCAGGCACCCTGAGAATTGCATCCCGAGCACCAACCGGGAGAGTTCATTTAAAAGGCTGAAAGCAGGACGGTTATCCCCCCGCAGTTGGGCGGTGCGGGAGGCGGGATGTGCAACTCGATGCACATTATGAGTAGCGGGATTTGCTGGCTGCCGTCCTCCCGCAGCGGCAAAAGGAGCTAGCAGAGCGCCTTACGGGGGATAGAGGTCGGCCGGTGACCTTGATTACCCCCGTTACTTTCCCGGGAGGATGCGATCTTTTAGGATCGCTCGTTCGAAAGAACGATTCGAAAACTCCTCTATTCCAGGAATCATCATCATGCGGATTCGGTACGTTCTGATACTGTTTCTTCTTTCTTCAGCTTTCTTTGGGCCAGCGAGAACTGCTCAAAGCCAACAATCTTCCACCGAAGGCCTGCGCCGGGTTGTCCGAAAAACCTCACCCATGTATCCGGACATTGCAAAGAGGATGAGCCTCAGCGGCACCGTCAAGGTGATTGCAGTCGTGGCGGCCGATGGAGAGGTGAAGTCCGTCAAACCGGTGGGCGGTAGCCCGGTGCTGCTCAAGGCCGCAGAAGACGCCATCGCCAAATGGAAGTTTGCCCCGGGCGCAGAATCCAACGAGACCGTGGAACTGCATTTCAATCCTTAGCAGGATTGGGTGGACCGCGCGGGCGACTGGTTGACCGCCTACTTGGCCAGCACCAGCTTGGCAATGGTCGCCAGCTGCATGTTCGACGTGCCCTCGTAGATCTTGCCGATTTTGGCGTCGCGCCAGTACTTCTCGACGGGATAATCCTTGGTGAATCCGTACCCGCCGTAGATTTCAACCGCGAGTGAGGTCACCCGCTCGGCGACCTGCGACGCGAAGAGCTTGGTCATGGCGGCTTCCTTGACGAAATTCACGCCAGCGTCCTTCATGCGTGCGCAGTTGTAGACCATCAGGCGCGCCGCCTCGATCTCGGTGGCCATTTGCGCAATCTGGAACTGGATGCCCTGGAATTCGGAGATGGCTTTGCCGAACTGCTTGCGCTCGACGGCATAGTTGCAGGCGAATTCCCAGGCCCCACGGGCCAAGCCAATCATCTGTGCACCGATCCCGATGCGGCCTTCGTTCAAGGTCTCGATGGCGATCTTGTAGCCCTTCCCCGGCTCGCCCAAAACGTTCTCTTTGGGAACACGGCAGTCTTCCAGAATCAGTTCGCAGGTGGATGACGCGCGGATGCCGAGTTTGTCTTCTTTCTTGCCGACGGCGAATCCCGGGAAGTCTTTCTCGATCAGGAATGCGGTGATGCCTTTGTAGCCGGCGCTCGGATCGATCGTGGCGAAGAGCACGAACAGCCCCGCTTCCTTGGCATTCGTGATCCAGAGCTTGCGGCCGTTGAGCAGGTACTCACTGCCTTTGAGGGCGGCGCGCGTCTGTAACGCGAAGGCGTCGGAGCCGGAGCCCGCTTCACTGAGGGCGTAGGCACCCACCGTGTCGGTGGCCATCTTCGGCAGGTAACGCTTCTTCTGCTCTTCGTTCCCCCAGCGCAGAACGGCGTTGTTGACCAATGTGTTCTGCACATCGACGATGACGCCTGAGGAAGCGTCCACGCGCGACAACTCCTCCACGGCCAGGATTGCTTCGAAGAACTTGGCGCCGCCTCCGCCGTATTGCTCGGGAATCTCAATGCCCATCAAACCCAGCTGGAAGAAATCGTGAATGAGCCCTTTGTCAAAGACGCCCATCTCGTCCATCTCCTTCACCAACGGACGGATCTTCTCGTCAGCGAACTGGCGGATGTTGTCGCGGAACAGGATTTCGTCTTCAGTAAGCGTGGTCAGAGGGGCGGGAGCAGCGGCCTGCAGCGTAGTTTCGGGCATGGAAGCACCTTCCGGGAAGGGATGGCAAACTTTTGATTTTAGCACTTTGAATTCGTACGGGCGGAAGGGACAAAAGCCGCGATGGCGGCTTCATTTCGCTTCTTGACCAGATCGATTCGTCATAAATTCGTCTCACCGCCCCGCGGAGATGGTTGCCGCCAATTCTCGAGATTTCTCTACACCGATTTATTCACATGCCGGTCGACGGCGTGTTTCTTTTCACACGGGCCGAGTCTTCTATCAACCTTGTCCTCTGCCCCCAGGGCTGAAGCGGCTTTCTTCGCCTCGGAATACGGTACTTTGAAGTGTTCGGCGAGGCAGTCGTCGCAGTATGCCTTATCGGGATGGTTTTTCAGAAAATGAACAATGTCCTCGGGGAGTGGCATAACGAACTCCTAAACGATGCGGGGATGATCGTGCGTGGGCCGGTGTCTCCCTAGTTCCGCGCGCAAAGCGGATGCAGGTTTCAAGCGCGGTTTGCCCCGTGAATCAGCTTGAGGCCGTCTGCTTGCAGGATGCGCTTGATCTGGCTGCGGGCGTGTACCGACCACGGCCCGGAGGTATCGAGCTTCACGTAAGCTTGCCAGTGTTTGAGCGCCTTGCGTGGCTCGCGGATCTTCTCGAAGGCCAACGCCAGATTGTAGTGAGCGTCGGCGTAGGTGGGAGCGAGTTGCAGGGCCGTCTTGTAGGTCTGAATCGCTTCCTGCACGCGCCCCGTCTCGTCGAGCACATTGCCGAGGTCGAAGTACGCTAGGGAGTAGCGAGGATCGGCTTCAATCGCCTGGCGGTAATGCTTCTCGGCGAGCGAGAAATCCTGGCGGTTGTAATAGAGCGTACCCAGGTTGATGTGTGCTGCCGCATGCGCGGGCTGAATCTCGAGCACCTGATGATAGGCGGCAATCGCTTCCGGCTGGGTGTTGGGATCTTCTTCCAGTGCGATACCCCGCGCAAACCAAGACGCAACTTCGTGCTCGCGCGGACTGGGTTCCGACTTCGGCACCGGCGTACTGGTGACCACTTTCTCGCGCTCGGAGAAATCCATGAGGAACTGGCCCGCGATGGGCTCCAGGAGTTTGCCGTCGTGCCGAAAGGCTATGCGGTGCTTCGCCGTGGAGCGGGCACTGGCCTCAAGCAGCGGGTTTTCCACGCCCGAAGCCTGCTTGCGCATGGCATCGAGCGACTGGCGAATGATTGCCGGACGCACGCTCATGGCGCACAAGTCGCGCACCTTTTTGATTTCCAGGAGATCCGAAAAAGAATACGCTTCGACAGACGTTACCAAGCCTGCCCGCTCCCAGTTGGCTAACTGGCGCGGTGTTACGTGAAGAATTCTGAGTAAATCAGCTCGACTATACACGGTAATGCCAACGGCCCGGCAACTTATAGGTTGCCGCCATTATCCGCAACTTGGGGCAGAAAACGCAACTGCAAACGGTGCAAAAATCTGTGGAGAACCTGAATGATTTACATGCAACGGAAATGGTGCAACCAGATCTTCACCCCGATTCGTGCCAGCGCAAAACACGTGGGGGACGGCCTTAAACCGCGACTACTGCCGCCTGGTAATCCTCGTACGTGCCCTTGAAGTCGCTAATCTTGTGATCGCTTTCGAAGTGCCAGATACGCGTGGCCACCTCGTCGATTAGATCGTGATCGTGGGTGACCAGGAAAACCGTTCCCTGATAGCGCTGCAAGGCGATGTTCAAGGCGTTGATGGCTTCCAGGTCCAAGTGGTTCGTGGGTTCATCGAGCACCAGCACATTCGGCTTTTGCAGCATGAGTTTGCAGAACAGCAGGCGCGCCGCTTCGCCGCCGGAAAGAACGCTGGTGGACTTCGTGGCTTCTTCGCGGGCAAACAGCATCTGGCCCAGAATTCCGCGCAGTTCCTCGGTAACGGCAGCGCCGTCCCATTGATGCAGCCAGTCGATTGCAGTCATGCCACCGGCGATGAGGCTGCGGTGATCCTGCGCGAAGTAGCCGATCGATGCTTCGTGCCCCCACAGGACCTTTCCAGAGTCGACGAAAGGTCCGTCGTATCCGCTGGTCTGGCGCAGTTCGGCGTCCGGCGTGGTCGGAGAATTCGCCAATATGGCGTTCAGCAGCGTGGTCTTCCCTGCACCGTTGCGGCCCATCAGCGCGATGCGCTCGCCGCGCGTGATGCTGGCCGTGAAGTCACCAATGACCTGCTTCTCGTCGTACGCCTTGCTCAGATGCTCGATTTCCAGGATGTGCTTGCCCGAGGGCCGCTTTTGCTCAAACTTGATGAACGGACGCTGAATGTTGGACTTTGCCAGTTCCGTCACCTGCAGGCGCTCGACTTCCTTGCGCCGCGATTGCACCTGGCTGGACCGAGTACCGGCGGCGAACCGGGCAATGAACTCGTTCAACTGCGAGATTTTCTTTTCGCGCTGCGCGTTTTGCGACTCGATCTGCGAGCGCACCTGAGTCTTGGCCACAACCATGTCGTCGTAGCTGCCGGTGTAGGGGATGATGGTTTCATAATCGATGTCGGCGATGTGCGTGCAGATGCTGTTGAGGAAGTGACGGTCGTGGGAGATCGCAATCACAACACCGTCATAGACGTTCAGAAATCCCTGCAGCCAGTGGATCGAATCCAAGTCAAGATGGTTCGTAGGCTCGTCGAGCAGGAGGGCCTGCGGGTGACCAAACAGGGCCTGCGCGAGAAGTACTCGGACTTTCTGTCCGCCTTGCAGCTCGCCCATCTTGCGGGTATGCGCCTCATCGGGGATGTCGAGGCCCTGCAGCAGAATCGCCGCGTCGCTTTCGGCGGTGTAACCGTCTTCTTCGCCGACGATGCCTTCGAGTTCTCCGAGCTTCATGCCGTCGGCGTCAGTGATCTCCGGCTTCTCGTAGATGGCATCGCGTTCCTGCATGGCCGCCCACAGCCGCTTGTTGCCCATGATGACGGTGTCGATCGCAGAATAAGCGTCGAAGGCGAACTGATCCTGGCTCAGGACTCCAAGTTTGCGGGGACGGACGACGGTACCTTTTTGGGGCTCCAGTTCGCCGCTCAGCAGCTTCATAAAGGTGGACTTGCCGGCGCCGTTGGGCCCGGTCAGACCATAGCGCTTGCCCGGCGTAAAAGCCGTGGAAACTTCATCGAACAGTATTTTGGCGCCGTAGCGCATGGAGACATTGCTGACTGAGAGCATGGTTTCGTTGTAACTTCTTCAGGACCTGCGAGGAATTCCGCCAAGACGGTGCGCAGCTGGAGCTAATAGAATACCATGCCGGCCCTGATTTATAGGGTTCAGGGATCGACGATCGACGAGATCGACGACGGTAACTCGAATATCACTAACCTGCGCCGCGTTGCGGGTGGCCAGGGCGCGCGCCGGTCGATTATCGTCATCGATTCAATTGGATTCAATTGCGCAAGGCGTGCCTTTCCGGCATTTTGGTGGTACAGTTTTAGCCCGCTACCGGGGACGTAGCCTGTTTTCAATCGAAGGACGATCTGATTCCGGAGGGGGATATGGGGAGCAGGCGAGTCTGGCATACTGCAAACCGAGTTCTGGCGATTTTAGGGGCAGCCACGTGGCTGGCCACGGTTGCTTGGGCGGCAAGCACAACAAAATTGATTTACAGCTTCGGCGGAAACAGCGATGGCGAATACACCGACACGGAATTGGTGATGGACAGCGCCGGCAATCTTTACGGCACCTCGGTGCAGGGCGGAACCTTCGGTGGCGGCACGGTTTTCGAGGTCACTCCGTCGGGGGTCCACACCGTGCTTTACGACTTTACGGGCGGCGCCGATGGAGGCGAACCCTACAAGGGAGTCACGCTCGACGCCCAGGGCAATCTTTACGGCACAGCGGTTACGGGTGGCGGCGGATCGTGCGAGGGTGGCTGCGGTGTGGTTTTCAAGCTGACGAACTCGGGAGGGACTTGGACCCAAAGCGTGCTTCACACCTTCACCGGGGGCAACGATGGATCGGGGCCTGGCAGCCCCGTCGCGATCGACAGGCTGGGCAACGTGTATGGCACGACCCCCACGGGGGGAGCGAACGCGATGGGCGTCGTCTATCAACTAAGGCTGGACGCGAGTGGCCAATGGAATCTGCGCGTCATCCACACCTTTACCGGAGGCACCGATGGCGGAGGAGGATCGGCCAGCCGGCTTTTGATTGACGCCGCGAGGAATCTCTACGGCGTATGCACGGTAGGAGGCGCAAACGGCTTTGGCACGGTCTTCGAGATGTCACCCCGTCAAGGGAAATGGCAGTTCGCGACACTCTATGCCTTCAAAGACTCGCCGGATGGAGCCTTGCCCTACGGGGGTGTGATTTCCGACAAGGCAGGAAATCTTTACGGGACGACTTACTATGCTGGGGTCCATGACCTGGGCACGGTGTACAAGCTCACGCACAACCATGGAGCATGGAGCGAGAGCGTGCTGTATAGCTTCAAAGGGGGCGCGGATGGAGCCAGTCCAATCAGCAGCCTGGCTGCGGATGCGGCGGGAAATCTGTATGGAACCACGAGCGACGGCGGCGCTTCCGCCTGCGGCTGCGGCGTCATCTTCAAAATGACGCGCGGCGCGACCGGCAAGTGGACCGAGAGCGTCGCCTACCGCTTCCCGGGCAGCCCGAGTCCGGGGTTCGCCTACAACGGAATGGTCGGAGATTCGGCGGGGAGCTTTTACGGAGCCACAGTTCATGGAGGCAGCGGCAACGACGGCGCGGTCTATAAGTTCACGCCGTAAAGCCCGCGTCGGAGCGGCGGATCTCCCTGGCGAGAGGGCGTTGGCGAACTTGTTGGAGCGTGTCTCACCGGGATTGTTTCCTTGTAAGCAACTGGGCTACATCTTCGTCCTGGCAATCGCTTCCGGCACTGCAATGGAGCCCGTCAAGCCAATCTCTTCCGACGAACGGCCAATGAGAACACCGAGGATCCTGGCAAAGTGCCACTGCTTTGCGGCGGGATCGAAATAGGCTAAGGCGCGAGCATCCAGGTTGACGGAAACGCGCCTTGATTCTCCGGGCTGGAGCACCACCTTGGCGAGGCCCTTCAACTCCTTCGCGGGCCGGGCGATCTTCGAATGATCGTCGGCCACATAGATCTGCCCGACTTCTGCGCCGGCGCGGTCTCCCGTGTTGCTAAGGTCGAACGACACGGTGTAAACAGCATCGGGCGCACCTGAGGCGGGAACAACCGTCATCTGCTGGACTGTCATCTGCTGGACCAGCGCCGCAACTTTTTCGTGGGCGGCATCGGCGGACTGCGCGAAGAGCTGGCAGGAAGAGAACAGGATCACGGCGCAGACGGAAACAACGTGGTTCAGTCTAGGTGTCAACGGGGGGCTCCATTCATCCTTTCCCGTCGCGGAGAAAGGGCGGAAACAGACCGAGGCGGATTCTGTCCCAGACTCGCGAAGGAGTCTCTGACACCACCGCCCCGGCCTGGCATGCTTTAGTTGTGTTGGGCTGCGCTCGCCTCCACCAATTGCTCGACTGGCACAACTACCATCAGCAGCAGGTCCGCCTTGCGCGTCTTGGCCTGCTCGATCAAAGCGAGTTGCTGAGTCTTCCACGCATCCGGAGCAGGTTGTCCTTTGTCGAGATAATCGAGAGCCTCGAGACCGGTTGCACCCAACGCAGACAGGTTCTGCGACAAAGGTTCATCTTCCTGCAGGAAAAATGATTGCTCGAGCACGGGATGCAGGCGGGCATCGTTATCCCGCCACGTGGTGAGCCACATCCGGATTTGCGTTTCGGCGGCCTGGTCTTTGTAGGCGCTCTGTGCGAAGGTCTGCACCAGATCGCTGAAGTGACGGGCCGTGTCGCTCTCGGGGCTGACAGTATCAATCATCCGAGCCAGAGGAGAGTGGAAGTCGATGGGACCTTTTGCGTCACTCCAGCGGTCATAGTCCTTGACGGGCTCGACGACGTCGGCGAGATTGCGCAAGGCCGCAACGTCAGCGGTTCCGGCCATGCGATGCAGCATGTGCAACCGCGCGGAGCGGTGGGTCAGGCCCAGCCATTCAAGTTCCAGGCTAACGGCGTTCATTCTGGCGTACATCGAGGCGACATCTTTGGCTTCCTGCGGAGACCAGAGCCGTTCCGCGACGACCGCGTTGCGCGGCCAGATATGCGAATCGATATTTTCGGGAGTGACCCACTCCGCCCACTGGCAAGACTCGCCGCCGAGGATGAGGCTCCTCTGTTCGGGAGTCAGAGTCGCAGCGGCATCGGCCATGGGGTCGACAGCATAATGTCGCGATGCCGGCCACATTAAGTCGAGGTAGTAACCGTAAGAGAGCAGGCCCCGGTAGCCCTGTTTCGCGGCTGCGGCCAGCGACGCCTGTCCGCGCCAGGACTGCACCACGATCGTCTTGGGCAAATCAGGATGCAGGATTTCGTCCCAGCCGACCATGGTTTTGTGGTTTTTGGCCACGATTTTCTCCAGGCGCTGGTTGAAATAAGCCTGCAGATCCTGATTGTTCTTCATGCCATGGGCGTGGATGAATTCCTGGACTTTTGGATTGGCGTCCCACTGCTTGCCGTCGACCTCATCGCCTCCGATGTGGAAGTAGGCATCGGGAAACAGCTTCGCCATCTCGGCAATGAATTTCTCGAGGAACTTGTAGGTGGAGTCGCGGGTGGGGTCCATGATCGGATCGATGTACGGACCTGCGCCGCCACCCTCCAGCGTGTAGGGGCCGGCACCGCTGGAAAGTTCGGGATATCCGAGGAACCACGAACGGCTGTGACCCGGGATGTCGAACTCGGGCATCACGCGGATGCCGCGCTCGTGGGCATAAGCGATCAAGTCGCGAATCTCTTCCTGCGTGTAGAACAGGCCGTCGGATCCCATTTGCGTCAGCTTGGGAAACTTCTTGCTCTCGACGCGGAAGCCCTG
>Ga0210402_10004164_pt1 | contig 13242 bp, 14 predicted proteins | sample IncBWC7MmetaG_FD_161055 | JGI IMG/M metagenome (GOLD analysis project Ga0210402, IMG submission 161055) | Forest soil microbial communities from Barre Woods Harvard Forest LTER site, Petersham, Massachusetts, United States - Inc-BW-C-7-M | ecosystem: Environmental > Terrestrial > Soil >...
AGAGAGGGATGGGATGGTACTTGCGTCTGACAGTTGGACAGGGTGTGTGTGAGCCGCCTGGGAGATCAGCTCTCGTTTGACAGTTTCAGCAGTCCCGGTTGGGAGGGTAAAAATGTCGCCATGCAGGACACCCGCTGAATAGCGGTATTGAATCGTTAGCGTATTGATATTGGTTCGGAAGAGCGCAAGAGCCCAGCCGCTACCATAGGGCGCCGCCATGCTCAGCGTGCTGACCGTCTTTCCCACAGCAGCCTGGCTATTTGCACCCGTGGAAACGCTTTCGATGGAAGATGCGCTTACGTCGACGCTTTGCTTCCCGTGAACAAGATGCAGATCTGTTTTTTCCACTTCCGGTGTTCCTTTGGTGTTTCCTTTCACTCCGGGTAGACCCAGGATTTGGACCGCTGTGACCGCGCGCGAGTTGTCTTGTGCGCTTGCGCTCGAAATGCAGGCGCTGCCACAAAGCAATGCCCCGATTAAGCAAGCCAGAACCGTTCCACGTTTAAGCCACCTCCTTCAGCGGACGTTTACGATCATCAGGGAGACATCATCCGTCGGAGGACCATTCCGCCACCGAGACACCCCATCGAGAATCGCCTGCTTCATTTCCTCTGCGCGAAGGGAGGACGCCTGGCGAACAATTTCCTGCACGCCGGAGGTGCCCAGCATCTCTCCACGGGAATTGAAGACCTCAGTAATTCCGTCGGTATAAAAAATAATGCGGTCATCTGGCTGGAGTTCCACGTGAAGAGCCGACGTTGGATCAACAGCCTCCGGCAGGGCTCCGAGAATCATGCTGCGCGATTCCAGCAGCTTCGGAACCTGACCGTGCCGCGCTAGCATGGCCGGTGGGTGACCGGCGCCTGCATAGTCCATGCGGAGCAGGCGGGAATCGATTCTGGCGGCAGCGAGCGTGACATACATGCTGGAGCCCGCAATGTCCTCAAGGAGAAACCGATTCAACTTCTCGAACATGTCGGGAAACGGCATGTCACTTCGCAGGTGCGTGGTGGTCTCCGAGTAGATGCGATTGGCCACGAGCGCAGCTCCGATGCCGTGGCCGGAAACGTCGCAGACCAGCAGGCTGACATGCTCGCGGTCTTGGGGGTAGACGAGCGCAAAATCCCCTCCGACGGAATGAACCGGATGGTAAAAGACATCGAGACGCAAGGATTCCGACACGAAGGAGTTTGGCGTGAGGCTGTTCTGCACGCGAGCCGCGAGTCGCAAATCCTCTTCGATTTCCTGCTGACGGCTCTCTAGCTTTGCATTAGCGGCCCGCAGTTCTTCCTCGGCCTGCACCTGCTCGGTGATATCGGTGAAGGTAACAACTCCGAATCGGGAGCCGAGGTTTTGGAATGTGCGGGAGCTGACGATCACTGGCACACGGCCGCCACCGTTGCGCGGAAGAGCGAAGGTGTAACGGTTATGTCCGGCCTCGAATTCGACGTCGACCTGCCGCCTGAGGAAATCCCGCTCTTGCGCGGAGAAGAAACGCAGAGGGTCAAATTGAAACAGATCTTTGCGGCTAAGGCCGGTCATTTCTAGGAAACGGGAGTTCGCAAACAGTATGCGGCGGTTTTCGTCTGCGATGATGACGCCCTCATTCAGCACTTCGAGGACGGTCTCCATCTGATCGAGCCACAGCGGCTTGTTTTCCAGATTCACGCTGCTATCCGTGAGTTCCACTCGCACCTCTCCAAGTGGCGTGCGGCTGAATCGGCAAGAGGTTCTCCGCACCGGATTCGAGCAGGCGTCTCCCCCGGAACAGTCGCGCCTTGTATGTACTTTGGGGAACTTCCAACACCGAACTCGCCTCGGCGATTGACAGTCCTTCGCGGTAGGTCATCGTGAGAGCTTCACGAAGCAGAGGATTCACCCTGTCGAGGAGTGCATCGAGAATTTCACGGGATTCTGCCTGTGAGCACGCCAGCTCGGGATTGGGGCGGACATCCGGAATGGTCTCCGCGACGACAGCGCCATCCGCGTCAAGTTCCTGGAGAGACCGAACCAGAGCGTTCTTGCGCTTGCGCCGCACCATGAGGGCGGCGTTGATGACGATGCGGGTGAACCAGGTTGTGAGAGCGGAGCGGCCTTCGAAGCCGCGGAAGCAGCGGCAGGCGGAGAGGAAGGCATCTTGCACGGCGTCTTCGGCGTCCTCCTTGTTCTGCAGAATCCGATGCGCAATTCGGACAAACCTTTCGCGCGACGTCAGAAAGAGTTTTTGCAGCGTTTGGTCTTGCTGGGCTTCCGAGTGCGTGGGCACCCGTCTGGAGTGACGACAGGGTGATCGCTGAGAGCTTGTCGCCCTTGTTGTTCTCGGCGGAGCCGACAAGGGCCGTGCGCCGCCTTCCCGACGTACCCCGGGATCATCCGAAAAGAAGGTGAATGAAGGATGTGAAGAGGTCACGAACGTCTCCGCTGTTTCCGAGAGTGTGTCAAGCATGTGTGAGTCCAACCTAGACGGGTGCTTTGAAGGGAGATGTCCTGTATTTTCAAGGAAAAGCCGAGCGGGAATCTCTCGTCGTTGCTCAACCAGGGCAAGCGTTTAACAGTAACGTCAACGACGTAACGCCCCACGGCATATGCACACCAGATACAACGCTCGCGTGCCGGTTACACGAGGGCCTCGAAGGCAGACGCTCGGATCGACATGCTCGCATGGATATGGTGGTGCGCTCTCACGCAGACAGAATCTGGAGCAACGCCAACACAGAACACAGGATTCCTGTTGCCACGGTCCTCCGTACTCGCGCGAGCGCCCAGCCCACAGACCATATTTAGAGATTCCCTGCGGATCGAGACCTCAGTCCGCCTAAATGCGCCAGCGGGCGTCTGATACCCAGTCTGCGCATTTTGTGGAAGAGGTGGTTCACTTCAGTCCGAGTCTCGCAGCCGCGCCCCGCGGACCGCCCAGCATAGCTACTGAATGCCCTTGGACTGTGCCTCCCAAAAATCCCATTCAGCGGTTCACCCAATGTGACATTGTTGCATTGCGTTCAAATCTTGGCCAATGGTGAACCACTAACGCGAGTGGTAAGCCTCTTACCCCTTGGAATTCCGTTTTTGGCTTCTTATTTCAGGGTGTTCCGTGAATCTGGAGTCGGTAATCTAGGACCTGACCGCCTGCTCAAACGCTTCCGAGTATTCCACCATCGCGAGCCGGAGGGCATCGAGCAGGCGTTTGTTCTCTGCCCTCTCTTCAGGTGAGTATTGGCGGTCAGGCCGTTCGATGAATGAACGGAGCCTCGCCTCCGCGGTCCTCATGCGCTCTTCCGCAGTTCTAAGGATCTCAAGAGCTCTCCGGGTGGGCACCGTTTACCTCTTCCTGACCTACAACGTCACTAGCCAATTCGCTCGCTCGGGCTTTCGTTGGTCCGGCCTCTTACGGGCAGTATACGCCTCTCAGTCGCCGAGGGATGTCCAGACGTGTAGCGGGTTCCGAAATTCCCCCGTCGCATCCGATCCATGAGTGCACATGTGGCGGAGGTAAAATCGGCTCAACCGTTTTCATGCGATTTATAAAAATTGCCCGTGATCTCGCGGTAGCAGTGTTCGAGCTCTGCCTGGGACGAGGCATCGTACAGGCCAAGGTCCGCGGAATGCCGAATCTGTTCCTCAAACTTCCAGTGCCAACTCCTATCACTTGTCACCATCACACCTTCCCGAAGGTCTCCGGGACGTCCACCCCATAACTCCTTTTCGTGATCGCGAACGAACTGATCGGCGGTAATGTCAATCTGAAACTCCCCAAGTTCGAGCCATGCATGAGAGTGTGGCCCCAGGTGACCGTACATAAGGAACCCAGGGAGAATTCTCACAACGAAATAGCCTGTTCCTGTCCGTTCGCACGATCGCGGTCCGGAAGGAAATCGCCAGTTCAGCCAGTCTCGACTCGTTTGGGGGAGCACGCAAAATCAATTGTGGCATGGTTCCCCGGCGCAGTTCACGCCACTGGCAACCTAGTGGATCTTAAGCTCTATGGCAGAGGCGAATTCCGCACCGAGCACAGCAATAGGTGATCAACGCCGCCAACAAACTCGATCCGGAACAACAGAAGTAGGGAGACAAACCAGGACTGCACCGCCAGACGCAGTCTGTCATGGATGCGCATTGAAGGGCTGATACCGCATGTGAGGTGACTTTGTTCGGCTAACGCAAAGCGAAATTCAGAGATGTTGGTAATTCGAGTTTTGCGTGGCAACGTTCAATTGCTTGCTGACCCCGTCGATCACCATGCTGGAGATATGGTTCGGGCCATTCGGCAACTTGCTGAACTGAACGGTGAGGTTCATGGCGTCTTTGGGATCGTTCATGTAGGAAGCTATCTGAATCTGCAGGAGTTCCTTCTGGGCCTTGTCGAAGATCAGGGTCATTGAATCCCCCTGTTTCAAGTAGTTCTTAATGACGAGCTTTACGGCATTGGGATTCTCCGGGACCGAACCCATCGTGAGGTTGCCCTGTTGATAGGCTTGCTGCAGCATATCCTTGTCTGGCGGAACGTACTGTTGCGCCAGAGCTTTCATCTGGTCCGCATAGTCCTTGTACTCTTCCTTTTTCTTCTCGACAACGCGCTTTTTCAGGCGGCCACCCTCCGGTTGAGCCTTGGCAGGCGGATCGAGCGAAGTCTTTTGTTGTTTGCCATCCGGCCCCACGCGCACCTGGAAGTGCTCTTACTTTTTCTGTTCGCCTTTCAAACTGATGGTGACCTGCTCGACCCAGGTATATTGCGCAAGCGCCTGCTTGTTCTGTGCCATTGCCTGCTTGACTTCCGCAAGACGCCGCTGCAATTCCGGGTTCTGTGCCTTGACTGGAAGATTGAATGCCACAGCAACCAGGAGAACGAACGCGACCAATAGTATGCTCCCTAACGTACGGGTATTTCTCATTTTGGTCCTTTCGTTAAATTCAGCAAAGCTGGCCCGCCCCTAACTCTTGGGAGGGAAATTCTTCAACAACTTCTTCATGGCGTTATCGAGATTCTTTTGCTTCTTGCCCTGGTCCGCGCCGGGGTCTAGCGTCTTGCTCGCGCGGCCAGTCCAAACGAGTTGTTTGGTAGCGGGATCGTACATGTCGAGAACCAATGTGCCTGTGGCGATGGTAGACTGTTGAGCAGAGGCCATCCCACCACCCCAGCGGAAGCCACCCGTCCCGTAGGCATTCCACTGCTTCTCCGTACTGACGGACGCCTGATATCCAATAAGGAGATCAGCCTTTTCACCGTCGGTCTTGGTGAGGCCCTTTGCTGCAAGCTGGCTGTCAACAGCCTGCTTAATCTGTGTGTCGACGATCTGATTGGGATAAGTTGCGCCCTCGATCGTGACCCACTTGTAGGTGTGGTATTTAGAGAAGTCCACGCCAGGCATGGCGTTGGTGGATACCTCCTGAGCGGGCATCAGCGCGCACGCCGCGAGAAGCAAAATGACCGCCATTCCGAGTTTTGTTACCGTGTTGCGAATTTCTTGCCGCATAGTTTATCTCCTTATCGAAAATTGAACTTTATCGTGGGGCCGTGGTCCTATTTCCCCAGGTCTGAGACACAACGAAAGCCCAGGTGGTTCGTCCCAGTGGTAATCTCGCCTTTTCCGCGTGTTCCCACCATGTAGCGAGAACAGTACTGATCGGTGCAGAGAAATGAACCGCCGCGATGAACCTTTTTTTTGTCGTTGGGCTCCGTAGGATCGAATGGGGCGTCAGGTCCCTTGGGATTGTGGGCCACTCCGCCAGCCTGGGCCAGTTGGTAGTAGTAGTCAGGACGATACCAATCCGTTGTCCACTGCCAGACATTTCCGGCCATATCGTAGAGCCCATATCCATTGGGCCCATACTGAGCCACGGGTGCTATGCCGACGAATCCATCAGTGCCTGCATCGTTGTCGGGAAAGTGCCCCTGATAGGTGTTCGCCATAAACTTTCCGTTTGGCTTGAACTTCTCGCCCCAAACAAATGTCTTGCCTGCCAGACCGCCCCGTGCGGCAAATTCCCATTCCGCTTCCGTGGGAAGTCGCTTGTGGACCCACTTTGCATAGGCCTCGGCGTCTGGGAAGGCCACCTGGACAACTGGATAATTTTCTTTTCCTCTGATGGAACTTTTCGGACCTGTTGGGTGCCGCCAGTTTGCGCCTTTGACGTAACTCCACCATTGATAGTGATTATTCAAATCGACGGCATGATGCGGGGGAGCAAACACCACTCCGCCGGCGTACAGATTTTCCGGCGGGGCACCGGGAAAGTCCTCGGCGCTAGGCGTTTTCTCAGCAATCGTCACGTAGCCCGTAGCTTTGACGAACTCGGCAAACTGCGCGTTGGTTACGTCCGTTTTGTCCATGAAGAAGCCATCCACATAGACTCGGTGGATAGGCCGGGAATCCGTAGTGGCTTTCATACCGACCATATCCATCTGCGGAGGATCTTGAGCGCCCATCGAAAACTCCCCGCCGGGAATCCACGCCATCCCTTTTGGGGCGCGGGCAGGGGCGGGCTGAGTGTTGGGGACGGTCGGGCCGAACACTGCCCCGGCACTCCCAGGCGACCTGGCCCCTTGGGTGAGCGGCGAGGAATAGTGAACTGCGGTCAGACAGACGAACGTGACGACCAACGCTTGTGCGCCAGATCTAACACGGTGACCGCTCCTCATCCTGAGTCCCCTCCATTCACGGTTCACGGTTTAGCAGCGCGAGGATACGCCCCCTGACGGCGGGGAGAGAATTGTCAAAACTAACAGTCGGCAATCCCGGGCTATTTCGGTCAGGCGCCCGGGCGGGGAGGGCGGAGATCACAGGCTTGTTGGCTGCGGCGCTTATAAGTTGTGCTAGAGTGTAATTGCATGGCTGAGGCCTCGGCCACGGATCGCGCCAACTCTAAGACCGCCCACGGTGTTGCGCCGCCCGCAGTTTACCTCTGAGGCTCAAACACTTCGAGTTCATATTGTTCTTACTGTACGATTTCCGCCCATAGGTTGACGGTTTTGTCGGGAGGTTCCTGAGACGAATCCTATGGCCGCTCTATCACCCAAGGTGGGTAGATACGAGAAGTTTCCAGACTACCTTTTCGCCCAGGGGGCAAGGTGGACCGCGGCAATTGGTGGACGCTTACGATCCTTTTCGGGTCCCGAACGAAAGGCCAGATTTGCGTTCTGGCCGACTGCACTCCTCGCAATTGTTGTCATCAAAGCGGGCCTTGCGCTGGCGCTACGACCAGATGCCTCGGTGCTTTCATACAGCGGCGGGATCCTTTATCTCCTTCTGCTGTTATTGGCAACGGGGTTTGCCATTCGAAATGCTATCGAGAATACACTGGGGAGTCGGCCCTTCTGGGTGTTCCTGGCAATCGGTACCGGGCTCTGGGCGTTAGGCCAGTGGATTTACGTATATTACGGCTTGGGCCTCCACATTGACGTGCCCGACAATTCGATTGCTGATCCCGCGCTCTTTCTGCATGTCGCACTGCTCATGGCGGCTGTTGCGACATTTCCCCACCGGAACGTAACCGACCAAAAGCGATACCCAGCGCTATTAAACGCCATTCTGTTGGTGATTTTCTGGGGTTTTCTCTATGTTTACGCTGTCTTTCCGCACCAGTTGTATCCCAGCGCGACTAGTTACGCTTTGGGATTCGATGTTCTGTACACACTAGAGAATTGGGCGTTGATTTTGGCTGTGGTTGTTTTGAGCGTTCGCGCGTCGCTCCCTTGGAAATCAATCTATCTTCATTTGCTAGGCGCGTCGACAGTGTACGCCTTAAGTTCCGTGGCAGCCAATCTCGCGATCGACGCAGCAGGGTACATCAACGGCAAGCTGTATGGTGTGGGGCCGATTGCTGCTGTTTGCTGGTTTGTGTGGATACCGCTGCGAGCACGGCAGTCAGTGGGAAGCGAACTGAGAGCGACGCGATCGGATAGCGGCCGAAGCTCACAGGCGTCAGCGTGGGCAATGGTTGTGGTTGCGCTGCTCTCGTTCCCGATCGTGTGGGAGTTGTTGCGAAAAGATGATGCAAGCGGTATGCGAATGTTCCGCGCACTGGTGGCGATCGTCGCGATCGTTTGTCTGACTAGTGCTGCCTTTATCAAGGAGTACCTCGGAAAGAGCGAGTTGGCTGCGAACCTCGGTTGCGCCAACGAGCGGCTGCGCCTGGCAATGGAATCGGGCAAAGCAGTGGGATGGGAATGGGACATCAAGAGCAGGCGGGTCTCCTGGTTCGGTGACCTGAAGACGAGCTTCGGAATCGATTCCGGGACGTATGTGGAGCGAGCGGACGAGTTTTTGCAACGCAATGTGTGCGTGGAGGATCAGGAGCAGGTTTCGGAAGCGGTAAGTGATGCCAAGAAAAATCATGGGCTCTATCAGGGGGAATTCCGTCTGGTTTGGCCGGACGGGACGCTGCGCTGGGTCGCGGCGAAGGGGGAATTTCAGTATTCCTCGAGAGGCGAACCCGCGCGCATGCTGGGAATGGCAGTGGACATCACCGAAAGAAAACAACTGCAGACCGAGCTGCTGGAGAGCCAGGACCGGATAGTTTCCATCGTGGCATCAGCAATGGACGCGATTATCGCCGTCGACGATACGGATAAAATTTTGCTGTTCAATGGCGCCGCCGAGAAGATGTTCGATTGCCCGAGACAGGAAGCGATCGGCAGTCCTATCGAACGTTTCATCCCGCTGCGCTTCCGCGACGGCACTGCAGCCGCCGGTTTCCCCGAAGCGCTGGGCACCTTGTGGGCACTAAGGGCGACTGGCGAGCAATTTCCAGTTGAGGTCTCCGTTTCGCAAAGCAATGTTTCCGGAAAATCGTCGTTTACTGTCATCATTCGAGACGTCACGGAGCAAAAGCGGACGGAGCAGGGCCTGCGAAAGAGCGAGGAACGATTCCGCCTATTCATGAGCCATAGTCCCGCGGTGGCATGGATGAAGGATGAACAAGGGCATTACATCTACATGAACGAAACCTATCTAAAACATTTTGGCATCCGGGAGGAAGACCGGCGAGGCAAGACGGACTTCGAAATCTATCCGCGCGCGATTGCCGAGCAGTTCAGGGAGAATGACGAGGCTGCCCTGTCTGTTGGCCATCCGATAGAAGTTACCGAGGATTCGATAGGCCCCGACGGAGAACCCTGCACCTGGCTGGCTTATAAGTTCCCGTTCGAAGACAATTCGGGCCAGATTTTCGTTGGGGGAATCGGGATCGACATTACCGAGCGCAAGAAGGCAAGGGAATCGCTTCAGACATTGACGGGGCGGCTGATCCATGCGCAGGAGGAAGAACGCGCGCGCATCTCGCGGGAGTTACACGACGATTTCAGTCAGCGCCTGGCACTGCTGGGCATCGGCCTCGGACAACTGTGGAAGAAACTGCCAATGGGAGCAACGGAGGCACGCGAGAACGTGCTGGAGATGCTAAAGGGAACCAAGGAGTTGTCGTCTGACCTGCATACTCTCTCGCATGAACTGCATTCCAGCAGACTGGAGCATGTGGGCCTGGTGTCGGCGCTGCATGGGCTTTGCAGGGAAATGAGCGAGAAGTACAAGATTGAGGTTCATCTTAGCGATTGCGATGTTCGCCTGAACATGCCGAAAGATGTGGCGCTGTGTCTATTTCGAGTGGCGCAAGAGTCTCTCGGAAACGTTGTAAAACATAGCAAAGCCAAAGGCGCAAAGGTCTCAGTCGGAGCGAACCCGACGTGTATCTGGCTTCGCATTGCGGACGCCGGTAGGGGCTTTGACTTGGGCGTTCAGAACGCGCGCGCCGGAATCGGACTGACCGGAATGCGGGAGAGGCTCCGGCTTGTCGGGGGTACTCTGGTGGTTAAGTCGGAACCGGAGCACGGAACAGAAATTTTGGCGGAGGTACCACTGTCCGAAAAGGAGGACCACGTCAGAATAAAGGCGGTGGGAACATAGGATCATGAGACGCCCACGCATACTCCTGGCCGATGACCATCAGATGTTGATGGATGCACTGAAGTACGTAGTGGAGCCGCGGTGCGAGGTTGTGGGTACAGCGAGCGACGGACGAGCGCTGCTGGAAGCCGCGGCCAAGCTACGACCCGAGGTGGTGGTGCTGGACATTGCTATGCCAGAACTGAACGGCCTGGACGCCGCGCGACAGCTGAAACGGACCATGCCCAAGGTGAAGCTGATCTTTATGACGATGAATGAAGAGCCCGACCTGGTGGGGGAGGCTTTTCGGGCAGGAGCTTCCGCGTTTTTGCTGAAACAAGCCGCTGCCTTTGAGCTGACGGAGGCGATTGAAAAAGTGCTGAAGGGCGGATCTTATGTGACGCCAAGTGCCGCGGAGGGCCAGGCCAAGATCTCCTTACGGGACCCTAAAGCCCGGGAACATGTTGCCGAACCCACACCGCGACAGCGGGAAGTGATTCAATTATTAGCGGAAGGGCACTCGATGAAAGAAGTAGCATCCGCTCTAAACATCACAAAACGCACGGTAGCGGCGCACAAATACGCCGTCATGGAACTTCTCCAGCTGAAGACCAACGCCGAGTTGGTGCAATACGCCATTAAGCACAGGATTATCAGTATCTAGTCCAGTTCCGCACCTTTCCTCGTCTACTTGGTAGTTCTGCCAATAGTCAGCCCGCAGGATTGCGCGCACTTTGCTTGTAGGTGCAGCCTCGAGCTGAAAGAAGTCTGCTCCAGGCGGCATATTTCTCTGCAGGCCGAAGTTGCTCCGAATCTCCTCTATTACGTCGGGAACTCGCGAAAAGCTCAGAGGTGAGCTGATGACGGGCAAGCGCGTGCTGGTGGCGGATGATCTCACTCCGGTATTAAGTGCCGTAGCCAAAATACTGGACAAATCATTCGATGTCGTTGGCATGGTAACCAATGGGCGAACGGCGTTGGACTCCATCCTGGCGCTGAAACCCGATCTGGTGATCTTGGACATCTCGATGCCAGGCATGAGTGGAATAGAAGTCGCGAAAGAGCTACGGAGATGCGAAAGCAGCGCCAAGATCATATTCCTGACGGTTCATCAGGACCCGGACATTCTGGCGACCTGCCTGGCCGCGGGAGGGCTGGGCTACGTGGTGAAACTGCTCATGGACACGGACCTGATTCCGGCGATGCATGAGGCACTCTCGGATCGGGTCTTCGTGTCCCGCTTTTCCTACCCACCAGACGTTCCGGGACTGGAGAAAAAACTGAAACAGATGGAAGAGCAGCCACCGCCGCAGAAGTGAGCGAATATCGTGTCCGAGCGCGGTGGCTGAACAGTGGCTGCCGCAGATGGATTAGAGGCTGCCTGGCATCGAAAGCGTGGACTGACCTTCCCCCGAGCTCAACTGTCACTTCTGACAATTCCAAGTCCCGGCCATTAGCAGGAGCATGCCAGCGTCCGCAAAACGTCGCTGGACTATTCCGCGGCCGCTCACACAGAAAAGATGTTTAGCTGAAGAGTTGAAGGAAGAAGGAGCGTATTCATGAAGTGGAGCGGAAAAATAAGTAGAGCTTTGGCGACGGTGGCAACGTTCCGAGCCGTTGGAACACCTGACGCCAAGGCGCACGAGAAGAAACCCACGTCTTGCCCGCGATGGTAAGCGCCGATGTTCGCCGAACCTCATCAACCTTAAGTAACCTGTCTCTCTATGCGCAATCGTACTTGACAAGGGAAACGAATAGGTGCATTTGCGGACTAAACGCGCGGGGGAGCCCCCGGTAATTCGACGGTTCGCTACCTGATGCGAGCGCGAAGCGCCTTCTTCATAGGATGTGTATTTCTGGCTTGTCTCGCGTGTTTCCCTGCACGCGAGCAAAACGTTCAATTCCTGCCGGAAGTGGATGCGCACCTGAAACTGAATTCCAGTTTTCGGGCATACCTCGAGGCCAAGGACGATCGAGACGGGGTGGCCCGCATCAATTTGCAATCGGTCCAAGCATTCAGCTGTACTTGAAACCCTTGATCAGGCTTAAGAATACGACGATTCTTGACTTGGACGACACGAGGTCAAGATTTCTGGTTCTGGAGACTGGATACCGCTACCTCACCGCACCGGGCGCTGCGCCTGAAAATCGAATGCTGACGGCCGTGACCTTCAATCTTCCTTTGGCAGCCGGAATCCGCCTATCTGATCGGAATCGCGCCGATCTGGACTGGAAGAACGGCATTTTCACCTGGCGTTACCGGAACAAGCTGTCACTTGGACGAACTTTTGCGATCCGCTCCGATCACTTCATCCCGTATGTCGCCGCCGAGCCTTGTTACGAGAGCCAGTATGGCAGATGGAGTACCACTGCTCTTTATGTGGGTTCTCTCTCCCCTGTGCGAAAACATGTGCAATTCAACTCCTACTTCGAGCACGAGAACAACACCGGCAAACACCCAAACCAGCAGGTGAATGCGGTGGGGCTGGCTCTTTGTGTCTACTTTTCTCTAGAAAAGTAGTGAACCTTGCGGTCCTGAGTGCTGGGCCATGGGCTGTCACTTTTGACAATTACCCCCTTCTGCGGCTTGATGCCAACATTACCGTATCCATTAGTTTGCGGGCGCCCACTGAGCGCGGCGCGAGTGTTCGTTTGGTGGTGCAAAAGGAAGGTTGGGCGAGTGAGGGAGTCACCTAACGACGCGCAAGATAAAGGATTTTGCCCACAGAACGAGGACCTTTTGTTTCCACCCATTGGAGGACTGAAACGATGCTCACGATCAGGGAAGGCCAGAACTCGCGAGCTTTCTTGAGGTTCTTCCCGCTGGCGTTCTTACGCACGCTCCTTCTCACTCCGGCCGCGGTGCGGGCTCAGAAGTCCGAAGAGTTCGATTTCGATGCTGCATGGTTTTACTCCTACCCTTCCGGCGCCATGCGCGCCCAGGGCGATACCTATCCAGTTGATATGACCAAGGATCTGCGCTTCAATTTCTACTCTACCTTTGCTGGCAAGGTGGACTGGAAGTTCACCCACAAAAACCATTTCTATGTGGTTGTTATCCCACTATGGACCTCACGGACGACCACCCTCAGCCGCGATATCGTCCGGGATGGCAATCCCATCCATGCCGGTGCTGTCGTCCAGGGCGAGCTTCACGCCTTTGAAGTCGCTCCCGGCTATCGTATTAGGGTCCGAAGGAAGCGAAGGAATGCGCAATAAGTTTCTGAGGCTCGCAGTTGCGTTGCCGGCCGTGGCGTTTGTGCTTGTCTATTGCGGCTCTCGGTGCAATTCAGTGGGTTTCCATCGAGAGGAGCTGCAACAGTCGACAGCGAGCCTCGGCAATAAAGGGACGAAATCTACTGCG
>Ga0210402_10004165_pt1 | contig 13241 bp, 10 predicted proteins | sample IncBWC7MmetaG_FD_161055 | JGI IMG/M metagenome (GOLD analysis project Ga0210402, IMG submission 161055) | Forest soil microbial communities from Barre Woods Harvard Forest LTER site, Petersham, Massachusetts, United States - Inc-BW-C-7-M | ecosystem: Environmental > Terrestrial > Soil >...
AGAACCGAAGAAGGCGGCAAAGCCGGCGCGAGCCCCTGCCCGCGCCAAGAAGGCCGGCTAGTTCTGCTGCATCACAGCGGCTCTATCCCTCATCCTGAGGAGCGCGAAGCGCGTCTCCTCACCATGAGGGTTTTGACGAAATAGGATTGCCGCGGCTATTTCAGCGACGAGCTGATCGACGTGAATTTGTTGTTCAACCCGGTGCCGATGCCCTGGACGGCGGTGATAATGACAATCGAGATGCCGGCCGCGATGATGCAATATTCGATCGCGGTGGCGCCGGATTGATCGGCCAGGAATTTCGCAATCAGGGTCCGCATCAAAAACTCCTGTACTACAGGTGGCATCCTATCTCGTTCGGCGCCGGCGCGCGCAATCTATGGTTGGAATGGTTTCCCGCGGATTGAGGAACAGGCTGAAAAATCGGTTAAGCAGGCCCGCCATGATTCCGCCTGTCCAGCCCTGATCAAGGTCTTCAGCGCATATCAGAGCTTCCGGAGCGAGCCGCTTTGCGCGCTTTACCCGTCGCCCGATTCCTGTTCCCTTAACGGCCAGTAAAGGCCGAGCATGACAATCGGCCGGTTCTGGGGAGAGACGGCCATGAAACTCGGCACTGCGATCGCGGAAATCATGAAACGCGAGGGGATCGAGATCCTCTGCGGCTATCCAGTCAACCACCTGATCGAATATGCGGCCAACGCCAGCATCCGCCCGATCATGGTGCGGCAGGAGCGCATCGGAATCCACATGGCGGACGCGATCTCGCGCGTCACCTCGGGCCACAGCATCGGCGCCTTCTGCATGCAGCACGGCCCCGGCGCGGAGAACGCCATGGGCGGCGTCGCGCAATGCTACGGCGAATCCGTGCCGGTGCTGGTGCTGCCGATGGGCTATGCCCGGCGAATTGCGAACATCGAACCCAATTTCAATTCCAGCCAGGCGATGAAGGCGTTCTCGAAATCCTCGGAGCCGATCATCCTCGCGACTGAGGTCGCCAACATCTTCCGCCGCGCCTTCACCAGATTGAAGAACGGCCGAGGCGGACCGGTGATCGTCGAGATCCCCTCGGACATGTGGAACGAGGAAGTGCCGGAGCCGCTCAACTACACGCCGGTGCTGCGCACGCGCTACGGCGCCGATCCCGTGCACGTCAGGGAAGCCGCCCACCTGCTCGTCAACGCCAGGCGGCCGGTGCTCTATGCCGGCCAGGGCGTGCATTACGCCAAGGCCTGGCCGCAACTGAAGCGGCTCGCCGAACGGCTCGCCATTCCCGTCACCACCAGCCTTGGCGGCAAGTCGTCCTTCCCCGAAACGCATCCGCTGTCGCTCGGCTCAGGCGGATTGGCGGTGCCGCGGGCAGTGCCGAAATTTCTTGCCGAGGCCGACGTGATCTTCGGCATCGGATGCTCCTTCACCGAAACCAGTTTCGGCATCAAGATGCCGGACGGCAAGACCATCATCCATTCCACGCTTGATCCGAACCATCTTAACAAGGATGTCGAGTGCAAGATCGGTCTGGTCGGCGATGCAGGGCTGGTGCTCGACGCGCTGCTCGAGGAAATCGAGAGGACCGTCAAATCCGACCGCGATGCGAGCGCGGTCGCAGCCGAGATCGCCGCTTCGCACAAGGAGTGGCTCGCAAAGTGGATGCCGAAACTCACGAGCAATGACGCCCCGCTCAATCCCTATCGCGTGCTCTGGGATTTGCAGCACACCGTCGACATCAAGAACACCATCATCACCCATGATGCCGGCAGCCCGCGCGACCAGCTCTCGCCGTTCTGGAAGCCGGTCGAGCCCCTCACCTATATCGGGTGGGGCAAGACCACCCAGCTCGGCTATGGTCTCGGTCTCGCCATGGGCGCCAAGCTCGCGCGGCCGGACAAGCTCTGCATCAATGTCTGGGGCGATGCCGCGATCGGCTTCACGGGCATGGATTTCGAGACCGCGGTGCGCGAGCGGATTCCGATCATGTCGATCCTGCTCAACAATTTCTCGATGGCGATCGAGCTGAAGGTGATGCCGATCTCGACCGAAAAATATCGCTCGACCGACATCTCCGGCGATTACGCCGCGATGGCGCGCGCCTTCGGCGGCTATGGCGAGCGCGTGACCAAACCGGAGGACATTGTGGGCGCGATCAAGCGCGGCATCCAGAAGACCCAGGAAGGCGTCCCGGTGCTGCTCGAATTCATCACCTCCAAGGAAACCGAGGTTTCCAGGCCCGGGACCTGAACGGGAGCAGGAAAATCGCCCCGGGACCGCTGGAACAGACCGTCCCGGGGTGAAATAATGGCCTGCCCGACAGGTATTTAGCCCGGCATTGGCCGGGGTCTGGGCGGCTGGATTTTTCAAAAGATGACGGCGGTTTCCGAGGACGCAACAGCCGATCTCAATCGCAGGATTGCCGAGCTCGAGCAGCGGCTGGAAACTGCCTTGATCGAGCGCGACGCCGCGATCGACCGGCAGACCGCGAGCGCGCTGGTCAGCTTCCGGCTGCAGAGCGAATTGCGCGCGACCGGCGATCGGCAGAATGCCAGCGCCGAGATCCTGCACACCATCTCCAGCGCGCCGGGCGATGCCGGGCGATCGCTGCAGCAGATCGCGGAAACCAGCGCCCGGCTGTTCGGCGCTCCCAGCGTTTCGATCCAGCTTGCCAAGAATGGCGACTGGGGTGAGGCCTACCGCTTTGGCGACAGCGCGACACGCGTCCGTGCGGCTGTTCCGCTGGACACGATCAGGATCGGCGGCCCCAATCTTCCCGGCACGGTCGTTGCCGAAAATCGCCAGATTCACCTTCCCGACCTCGATAATTTGGACCCGGCCTTTGCCCACTGGCCCGGCCCGCCGCACGCGCGCGCCGCCGGAACACGGACGATGTGCGGCACGCCGCTTCGGCGCGGCGACGAGGCGATCGGCGTTCTCATCGTCTATCGCGACAGGCTCGCCCCCTTCACCCCCGAAGAGCTGGCGCTGCTGCAGACTTTCGCCGACCAGGCCGTGATCGCGATCGAGAACGCGCGGCTGTTCAACGAGAGCCAGGAGGCGCTGGGGCGACAAACTGCCACTTCCGACATTCTGCGTATCATCAGCCGGTCGCCGACGGACGTTCAGCCGGTGTTCGACGCCATCGTGCAGACCGCCGTCCGGCTCTTGCAATGCGACCGCGCCTTCGTCATGCGTTGCGAGGGGACGAGCTACGTGACGGTCGCCACTGCGGCGCTCGACGGCTCATTTAACGAACTCGGCTATTCGGCGCTGATCGATCCGGCAGCCAATTTTCCGTCGCGCGCGATCCTGGAAAAGCAGACGCTCTATTATCCCGACTGGTCCGTCATCGAACTTCCCGACCGGGAAAGGCATCTCCGCGAAACCTACGGCATCAGCTGCTCGCTGTTTCTGCCACTGCTGCGGGATCAGGAATGCATCGGGTTGCTGGCGCTGGTCGGCAGACAGCCGGGAATGTTCGGAGACAATGAAATTGCGCTCGCGGAATCCTTCCGCGACCAGGCGCAGATTGCGATCGAGAACACGCGACTGTTCAACGAGACAAAGGAGGCGCTGGAGCGGCAGACGGCGACGGCCGATATCCTGAAGGTGATCGCAAGCTCGCCGTCGGAGACAGCGCCGGTGTTCGAAGCGATCGCCAGCAGCGCCAAACGCCTGCTTGGAGGGTTCGCCGCTGCCGTGTTCCGTTTGTCCGATGGCACTGTCCATCTTGCCGCGTTCACGCCCACCAGGCCGGCCGCGGACGAAGCGCTCAAGGCCGATTTTCCCAAACCCGTCGATGCTTTCGAGCCAATCCAGCTGACCCGGCCGGGCGAACCATTCCCTATCGCCGACACCGAAGAGATACCGTACACCCCCATCCGTGAAATCGCACGGCTGCATGGCTTCCGCAGCATGCTGTTCGTACCCCTGATGAACGGCGGGTTGCCGATCGGCGTCATCTCGGTCACGCGCGTCGAGCCCAGCGCATTTGCGCCGCATCATGTTCAGTTGTTGCAGACCTTCGCCGATCAGGCCGTGATCGCGATCGAGAACGCGCGGCTGTTCAACGAGACCCAACAGGCGCTGGAGCGCCAGACCGCGACCGCCGACATCCTCAAGGTGATCGCAAGCTCGCCATCCGACGTGCAGCCGGTGTTCAATGCGATTGCCACAAGCGCCGTCCGTCTGCTCGGCGGTTTTTCCTCTACCGTCTTCCGCTTCATCGATGGCGTGGCTCACCTGACGGCGCTCACGCCGACGACGCCCGAGGCGGATGAGATTTTGAAGTCGAGCTTCCCGCGTCCGGTCGCCGATTTTCCGCCGGCTCAGCAGGCGCAAGCCGGCGAAACCATGCAGATTGCCGATACGGAGGTCGCCGAGGACGACCTCCGGGCCATTGCGCGCGCGCGCGGCTACCGCAGCGTTGTGTTCGCGCCCCTTACGAACAAAGGCGTGTTGATCGGCCTGATCGGAGTCACGCGGCTTCAACCTGGCCCGTTTGCCGACCATCATCTGCAGCTGCTGCAGACCTTCGCCGACCAGGCCGTGATCGCGATCGAGAATGCGCGGCTGTTCAACGAGACCCAACAGGCGCTGGAGCGCCAGACCGCGACCGCGGACGTCCTCAAGGTGATCGCAAGCTCGCCATCCGACGTGCAGCCGGTGTTCGAGGCCATCGCCGTCAGCGCCAACCGCCTGCTCGGAGGCTTCTCCTGCACCGTCGTCCGCTTCATCGACGGCATGGCGCATCTGAAGGCGTTCACGCCGACGACGCCGGAGGCGGACGAGGTGCTGCAGTCGGGTTTCCCCCAACCGGTCCGGGGCTTTGCACCGTTTCAGAATGCGCATGACGGTGAAGTCACGCAAATCCCCGATACCGAAGCCATGGTTGGCCGGATCCTGAATGTCGCGCGGGCCCGCGGCTTCCGCAGCATGCTGTTCGCGCCGCTGGTGAACAAGGGCGAGCCGATCGGGACGATCGGCGTCACGCGTGTTCAGCCCGGCAATTTCGCCGAGCATCACGTGCAACTGTTGAAAACCTTCGCCGACCAGGCGGTGATCGCGATCGAGAACACAAACCTGTTCAATGAAGTGCAGGCCAGGACGCTTGAGCTGACGGAATCATTGCAACAGCAGACCGCGACTGCCGAGGTCCTCAAGGTCATCAGCCGTTCCGCGTTCGACCTGCAGGCCGTGCTCGAGACACTGATCGAATCGGCCGTGAAGCTTGCCGGCGCGCCGCGCGGCGTTATCTTCCTGCGCGAAGGCGACCTGATGCGGGTGCAGGCCCAATCGGGCTTTGCGCCCCCCTTCGTCGAGTTCCTCCGCGAGAATCCCATTCAGAGGGGCCGAGGCACCTTCACCGGTCGCGCCTTCCAGGACGGCAAGGTTACACACATGCCGGATGTGCTGGCGGAGCCCGAATTCGATTTCCATCTCGCCCCGCAAATCGGCGGCTTTCGTTCCGCGCTTGCGGTCCCCTTGCTGCGAAATGGTGTGGTCGAGGGGGTGTTTTCGATTGTCAGGCCGGAGCCAGGCCCATTCACGGATCGCCAGATCGAACTGGTGCAGACCTTTGCCGACCAGGCGGTGATTGCGATCGAAAACGTGCGCCTGTTCGACGAGGTGCAGGCCAAGACGCGCGATCTCACGGAATCATTGCAGTTCCAGACCGCAACGTCTGACGTTCTCAAGGTGATCAGCCGATCGCCCGACGCGCTGCAGCCAGTGCTCGACGTGATTGTCGAGACGTCGCAAGAACTGTGTGGCTCGGACGCCTCCACCATCTTCCTGCTGCGTGACGGAAAATTCCACGTGGCTGCGGTATCGGGATCGCTGCCCGCACATCTGGACCACATGAAAGCCAACCCGCTGCCAATCGGTCAACCGGGCTCTGTTCTTTCCCGAGTCTATGATCAGAAGCGTACCCTGAATTATGACAATGTTCTGGATGATCCCGAATTCCGTCAAGGATCGACCGGGCTTGGCGGAGCGCGCGCGCTGCTCACAGTACCTCTCATGAGCGAGGGGCAAGTCATCGGCGCCATAACGTCGCGCCAGTCGCATCTGACGCCGTTCACGCCGCGCCAGATCCAGGCGATCGAGACCTTCGCCGACCAGGCCGTGATCGCGATCTCGAACGTCAACCTGTTCGAGCAGGTCCAGCAACGCACCCGCGAGCTTTCAAAATCACTCGACGACCTCCGCACCGCGCAGGACCGCCTGGTGCAGACGGAAAAGCTCGCCTCACTCGGCCAGCTTACCGCCGGCATCGCCCATGAGATCAAGAACCCGCTCAATTTCGTCAACAATTTTGCCGCGCTGTCCGCGGAACTGACCGACGAGCTGAACGACGTGCTGAAACCCGCCGTGCTCGACGAGACCATCCGCGCCGAGGTCGACGAGCTCACCTCCACGTTGAAGGACAATCTCGGCAAGGTGGTGCAGCACGGCAAGCGCGCCGACTCCATCGTCAAGAACATGCTGCTGCATTCGCGCGAAGGGTCGGGCGAGCACCGGCCGACCGACATCAATGCCCTGGTGGACGAAAGCCTCAATCTCGCCTATCACGGCGCCCGCGCCGAAAAGCCGCATTTCAATGTCACGCTGCAGCGCAATTTCGATCCCGAGGCGGGCATGATCGAAGTGTTTCCGCAGGAAATTACCCGCGTGTTGCTGAACCTGGTCTCGAACGGCTTCTACGCCGTGAGCAAGCGCAAGGCGGATAATGGCGACGGCAGCTTCGAGCCGGTCGTGACCGCAACGACAAAAGGCCGCGACGACCATGTCGAAATCCGGATCCGCGACAACGGCACCGGAATTCCGGCGGATGTGAAAGAAAAGATGTTCAATCCGTTCTTTACTACCAAGCCGGCCGGCGAAGGCACCGGACTTGGGCTGTCGATGTCACACGACATCATTGTGAAACAACATGGTGGCACGATCGACGTCGATACTGTCCAGGGTGAATTTACCGAGTTCACGATCGTTTTGCCGCGAACAAGCAATCTTTCAAGTAAATCCAGAGGTTAGACGTGGACGTTCTGGTTCTAGTGGTGGATGACGAGCCCGATGTCGAGGCGCTGTTCCGCCAGCAATTCCGCCGCGATCTGCGCGCGCAGCGCTTTGTGATGGATTTCGCCGGCTCGGCCGCGGATGCGCTGGCGCGCATCGCCTCCACGATCGAGCAGTCGCTGATCCTGATCCTGTCCGACATCAACATGCCCGGCATGACCGGGCTGGAGATGCTGCCCCGGGTCAAGGAGATCCGCCCCGAGGTCCCCGTGATCATGATCACGGCCTATGGCGATGCCGACACGAAGCGCAAGGCGCTGGCAAGCGGCGCGACGGGCTTGCTCACCAAGCCGATCGATTTCTCGCTGCTGCGCGAGGAAATCGACTCGCGGCTGGCGCAGGCGGCGAACTGAGACGGAGCCATCGCGATGCATCAAGCGGGCATTCTCGACGCGGTCCGCGAACGCGCCGAGCGCAACCGCGGGCGCATCGCGGTTTTCGACCAACTCAACCCGCGCCAAACCGCGCATATCGTCGTCGACCTGCAGAACGGCTTCATGGCGGCCGGCCAAGTGGCGGAAGTGCCCACGGCCCGCGCAATCGTCCCCAATGTCAACCGCATCAGCGCCGCCCTGCGCGCCGCAGACGGGCTTGTAGTCTATACCCAACACACGGCAGATGCGGAGGCGGTCCGCACCTGGCCGGTCTTTTTCGAGCACTTCTGTGGACCCGAACGTCGTGCACGCATGATCGAGGCATTTACGCCCGCTAATCCCGGTCATGCGCTCTGGCCGGAACTCGACGTGGCTGAAGAGGATCTAGTCGTCATCAAGCGCCGCTTCGGCGCCTTCGTTCCGGGCTCATCGGATCTGCACGCCCGCCTGCAGGAACGTGGGATCGACACGCTCATCATTTCCGGCACCCTGTCGCAGGTCTGCTGCGAGTCCACGGCGAGGGATGCGATGATGATGAACTACAAGGTGTTCTTCATCACGGATGCCTGCGCGACAATGACCGATGCGGAGCACGGGGGCACGTTATCCGCGATGGCGCACGCGTTTTGCGATGTGCGGGATACGCAGTCCGTGCTCGGCCTGATCGCCGCCGCGCAGGCGGCGAGCTAGGTGCGTTCGCCTTCTTCGAGTTCGCCTTGGCCAAGCAGGGATGAAAGCTCGCGCCCGAGCTGCTTGAGCAGCCGGCCGGCGGCGCCGGCGGGTTTCGCGTCGAAGTGAGGTGCCATGCCGAGCACGGTCACGGCGGCCACCACCTTGGCTTCGTGGTCCACCAGCGGCACCGACAGCGCGTTCAGCCCCTGGCGCCGCGCGCCGTGCGAACAGGCGATGCCGGCTTTGCGGATCGCGGCATATTCCGTGTAGACGGCTTCCACCGCCTTGTTGCTGCCAAAACCCTGCTCGAGCAATTCCTGGCGGACGATCGGCTCGGTGACGGCGCGGGGCTGATAGGCAGCAAGCAGTTTTGCCGTCGCCGACGCCGTGACCGAGAGGCCAACGCCCGGCTTCATCCGGATGGTGAGCGGCGAGTTGCTTTCGAACCAGCGCACGATGGTCGCGCCGCGCCCCACCCATTGTCCGATGCCGACGACCTGGCCGAGATCCGGCTTCGCCAGTTTTGCCACGAAAGCCTCGAAATGCGGCTCCAGCAGCGACAGCGCGTTGTGGTCGTGAGAAGCCACCTGGCTGATGCGATAGGTAAGCAGGCCGAAATCGTAGCGGTGGCCGCCCGGCTCGCGCGTGACGAGGCCGCAGCGGATCATGCTGACGAGATAGCGATGCAGCTTGGCCGAGGCGATCCCGGTCTTGGCCTCCAGTTGTTTCAGGCGCGCCGGCCGCGGCAGGCTGAGCAAGGCCTGCAGGATCGTCCCGACCACCTCGACTGCGTCGACGCCGCCACCGCGCGCCGCTTCCTCTAAAGCCATGTTGTCCTCCGCGCGGCGAGCCACCGTTGACACGCGCTCCACCCCGCGCCAATATTACACCACGCGTAAATAATTACGACAAGCGTAATTCGGGGAGGCTGCCGTGAGACTGTTGCCCTGCCGGGCGGCTCTGCTCGCCATCGCGATATTGACCACGGCCGCAGCCGCGCAAACCGCCTACCCGTCCCAGCCGATCAAGCTGATCGTGCCCTATCCCGCGGGCTCGCTGGTCGACGTCCTCGGCCGCTCCATCGGCGAGACGCTCACGGCAGCGCTGAAGCAGCCGGTGGTCGTCGACAACAAGCCCGGCGCCAGCACGCTGATCGGCGCCAAGGCCGTCGCGTCCGCGCAGCCAGACGGCTACACGCTGCTGATGCCGACGGTCACGACGCTCAGCATCGCGCCGCAGCTCGTCGCCAAGCCCGGCATCGATCCGCTCAGCGAGTTCACGCCGATCGCCCGCCTCGGCGCCACCAGCTTCTTCCTGAGCGTCAATCCGTCCTTTCCGGCGCGGACGATGGCCGAATGGGTCGCCGAGGTAAGGAAACACCCGGGCAAATACACCTACGCCTCCGCCGGCCACGGCACGCCGCATCACATCTTCATGGAGCTGCTCAAGACCCAGCTCGGTCTCGACATCGTGCATGTGCCCTACAAGGGTTCCAGCAGCGCAATGACGGATCTGCTGTCCGACCGGGTCGACATGGCCTTCCTCGACGGCACGTTGGCCATTCCCAACATCAAGTCGGGCAAGCTGTTCGCCGTCGGGCTCTCGATGGCGAAACGAAGCGTGCTGCTGCCGTCGGTGCCGCCGATCGCCGAGACCGTGCCCGGCTTCGACTGGAGCGGCTGGATCGCCTTCGCCGGCCCTGCGAACATGCCCACCCCTGTCGTAAAACTGCTGGCGGACGAAATCCGCGCGATGCAGGCCACGCCGCAATTTGCTGATCTGTTGAACGCGGCTGCGATGGAGCCGACCGACCCGATCCCGCCGGAGGCGATGGCCGATTTCGTCCGTAGCGAATATTCCCGCTGGGGCCCCGCCATCAAGGCCTCGGGCGCCACCTCCGTCGAATGACCTCCATCACGAGAATGAATTGAGCCATGCATCCCACCCACCAGATACGACGGATCGTCACCGGCCACGACGACAGCGGCAAGGCGATCATCGAGAGCGACGGCATCTGCCCCCACGTCAAGGTGCGCGAAGGCGCGGGCTTCGTCTCGAGCCTGCTCTGGGTCACCGATGAGACGCCCGCGCGCGTGGACGTGCGGCAGGACCGCGCCGCGCGCACCATCGGCGTGCCGCCGCCACCGAACGGATCGATCCTGCGCGTCGTCGATTTTCCGCCGGTGACCCGGGAGACGGAAGCGATCGACCAGGAAAGCCTGCTCAAGGCGATGGGCGCCGATCAGCACAGCCATGGCGGCGGCCCGGCGCGCCACGCGTTCATGCACCGGACCAAGAGCGTCGACTACGCGATCGTGCTCCAGGGCGAGATCGACATGCTGCTCGACGATTCCGAGGTGCATCTGAAGGCCGGCGACTTCCTGGTGCAGCAGGCCACCAACCACGCCTGGGTCAATCGCTCGGACAAGGTCTGCCGTATCGCCTTCGTGCTGATCGACGGCATCGATCCGCTCGACAAGCCCGGCGCATAAAGGAGATCCGTCTTGAAGTTCGGTGTCTTTGATCACGTCGATCGCGGCGACCTGCCGCTCGCCCAGCATTACGAGAACCGGCTGCGCCTGACCGAGGTGTACGACCGCGAGGGCTTTTATGCCTATCTCATCGCCGAGCACCATTCCACGCCGCTGGGCACCGCAGGCGCCCCCGGCGTGTTCCTCTCGGCCGTGGCACAAAGAACAAAGCGCCTGCGCATCGGCACGCTGGTCTACACGCTGCCGCTCGTGAACCCGCTGCGTCTTCTCGAAGAAGTCTGCATGCTCGACCAGATGAGCGGCGGCCGTCTCGAGCTCGGCGTCGGGCGCGGCAGCTCGCCCTATGAGCTCGCTTATTTCGGCGTGACCGCCGAGCAATCCGCTACGCTCTACAAGGAAGGCTATCAGGTTCTGATGCAAGGGCTGCAGTCGAAGGCGATCGACTTCGAGGGCCAGCACTATCGCTTCAACAACGTACCCGTCGAGCTCGAATGCGTGCAGAAGCCGACGCCGCCGATCTGGTACGGGCTGTCCGCGGCCGCGGCCGTGCCGTGGGCGGCGGAGAACGGCATCAACGTCGTCTGCAACACCGCGGCGAAGAATGTCCGCCCCATCACCGACCGCTATCGCGAAATCTGGGCCGGCACGCCGCGCGCTGCGCACGAGCCGCATCCGATGATGGCCATCGGCCGCCATATCGTGGTCGCCGAGACGCGCGAGGCGGCGCTCAATAGCGGCAAGCGCGGCTTCGATCGCTGGTATGCGAGCCTGCAGCACCTCTGGCGCGTGCACGGCAATCCGATGACGCACTACCCGGTCCCGGAGGATTTTCTTGCTGCCGTGGATGCCGGCTTCCTGCTGGTCGGCACCGCCGATGAAGTGGCCGAAGGGCTGCGGCGCGAGATCGAGACATCGGGCGTCAACTATGTGCTGACGCGGTTTGCGTTCGGCAACCTCTCATTCGAGGAGGAGCTGCGTTCGGCCACCCTGTTCGCCCGCGAGGTCATGCCACGCTTTGCGCGGGAGGCTGTTCCGGCGTGAGTTGCCTACGTGAGCGAGATGTCGTTCCGACACGTAAGTATGGAATTCATTCAGCTCTGCGCTTCCGCAGCATCCGGCCCAAGTCTATTCAAACAGTCTGCCTGCGAGATGAAATCGTCGAATATGGGCACAGCGTCTTTGATGCTGTGGCAACCGAAGCCGTCGACAGACGTTTTCGTGCCGTGATCGAGCAGCTCCAGCCAAAATAGCGGCATGCCCTCTGAATCCGCCTGCCGTCCGCGAAACATGCGGATTTCGCAGCTCCCAATCGAGACGAGCGAAACCGACGCTTCTGAACAATGCTCCGGAATGCACGAGAGCTTGACGTAGGCTCTCGCAATTCGCAGCTCGGTAAACGTCCGGTGGGGCATGTCGCTCACGATAAATCCTGAAATCCTGGAAATGCGTTGCGAGCAGTGCAGGCAACGTCAACGCACAAAATTCGAGCCGCCAAAAACGCCGCAGCGGGATTGTGCACTCCGGGCGGCAGCAGGCTGAAAGCGGAGGGGATATAGCAAGACGGTCGGAAGCGCGCTTGTTATTACTCGCCAATTATTTGTTGCCTTGCGCCAGCAACGGCGACGGTCTCCATTCAAGACTACGTCAGCTCAAGTTGACGCAAGCTGACCAGAACGAAACTGTCGCGGCGTCGTGCCGGTCCAACGTTTGAAGGCATGCGTCAGGGAGCTGACCTCGCGATAGCCGAGCAGCCACGCGATTTCGGAAACGGGCAATGTCTCATCATGGAGATAGCGCCTGGCGAGGGCGGCCCGCAACTGGTCCAGTATCTCCGCGAAGGAAGTCCCCTCCTCGGCAAGCTTGCGCGACAGAGTTCGCGAGCTGACCCCGAGCCGCTGCGCCACCTCCGATGCCATGGCTCTGCCGTGTGGCAGCAGTTTCGGCAGAACGTCCTCTGCCATCGAACGCATGGTGAGGCGCTCTCGGGGCTTGCTCGCCAGCGCCTCTTCCGCGTAGCGCCGCAACATTTCGTTGAGGTATTCGTCGCGTCCCACGACAGGAAGCAACGCAACAGGTCGCGGAAAGCATATCTCGTCAACGCTGGCGCCAAATTCGACGTCGACCCCGAAGAATGCCCTGAATTCTACCGGCACTCCGTTTCGGAAATGTCTTGTCTTCACCCGCGACGGCACCAAACGGCCGTTCGTCACCTGCCGGCAAACACGCACCAGCGTCACCAGCCAGAACTCGATCTGCTGCCTGTCGGCATCCCGGTCGACGTTGACGTATTCAAGCGCAATTGCCGCTGGCCCGTCCTGCATGCTGAAACGCAGACGAATGCCTTCATTCATAATTTGGCTATACCGCTCGGCGTTCCGAAGCGCATCTGCAAGCTGGTCCGACGACGCGACCACATAATAGACCAGACCGATCTCGCGCAGATCGAAGTTTCGCGCCAGATGGAAACCCAGCCATTCGTCCTGCAGCTCTTCGGCGGCCAGTTCCAGCAGCCTGATCTGGGTTCGCACTTCCAGCCGGATGGCGGGATCGCGAGCCCTCTCCGGCGTCAATCCCGCCTTCGACAGGATGACCGCGGGATCCTTGCCCATCTGGTCCAGCCGCGCACACGCCAGTCGCG
>Ga0210402_10004167_pt1 | contig 13238 bp, 17 predicted proteins | sample IncBWC7MmetaG_FD_161055 | JGI IMG/M metagenome (GOLD analysis project Ga0210402, IMG submission 161055) | Forest soil microbial communities from Barre Woods Harvard Forest LTER site, Petersham, Massachusetts, United States - Inc-BW-C-7-M | ecosystem: Environmental > Terrestrial > Soil >...
CCCAGAGCACCTTTTTGATTCCCGCCTTCTTAATCGCGGCGATGATGGATGCTGTTCCTCGAACCTGGTCGTCATAAAGGTTCGGGTTCTTCCATCCAGGATTGAAGGCGCTGGTAATTGCTTCGTTTCCTCGGATCAGCGTCGCAAGAGAAGCCGTGTCGTAAACGTCGCCAGCCTTCGCGGTGAGACCCTCGCGTTTTTCAAGCGTCTCCGGATGCCGCACAATCGCTGTCACCACGTGCCCTCGGTCTAGCGCCTCCTTAAGCAAGACTGAGCCAACGAAACCTGTGGCACCTAACAGGGCTACCTTCATTGCATACTCCTCATGTTCGGCAGCGGCAGCACTTGCGGGCTAACTGCCGCCCCCAGGGAAAAGCCAACAAGATCAAAGCCACGGACTTCGACACAGGCAGAGAGTCGGCTGCAGAGACAGCGACCGTCAGCGCGGCGGCGGCCAGCGCGACGATGGTGACGGCGATTGGATCGTTGATGGCGTTCATGGCAATGGTCCTGAAGGTTGACGAGGCGGTTGGTAAAGGCTTAGCGGCGCTCAGGATCCGCGCTGCATGCGCCGCAGCTTCTCGCGCGCGCGGCTAAGCCGCGACATCACGGTTCCGATCGGCACGCCTTGCACGCGCGCGATGTCCTCGTAGCGCAGCTCTTCGACTGCCGCCAGTATCAACACCTCGCGTTGCTCGACCGGAAAATTTCCGATTTGCGCGAGAACTTCGGCAAGCTCGACGCGATCGAATTGTCTCGCCTGCACCGGAATCTCCCGGGCCCAGGTTGTGCCCTCGCCGCCGTCGAGCGAGACCTCCAGCAGCCGCCGTTGACGAACCGAGAACTGGTTGGCATGCACGTTATGCATGATCGTGAACAGCCATGCCCGCAGGTCGCTACCGACGTGCCACAATCGTCGCTTCTCCCACGCTCGTGCGAGTGTGTCCTGCACAAGATCGTCGGCGCGATTGACGTCGCCGGTGAGCACGCGCGCGTAGCGCCACAGCCGAGGCAAGGTGGCGACGAGATCGGGATTGGGCAGCGGATCGGGCATTTTCTCTTGCATTTCCCTATCCTCATGCATTTCTGCGCCTGGCTGTTAGGGCCGCGCGGACGCGGCGGTTGGAAGAATCGACGATGGCTGCTGGGTCAGAGACGGCTTAGACGGTGGCAACGGCCGTCCGAGTGCCAGCCGCATTGCGGCGATTTCCTCTTTTTGCGTGACGGTGAGCTGCTCGTTGTGGCCGTGACGCAGTTGGGCCTGCGCCATGTCGATCGCTCCCTGATGGTGCGGCACCATCATCGCAACAAAATCTGCATCGGCGTCGCCCGATGGCTTGATATCCATCGCTGTCATCATCTTCGTCATTGCGGCATTGTTCTCCGTCAGGAACGGCGCTTCGTCCTCGGTTGTGGCGACACTTGTCATGTCAGAGACGACTATAGATGCAAGCAGCGCTGCACCCGAAAAAAGAAACCATACGAGGTTCAAATTCACGGCGTCCCCTTGTCGATAGGCGGCACGGGGCTGAAGCGATCCAGATGCCGCACTGCGGGCAAGTGCCAAGCACAGATTTGGACGTCAGCGGCTCGCATGAACGGCTTCTTTGTCGGAGGTAACTGCTCAGCCAAGGACGGGGAACAGCGAGCGGAGGCCAGCGCTGATGATCCCGACCGCAATGGCCGCAAGCAAGAAGGCGAAAAACCGGCTCAGTGCGTTGAGGCCACGTCGGCCCAGGTAGGCACCGATCGGGCGTGCAGCGCGCAGCACGGCCCAGACCGCCCCACACGCCGCGAGCACACACCCAATCACGACGGTTGCATGTGCCGCGCCGGAGCCGCTGCGGATTGCGACCATCACGGAACTAATGGAACCCGGTCCCGCCAGGACCGGAAACCCGAGTGGCACGATGCCTGCGGAGGGATCCGGCTCAGCGCTTGGCGGTGCCGGTACATCGCGCGGTTGCAGTCTTGAAAGCCCCATGGTCAGCATCACGAGACCGCCGGCAATCTGTAATGATCCGAGCGATATTCCAAGCATCGTAAGTGTGCTTTGCCCCATCAGCGCCGCGGCGACGAGCACCGAGGCGGCAGTGCATGTGGCAACGATCGCGGTGCGTGACGTTTCCTTCGAGCTGAGTCCTTCGGTGTTGGAGAGAAACACCGGTAGGGCTCCGAGTGGGCTCAGTACCGCAAGCAAGGAAACAGCAAAGTGCGAGTATTCGCGTAGGGGTAGCATCCAGTCTCCAAAGACATCAGTGAAGATCGCGCGTCACCTTCCCTCATACCGGAGGTGACGTCGATGAGCATCTAAAGTTGACACCCCTCATGCCGCGTTTTGCACGTCGAAGCGCGTTAGGCCGATGTCGCGGAGCTCACGATCGGTCATCGCGTTAAGCACGAGCAACGCGGCAGCAGTGGCACGCCGTCTTTCGAGCCAGCCATTGAGCCGCGTCGCAACCGCGTATATCCCATAGGCAGCCACACGCAGTAGTACAGCGAGCTGAAACAGCGGCGTCGCAAATGCGTTTCGCTTTACGAACGAGTTGCGAGCCGCAAACGTAGACATCATTAATTCTCCTTGATCCTTGTTGAAGAGTTGCGTTAAAGCGCGGTGTGCCCAAAAATAGCGGCTATCATGCGCGGACTCCTGAGGGGCTGCCAGGAGCTGCCGTCGATAAGTGGGAATACAGCGCGTCTGCGTACGGAAAACGAAGCTCTCCAGAGGTGAATTTGGGCGGCGATACTACGATTTGCCGCGACCCGTTTTGGAATTGGCCAACTTCGGGGCCGGATATTCCTTGGAATTGAACCTGCAAGACGCGTGGCTCCGCCCATTCGCCGTTGGCGCCGAACTTGACCGTACCCATGACCGTGTCGAAGGTCGTATCTCGTGCGTACCGCGAGAGGCGGGCGTCGTCCAACCCTCCGGTCGCCTTGACAGCCTGAGCCACCACCTGCATCTGGGCGTAGGCGAGCGGCGCCACATAGTGCCCCAGGAGATCGACGCCAGCTTCGCCGGCGCGCGCCTGATAGGTCTCCAGCAATTGTTGAACGCCGGGGAACATCATCCTCGGAGTTGGCTGCCAATATTCGTAGTTCACAAAGCCGTTGAGCAGCGGGCCGAGAGTGGTTTTCACTGCTGTGTTCTGAGGGCCGATCATCGCGCCGCCCACCATCTTCGGACGGAATGGGTGAGCACGGACCGCGCGCACCAGCCCGATCGAATCGGCGAGGTAGGAGCAGAGAAACAGCAGATCGCAATTGCTTTTGGCAACGGCGTCGATAACCGGCGTGAAATTCTGAGTCGCGAGTGGATAGGTGGCCTCGTGAACAATTGCAAAGCCGTACTTCTTCGCATTGTCCTTCGCGCCAAGAATGGGATTGCGCGAAAATTCCGCGTCCGCTGACACCAGTGCCACGGTGCCAGGTCGAGGCTTCTGAGCTGTGGCGAGCGCAAAGAACCCCTCGGTGAGGGCAGCATTTGGATCAGGACCGGTTGGAATCATGGCGAAGTAATTCGGATAGGCAAGCGTGTTGTTGACGCCGAGTCCCATTAGTCCGACAAAAAAGCGCTGCCGCTCCATGATCAACGACATGGCTGGCAAAATGGTGTTAGTACCGTAACCACCGATGACCAGATCGACCTTGTCCTCGTCCATCAGCCGCTTGTAGATGCCGGGAACGAGTGAAGCATTCGCATGATCGTCGTAGCAGACGAGTTCAACCGGTCGGCCGAGCAGCCCGCCCTGGCGGTTGATATCCTCGCGCCAGATTTCATGGGCAAGTCGCGCCGACTGGCTGTTGTCCGCCACCGGCCCGGTCAGCGACAGGCAGTATCCGATCCTCATCGGCACTGACGCGGTTGGCATGTTAGGTACCCGATTTTGCTACCGTGGTCCCTAATTTATTTCTTGCGTCCATTGTGATCATTTGTTGTCAGTCCTCTTTCTGTTTTTCCAGCTCCATCGGCTACAGCAGACACCCTCAATCAGAAGAAACGCGAGCGAGTGTTGTATTCCCGGCACGCACATTTCTAATCCGGGCTGATGCGATGGACGGGTTCGGCAAGAGCCTGGGCTTTAGAACCGGTTATGCCGACCGTCGGTTGATTCCTGTAGCGGGGCGCGGGGACGGAGGTGCCGAACTGTTGCGATACGGCGCGGCGTGCGGTCTCAAGACGTGTCCATTCGTCTCCATTATGAAGACCGGGGATTGTGACCAGTTCGCCCTGATCGAGGCCGGCCAGCGCCGCATCGACCATGTCTTCCACTGGCATGATGATCGACGCGGGTTGCTGTCGCCATGGGAGGCCAGCGACCTCCCAGCCGTCGGTCGCGGTCCTACCGGGTAACACTGCTTGGACGCGGATGCCTTTGCTGGTGAGTTCGTGCTGCAGCGAAAGACTGAAGGCAAGGACATATGCTTTGGACGCCCCGTACACGCCGTTCATCGCCTCCACCCAGATGCCCGCGGCGGAGCCGATGTTGATGATCGTGCCTGTCCCACGCTCAACGAAGGCCGGCGCGGCGGCGTAGGTGAGACGAGTGAGGGCGACGACGTTGAGAGCAATCATGTCTTCCATCTTCTCGATGTCGGCATCGAGCAGCGGTGCGACGGAAGCGAACCCGGCATTGTTGACGAGCATGGTGATGCCCGGATCGTCCTTCAGCTTTGTTTCCACTTTCGCGAGATCCAGCTTGTTGTTGACGTCCGCAATGATCGGAATGATGTGGCGTCCGGTGGCGCTGGAAAGGCTCGCAGCCAACGCTTTGAGTAGCTCCTCGCTGCGGGCCACGAGAATGAGGTCGTAGCCGCGCTTGGCAAGCCGGTCAGCGTAGACAGCTCCGATGCCTCTGGAGGCGCCGGTGATGAGGGCCGTGCCTTTCGACGGTGAATTGCTCATGTTCTTTTCACCTGGTTGTTCTTCATACCAATATGATCCGCCCGGCCTGTCGATCTTCGGTATTCCCACAGCAAAGCTTTCGAATCTTTCATCTTCATCTCCTAAAATTGCGCATCGTGAAGATTCCTGAAGTTACGAAACTTGAAGATGCGCTCGCCACGCATCTCGATGATGGCCATATGTTCGGACTCCGGGACCTGGGTCGGCGATCGAACGTCGGAGCCAATCGTGTACTGCACGAATACGACGTTTGAATCGGGCGTCGGAAAGATCCATAGCTTCGACACTTGCGCGACGGTTCCTGTCGGCTCCGGGCTGACCGAACACGCGATCAGCGCGTCCGCATCGACTGTGAGGTAGGTGCCCGGCTCTTCGAGTGCGTACTCGACGACCGCATCACTCGTGACGATGCGCGCCATGGCCTTATCGTCGCCGGTCGAGCATGCAGCGACGTAGTCGCGCAGAGCGCGGTCCGCGCGGGCGATGAGATCTGCGTTCGCTGCGGCAAGAGCGGTCGCGGGAACATGGGTGGCCTCTGCGGCGAAAGCCGTATGTACGGTCGCGGTGAGAAGCACGGTTACTGCGAAACCCAGTATCGATCTGGTCATGAGCAGGTACTCCTGATTTCGGGTGCGATCCAGCTGGACTCGTGAAGGTTCAAAAAGGACCGCAGTTCAGAAATCCGCGTCCAGAACGATGCGATAGCGGGCTTTGCCTGATTCGAGGCGGGCAATCGCGTCGTTGATTTCGCTCATCGGGAAATGCTCGGTCTGCGGGGCAATGTTGTGACGGGCGGCAAATTCAAGCATCGTTGCGATTGTGGCCGGCGAGCCGATGGGCGAGCCAGATACGCTGCGTTGTCCAATGATCAGCGAGAATGCGGAAACGGGAATCGGCTCCAATACCATGCCGACGGTGTGCAGGCGGGCATTGGGCGCAAGCGCGTTGACCATCGCATCCCAATCGAGCGGGACGTTGACGGTGCTGATTATCAGGTCGAGGCTGCCGGCAAGCTTCTTGATGGCCGCGGCGTCTTTGCTGGCGACGACGTGGTCGGCGCCGAAGCTTCTGGCTTCATCGAATTTATGTTCACTGGAAGTGAAAGCCGTGACGTCGCAACCAAAGGCGTGGGCCAACTTCACCGCCATGTGGCCCAGGCCGCCGATGCCGACAATGCCGACGCGGGAGGTCGGCTTGGCGTACATGGCCAGGGGTGAGAAAACGGTGACGCCGCCGCAAAGAAGCGGGCCTGCGTCCACGACGTTCAGGCCTTCGGGCAGGGGAATCGCCCAGGCCCAGTGAGCGCGCATATGGCTGGCGAATCCGCCGCGGTGACCGACGATGGTGAATTGGCCTTCCGGGCAAAGGTTGTGGTTGCCCGACATGCACTGGCGGCAATGCATGCAACTGCCGGATGTCCAGCCGATGCCGACGCGCTGGCCAACCTTTACGCCCAAGGCATGCGATCCGATCGCGGTGACGCGGCCGACGGCCTCGTGGCCGAGGATTGCGGGATATTGCGAGATGCCCCATTCGTTGTTCAAGACGGAAAGATCGGAATGACAAAGGCCGCAGGACTCGACGGCGATTTCAACTTCGTCATCGCCCAGCGGTCCGAGGTCGACGGTGTCAAATTCGAGGCGCTGTTTGGGCCCTCTGGCAACCCAGGCCTTAGCGCTCCGGGATTGCCCAGTTACCCCGGATTCATATGTTTCGATCATTGTGGTCATGACTTTCTCCTGTTTGAAAGAAGATAATGGGATTGGCATATTCAACGTCCCGCGCGGTCGCTGCGAGAGTGAAGTAGACGGCGAACTGATCGGGATTGGCGCCGTTGAAGTTCAATTGCCGCAACCGCTCGTTCGTCGCGCTGTCCGATGGCCTTCAGCAGAGTCAGGTTCAGCACGTCGCGCTGCGCATGGCTGCCGCCAAGTCGGTGTGCCAGCGCCGGCAGGCTCGCGAGCAGATTGATTGCGAGAGTGTCGTTGCCGCGGCCGAACGCGATCAGCGCGCGGCAGGCGGGCAGGCCGACCTGCCGCGTGGTTTCGCCGTAGCGCGTCAGCAGCGACGCGCCTCGGGCGAGCGCAAGCTCGAGGCGCTGCGCCCGATCCCAGTCGCGCGCGCCGACGAACGCGAGCATCGCGTGCATATCGGTGAAGCTGCAGAAGCCGTCGTCGCTATGCGGGGCCCATGCGGTGGCGAGCTCGGCCCAGCGCGTGCCGATGTTGCCATCGCGCAGTTCGGCGCGCCACAGCAGCGCCGCAGCATCGATCAGGTCGGAAATCGCAGTGGAGTGGCCGGCCCTGATGCGCCGGTCGTACACCGTCAGCGCTTGATCGACCTGGCCCAGCGCCAAGTGGAACAGCGCCAGATGCCACCAGCAGTGCGTGGCGACGACCGTACCGGCGCCCCAGTAGGCAGCGTGCTCGTTCATCCAGCGCACACCCGCGTCAGCGCGCTCAGTCATCTCGAAGACGTGCGCCATCACGTGGTGTGCCCGCGCGTCGAACGCCTTCAAGGCGAGCGCTGCGCGGGCGGCTTGTTCGGCGCGCTCGTACTCGCCGCATTCCTCGAGACTGAAAGCGTGCATGGCCAGCACGGCGTGATAGCCCGGCAGGTCGCTCGACCATGCCGGCAGCACCGCCGCCACGCGGTCGTTCATGCGAGCGAGATCGCCGGTGAGATAGTCGAACGCATGCGCCACTTGCAGGGCGAGTATGTCGCGCGGGTGCAGACGCAACAACTCGCCGAGCAGTGCCTTGGCGTGCTCGTAGTCGTCGGCGATCGCGGCAGCGAGCGCGGCGAGGTGCATCCGCTCGCGCTCGTTGGCCGGTAGAGCAGAGGCGCGCGCCAGCATCGGGCGCGCCGCGCCGACGTGGCGCGGATCGCGACTGGACAGGACCAGATAGGCCTGCAGCACATGCGCCATCACGAAGGTGGGCGCCTCCTGAATCGCCAGTGCAAGCTGCACGTTGGCGCCGCTGCGCCAGCTCTGGAACGCGGCGAGCTCGCGTTCGTATGCTGCCAGCGCGGCTGGCGTGGCGCCGCAGATGCTGTACCCGCGCGCGTCGACGCCGCTCATGACGACACCTGAAGCCTGTGGCGCAGCGGCCGGTACGATGTTCAGATTCATGCGGAAGAGGTTGCCCGGGTCGAAACGCCGCTTCACGGTCTGGAGGCGCGGGTAATGTCATTGGCGGGGCCGAGCGCACCGCCGCGGATCTGCGCTGCGAAAGCGTCGATGTCGGATTGGCGCACTTGCCGGACAGCCTTGCCAGGGTTCGCAAGCCTGATCGTGCGCGCTACGCCGGCCAACAGGGCATCGAGATCAAGTCGCCCGTGTTGCCCGAACTGTATATGCCGTTGAACAATGCGCGCAGCCTGATGGCAGCGCCACGTCTCGTCCAGATCCTTGTACTCCGTGTTTCGAAATGCGTTCGTAGACACTTGCCGCTCTTCACGTTGTTTGTGCGAACGACAAGATTGACATCGGATCGCGATGAGGCGCGAATGCCCGACCACTCCGCAGTGTTGGACTCCCGCTGGCGGCTTTCGTGTCATCCCTGCCGCCGTGTGCCTGCGGAACGGTTGGCGGAGTGTCCGTGACCAGGACGACGAGCGCCTGAGCGGAGTCACGGGTGCTTAGGTTTGTGGTTGCAATGTTGTTGGCAAAAGCCGGAAAAGCCCAGTCCTCGCCTGCTCTGTAAGTGCCTACGCCCGCTTCCCAGGCCGAGGCACGAATCGCACCTGACAGTACGTGCACCAAGACATAACCGGACGACGGTGCGCGGTGAAGGACCGCCGATCCGCCGGGGGCATAGTCGACAATGAATACCGAAAGAGTGATCTCGTGCACACTTGCTACCTGTTCAAGGGAAACAAGAGTCACGGTTGCCCCGGTTCCCAGTGGGTGATCAGCGGGAAGCAGTCGAAGGGCCGGAGTCAAGTCCTGGCCGCGCCTGCTGATGATCAAATCCGACTGGGCGGCGTCCGACATTTCCGTCAGGGCAAGCAGACACAGTACCGCGACGAGTAGCGTTCGCATGATCACTGCTGCTTCGAGGCGCTTGTTCTCAATGATCGACATGGCACACTCCGAGGCGCAAGACAGAGAAAATCTGTTCATGAGGTGCCGGTTTGATGTCCTGCATAATTGCTCCTATTTGCCTAGTTTCTTTGCTCGATTGGTTCCGGATCGCACCGTGTGCTTCGCCATATAGCGACCATGTGTGGATCGCGTGCGCTACTTCTTCGGCGCCATCGGAAACTGCACCGCCAGCCCCACCGGTTCTTGCTCCGGCGGCACATAGCTGGGTGCGGCCTCGCCAGCGGCTCCGAGCCACTTCACGTACGCATGCATCGCCTTCAGGTCCTCATGTGTCATGGCATGCAGCAGCCACCAAGGCATCGGAGGGCGCGTCTGAAGCCCTTTCGCGAGCTGCACCCACTGGTCTTGCGTCAGCGAGTTCATAAGCAGACGCAGATTGACCGGATACGTCGTACCCCATGGCCCGTGCCAGCCCAGCTTGTCGCCCATCAACCACTGCGACTCCGGAATGTTTCCACCGGTCACCGCATAGCCCGCGGTGTGACAGTCGTTGCACCCACTAATCTTGACGAGATAGCGGCCACGCTCGATCTGCCGAGAGTTCGACTCGCTGCTCACTACTTTCTGCTGCGCTATCGCTGGTTGCGCCACGCCGACCCACAGGCAAGCAACTGAAACGGCGAAAAACATGTTCAATACCGTGCTAATGACTGAGATTTTCGGCATGCTCATGACGAGTCCTTTGGGGTGTCGATTGCGTGTGCTCGCCGACGAGCTTCCGGATGACCTCCGCAAGACTCACCTTTCCCTTGACCAGTGCCGCGTCGCCGCCCTCGAACTTGATCCAACCCTCGTTGAATCCGTCGAGCATCTGGATGCGCGGAATCGGATCACGCATTCCCTGGGCTCGAAAGATCGCGCCCCAGTACTCGCGCGGAACGGCCTCTGCGTAAACCGGACGGTGCAGCGCCTTCGAGAGCTCCGCTGCGATCCCGTTCTGAGTCACCCACTTCGGGCCCTCGAGCTCGACGATGCGTTTGCCGATCCAGGCTTGCAGCAACAGTTCGGCGGCGACCCTGCCGACGTCGGCGGTGGCGACCATCGGCATGGCCTTGTCGAGGGGCTGAAGGAAACTGGAGAGGACGCCTTGGCCCCGAGCTTCAGCAACGTCCCAACTCAGGTTTTCCATGAACCAGGCGGGGCGCAGGAAGGTGACGGGCAACGGCAGCGTAGAGAGCGCCGCCTCCATCAGCGTGCGTTGGCTCAGCAGGTTCGTTTGCTCGGCCTGAGCACCGATGGTCGAGAGACAGACGACTCTGGCAGGACGGGTCGCATCGAGCGCTTGACGCACCGCGGAGATGACCGCCTTGGCCTCCGGGAACCCCGGTTCCGGATCGAAGTTCGGAGGCGGCAGGATGAAAACGCCCGCGACGCTCGTGAACGCACGGGTCAGCGCCTCGGCGTCCTCCATTTCGGCAATCGCTACTTCGCAGCCGAGATCGGACCAGGACCTGCCCTTGTCCGCGTCGCGGACGACCGCGCGGACTCGTTGACCTGCGGCCAGCAGGGTGCGCGCGGCGACACCGCCAACCTTGCCGGTGATACCGGTGATGGCATACATAAGATCTCTCCTCAGTTCGCTTTGTTCTCGGCGACCCAGCGCAGCGTCGCGAGCCATAGGTCGTGACCTCTGTGCATCAGCCCCTCGTCGGTCTGACGCAAATTTGCCGCATCAGGTCCATTGCCGACTTCATCGGTGACGACCTGGCATCCATTGCCGCGGCCAGTGAGGTACCACGTGTGATAAAAGGTTGGCTCGGTGCCGGGTGCGTAGCCGTACCAGCCAATCCGCGTAAACGGGACGAACTCGCGGATCTTGCTTTCCAGCGGCAAGCCGAATGTGGTCCACCGGAAAACGGTGCCGTCCTTGAGCACAGCGCTGGCGTCGCTCACGATGCGCACGTCCTTGGCGTTCGGATACCACTGCGGCCACTTGGTCGCCTCGATGATGTGTTGCCATACCCGCTCGCACGAGGCGTTGATAAAGAGCTCGTTGTGGGAGAAGAGATCGGCGTTTAGAGGGTCGAATCCCGGGGGCCAACGGATGTCGGTTGACCGGTTCGCGAGGTCGTCTTTCATGGTCATGATGCTTGCCCTCTCCTGGTTGGCTGGCTGATTGGTCGGCTGGCTGGATGTCTCCAGTGCCACGAGGGACATAGCCACAGCGGCGAGGCGCGGAAGGCCGCGACGGACAATAGAGGTGGTATCGGGCAACTTGCCCGTGATGCCGGTGATTGCAAACATGAGAACTTCCTTCAGGTGCTCCCCTTCGAATCACGCGTGCGCTGCTTCTTTTTGCCTGCTCTTTAGAACATCGTTTAACCCTTGCGAGAGAATCTCCAAGGGCTCAGAAGAACGTTCAGCCGTTCGTATAGCAAGAACTAGACGCTAGCTTACGGTTTCGACCAACGAAGTCATTGGGCTTGGCTGAAGATTTTCTGATGTTTTCCGTACGAGCTCTTGGGATTGAATCGCTATCTCTGCGTTGCGCAAAATCTTGGGATCCGAGGCGATCACGACGATCTCGCGGCGCGGCTACCGATTCACGCCGGAAGTGACCCCCGTTGCTGCAACCGCGACAACGCCCACCCCAAAGCCCAGGCACAACCTGCCGCACCAGGTGACCAGCTTCATTGGTCGCGAGAGGGAGATCGCCGAGCTAGAGCGGTTGCTGAGTACGACGCGGTTACTCACGCTCACGGGTGCGGGCGGATGCGGCAAGACACGCCTGGCGGTGCATCTCGCCGCGAAGGTAGTCCGCGCTGCTCGGACGGCTGCCTGTGGAACAGCGCGAGGTACTTATCTTGGCCGCAGTCGAGGAGCTGCGCTACGATGAAATCGCGCGACTTTGGAGCTTGCCTGTCGGTACCGTGGTGTCTCGCCTTAGTCGTGCCCGGGAAAGACTCAGGCGGATGGCTGGGGCGCGGCCGTCGCCGCGGCAGGCGGTCAAACGAGTCACGCACCGACTATCAGCGACAGCGATCTCTACGCCGGCCCGACAGTCAGTTGTTGCAGGAGCCAACTGATCCGCGGTTCTGCAGCGCGTTCGGGCGCAATCCGCGAATAAGGTAACTGTCCGCCGCGGTGCACGGTGATCGTGTGCGGCGGGCAGTCACCATCATACGAGGTCAGCGCCTTCTGATTTTGCCGATCGTCGCCGTCCTCCCGAAGTGCGCCGCTTTTCAAGGGATGGCAAAGTGCTGCATCCCCCACTCAGGTCCGCACCCAGACAAAGAGCCAAAATGTATGGTGCGACGACTGTGCGCACGTTCATTGCGCCTCGCATTGGTCAGCTGCTCTTCTTCATGTTGGTCCTGCGGACTCGCAAGTCCTTGGTGCTTCTGGCCCCGATCTCGGTCTGTGGAGCGCAATGACGATCTGACATAGCTGCCAGATCAAATCTGGGTTACGGCAGATGATTGGGGGCGGTCGTAGAGATCGAGACTCCTGTCAGGCTCCGGTCGTAGCGCCGTACAGAACGGGGTCTATTGAGTCGGTACATCTGACCGTCCTGTCGAAACCCGGAATCGTTAGCTCAATCTGGTGGCAGACAACAATCTGGTGTTTTTTATTCAGGCTCCGAGGGCGGAAAACCGGAATCTCAGGAACGCAACGCAATCGAGCTCGTACGCGATCGCCCGGGCGAACGCGCACGCCAAGGAATGGGCGAGCCGACGCGATGAGATCGCTGTATGAAAGACGAGCAGTCAACGGTCCACGGCAGAACGACCAAGCACTGTGCGCACTGAAAGGGCCGAGAGAAACGACGCGCGCAGCGGCTCGTCCGCAACTAAGGAGTCGGCGATCGCCTTAATGTGGCGCTTCGCGGCGTCGCGGTGCGCCTCGGCCGTGCCGCGGTCGCCTGCATGTGCATGCAATTTACAGGCTGTGGCGTGGACCTGCCAGGCGGCCACCGGAACCGCGAAACCTTCGAGAGCAGAGAGCGCTCGAGCCACATGCTCCCGCGCTTCCTCCCAGTTCTGGCTTGCCATGGCCACTCTGGCCTTCGTTTCCCACGCGAGCGCGCGAAAAAGCGGGTCGGGCGTCGCCAGCGCATTGGCCAAAAAGAGATCGCAGCTTCCACGGGCATGGTCGGGGTTCGCCGACGCTAACCATGCGTCGGTGAGTCCAAGCTGCGCGGCCAGTCGCCAGGTCCAGTGCAGAAAGAATTTTCTGGTTGATCGAGGATCGGCGATCTCCTCGAAGCATTTGATCGCTCGCCGG
>Ga0210402_10004168_pt1 | contig 13237 bp, 15 predicted proteins | sample IncBWC7MmetaG_FD_161055 | JGI IMG/M metagenome (GOLD analysis project Ga0210402, IMG submission 161055) | Forest soil microbial communities from Barre Woods Harvard Forest LTER site, Petersham, Massachusetts, United States - Inc-BW-C-7-M | ecosystem: Environmental > Terrestrial > Soil >...
AAGCCACTTTTCGTGCAGTGGGGAGAAGCATCGAGTGGTTGGCGTAACATCTCGATTACGCTCAAAACCCCCACGCCAAGGTGAACAGACGGCGCAAACTTGTACTAACGTCTGGTTACATCATTTATAGGGTTAGTTCGTTTCGCGTTGGTTGGTGGACAGATGGAGAATGGTTTGGTGTTCGATCACCTGGATGTCGAACCCCTGCTGGCTGAGTGGCGTTGGCTTCGTTCCAAGCCGACGACGTTGATCGCCAGAAACGCGTTTGCATTGTATTCCTCTATTCCTTGAAAACCAGCCGAGGTCCGCTTACCTGATGGGCCTGGAGGGCAACATTGACTTCGACGCGGTCGGCTATCTTGATGAACGGGATCCCGCTGTTCATGCCAAATTCCTTGCGGTCAAAAGCCATGGTGCCCTTCACTAGCCCGTTGCCCGTTCCCTTGTCCTTTGGGTCAAGTGTCAGGGTCAGAGTTTCGGGCTTGGACACGCCCCGGATTGTGAAAGTGCCTTGCACATCAAAAGAACTCGGACTGGTCTGCGCAACTTTGGTGGAGTCAAACGTGATGTACGGATCATCCTTGGCATTGAAAAAGTCCTTGCTTTTCAGCTTGTTGTCCTTCATGCCGCTCCCGGTGTCAACGGAGTCTGCATAAATCTTGATGTTGAGTACACCTGACTCGGCGTTAGTCGATGGAAAAGTAAGCGTTGCTTCCCACTTGTTAAACTTACCTTCGATGGCCACCGAGGCCTTCACGAAGAATTTGACGTCGCTTTCTTCCGGCGTGACCGTAAAGACGGGAACCTGGGCGAGGCTTACGGACGGAAGCATGGTGGACACCAATAGGCATAAAACCGCCAATCGCATGGAATTCCTCCTACCCGGAGTCTCCTTTTTGCTTACAAAAACGACAACGATTGTACGCCTATTTCGCCAGTTAGCGACGAGTGAAAAGACGTCATCTGGAGCGAAAGGGCCATGCATCCTTGAACTCGCCAACATGACATCGGGCGTGCCGGAATTGCTACTCATCACTCATCTGACCCAGATGCTCTCGCAGGCTCATTCCTGAACCTGCTTACTAAGAGCGCCACTGTAATCGCTATGTAGAGAACTCCAGTCACCCCCTCGAGTGCCGCCAGGATACGGGCTTCCCCGCTAAGCGGCACTATATCGCCGTATCCAATCGTCGAGAGCGTTATCAGGCTGAAGTAAAGCAGCTCGGTCTGACGGTCGGCTGGGTGGCTTCCCACCTGGATTGAACCCGGAGAGAAAGCATCTATCGCTAAATAAAGCGTCGCCCATAGCAACCCAAGCAATAGATAAACATTGACAGCAGTGTAGAGCTGCGCCTGAGCGACGGAACGTGAATTCTTGAGATACGAGAAAAGGCCCGCAGCCGTGAGTGCGAAGAACGCAGCCAGAAATCCCCATCGAATTCCGTTCAGTGTTTGGCTGCGGAACGTATTACCTGCTACCACAAAGATCACATTGCCCAGCGCCAACAGAACCGACGGCCACACCCACCTTTTTACCTGCGACAACCGGACAATGGATAAGACAATTGGTATGAACGTCACTGCCGCCAGCACCAGGCGGCTCCAATTGCCGTGATCCAACACCGGAGTCAACAGAATCGCCAGTAGTAAAGATAGGAGGAGCAACAAGTCCGGTCGCGATTGAAGCTTCGCCTGCATGAGAAAACCTCAACAGCGCGCATTCTATCGCGTACTTATCAAGAAGTCCCCTCATCACAGTGATCGGGCGGCCGAATCGTATTGTAACCAGAGCGTTGTGTTTCGCCGGAACGTCGCCGCAGCCAGCGGCGATGGGCAATCGGAATGGTGAAAAATCGCGCATCCTGCCGATCCGTCTTCTGCTTGCGCACTCGCCGGGTTCGGATTTCTGCCGCATCTCCGATCCAGAGTTCAATCTGCAACTCGGCCAGCAGTCGCTCGAACCAGCGTGCCTGCCCGCTGGCTTCCATACTTACACGCAACCTACACGCACCTGCATTCCCTGGGCCGCGAGATCGCGATAAAACTTTTCCGCTTCCTCACGGTGTTGCAGTCGCCGTTCCTGAAACTCCCCGGTGTCCGTATCCACAAACGCAATCTGCTGAAAGCCCGGGTGGTAGTCTGCTCCTATAACGATCATGTTCGGCTCCTTTCTCCGAACCTTTGGTTGGATTCAGCACCACCAAAGTCTACTCGGGCATCGGAGCCGACATTGTCATGGAATCAATTACGCTCAAAACCCACCCAATCGAATACCCCCTGTGTCCAATACGTAGAAATTCACCAACGCTGTCCGTAAGGCCGAGTCCAAGCTATTACATCTAAGCTCCCCGTTTCGTCTTCAACTCCACCAGTAACTGCTCGATGCGATCTTCCTTTTCAAGCGCCGCCAGGCGTTCTTCCATGTTATCGGCGGCGATCTCGGACTTCGCTTGGCTCAGGGCTTCGCTGTGTGCGACTTTGCGCTTCATGCGATCGAAGGCAGCGGCGCTCGATCCGTTGCCTGCGGCCATCTTCGCGTCGCTGGCTTTGCCTACGGCTCGCGCACGGCGATGCTGCGCGATCAGCAGATCGGCCTTGGCCTGGGCCTCGGTGAGTTTCTGCTCCAGTTGCCGCAACGCTGTCTTCAGGTTTTCCACTTGCGCTTTCTGATCGGTGACCTGTTGGGCGAAGCCATCGGTCAGATCGCGGTAACTTTCCACGCGTTCGAGTGCGACGCGCGCCAGGTCGTCCTGCTTCTTGTCGACGGCCAGCTCGGCCTTGCGCATCCACTCCGCGACTTTGTCTTCGTTTTCCTTGCGCCGCTTTTCCAGCAGATGCTGATCGGCGATGGCAATCGCCACCTGCGTCTTCACCTGCAGAAGCTGGTTGTGCATGTCGAGAATGACTTGCTTGATCATCTTTTCCGGGTGCTCGGCCTTGTCGATCAGGTCATTGAGGTTGGCCCGGACCAGTGTCGAAACTCTCTCTAGTAATGCCATCGTGAACTCCTTTGGGTCAGTCGTTGGTCGTTAGTCGTTGGTGGTTCGTCTTATGAGAACTCGCGCGCGGGATGGCGACGCCGATCGCAATGCCCACTGCGATCCCTAACGCGAGCCACGCGCTTCCCGCGCCGAGAACGATTGATAGAACCGCGCCCAATCCCGCGCCGAGTGCAATGCCGAGTCCGATCTGCGTGAGTGTTCTTTTCATGTCTCTACTCCATCTTTGCGGGGACGGGCGCGGACGCCCGTCCTCCATCATTCGCTTACTTCGCCGGGCTGGGCGCTGGTGGAAGCACGTCGGGCTTCGCCGGCTTGTCTCCAATCAGGCGCACCTTCGATAGCAGGTCGGTCATGCTCATTCCGGAGAGCGTTTCAAAAAGCGCCGGAACTTGCGCCGCCATCTTGGTTATGTCGCCGGTGATCTTGTTCAATCCCGCGGCATCGCCGTTGCCGGTCGAGACCACGGTGATTTTGTCGACATTCGCCAGCGGGCTCGCCAATGCTCTGACCATCTCAGGCAAGCTGGTGAAGAGTTTGTCGATCACTGCGGCCTGGTTGTACTCCTGATAAGCCTCGGCTTTGACGTTCATCGCCTTGGCTTCGGATTCACCTTTCTTGAAAATAATCTCGGCTTCGGCCTCGCCCTGTGCCCGAATCGACGCCGCATGACCTTCGGCTTCGGCCGTCAGACGCTGCTTTTCGGCTGCAGCCAGAGTTTCGATGCGTTGACGCTCAATCTCCGCTCCCTTCAACACGGTTGCGATCAGTTCCTTCTCGCGGCGATTGATTTCCGCTTCCTGCACTTTGACCTGCTGCTCTTTCTCGACCTGCTGCACCTTGACCTGTTCAGCCACAACCTGCTGCTGCATGATGTTGGTCTGAATGTCATAGGCTTTGTCGGCTTGCGCCTGCTGACGTTTTGTGATTTCGAGATACTGCGCTTTCTTTACTTCCAAATCACGCTGCGACTCCGCCTGTTTAGCCATCGAAAGAGTTTCCGCCAGGACTCGTTCCTGATCGGCTTGCGCTTTAGCGACGGCGGATTCCCGTTGCGCCAGCGCGCGTTTAATCGCGGTGTCGCGATCAGCCTCTGCCGCAGCCACATCCGCGTCGCGCTTGATCCGCGCCACATCGGGGCGGCCCATGTTCGTGATGTACTCATTCTTGTCTCGCACTTCTTTAATGGTGAACGAGATCACCTCCAGCCCCATTTTGCTGATGTCATCGGCGCAGGTTGAGCGCATGCGGTCGGAGACCATTTCCGGTTGTTTCACGATCTCTTCTACCGTGAGCTGTCCGATGATGCCGCGCAGGTGGCCCTCCATTACCAGGCGGATCAGGCCTTCGCGCTGCGGATCGGTTTTGGTTAGGAATTGTTCCGACGCGGTCAGGATCGATTCGGTGTCGGACTTGACTTTTATCTGAGCTACCGCTTCGACGGTGACGGCGACGCCTTGCTTGGTATACAAGTCCTGTTGCGGCGCAACATCGAAGGACATCAATTCCAGCGAAAGGCCGCGGCAGTTTTCGATCATGGGAAAAATGACCGTGCCGTGTCCCTTCACCACGCGCGTGCCGCGGAAGCCGTATACCACCAGCGCTTCGTGCGGGCCTGCTTTGCGATAGAGCTTTGCCAACATGCTCATCAGGAGCATGACGGCTAGAACCATCAGCCCCACAATTACCCAAATTTCTATTGCCATGCCGAACATATCGCCTCCTCTTTCAACTCATGAATCAAAACCCGCAAAAGGCATTAACTACATAAGGACACGAAGGTCCACGAAGGAATCAGCGCGTTATCGAATCCAAATCGCCGACGATGCGATCGGGTTCACTGTGTCCCAGGAAAACTTCGCCATCGGCCGTCTGGATACGAACGCCTTTGTTGCACCAGACATAAGCGCGGCGATTGCCGATGCCGCGAATCCCGTAGCCACGAAGCGGGTTCCAGCGTTCCACCGCATACTGCCTGATGTCCTCCCGCGGTATCGACCGCAAGCGGAAACCCAAGGTGCGGATTTCGACTCCCGCGCTGGTGAAGAAATACTGGAACCCCGTCCAGACATGAACAGCGATCACTGCGAACAACACGCAAAGGATGACCGACGCGATGCGCATGGGCGGAGCCGGTATCGCGATGGCGGCCGCGACCTGCGCCAGCAGCAAGGCAAGGAAGAGCAAACTCCAGGCGCGGGAGCCATGCGACTCTTCCGCGATGACGGTTGCGAACGGTAAACTGGCGCCGCGTTTTGTGCCCAGGAAAATCGCAACCAGAGCGATGGTCGCAGGCGGAACGAGGACGTTCCAAAAGTCTATTTCCACACGCTGTCCGTCGAGGTTGTACTGGATAACGCCGCTGTTTCCGGCGTAGACGAAACCAATGACCAAGTAGAAGAAAGCCAGAAGAGACCAAGACAAAGGCTGCGGGGCGTGGGTCTTGTGAGCGACGTAAGATATGACGGTGAAGACCACGACCACCAATGCCGTAACGCCCAGGGCAAAGTAAAGGGCGGTTGCGCGCGGCATCCAACCGTTGGGCTGACCATTGAAGTTGAAATGCGTCGCCATCCGAAACGGCAGGCGATCCCATGCTAGCCAGAAGCGGAATGCCGTTACGGGCAGCGCCGCCCACATTAGCCAAGTTAGCGTCTGGAAAACTTTGCGGTTCATCTAGCTCACCCTCTACCCTCAAAACCTTCGCAACCTGACAGGCGAGACGCCCGTCCTCCATGAATCTCAGGTTTCCCCGGGCTCGGCGGACGGTTGTTCTCCCGTCATTTCGGTCCATAGGCGCACATAGGCTATTCCTTTTTCGTAGCGGGTCACGATTACTTCGGCTCCCTTCGCGATGGCGGTGCCGTCTTCGGCACGCGCACCGCAGGTTTTGCGGGTTCCCACTTGCGAGTAGATGATTTCTCCCGTGCCGCCCTGGCGAATGGGAACGGAAGTGCGTCCCAGCACGCCAGTCATCTCGTAGTCGGCGGGATCCAGATTCTCCTCTTCCGACATCAGCACCTTGCTGAGAAACAGGTAAATGATTCCCGCTCCAGTCACGCCGCTGAGCGCTGCTATCCCGAGTCCCATGGCGAACCATATCGTCCAGAAACGTGTGAGCAGATAGCCGGTCCCGCCGAACCATGCCAGGAACGCGGCAAAGCTCACGAAGTTGAAGGGCGAGATTTGGCCAGTCTGCCCTCGTGCCCCACCCTTTACTGAGACTGCGTGTCCGCTCGCTACCGGACCATGGGCGACGGGCGCATGCGGCAAATGAGGCAAGTGCAAATGCCAGCGCACGCCTGCGGTAAAAAACGAAAGCAGGGAAAATGCAAGTCCCACGGCAAAGCAGACGAGATAGAAAGTCGCCCAAGTCATTGCGCGCACCTCCCGCCGCTCATTCGATTGGTTGCAATCCGTGCTGCGTTCGGCTTCAGCGCCTCAAGCAGCCGGTCCGCAAGGCCGGGCGTATCGAGGATCGTGCCCAGCAGGATGAGACACCGCCGGGTGTCTTTTTCGCGCGCTGCCTTAATCATGACCTCGCTCACTTCCGGGTCGCTGGCGAAGCGCTCCGAACCCTGCAGCAGCCAAACGTCCAGCTTGCCTTCGGTGGTGCGGAGGTCGGACACCAGTTCGGTGTGATAACCCACGGGATCGTCGACCAGGAACCCGGGATGGACTTTGAAAAACTTGGCCAGCAAAGTGCGCGTGGATTGGGTCATGTGAGGACGCGTTCCGCTTTCGATCTGCGACACGTAGGACTGGCTGATGGTCTTGCCCAGTTGTTTACGGATGGCGCGCACGAGTTCGAGTTGAGTCATGGGACGGTCCAGACCGCGCAGTGAGCCCTCCACTTCGCGTAAGTAGCGGATTTTCTCACCCAGCGTCATATCATCAATCGCGATATTTATATTGCAATATGTGATTTATGTCAAGAACTGGATTTGGCGTGTTTACAAGCGGTTGGGGGTGTCGAGCGAACCGCGCCCATCAGATTCCGGGCGGTGCGTTGGTCTCCGAATTGGGCGTGATCGGACGGGCGTTTTGAGTGAAATGGCTTGATTTCGTCACTTGCGGCGGTCTTAACCTTTCTCCCCTTCCTAATCTCCGAGAAACGCAACCCCGCGAGCCTCGGATTATTCCCCTCACGACTGGCAGTTTTCCCAGTTCATTGTGGCGCCACCATACCCATAAACTGCAACCCGCCGCGCTAATGGTTGAAAATCGGTGTTCTCGGATCGCTTGAGGGAGCAGACATATGAATCTACGACGTCAGATCAAAACTGAGACAAAGAAGCCGGAGATGAAAGTGACAAAAGGAGTATCCGTCGTTGGCGCATGGGTCGGCGTCTTTGCAAGCATCATTGTTCTGGTTGGTTGTTCGAGCAAGAATGACGCAATCTCGCAGACGGAGAGAGCGGAGAAGAATCGACCCAGCATCGCGGAGACCAAGGACATTACAGAGGAGGGGTTCGTCTACGGCCTTCCCATTGTGATGAACTACGCCGTGATGTACGAGTATGCCGTGGACCGCAACTCGGGGCAGTTCAAGGCTCCCTTCAACCAAATCAACAACGAAGCCCGTGTCTTCACTTACAAAGATACGGCAATCGTCACGCCGAACAGCGACACACCCTATTCGCTTGCATGGTTGGACCTGCGCGCCGAGCCGATCGTGTTATCGGTCCCCGCCGTGCCCAAATCGCGCTACTACTCGGTCATGCTCTGCGACGGCAACACCTTCAACTACGGCTACATTGGCACGCGCGCCACGGGACCTGACGCCGGTAACTACATGGTCGTTGGGCCTGATTGGAAGGGCGAGACACCTGCAGGCATCAAGCAAGTCTTTCGTTCTACCACGCAGTTTTCGCTTGCAGCCTACCGCACGCAACTCATCAACCCAGCGGACATGCCCAATGTCGTCAAGGTGCAGGCAGGCTACAAAGTGCAGCCACTCTCCGCATATTTGAAGCAGCCTGCGCCGCCCGCACCGCCAACAATCGATTTCCCAAAAATCGATAAAGACATGGTAAAGACGAACTTCTTCGACTATCTCGACTTCGCATTGCAATTCGCCCCGCCCGGACCTGAGGAGAAGGACATCCGAGCCAAATTGGCACGCTTCGGCGTCGGAGCGGGCAAGACCTTTAACTTTAAAGATCTGTCGGCGGAGCACAAGGCCGCAGTTCTGCTGGCTATGAAAGAGGGCGACGACAAAGTGGAGCAGTATCTCGTCTCCGGGCAGAAGGACATCAACGGATGGAAGGTCGGATCACTTTTCGGCGACGCCACTTTCTATAGCGGCGACTGGTTGAAGCGCGCTGCTGCCGCCAAGGGTGGCATCTACGGTAATGACCCTGTCGAGGCGATGTATCCCCTGACCAAAACGCTTGCGAATGGCGAGGAACTCGACGGCAGCAAGCACAACTATACGCTGACATTCGCCAAGGACCAGTTCCCCCCGGTAAACGCCTTCTGGTCGGTGACCATGTACGACGGCAAAACACAGCTCCTGATCGAGAACCCTATCAATCGCTACCTCATCAATTCGCCGATGCTGCCGGGAATGAAAAGGAATCCAGATGGGTCAGTGACTCTGTACATCCAGAAGGAGTCGCCGGGCAAGGCGAAAGAAGCCAACTGGTTGCCCGCGCCCAACGACACCATCTACTTAGTGATGCGTCTGTACTGGCCAAAAGAAACACCGCCGTCGATCCTTCCGCCTGGCTCAGGGACTTGGCAGCCGCCAGCTATCCAGGTCGCGCAATAGTCATCACTTTGCAGCGTTGGCCAGAACCAACAAGGGGTAACTGGCGTAACATCGCGATTACACTCATCGAGACGGGCATGACAGGACTTCGTAGTGGATCACGCGCGGGCCTCTTTCCAGCAAGAACTTTTCATCTTCGGGATAGAACACGGCTTTCTCCGGATCGGGGCCAGCGAAGGCTTTGATGGCGTCCCATGAATCCCACAGCGAGATCAGGGTAAACTCAGATTTGCCGTCGTCCACACGCCGTAAGACCCACACACCCTGGTTGCCGGGAATGGACGCGTATTCCTTCAACCCTGTTTTCTGGAGATATTCGAAGTAGGTGTCTTTGTCGGCTTCGCGAGTGACGCCCCGCCAGATGCGCGCAATCATGATTTCTCCTGAGTGCTTCGGATTTCGAATTGGATGACTTAGAGGCCGGCTTCGATGCGCGAGCGCGGATCGAGAAAGTCACGCAGGGCATCTCCGATGAAATTGAATGACAGCACGGCCAGCATCACGGCCATGGCAGGAAAGATTACCAGATGGGGCGCGTCAAACAGGTGGGCTCGGCCGTCGTTGAGCATGGTGCCCCAGCTGGCGGTGGGCGGCGGTACGCCGAGACCGAGGAAGCTCATGGTGGCTTCGGCGAGAATTGCGCCGGCCATGCCGATGGCGGCTTGCACGATAATGGGCTGAATAATGTTGGGCAAGATGTGACGGACGATCACGCGCAAATCGCTGGCTCCGAGGGAGCGGGCGGCTTCGACGAATTCACGCTCGCGGGCGGCGAGCACCTGGGCGCGAACCAGGCGGGCATAGCCCACCCAGCCTCCGAGCGAGAGTGCCAAGACTAGATTGAAAATACCCGGTCCGCGAAATGCCACGAAAGCGATGGCCAACAGAATTCCGGGGAAAGAAAGGAATGCATTCATCACGACCACGTTGACAAAGCGATCGATGCGTCCGCCGTAGTATCCGGCGATTGATCCCACGATGAGGCCCAAGGTCAGCGAGGCGGCAACTACGCAACTGCCGACCAGCATGGAAATGCGCGAGCCGTAAATGAGGCGGGAGAGGATGTCGCGTCCGAGTTCGTCCGTGCCGCACCAGTGGGTTGAGGATGGCCCGGCGAGGCGCGTTGGCAAGTCGATGCGGGCTGGGTCTTGTGGAGCGATCCAGGGAGCGAACACGGCGCAGATTACGAAGAGCGTGACCAACACGACTCCGGTCGAGGCCAGAACGTTGTGGCGCGCGGCGCGTTGGAGTGAGATAGTGGTCGTGGACATAGTGAATATCAGATTGCTACGCGGTCTTGTGGCCGTTCGAGAAATATGTTCTGATTATTGAAGACTATCGCTGCGGGCCAACCGCATGCGCTCCATAAACCAGCACCTCTAGCTTACATTCCGAGGAGAAAAATCATGAGCAAAGTTTCGTATATTCCCAAGGATTACAACTCCGTCACACCATACCTGATCGTCAAGGATGCAGCGAAAGCCATTGACTATTACAAGAAAGTCTTCGGAGCGACTGAAACCGTTCGCATGAATGGCCCGGACGGCAAGGTCGGTCACGCCGAGTTGAAGATTGGCAACTCACACATCATGCTGGCCGACGAAAATCCCAGCATGGGACCGGGACACACCAGCGCCACCACCGTCGGCGGAAGTCCGGTGAGCTTGTATATATACCTTCCCGACGTCGATAGCGTGGTTAAGACCGCGGCGACGGAGGGGGCGAAAATCCTGAAGCCGGTGCAGGACCAGTTTTATGGAGACCGCAATGGCTTCATTCAAGATCCGTTTGGACATTTGTGGGGCATCGCCACGCATGTGGAAGATGTCTCGCCACAAGAGATGAAAGAACGGATGAAGAAAATGATGCCGGCGGCGTAGCTTGATTTACAGGGAGGCGGGGCAGCCATGCCCCGCCTTAGTTTATTTTCTATTGCTCTCTATATTCGGTGTGTTGAAGTCGCAGGCGACACGTTGCGCAACGGTTGTCGGTAAGCCTGTGGCCTCCTCCGCGACAAGATCGACGCTAGCGTTGCTGAGCATGTCAGCCACGATCTGCCGGAGGTGTCCTGTTGGGTCCTTCCATTGAAGTTCGTGGTTCAACCCCAGCAAAATAACTTTCACAGAAGTCACCTCCGGCGGGGAACTCAATCGCGCCATTACACGATATCTCAACAATTCCGTCTGCCTTACGTCATCGCGTCGGGCCGGTCCCAACGGTGCTGCCCTTCGACAGGATTAATGTCTCCTGCGTTGTACCCAATCCCGAGCTGCCATCGTAGCCTCACTGCCTGATCCGCGGATTTGCCACCGAGTACAGCAAGTCTGTCAGGAAATTTACTGCGATGTAGGTTAGGCCGATCGCCAGAATGCATCCTTGCACCAGGTAGTAATCGCGGTTACCGATGGCTTGGATGGTTAGGCGGCCGATGCCGGGCCAGGAGAAGATTGTTTCGGTCACGATAGCGCCGGCTAGCAGGGCGCCGAACTGCAGGCCCAGGACTGTGATTACCGGGATCATGGCGTTGCGGAGGGCGTGGCGATAGACTACCGTGCGCTCGGGCAGGCCTTTGGCGCGGGCGGTGCGGATGTAGTCCTGGCTCAGTTCCTCCAGCATGGAAGTGCGGACCATGCGGGTCAGAATGGCGGCGAGGGCTCCGCCCATGGTGATGGCTGGTAGCACCAGGTGGGCGAGCGTGCCTGAGCCTGAGACCGGGAGCAGTCCCAGCTTGATGGCGAAAAACAGGATCAGGATTGGGCCTAGGGCGAAGTTTGGGAAGGAAAGTCCGAAGAGGCTGACTACGCTGATGAGGCGGTCGTCCCAGCGATTGCGTCTTTGGGCGGAGCGCACGCCGGCTGGAATTGAGAGCAGAATGGCTACCAGCAACGCTGCCAAGGTTAACTGCAGAGTGTATGGGTAGCGCTGGGCGATGAGAGTTCCAACGTTTTGATTGAAGCGCAGCGACGGGCCGAGATCACCGTGCAGCACGCCTTTCCAATAATTGAGGTACTGCCGGCCCAGCGGGACATCGAGGCCGTAGGCGTGCCGAGTGGCTTGGATGTCGGTGGCGGGGGCTCCTTCTCCAAGCATTTGCAGGACGGGATCGCCGGGAACCAAGTGAATGAGAAGGAATACTACCGAGACCACTAGCCAGACTACCGGTAACGTGTACAGCATGCGGTGGGTTAGGTAGCGGAGCATTTGGTCGTTGGTCGTTCGTCGTTGGTCGTTGGACTCGCGCGAGGTAAACGCGCTGCTGCATATCTCAATTCTGTTTTGCCACGCTTCGCTTCAGGTCCTGCGTTTGGACGCCAATGTGATTCAGGTGGTGCAGCATGTGATCGATGTAGTCTTCGAAGACGAATTTTAGCGTGAGCGGCTGGGAGTCGGCGATGGTGCAGGTTCGCGACCATGCGAAGTCGGGCACGGCCTCGGCGGCAGCCAGGAGTTGTTGGTTGAGGGCTCGCCAAAGTTCGATCATTTCTTGCCAGTTGCGCTGCTGATACTTGTGGAGTTCGACCCAGGCGTCGCCGTCGTAGCCTGGCATCTTCGGCTTATCTTCGAGTTGGGTGCGGACAATTCTTTGGTGGTTGTTGGCGGCGGAGTCCAAGAGGTGTCCTAACTCTTCCTTCGGCGACCACTTGGATGGTGATGCTTTTAATTCCACTTGGGCGATCTGAAGTTCTTTTAACCGCGATGGAATCTCATCGATCAGGGCGCGCAGTTGTTTTCGTCTTTGCATTTTCTTATGCGACCAGTTGTCAGTTCCCGGTTCTTTGTTCTCAGTCTCCAGCTTTCCCTACCGCGGTTGCTTGCAGCTTTTCGATCTGTACTTTGGCGATGCGGTGGCCTTCCATTTGCTCGACGGTGAAACGGTGGCCTTCGAAGTCGAAAGCGTCGCCGACGCGGGGAATCTTTTGCAGGCGGGCCAGTACAAATCCGGCCAGGGTCTCGAAGCCGCCGTCGCGTGGGAGTGAGAGCTGATATTGCGACTCGAGATCGCGAATGCCAAACGAGCCTTCGAGCACGAGGGCGAGCTTCCCGGAGAGCACCGGCTGCTCGGGTGGAGGAACGTCGAACTCATCCTCAATCTCGCCGACCAATTGCTCCAGAATGTCCTCGACCGTGATCACGCCGGCGGTTGAGCCGAACTCGTCCACGACCACAGCCAAGTGCCGTTTGCGATCTTTGAATTCTTCCAGCATTTCGGTAAGCACCTTGGTTTCGGGAACGACGAGGACGTCGTGCATGATCTGGCTGATTCGATTGGCCGAGGCTCGGGCTGCCAAAGGCTGGGTGAGGCGGAGGCGAGCCCAGCGCATCAGATCCTTGGAATAGAGGACTCCGACGATGTGCTCGGGACCACGCAGGGGATCATAGATCGGAATGCGGGAATGCTGCTCTTCGACGACGCGGGCCAGGGCTTCGTCGAGCGAGAGGTCGCTAGGCAGTGAGAAAATGTCCG
>Ga0210402_10004170_pt1 | contig 13233 bp, 14 predicted proteins | sample IncBWC7MmetaG_FD_161055 | JGI IMG/M metagenome (GOLD analysis project Ga0210402, IMG submission 161055) | Forest soil microbial communities from Barre Woods Harvard Forest LTER site, Petersham, Massachusetts, United States - Inc-BW-C-7-M | ecosystem: Environmental > Terrestrial > Soil >...
ACGCCAAGGGTTCAAGCTGCTGTACCGAGTCAGGCGAAACGGCAGCCGCGACCGGTGAGTTCGTCGCCGAAACGGGTAACAACCAGGCCAGCGTTGGAACCCGGGCTGCCACCATCTCCCTCGCCACATCTCCATAGGATTGCCAGGCCAGCGTCGCTCCGACACCGATCAGAACTGCAATAAAAAAACGGGCAACGGTGCGGAACGCTCGCCTGCGAATTGGCGGCCGCATGCTGGCCAGGTGATCGTCCCAGCGGCTGGAGGAACGAGGAGAACGCATCGACAGCTGCTCGGGCATGCCAATACGCTGATCATATTGGCTGTCTAGATCGTAGCCCCGGCTGCCAGAAGAAGTTCCTTCGGCTGTCGCCCATTCCTCCTCCATGAGGGGCGGGCTTTGCGATTGAAGCATTGGTACCTCCAGCGGTGGTGCCTTCGAATTCTTCGCGGAAAAGGACATCCGGATTTGACAGAAGCGAGGCAGGAGCGCAGCTGTCCTACGGCGATTGTGAGATCGTCGTGCGACGAGGCGTCCAAGTTCCCGAAACTGGTCGCGCGGGAACCGGCGTTGCCCTCCGGTCCAAATTGCGCTTCGCCCCGACGTCGCTACCCTTCCGAATTCGTCTGCACCGCCGCTTCGAACTTCTCGCCGAACTCGGATAGCTCGTCGGCGCCGATGTCGCTGATCGCCCAGTAGTTCAGGCCACGGTCGCTCCAGCGGCGGATGTTGAAGCCCTGGATGGTTTCGATCTTGGCCGCGCGTCGTTCGGTGTTCGCGGTCTGCGCCACGAACAGGTTAATGACGTGCTGCCTGCGGCGATAGACCACCGCGCCGATCGCGCGCGCATCGATGTAGTCGAGCCGTCCGCCGACCAGGGTAAAACCCTTCGACGTCAGGTCGATCACCGGCGGCGAGACATCGAGCCTGCCGTTGAACCAGGGTTTTACCGTGTGCTGGTCGGTGGAGATGACGTCGGTGAGGTGGCCGGCCTGCAGCGAGCGCAGATGCGCGGAGACCACTTCCGACATGATGCGTTGCTCGTCGTCGGCGCGCAGCACGATCGCAACGAGCCCGGTCGCAGCCAGCGCGGACACCGCCGATCCCAGCGCAAAACCTCTCAGCACGTTGCGCCGGCTCGGCGCCGGCGCCAGCGACTTGGGCAGCAACGATTTAGGCAGCGACGCTTCTATTCTCCGGCGCAGCGCCGGCGGCGCGGCGTAGCGCAGGTCGGCCTTGGCGATCTCCTGGCTCATCTGGCGATAGGCGGCAAGCTGCGCCGCGCAGGCGGCGCAGCCCGCGATATGGGCTTCGACCTCGCGGGCGTGGCCGGCGTCGAGTTCGCCGTCGATCAGGGCGTGAAGAAGGATCTCAGCCTCGTCGCAAGTCATTTCGATGGCTCCTGTTCCGCCATCCATGCCGAACGCAGCATGGCGCGGGCGCGCGCCAGGCGCGACATCACGGTGCCGACGGGGGCACCGACCGCGTCCGCGATCTCGCGGTACGACAGGTTGTTGATCTCGCGCAGCACAAAGGTCTCCTTGAAGGGTTCGGCGAGCGCCTCGACGAGCCGGCGGACGGTGACCGCATCCCGCTCCCGAAGAATCTCCGCTTCCGGCGTCTGCTGCTCCTCGCGCCACAGCGGCGCCTGTTGCGCGGGCTCGGGCAGGTCGTCGAGCGAGGGCGCCGCGGCGCTCGCGCGCCGCGCATATTCCGCGTGGCAGACGTTGCGCAGGATCGCGAACAGCCAGGGCTTCATCGCGGGGCCCCGGTAGCCATCGAAATGTTTCAGCGCGCGCAGGTAACACTCCTGCACCGCATCCTCGGCGTCGCTGGCGTCGCGCAATAGATAGCGCGCCAGCGTGTAGACGTCGTCGAGATACGGCAGCGCGAGCTCGCGAAAGCGGCGTGCGCGGTCGGGATCTTCGGCATTGCTCGGCTGCATCGTCTCTGGCCCGGTCCTTTGCCCGATCCTGGCAGCAGGTGCTGGTGCCCGGCCAGCTGGAACCAACCGGCCGGGCAGGATTGTGATGCCTTGGTTTTGACCGCTACTCAACCTTGATCATCCCGGTCATGTGCGGATGCAGCGAACAAAAATACTTGTAGTCGCCCGCTGACGCGAAGGTGAACGAGTAGCTGTTGTCGGTATCCATGGCTTTGGACCTGAATTTTCCCGCGGACACCACGGTGTGGGGGATGTCATCACGGTTGGTCCAGGTGACGGTGTCGCCCACCTTCACCGTGAGCTCCGCAGGCGCGAAGGTGAAGTTGTCGATCATCACCTGGACTTCCTGGGCGTGGGCGGCCACGCCGCCAAACGGCAGCAGGACGGCGGCGGCAACAATGAGCCGGGCGGCATGCAGGTGCATGCCGCGAAAGGTTGTCAGCGTCATCTCGTGGTCTTTCCCTTCAGCCCTGCAGCGGCGTGTCGATGATCGCGAGCCGCTCGTCGCCCTGCTTGAAGTTGATGCTGGCGACCCCGAGCATCGAGCGCAGTTTGGCATCCTCGACCTTCATCGGCCCGGGCGAGGGGGCAGTCCCCGGCGCCGGCTGCGGGAACGCGGTCGAGCGCGCTGTGTGGAAGGTGACGTTGCCCTCGACCTTCTGCATCACCTGGTGGATGTGGCCGTTGAGCACCGTCACCGAGCCAAAGCCTTTCAGATATTCCAGCGCGCGGCCGCCATCTTCGGTGCCCCAGCCCCATTGCGGATACACCGTCCACAGCGGGATGTGCGCGAACACGACGATCGGCGTGGATTTGGAGCGGCTCTTGACGTCGTCCTCCAGCCATTCGAGCTGCTCGGCGCCGAGATTGCCGAGGCCGCCGGCCTTCAGGTCGACCACATTGACGAGGCCGATGAAGTGCGCCCCACCGGCATCGAAGGAGTACCAGCCGGCGCCCTTGGTGCCTTTGCCGTAGCGGTCCTTGTAGAGCTTGATCTCCTCGTCGAGGAAATCATGCTCGCCCGGAACGTAGTGCACGTCGAGCTTGGCCTGCGAGATGATCTTCTCGGCATTGTCGAACTCTTCGACCTTCGACAGATGCGTGACGTCGCCGGTGTGGATCATGAAGGACGGCTTCCTGTCCATCGCGTTGATCTTTTTGATGCCTTCTTCCAGCGTGCCGAGCGCGTTCGGGTTGGCCGGCTTGTCGAAGCCGACATGGCTGTCGCTGATCTGCAGGAAGCTCAAGGCTGGGGCCTCCGCGGCCGTGGCGGCGTCGACCAGCCCCATCGAGCGCGGGACGCCGCCCGCGATGGTCCAGAGCACGCCGGTGCCGGCCCAGGTCATGCATTCCAGCACCTTGCGGCGGCTTAAGCCGCGCTCGTCATCGTTCCGGTGATCGTGTTCGCTCATCGTCCTGTCTCCGAACGACCCGTGATTGGGTTCGCAGGAGGTGATCAGGCGGGCTCCGGTTTATTCCCGGGAGATTTTCGAACGTCGGAGCGGGAAGGACAAAGGTTAATGACAATTCCGTGAGGCGGACTGTCCGTTTTGGCGTCCGCCCAACCGCAACAAAGCTGTCTTGATACCGTCAGCGTCGTGTCAGGCAGCCTGCGTAAGCTCACGGAACTTGTAGCTGTCCGACCCATGCACAAGGGAGCTGAGCACCATCAGAGAGCCGCTGAGCATCACGAGCAGGCGGCCAAGCACCATCGCGAAGCGGCGAAGCAGCACGAGGCCGGCGATCACGAGAAGGCGGCGCATCACGCCCACGTCGCCCACGGACACGCCAGCCATGCCGAACATCACCATACCGAGGCGAGCCGGCACCACGCTGAGACGCACGGCACGCATTGAGATAAGAAGGCTAGTACCGCGTGAGTAGCGAGCTGCCGTCCCCGCAAGGGGGCGGCATTTTTTTGGCCTGCGGAATTCGTTGGTGCGCGCAAGAATCAGGCGAAAAGCTGCCTTGATAGCCATCCCCATTCGTCAGACTGTCATGCGCCGACCGAGATGGACAAGCCGCATCGTGATGGGGCACCTCGGGGCCGGCTTTCGTTGTAAACGCCGGAGACCGGATTCATGCGAGCGTTGTCGACGGAATGAGCGAGGATCTCTGTCATCTCACGGCCGTCGAGCTTGGCGCGCGCATCGCCAGCAAGGATGTCTCGCCCGTCGAGGCGACCCGCGCGGTTCTTGCGCGCGCCGAGCGGCTGCAGGGCGAGCTGAACTGTTTTATCACGCTATGCGGCGACGAGGCCATGGCCAGGGCGCGCGAGGCGGAACGCCAGGTGATGGCGGGCGAGCCGTTCGGGCCTCTCCACGGTATCCCGCTCACGGTCAAGGACATCGTCAACACCAAGGGCGTGCGCACCACGTTTGGCGCGGTGCCTTACAAGGACAATGTGCCGGACCATGATGCGGTGGCGGTCGCCCGGCTCCGCGCCGCCGGCGCGATCCTGATCGGCAAGACCACGACCCCGGAGTTCGGCAGCAAGTGCCTGACCGATTCGCCGCTGTTCGGCCGCACCCGCAATGCCTGGCGTGCCGATCGCTGCGCCGGCGGCTCGAGCGGTGGCGCGGCCGTGGCCGTGGCGAGCGGAATCGCGCCGCTCGCGGTTGCTACCGATGGCGGCGGCTCGACCCGGATCCCGGCCGCCTGCAACGGCGTGGTCGGTCTGAAGCAGAGCATCGGCGTGATTCCGCACAGCCAGGTGCAGGATGCCTTCGCCAACCAGACCTATGTGACGCCGACCACGCGGACGGTCGCCGATACCGCCCTGATGTTGCAGGTGATGGCGGGGGAGGATGCCTCCGACCCGTGGTCGATCGGTGTCGCGGCGCAGGATTTCGTGACCGCTTCTGCGCCCGCGGACGAGCTGCGCGGAAAGAGGATTCTGTTCTGCCTGTCGCCGCCGGGACGGCCGGTCGCCTCCGATGTCGCGGACAGTTTCAAGGCAAGCCTCGATCGGCTAGCCGTGCTTGGCGCGGAGCTCGAAGAGTTCTCGGGCGAGGCCTTCGATGTCGAGCCGACTTGGCGCGCCATCAATCACACCGCGTGGCGCGCGCGTTTCACCAAGCTCGCGGCCGATCACGGCGATGTCCTGAGCGAGGCGTTCCTCAAACAGCTCGCGCTGGCCGAAGATGTCAGCGGGGTCGACTACCAGCAGGCCCTGTTCGAGCGCACGGCGCTGTTCCGCCACGTGCAGTCGCTGCTGGCGCGGGCCGACGTTCTGGCGATGCCGACCCTGACCAGGCCAGCGCTGCCGATCGCGCAGGATCTGTTCGGCGCCATCGAGATCGACGGGCAAAGCTTCGACAATCTTCGCCCGCACTGGTTCCCCTGGACCATGCCGTTCAACATGACCGGGCACCCTGCCATCAGCCTGGCGTGCGGCTTTGATCGCGATGGCCTGCCGATCGGCCTGCAACTTGTCGGCGGCTTCCGCGCCGACGCTGAACTCCTGCGTGTCGCCGCACTGTTCGAAACGGCGACCGATCTGCTCGGCCGCTGGCCGGATTGAAGAAGCCATGCAGCGACGGGCTTGCGTCCGGCCTCGAACCGTGTTGGATCGTACTACATGATATATTACTCCTGAGCGCGGCATGAGCCTGTTCGTCCTGCGGCGGTTCCTGACTTTGCTGGCGACGCTTGCCGCCGCCTCGGTCATCATTTTCCTGGTGCTGGACGCGCTGCCCGGCAATGCCGCGCAGATGCTGATGGGCGCCGACGCCTCGCCTGACGCCGTGCGTGCGCTCGCCGCCAAGCTCGGGCTCGACCAGCCCTTGGCCTATCGCTACGCGCACTGGATCGCCGGCATGGCCGTGGGTGACCTCGGCAACAGCTATGCCTATGGCACATCAGTCGCAGCCCTGATCGCGGAGCGGCTTTTGCTCTCCATTCCGCTCGCGCTGCTGTCGATGGCGATCACCGTGGTGCTGGCGCTCACCGCCGGCATCTACACCGCGGCCAACCACAACAGGTTCGGCGACGTCGGCGTGATGTCGCTGACCCAGGTCGGGATCGCGCTGCCGAATTTCTGGTTCGCCATTCTCCTGATCCTGCTGTTCTCCGTCAAACTGCACTGGCTCGCGGCCGGCGGCTTCGCGGGCTGGGACGACGGCATCTGGGCCGGCTTGCGATCCCTGCTGCTGCCGGCGATCTCGCTCGCCGTCGTACAGGCCGCGATCCTCGCGCGAGTGACGCGTTCGGCCGTGCTCGACGTGCTGCGCGAGGATTTCGTGCGCACGGCGCGCGCCAAGGGCCTGAGCAAGCGCGCCGTGCTCTGGCAGCACGTGCTGCGCAACGCGATGATTCCCGTCATGACGGTGATGGGCCTGCAATTCGCCAATCTGCTGGCGGGCACCATCGTGATCGAGAACGTGTTCTATCTGCCGGGTCTCGGCCGGCTCATCTTCCAGTCGATCGCCAACCGCGACCTGATCGTGGTCCGCAACTGCGTGATGCTTCTGGCGGCGATGGTGATCACGGTCAATTTCGTGGTCGATGTGCTTTATGCGGTCATCGATCCGCGCATCAAGGTGCAAAATCTGTGAGCGCGCAGGAGACCGCATCCGTGAGCGTGCCGCTGCGTCCGAGTCGCGCGACCGGATTCTGGAGCAGGGCCTTGCGCCATCGCAGTTTCGTGGCGGGCGGCGCGCTCGTGCTGCTGGTGCTCGGCGCCGCGCTGTTGTCGCTGGCCTGGACCCCGTGGTCGGCTTACGACATCGACATCGCGGCCAAGCTGAAGCCGCCGTCATCGGCGCATTGGCTCGGCACCGACGTGTTCGGGCGCGATATCGTCTCGCTGCTTCTGGTCGGCGCGCGCGCCACCATCGCGGTGGGCATCATCGCAGTCGGCATCGGGCTCTCCTTTGGCGTCGGTCTCGGCCTGGTGGCTGCGGCAAAAAAAGCCTGGGTCGAGGAGCTCATCATGCGGATGAGCGATTTCACCTTTGCCTTTCCCGCCGTGCTGTCGGCGATCATGCTGGCCGCCGCCGTCGGGCCGGGCATGGTGACCTCGATCACCGCGATCGGCATTTTTCAGATCCCGACCTTCGTGCGCGTGACGCGGGCGTCCGCCAATGCGATCTGGTCGCGCGAGTTCGTGCTGGCGGCGCGGGCGTCGGGGAAGGGGGCTTTCCGCATCACGACGGAGCATGTGCTGCCGAACATTCTCTCGGTGCTGATCGTGCAGGCGACCATCGGCTTCGCGCTTGCGATCCTGGCTGAAGCCGCGTTGTCCTATCTCGGGCTCGGCACCCAGCCGCCGCAGCCGTCCTGGGGTCGTATGCTGAACGAGGCGCAGACGCTGTTGTTTCAGGCACCGAGCCTTGCGGTTTATCCGGGTGTGGCGATCGCCATCGCCGTGCTCGGCCTCAACCTGCTCGGCGACGGATTGCGCGATCTGCTCGATCCTCGGCTGTCGCGGGAGCGCTGAGCGGTGAGCGGAACAGACCACAAGCCGCTGCTCGAAGTCGAAAACCTCGGCATCCAGCTCAGTACCAGTCGCGGCCCGGCGCAGGCGGTTCGCGAGGTGTCGTTCGTGTTGAAGCGCGGCGAGACGCTGGACTGGTCGGCGAATCCGGTTGCGGAAAATCGATTACGGCGCTGGCGCTGATGGGCCTCTTGCCGGAGAGCGCCGGCGTCAGCGGCAGCATCAAGCTGGACGGAAACGAACTCGTCGGACTGCCGGACGCGGACTACTGCAAGCTCCGCGGCAACCGCATCAGCATGATTTTTCAGGAGCCGATGACCGCGCTCAACCCGATGCACACGATCGGGCGCCAGATCGCCGAGCCGTTGCGGCGTCACAAGAACTTTTCGGCGGCGCAAGCGCGCAAGGAAGCGATCGCTTTGCTCGATCGCGTCGGCCTTCCCGACGCGGCCGGGCGCGTCGATGCCTATCCGCATCAGTTTTCCGGCGGCCAGCGCCAGCGCGTCACCATTGCGATCGCACTCGCCTGCCAGCCCGACCTGTTGATCGCCGACGAGCCGACCACGGCGCTCGACGTCACGATCCAGGGCCAGATTCTCGACCTGATCGCCGATCTCGTCACCGAGCGTGGCATGGCGATGATCCTGATCTCGCATGATCTCGGCGTCATCGCCGAGAACGTGCGGAGGATGATGGTGATGTATGGCGGTACCGTCGTCGAGAGCGGCGCGACGGACGGGGTGTTTTCGCGGATGGGACACCCGTACACGCAGGGTCTGTTCCGGGCGCGACCGCGGCTCGGTGCCAAGAAGGGCACGCGGCTGAAGACCATCTCCGGCACGGTGCCCGAACTCGCCGATCTGCCCATCGGCTGTCCCTTCGCCGATCGTTGTCCGCTGGTTGAAAGCCGCTGCCGCGCGGCGCTTCCCGCGGCAATAGACGTCGGCGGCGGCCACCATGTGCGCTGCCTGCGCACGGATGTGTCGATGGCTGGTCCGGCGGAGGTTTTGGGCGCATGACCATGCCGGGTCAGACACAAGCCGTGACTGCGCCGCCGCTGCTCGACGTCAAGGATCTGGTGCAACGCTACACGCTGCCGCGCGAAAAGCTGTTCCGCCCGGCGGCGCAGGTGCACGCGCTCAACGGCGTCAGCGTGCAGGTAAAGGCGGGCCAGAGCCTCGGCGTGGTCGGCGAATCCGGCTCGGGCAAATCGACCCTGGCGCGGCTGGTGATGGCGCTGGAGCGGCCGTCCGCCGGCACGGTGTCGCTCGCGGGCCGCGATCTCAATGCCATGGCGCCGGATGAGCTGCGCCACGCCCGGCGGGATTTTCAGATGGTGTTCCAGGACCCTTACGGCTCGCTCGATCCACGCCAGACGGTCGCGCGCATCGTGGCCGAACCGCTGACCGCGCTCGCGCGCATCGATCGCGCCGGCCAGCGCGAGCGCGTCGCGACCGTGCTGCGACAGGTCGGGCTGCGCGACGCCGACATCGACAAATATCCGCACGAATTCTCCGGCGGCCAGCGGCAGCGCATCGCGATCGCCCGTGCCCTGATCACCCAGCCGAAACTGATCGTCGCCGACGAGCCGGTCAGCGCGCTCGATGTCTCCGTGCAGGCCCAGGTGCTGAACCTCATGGAAGACCTGCAGGAGCAGTTCGGACTGAGCTATGTCCTGATCAGTCACGATCTCGCGGTCGTCGACTATCTCTGCGATACGATCGCGGTGATGTATCTCGGGCGCATCGTCGAGCAGGGCCGCCCCGAGGATCTGTTTGCGCATTGCGGCCATCCCTATACGCGGGCGCTGCTGGAAGCCGTTCCCCGCGCCCGTGCCGGAGGCGGGCGCCGCCGCCGCGGCGCGCAGGCGATTGCCTCGCAGTCGCAGAGCACCGCCGGCTGCGCCTATGCCCTGCGCTGTCCGCTGGCCGACCAGCGCTGCCGCGAGCTGGCGCCCCCCTTGCGCGAGCTCGGCCCGGGACATTTGGCCGCCTGCCATCATGCCGATGATGTGATGGCGTTGCCGCCGGTGGCCGCGGAAGGCTAGACTGGTCCCACGATCTTCCTGCGGAGCAAGCAAATGTTGAAGAGATTATCCGTCCTCGCGGTGGCCGCCCTCGTCGCCTCCGTGCCGTTGCCGGGCCAGGCGCAGGGCAAGAAGGACAGCGTCGTCATGGCGATGGCGCTGGAGCCGCCCGGACTCGATCCGACCACGGCCGCGGCGGCGGCGATCGCCGAGGTCACGCTCTACAACGTCTATGAGACGCTGACCAAGATCAACGAGGACGGCTCGGTGTCACCGCTGCTTGCCGAGAGCTGGCAGGCCTCGGAGGACCTGAAGACCTATACGTTCAAGCTGCGCAAGGGGATCAAATTCCAGAACGGCGAGCCGTTCGATGCCGCGGCGGTGAAATTCTCCTTCGACCGCAACGCGGCGGCGAACTCGACCAATAAGGACAAGAGCCTTTACCAGAGCTTTGCCTCGGTGACTGCGCCGGACTCCGACACCATCGTGGTGGCGGTGAAATATTCCGAGCCGAACCTGCCGTTCCTGCTGGGGCAGGCGAGCGGCTCGATCGTCGAGCCAAAGAGCGCTCCGACCGATGCGACGCAGCCAGTCGGGACGGGACCTTATACGCTGGGATCATGGACCAAGGGCTCGTCGATCACGCTGAACAAATGGCCCGACTATCGCAACGCGGCGGCAATCAAGCTCGCCAAGGTGACGATCCGCTTCATCAGCGATCCAGCCGCCCAGATCGCGGCGTTGTTGTCGGGCGACGTTGACGCGTTTCCCAGGGTGACGGCGCGCGGCATCGAGCAGTTCAAGGCGGACCCGCGGTTCGTCGTGCTCGTCGGCGGCTCCAGGGCCAAGACCATCGTCGCGATCAACAACAAGAAGAAGCCGCTCGACGATGTACGGGTGCGCCGCGCCATTCTCGCAGCGATCGATCGCAAGGCGATGATCGAGGGCGCGGCCGAAGGTTTTGGCGTGCCGATCGGCAGTTTCTATACACCGGGATCGCTCGGTTATGTCGATACCACCGGCATCAACTCCTACGACCCGGAGAAGGCCAAGAAGCTGCTTGCCGAAGCCGGCGTCACCACGCCGCTCGAGGTGAGCCTCAAGCTGCCGCCGCCGGCTTACGCGCGGCAGGGCGGGGAAGTGCTCGCCGCGCAGCTTGCCAAGGTCGGAATCACCGCCAAGATCGAGAACGTGGAATGGGCGCAATGGCTGTCGCAGGTGTTTTCCCCGACCGGACCGCACAATTTCGATCTCACCATCGTCTCCCATGTCGAGCCGTTCGACCTCGTGAAGCTGACCGAGTCTGACTTTTATCTCGGCTACAATTCGGACGCCTTCAACGCGCTCTACAAGCAGATCGTGACGACACCGGACGAGGCCGGCCGCGCAAAACTTCTCGGCGACGCGCAGCGCCTGCTGGCAACGGACGCGGTGGCCGGCTTCCTGTTCCAGCCGCAATGGATCACCATTGCCAGCAAGAAACTGAAGGGCGTGTGGAAGGAGGTCCCGCAGTTCGAGAACGATTTTTCGAACTGGTCCTGGGAGTAGAGGTGTACGTGTGGCCCATCCCTCGAGACGCATCGCTTCGCGATGCTCCTCGGGATGAGGTGGCCATCCTGGAGGCGATCTGCCCCTCATGGTGCGAGCCGCGCTTTTGCGCGGCGTCTCGAACCATGAGGCCAAGTTACCGCCCGTCCTCGATGATCATGGTTGCGGCCTGCTCGGCGATCATCGCGGTCGGCGTGTTGGTGTTGCCCGAGGTGATGGTCGGCATCACGGATGCGTCGGCGATGCGCAGGCCCGAGATGCCGTGAAAGCGCAGGCGTTCGTCGACCACCGCGGTATGATCGCTCGCGATTCCCATCTTCGCGGTGCCAACGGGGTGGAAGATCGTGGTGCCGATGTCGCCGGCGGCTTTGGCCAGCGACGCATCGTCGTCGCCGACCGCGGGGCCGGGAAGAAACTCACTCGGAGAATAGCGCTTGAGCGCGGGCTGCTGCATCAGCCTGCGCGTGGTGCGGATCGCATCCGCCGCCACCACGCGGTCCTCCTCGGTCGACAGATAGTTCGGCGCGATCGACGGTGCCGCCTGGAGCTCGCTGCTGCGGATCCGCACGATGCCGCGCGAGGTCGGCTGCAAATTGCAGGCGGAGACTGTGATCGCCGAAAAACGGTGCAGCGGCTCGCCGAACTTGTCGAGCGATAGCGGCTGCACGTGGAACTGGATGTTGGCGCGTTCCCGCGTCGGATCGGAGCGGGTGAAAATGCCGAGCTGCGACGGCGCCATGGTCAGCGGTCCGCGGCGGCGGAGCGCGTAGTCGAGGCCCATCAGGCCGCGTCCGACCAGGGAATGATAGGTCTCGTTCAAGGTCTTCACGCCCTCGACCTTGTAGATCGCACGCTGTTGCAGATGGTCCTGCAGATTGCGTCCGACGCCCTGGCGGTCGAGCACGACATCGATCCCGATCGGCGACAGCCACTCCCAGGGGCCGATGCCGGAGCGGTGCAGCACCTGCACCGATCCGATCGCGCCCGCGCTCAGGATCACCTCGCCCTTGGTGCGCGCCTCGACCGCCTCGCCGTCCCGGATGAGGCGCACGCCGACCGCGCGACCATTTTCGATCAGCAGGCGATCGACCAGCACATGGGTCTCGAGCCGCAGGTTGGGGCGATGCAGCGCCGGCTTGAGGAAGCCGCGCGCCGACGACCAGCGGCGTCCGCGCTTCTGGTTGACGTGGAAGTAGCCGACGCCCTCATTGTCGCCAGTGTTGAAGTCGGCGATTTTGCGAATCCCCATCTCCTGCGCGGCGTCGCCGACCGCGTCCAAGATGGTCCAGGACAGCCGGGGCGCCTCGATACGCCAACCGCCGCCGCTGCCATGGTGCTCGCTCTCGCCCAGGAAATGATCTTCCAGCCGTTTGAACGCCGGCCGCACGTCGTCATATCCCCAGCCGGCGAGCCCGAGCTGGCGCCAATGGTCGTAGTCGGCCGCCTGTCCCCGCATCGAGATCATCGCGTTGATCGCCGAGCAGCCGCCGATCACCTTGCCGCGCGGATAGGCCAGCGCGCGGCCGTTGAGGCCGGGTTCGGGTTCGGTGCGGAACATCCAGTCGGAGCGAGGATTGCCGATCGCGAAGAGATAGCCGACCGGAATGTGGAACCAGATCCAGTTGTCGTTGCCGCCGGCCTCCAGGATCAGCACCCGGCGGGCGGGATTGGCCGACAGGCGGTTGGCAAGGATGCATCCCGCGGTACCGGCGCCGACGACGATGTAGTCGAAATCGCCTTCCAGCTGCTTCATTGGACCGACGTCAGAGCTTGCGGCCGCGGACCGCAGAGCGGGCGCAGCGCGTCACGCTGTTCGCGCGATAGCACGGTGATGGGATAAAGCGGGTTGTGACTGCTGCGTTCGAAAAACGGATGTGGCCAGGCTTTTCCGGCGAGGCGCCAGCCGAGCGTCAGGCGCAGGACGCGGAGCAGAAGCGAAAAGCTTATGCCCTTGGCCTTGGCCGGGACGTCTCCGATCGCGAACTTGCCCAGGATCGCGCCGAGCGGATGGCCGAACAGGGCATCCGGGCTTTGCCCATCGGCTTCGAAAGCCTGCGCGACGACGCCGACGAAGGGAAGGGACGGCGTGAGCGTATTGCCCACCGGGGTGTTGCAGCAGCGCGCATACCACCGGTAGAGTCCTTTGGGCGATAGTCGCAGCGCCGCGATCTTGTCCTGACCTTGCACGAATGTGAGGGATGCGGGGGCGACCTGCACGATATCGGTTCCGCCGTTGCTGTCGAGCAGCTCGGAGCGGCCGAGCTGATGCGCAAAGGCCT
>Ga0210402_10004171_pt1 | contig 13232 bp, 12 predicted proteins | sample IncBWC7MmetaG_FD_161055 | JGI IMG/M metagenome (GOLD analysis project Ga0210402, IMG submission 161055) | Forest soil microbial communities from Barre Woods Harvard Forest LTER site, Petersham, Massachusetts, United States - Inc-BW-C-7-M | ecosystem: Environmental > Terrestrial > Soil >...
CTCGGCAATCGAGGCCACACCCTCGGGCACGGCGAAATTTATCGGCCAGCCTCAGAGCAGATGGCGCTGAATTTACGCTGCCCCTTCGTCACCCCCGCGAAGGCGGGGGTCCAGAGCCTGCCCCTGGCTCGAACAGGGGGACGAGCGGCGAAGCGTTTACCCTAGATCCCCGCTTTCGCGGGAATGACGATTCAAAGTGGTCCAAAACCCGTCATATTGATGACCTCGTGCTCCGGTCGCACCAATATCGCGGATCGCCCGAACTTACCGCTCGCCTCAAAGGGCAGCTTCGGTGGCAAGGGGTCCTTCGCCCTGGTGCCAGTGAATGGCGGCAGAGCGCCGTAAGCGGTCACACGACTACGCCAGCGGGAGCGGCGCAATTCGACCCAAGTCGGAGTCGAGTCAGCCCATCGAAAGGTCCCGAAAGCGGTCGCTTGAAGCTTCCGCAGCCTGTTAAGGTCGGACACCCAGGCCGGGCCAGCAAGGCGGTGCCCGCCGGATGGATACGGCGTATCGTGGATGCGCGTTTCGCAATGCAGTGAAAGGTGGCGAACATGGGTAGGCTCGACGACAAGATTGCAGCGGTGACGGGCGGCGCATCGGGGATCGGCGAGGCGACGGTCAGGCGTTTCATTGCCGAGGGTGCCAGCGTGGCATTCTGCGACCGGGACGGCGAGCGTGGCCAGCGCGTGGCGGCCGAGCTCGAGACCGCCGGCGCCAAGGTCGCCTTCACGCAGGCTGACGTTGGTACCGAGGCCGCATGCCTCGACTTCGTCAACGGCGCCGCGCAAAAGTTCGGGCGCCTCGACATCCTCATCAACAATGCCGGCATCCGCAAATACGAGAAGGTCGACGAGGCGAGTGCCGCGAGCTGGAAAGAGATCCTCAGCGTCAACCTGATGAGCTACGTCTTCTGCGCCAAGGCGGCGGTTCCGCTGATGCGGCGCCATGCGCGGCGCCATCGTTAACGTCGCCTCGGTACGTTCCGTCGTCGCAGGCGGCGGCAATTTGCAGTACGACACCACCAAGGCCGCGGTCGCGGGCTTGACGCGGGCGCTCGCCGCCGACCACTCGCCAGACGGCATTCGAGTGAACGCCGTCGGCCCTGGCCCGATCTTCACGCCGTTCCATCAGCGCCGCATCGCAGCTTCCGGCGAGACCGTCGAGCAATACAACGCCAGGGCCGCACAAGCCACCATGCTGAAGCGCCCGGGCAGGGCCGAGGAGGTCGCCGCCGCGATCCTGTTTTTGGCCTCCGACGATGCCTCCTACGTCACCGGCGCCCTACTGTTCGTCGACGGCGGTATGACCGCGCTGTGAGCAATATTCAGTCGGCGCGCTCGCAGTCCAACCTCTCCGTTGCGTGTCCCCACCAGCAATGCCCGACAGTATCCCGTCGTCTGTGGTCGGCTGTCGAACGACCGGACATGCCCCCTTTGCGGTCATTGCAAACGATCGGAAGCGGCTCAGTTGGATCAGCTGCCACCTAGTAATCACGGAGATCGACGGGGATCCGGATGCCGCAATCAACCTGCCGCCCCGTCCGGACAGCTCATGTTGCCGATTATGGAGAAGGCGCAGGATTCCTGATGAAGGGAACCGCCCAAGGCTTAGTCCTCAGCCTGCTCCATTGGAGATAAATCGCTCGACCTGGTCATGCAGAAACTGCAAGAATTCCCTCTGACGAACTCCGATGTCGCCTCGCCTTTCTCCCGTTCTGCGCAAATCCTGAAATACTGCCTTTATCTGCTCGTCGCTCAGCAATTCCTGCGTTCCTGCCGGGGCGGCTCCACGTGATTTTTCGGCAGACTCGCGAGCATGCGTGACGTAAAAGTTGGCGAGCGCGAGGGCCTTGCCCTCGTCATCCAGTGGCTGCAAGACGATTGGATTCTGCAATCTGCTTCTGAACGCCGGAAGTGCGGCAGAGTACCGTATCATTGCGTCGGGCGTAACAGCCAACATCATGAAAAGGTGCTGGGGAAGCGCGTCAATTAGTGCCCGCAATGCAGAAAGGTATCGAACGACAGCCGTAGCACCGAGAACACCAGCCTGCTTTTCCAGTTCGTCGAGCAAAAGAAATATACCCTCAAGAAGACCGACTTTACTGCTTACGATCACGATATCGCGTAGTGCGCCAGTTTTCGACTCAACGGTGTCCAGTCTGTATTGGACATCGAGTTCTTCTCGGTGCCCCTTCAATATACGCAAGCCTAGAAGCCAGTCGCGGAAGAGCGTTGCGCGGTTCAGGTCTTCCGGCTTCGCCGCCAGCATGTGCAATGCTGAGCGTATTTCCGGGTTGCGCGCCGCGTCGATTTCTCCCTTGTTATGTGCCAGCTTCTTCCCGAGCTTTTGGACGAACTCCACGCCAAGCTCCTGAAACAGTCGACGCAAAGTGCTATCGAACGACGCCTCTGGATCGGCCAGATAACGGATTACATAGTACCCTTCCGAATCACCCAGGGCGTCCTTGATCTCCGCCTCCCAGAAGTTCAAAAGGTTCGTCTTTCCGACCCCTTGCGTGCCCTCGATCACGACCACTTGGGAACGGTGCTCGTTAATGAAGTTCGCTACGCGAGCTTCGATCTCGTCATCAGCGGGTGAATGGCTATGCGGATGACCGGCAGTCTGGCTGGCTGGAGGAAAAGGGTTACCCAACAAGCCGAATTGTTTGTACAGGTCCTGCTGCGGGCTACTCGGGCGACTACCGGTCTTGAGTCGTTCTCGCAGGCTCACGTTACGGCGCCCCTATTCTAAGGCTACTGCTCGACTTACCTGGGATTAGATAATCCCCTCGATAAAGGTGGATGCTCTCCACGACCGGCCGGCCGTTTTTCGTACGCAGTACGGAAATCTTATGATCGTCGTGTCTGGTGTCTGTGGTCGATCCTTCCGTCGACCTCTGCAAAAGCCCGGCGGCGGAAGCCTCTCTCAAAAGCTCACGCGCGATTTCCGGATGGATGCCGGACTCCGTAATTAACGCCTCTAGCCAAACCCCCGTTGAGATAAGACCATGACCGATGTCCAACCGCTTGAAGGCGTTCAGTGCGATCCGTGAAAACTCGGCGGCCGACGGACGGTTGGGCGTGACGTAATAGCCTGATTTCGTTATCGATGCGCCTGCTAAAAGAACCTCGCCCAACGCCATGTAGCCTTGGCGTCCCCGATTGATCATCGAGGAATCCCACTTTTGCCCGATCCCGGTCTTCTCCAAGCTTTCTAAGAATCGGGCCACCGTAGGAACCGTTTCCAGGCCCGCGCGAGCGGCCGGGATATCGCCCTGACGCAGCGCAATTGCAAGCTTCTGAAGCTCAGGGGTGGCTGCCCATATCTTAGCAGGGATCAAGCTGCCGGATCTCAGAAAGCGCCGGTATTCTTCGGCGCCGCTCTTCGCTTTGGTGCCAATCAAATCTAGAACTTCGCCGTCCGTCAGCTCTTGTCGGTCGTCCAATCGCTCGATCAAGTCGAACAAAACCTGGACCTGGAACGTGTACCAACCTGTCCGGGGGGCGGGCACAATTCCCGCTGGCATCGCTCGCGTGGTGCCAACGCCATCCTCGCTAGCTATGGCAGCCGGAGCGGATCGCGTACCAGCGGTATCGGGCGTGGGCGCGACCGGCGGGTTTGCTTTGACAGCAATGCTACTGCCGTTCATCCAAAGAAGATCGGCTCGCGAATGGAAAGGTGCCCAGGTGAACTCTTTTCCGAATGCGGCAACCTCAAGTGAGGTCACACCGTCTGCGCTAGTCAATTTCGCCCTGCCAAAAGAAACGGCACATTCCCACAGCAAGGATGACAGGGACGTGCACTGCAGCTGGCCGCCGAACGGGTGCAAATTCGCTCCAGTCATTTTGTGGCCAAAGAGCTGGGAGTTCTCCACCGAATGAAAAAATAGCGGGCTGATCCCTTCCGATATGGACATCTTTGCGAGTCCATGGTCGCTAGTGAGTAGCAACACCTGATGGCCAGGACCACCTTGCATCTGATGATGTCGCGCCGCCTCAACGATCATACGATCAGCGTACGCCGGAACGTCAGTGCTAAGATTGAGGTCTTTGATATCCTTGTCTTCATCCCTTGAAAAGGCACTCCTCAGAGGATCGCCTAATAGGAAGGTGCGTTCGATTTCAATGTCCGATTGGAGCTCGAGCCGAAGCAATACCCGCTGAGCTCCCTGGCTGAGGAGATGGTCAAGAAGCAGGTCTAAGCCTTTCACGGCACCACTGCGACTATTGCTCAAAAACCTCTGAGAGAAGTTGACGATCTCCATCTGCGCAATTGCAGGAACCTTCGTCCGGGCCACCGGGCTAAGGAAACGCGCAACAAAGTCCAATCCGCCCTGTGCGATTCCGGATGTGTCGGCCACAATTGAGAGGGGTCGACGGTATGGCATGGCAGCCAGCGAGTGCGAATCAAATCGCGGATGCAGAAGGCCGACTCTCGCAGCGATCGCTGTGATCGCATCCAGGGACCTTCTGATTTTGCTTTCGCGCCGGGCGACGTCAGCTGGCTGAGCGCCGGTCGAAAGGTTGACGAGAATTTTCTCCAGCGCAGCCTTGGCGGCATCGGAAGTAGGAAGCATCCATTCGTATTGGCCGCGCCTAGCTGCCAACTTAATCTTGTCAGCGTCTCCATCCATCGGGAACAGCTCGACGGTTCCCAGCTCAAACCATTGGCCGGCCTTGAAGGCCATATCCTCCCGGGCGCTCAGACGGCAGGTCATAGCGCCTTGGAAAAGCCCGGGAAGGAGGTCGTCGGCCTCGCGCGGGCCTGCAAGAACGAAGGCGCTCATCGCACCGAAATCGACACGCCTGGTTCGTCTTTGAACATCTCATGAAGCCAGAGCATTTGGTTGTAAAATGCCAACAACATGTTCACGCGGTATGGATCGGGCTCGTCATCGAATGCGGGGTCCTCACTATCAGACCATTCTGCCTTGCCGGACTCGATGGCCTTCTGCGCGACCTCGAAGAACCTTTCGAGTTTGCGGCAAGTCCGCTCTGATGGGGGTAGCGCAGGAGCGAAATCCTCCGTCAGGCAAGCCGTGATTGTCGCCCTTAAATCGTCATCTGCGACACCGTTGAGAACGCCCTCCCCAACATGCAGGGCGAAGACTTCCTCCTGCAGCTGGTCGTCCCGTTGAAAGAATTTTGCGTCCGACGCTCCGCCCGCCTTGTAGGCAAGCGTCCGCTCGGGCCGAAAGTCCCTCCAAAGCGATACCCTCATCTTGGGAGGGCTGTCGGTGGCCATTCCGCCGGTTCCTCAAATGGCTGTTCAGTGGTGGGGTAGCGTACCCAGTGTGACGGCTTCGGAGTCTGCCGCCAACCCTACTATAACTGCGGGCCTATCGGCCGGAGAAACTTGCAGACATCCTCCGCGCAGCGCTGGATCGGCCGTCATCCGCATCGCAAAAGCGGTAAGCCGCAAGCCCCTAATCCAGGCCGTTATGCGAAACGAGAGTCGCGGTAAGTTTGAGGCGATTTGGGGCCGGCGGTTCTGGCCGTAACCTCGGCAAAGCAGCTGCTTTCGGCGCAAAGGCGTCACCGGGGTGGGAAGCCGGTGCGATTTGCGATTGCCCAAAGCCGCCAAAGGGGCGACCTTCTCCCTACAAATTTCTGTTAAAGATGCTTATTTCTGGAACGCCCCGTGCTGACCTATGACTTCCGCCTGCCGCCCGGCCCCCGAACCGTCGAGTACGCGCTTCTTGCCGAGGAGCTGGGCTTTCGCGCGGTCTGGTGTCCCGAGATTCCCGCCTTTGGCCACGATATATGGGTCACTCTCGCCCGCATCGCCGAAAAGACAAAGCGCATCAAATTTGGCCCCTCCGTGCTGATCCCGAGCTATCGCCATCCGACGGCACAGGCCTCGGCCATCGCGACGCTCGAGCAGTTAGCACCAGGACGCCTGATGGTCGGGTTCGGCACCGGCTTTACGGGCCGTGCGGGGATGGGCAAGAGGCCCTTGAGCCTCGCCAGCATGCGCACGCATATCGCGCAGGTCAAGGCATTGCTGCGCGGCGACATTGCCGACATCGACGGCGGTCTCGCCCAGATCCTCGCGTCCGACGGCTGGCTGCCCGATCGTCCGATCAACGTGCCGGTCTACATGGCAGGCCAAGGCCCCAAGGCCCGCGCCCTCGCCAAAGAGATTGCCGACGGCCTGATTTCCCTCGGCGGCCCGGCCGAAGGGTTCGAGACCTGCCTCGTGTCGACCAACGGCACGGTCCTCGATAATGGCGAGGACGTCACCTCGCCGCGCGCCTCGACCGCCGTCAAACCGCTCGTGGCACTCGCCTATCACCTCAGGTACACGACCGATCCGGAAAGCGTGAAAGCGCTGCCGAACGGCGAAGCGTGGCTGGCCAGCGTCGAACGTGCGGACAAAAAAATCCGCCACCTGTCCGTTCACCGCGGTCATTCGCTCGACATTTCGAACGGCCATGACGCGCTCGTCGACGTATCCGCCGCCAAACAAATGACTTTCACAGGCACTCGCGAGGAGTTGCGCGAACGTCTCGCCCAGCTCGAGGCCCGCGGCGCCACCGGCATCATCTTCGGGACCAGCGGTTACGATGTGGAACGGGAGCTGAGGGCCTACGCGGAGGTTGCTGGATTGAGGTGACGGAGGCGCGTCGCTTGTGATCGCCCGCGGCCCTTCGTACTGAGCAAGGACCGCAACGGGGCAGGAAGAGCCGTTCCGAATGCGAAGCTGAGTGATCGAGAAGGGTCGAATCCGGACTCTCAAACCTTCGCGGCTAGAGGAGAATCTAGCCCGCCACCGCCCGAACGAAGCGCTCCATCTCGGACTTGTCGCCGTAGTAGTGCACGCTGGCACGGACGAGCGCGTCCAACTCGCGCGCTCTCTCTCTTCGGGCATGTGCCGTTTCCTCTCCTGACGATCTTCGCAAGCTCGGCGCTATGAGGTTGACTTTATACCGGGTTCGTGCTATTTTGTCAAATCATAATGTGCTGTGTTCACAACTTCCGCCTGTGCACGAAGGGTGCGTCATGCCGACACAAAGTCTCCCTGCTCCCTCCCTCAGGATCGCCAATTCCTTCCCTGCTAGCCGAATACTGATCTGGGCAGGTAACTCTTTGATTTACAGGGTGTTATGGGCGATTTGGCGGGCGATTTTAGTGGTCGAGTCGATTTTTCTCCCTGCTCTCAGGGAGGCAGCGGGGGGCGGCGGGCGCTCAGCGGGCCAGGCCCTCCGCACCGGCGGGGACGTCGTAGAAGGCGAGCGTCATCGACACGCTGGTGTAAAAGCCCATCAGGGTGATCACGTCGGTGATGCCCTCATGGCCGAGTGCGGCGACCGCGCGGTCGAAGAGGCCCTTGGAGACCCAGCGCGAATTGGCGAGGCACGTCGCCATCTCGTAGATCACCTGCTCGCGCTTGTCGTCGAAGGATGTCGGGAGGCCCGACAGCAATGCCTCGACCTTGTCGGCCGGCAGCCCCGCCGCCTTGCCGGCGCGCTCATGCGCGTTGGTCGGATAGGCCGAATGCCATTTGCTGTTGATGATCACGACCGCGATCTCGCGCTCGCGCTCGCTCAACGAATAGCCGGTGCGGAAATAGGCGCCGAGCGGCCCCATCACCTTCGCCAGCTTGGGGTTGTGGACATAGATCTTGTTCGGGCCGGGCAGCCGGCCCCGGGTCTCGATCAGCGTGCGGTAGCCTTCCTGCTGCTCCGGCGTCATCTGGTCGTAGGGGATCTCGGCATAACGGCCAAAGGTCGGCGTCTCGGGCATCGGGCGATTTCCTCTTTGAGTTGGGATAGCGGTCCAGTTTGCCTCCGGTTCGCGACAGTATGCCAGCGACATTCACACCCAGCGCCATTCACTCTTGGGCGCCGCGAGGTTGACCGGGGCCGGGCTTCGTCGTTTGATCGAGCGGCAAGATTATGGAAATGGGGTTCGGGTCGATGGCGGGGATGCTGGAAGGCAAGATCGCAGCCGTTACCGGGGCGGGCGGCGGCATCGGGCGGGAGATCGCGATCGCGATGGCGCGCGCCGGTGCGAAGGTGCTGATCAACGACATCGGCGCCTCGCTCGCCGGCGAAGGCCGCTCGGCGACCCCGGCCGAGGAGACCAAGCAGTTGATCGAGGGGGCCGGTGGCGCCGCCGCGATCAGCACCGACTCGGTCGCCGAATGGAGCTCGGCGCAAAAGATCGTGCAGGCGGCGCTGGACTATTTCGGCGGGCTCGATGTCGTCGTCAACAATGCCGGCGTGCTGCGCGACCAGATCTTCCACCGCATGACGGCCGAGGACTGGCTGACGGTGATCTCGGTGCATCTCAACGGCAGCTTTTTTGTCAGCCGTGCCGCCGCCGACCAGTACCGCAAGCAGGAGAGCGGCGCCTTTATCCACATCACCAGCACCTCGGGGCTGATCGGCAATATGGGCCAGGCCAACTACGCCTCGGCCAAGCTCGGGATTACCGCGCTCTCGAAGGCGATCGCGATCGACATGAGGCGCTTCAACGTGCGCTCGAATTGCCTCTCGCCCTGGGCATGGAGCCGGATGACCCAGTCGATCCCGGCACGCACCGAGGAGGAGCGCGCTCGGGTCGCGAAAATCCAGCAGATGACCCCCGACAAGAACGCCCCGATGGCGGTGTTTCTCGCCTCGGACGCAGCGCGCGACGTCACCGGCCAAGTCTTCGGCACACGAATGAACGAGATTTATCTCTTCAGCTCGCCGCGCCCGATCCGCAGCCTGCATAGTGCCACCGGCTGGACCCCGGAGGCGATCGCCGAGCATGCGTTGCCGGCGCTCAAGCCCTCCTTCATGCCGCTCGATCGCTCGGGCGACGCGTTTTCCTGGGACCCGTTGTGAGGGGTATCGATGACGGTTGTAACGCGATCGCGCGGCGTTGACATTAAGCCGTAACCTGGTGCGGAAATCTTGGATCCGTCATGAACGCGCGAGCTGACGACCATGCCCAAAGTCACCTACATCGAATATAACGGCACCGAGCATCCGGTGGAGGTGCCGGTCGGCCTTTCGGTGATGCGCGGTGCCGTCAACAACAACGTGCCCGGCATCGACGCCGATTGCGGCGGCGAGTGCGCCTGCGCCACCTGTCACGTTTATGTCGATCCGGCGTGGCTCGACAAGACCGGGACCCCTGTGCCCGGGTCGCAGGAAGCGAGCATGCTCAGCTTCGCCGCCGAGGGAAAACCGAATTCGCGCCTGTCCTGCCAAATCGCGATGCGCGAGGAGCTCGATGGACTGATCGTTCGCATGCCGCAAGGCCAGCACTGAGAGAATGGAAGCCGCTACCATGTCCGCACAACCGCATGACGCTTATTCGATCCCGCTAGAAGCGATCGATGTCAGCGACCCGCAGATCTACCAGGACGACGCCTACTATCCCTATTTCGAACGGTTGCGCCGCGAGGCTCCGGTGCATTGGTGCCGGGAGAGCCGCTATGGCCCCTACTGGTCGGTATGCAAGTACAAGGACATCATGCAGGTCGAGGTGAACCACCAGACATATTCCTCCGAAATCGGCGGAATCGCGGTCGAGGACCCGCCGAAGGGACTGGAGCGCGAGAGCTTTATCCGGATGGACCCGCCAAAGCATGACGAGCAGCGCAAGGTGGTCGGCCCGATCGTGGCCCCCGCGAACCTCGCCGAGATGGAAGCGACGATCCGCGAGCGGACAATCCGGGTGCTGGAAGGTCTTCCGCGCAACGAGACGTTCGACTGGGTCGAGCGGGTGTCGATCGAACTGACGACGATGATGCTCGCGACCCTCTTCAACTATCCCTGGGAGGACCGCCGCCAGCTGACCTATTGGTCCGACATCGCGATCTGCAATGTCCATGCGCCGGAATCGCCGGTCCACTCGGAACAGGAGAAGTTCGACGAATTGAAGAAAATGGCCGAGCGGATGGCCGAGCTCTACAACGAGCGCGCCAACCAGCCGCCGAAGTTCGATCTTTTGTCGATGCTCGCCCATGGGCCGGCGACGCAGAACATGCCGCTCCGCGAATTCATGGGCAATCTGACCCTGCTGATCGTCGGCGGCAACGACACGACGCGGAATTCAATGACCGGCGGCCTTTACGCGCTCAGCCAGCATCCGCATGAATACCAAAAATTGCGCGATAATCCGGCGCTGGTCGCGAGCCTGGTGCCGGAGATCATCCGCTATGTGACCCCGGTCATCCATATGCGGCGCACGGCGACACAGGACGCCGAGATCGGCGGTCAGCACATCCGCGCCGGCGACAAGGTGGTCATGTGGTACGTCTCGGGCAACCGCGATCCCGATGCGATCGACGACCCCGACAATTTCATCATCGACCGGCCGCGGCCGCGCCAGCATCTGTCGTTCGGCTTCGGCATCCATCGCTGCGTCGGCAACCGCCTCGCCGAATTGCAGCTGCGCATCCTTTGGGAGGAGTTGCTGCCGCGCCACCCCGTCATCGAGGTCTTGGCGCCGCCGCGCCGCACCTATTCGAACTTCATCCACGGCATGCGCTCGATGCCGGTGCGCATCCCGGCGGTGCATTGAGGGGAGCAGAAGCGGCCCGGGTCAGGTCTTCGGCAGTTTGAAGACTTGACCAGGGTAGATCAGGTTGGGGTCGCGGATCCGGTCGGGATTGGCCGAGTAGATGATCGTGTAGCGCGTGCCGGCGCCGTAAACGCGGCGCGCAATCTGCCACAGCGAGTTGCCGCGCTCGACGACGTAGTTCTGGCCCGAGGGCGGCTCCGCCGTTTTCGCGCGGGCAAGGGGTAGTGCCACGCGCTGCACGACCCGGCCGTCGGCGGCCAGCTGGTCGAGGCGGAACTCGCCGCCCCCCGGCGGAACGGCTTTCGGGGAGACGGTCGACCATATGCCCCTACCGTCCGCGGTCACCGTCGCGAGCGGCTCGTTGCCGAGATAGATTTGGACAGTCGCTCCCGGCGCGGCGCGGCCCGACAGCACGGCCCGGCCTTCCTTGTCGTATTCGGCGGCGTCCAACGACAGCGCGTTGGGCCTTCCGGGCAAGGCACCCTCCGGGCGCTGCAACACCCGCGGCGCGCTGCCGCCATCGCTCGGTAGCGCGACGGCGAGTGTCGTTTCACCGGCGCGTTCGGCCGGTGCCGCCGGGTTGATCGAGAGCGCCACCGTTTCATCCGATTTGACGACCGTGCCGCCGGGGGTGGTCGCCTCGGCGGAAAGCAGCCGGTCGCCGGGACCGAGCGGCCGCTCAATCAGCAGCACCCATTCGCCGCGCTGGTCGGCGGTCACTTCGCCGATTGGTGTCGGGCCGTCACGAACGATCACCCTGGCCCCGGGCTCCGCGCGCCCGGCGATGACCGCCGTCCCGGACGGGCTGACCTTGACGACGTCAAAGCTTGGCGCGATCGAGCCAGATGGCCGGGCAGCCTGGCCTGCGCCGGCTGGCGCCGCAGGCGTCGGGCTGCTCGGCCCGAGCGCAGCGTTTTGCCGCGGGGCCTCGCTCGGCGGGACGCCGCCGCGAAGCACGAGAGCGCCGCCGGCGACGAGCAGCACAACCGCGGTAGCCGAGCCGATCGCAATGCCGTAGCGCACCACCCCTCGCGCAAATCATCAAACTGCGATGGCAGGACTCTATGCTTCGGCGGAAGGCGATGCAATCTTCACCGAATGGCCGGCAGGTCGTATACGGAGGGCCGATGCAGAATATCCGATCGCTGTGCGTCTATTGCGGCTCTTCCGGCGCGGTCGAGGCGCAATATCGGGATGCCGCGAGCGAGCTCGGGGCGCATCTGGCTCAAGCAGGGATCGCGCTCGTCTATGGCGGCGGACGGATAGGGCTGATGGGCCTGCTCGCCGATGCCGCGCTTGCCGCCGAAGGCAAAGTGACCGGCATTATCCCGTCGCATCTCCGTGATGCCGAGGTGGCCCATCGCGGCGTGACCGAATTGGTCGTCGTCGACAGCATGCATGAGCGCAAGCGGCTGATGGCCGAGAGAGCGGATGCCTTCGCGATCCTCCCGGGCGGCATCGGAACCCTCGACGAGATGTTCGAGATCGTCAGCTGGAGGCAGCTTCGGCTGCACGACAAGCCGATCATGCTCGTCGACATCGGCGGCTACTGGTCCCCGCTGCGCGCCCTTCTCGATCATATTATCGACAAGGGCTTTGCTGGTGTGCAAACCCGAGGATTGCTGCAGGTCGTTCCAAGCATCGCCGCATTGATGGCGGCCCTTTCGGAAGTGCCAGCGACGTCGCATCAGACGGAGGTGGAACGCCTCTGAGCTGACTTGACCTAACGCGCTGCAAAAGCAGCGCGATTCGCGTGAACCGGCTCATATCCACGGACCCTGGGGATAACTCGGAGGAAAACCGGCTTGGTCTCACTCAAGACCCAGCCATTCTTAACTCCGAGTTCCTTTGCCTAAAGATTAGGTAGAAATTATAACCGATTGAATTCACTGAAAAAAATAGGTTAGCTATTATGAATGTTTGATTACCGCTGTAACCGGCCAGTAACAACTTGACGCCTTTGTGAAAATCGAGGTCTTTCGGCAACCTTGGCGAAGGCTGTGAACAACTCCGCGCCCGATTAGCGACCAGGCCGGAATTCGCACGCAGTGGCTTATTTGGAGGCGTAGAGCGTCGTCTGATATACGGGGTCTTCACCTGAAGAGCGAGCGTCGTCTATGGCAGGTAACAACCAGCCCGGTCGGATGCGAGGTCAACTCGACGCCGATGTTATCGTTCCAAAAATTGCCGAATTCGTGTCGCATATTTCGGGCTCATGGGAAGAATCAAGGCCGCCGGGCCGAAGACACGTTACAACCAGAAGAGGATTTTCGCTGCAGATCCCCGCTAGACTCGACGGAAGCCGAGATTGACACAATCTTTCGTTGTAGCTCGGGACAGGCCCCAGGGACTGGTTAATGTCGCCAGATGGATTCGAAGAGCGGATGGGGTAGTGCCTCAGTACTGAGACGCTACCGCGGATGGCCGTCGCTTGCCTCACCACGAGACCGCCCTTATCCTCGCCAGTGTGTGGGCTACCCGACCGACAGCTTCTTCTCGGCCGCTTGTGAGGACGGAGATAGATGGCGAAAATCAAAGTGGCGCAGCCGGTCGTCGAACTCGACGGCGACGAGATGGCTCGCATCATGTGGAGCAAGCTGATCTAGCCGTATCTCGAAGTCGACCTGAAATACTACGACCTCGGCATGGAGAGCCGCGACGCCCTCACGTCAGTGAGACAAGACAGGCCATAATCGTCAATAGATCAAC
>Ga0210402_10004172_pt1 | contig 13230 bp, 13 predicted proteins | sample IncBWC7MmetaG_FD_161055 | JGI IMG/M metagenome (GOLD analysis project Ga0210402, IMG submission 161055) | Forest soil microbial communities from Barre Woods Harvard Forest LTER site, Petersham, Massachusetts, United States - Inc-BW-C-7-M | ecosystem: Environmental > Terrestrial > Soil >...
CAGCACTGCGAGCGCGCTGGTGCTCAGCACGGTGCGTTTCGCGATCTGCGAAACGTCGGCGGACTCCGAGACCGCAATCGTCAGCCCATCGCGCGAGTTGATGTGCAACATGACATGAATGTCGGAGCTGCCGTCGCCCGTATAGATAACATGATCGGGGCCCGCGACCTGCTGCTGGAGCAGGTGGTTCAGGACCGCGACTTTGCCGTAGCCCGCCGTCGCTCGCACGATCGAGTCAATCTCGCCCGAAGGCTTGTAGAGAAATTCCGTTCCGAAAATGTGATCGGGCGGAACAATATCCTCGAGCGCGGAGATCACAATCTCCACCGGAGCGGCTGACAGAACATAAAAATCAAACCGATGCCCGTCGATCCCCGCATCCAACAACTGGTAAAGCAGCTTGATGTCACCCTTCAAGCGGATTCGCTTCCCCACCTCGCGGAGATGTTCCTTCCGCACCTTGGCCTTGAACTCAGGATCATGCAGCAGCAGGTACGCCAGTTCCGCGCCTTGCTGCACCAGATTGATTTTGGCCATTCCCTGGGCCTTACGCTCGAAGTCCTCGGTGGGAATGCCAACCAGTTCGGCCAGCACGTAGCCCGAATCATTAAATGTGAGCGTCTTGTCAAAGTCGCTCGCGAAAATGTAGCGTCGTAGCGGTTTATCTGCCATATACCTATTCGATTCGTGCGCGGTGCTGCCGCCCCATAAAAAGAATTGATTGCGATTATATGCTTCGATGGCGAACTGGCTGTAAATAAAGAATCAAGGTCGCTGCAAGTTAGCGTGAAAGGAGCAAGGCCAGTGGGTGAAAATGCCGAGCGTTTCTTCGTCTTGACCGGGGGACCGGGTTCAGGGAAGAGCACCCTGCTGGACGCGCTGCAAGAGTCTGGTTATGCCCGATCTCTCGAAGCTGGACGGGGCATTATTCAGGACCAGACGGCAATTGGAGGCCGCGCCCTGCCGTGGGACGATCGCGTTCTCTTTGCGGAGATGATGCTGTGTTGGGAGATGCGCTCCTATCACATGGCACAACAACAATCAGGCCCGGTGTTGTTCGACCGCGGCATACCCGACGTCTTGGGATATCTGCGGCTCCTCGGTCTGCCGGCGCCCGAGCACATGCGCAAGGCGGCCGATTCTTTTCGCTATCACCGCCGCGTCTTTATGGCGCCGCCTTGGCCGGAGATCTTTCGCCAGGATCGCGAGCGCAAGCAGGACTTTGACCAGGCGGTGCGGACCTATGACGCATTGGTCGCGACCTACACCGCAGTGGGCTATGACCTGGTGGAGATCCCCCGGGCTCCCATCGACGAACGGGTGCGATTTCTCCTGGCAAACATCCATCCCCCCGCCCCGGCCTGAATGAAAGAATTAAAGAATCAAGGTGGGGACAGCCGCTCCCGGCTGTCCATCGAGCGCAGCTCCGCCCTGGTCCTAGCTTTGGTTTCCAAGGAGTGTAAGTTCCAACGTTCGAAGAACGTCGTTGGTGGAAGCTGCTTCGGGTCCCCAACAACAACCAATTGCCCTCCCCGCGCAATTGCGCCCAGGGCGTCTTCTGGCTTAAGTTGGGACGCCTCATCCATGACCACGAGATCGACAACCAGCCTGCCCGGTTCGAGGTACTGCGCGACTGACAAAGGGCTCATCATGAAACAAGGCTTAAGCGCTTTCAGAGCATCTCCTGACCGCTGGCCGCGCTCGACGCCGACGGTGACGAAGAACAGGAAGAGTGAAAGAGTAGCGGAGCACCAATATGGTGTATAATGATGCAATGGCAGTGACCAAACGAGCCTCTGGACGAGACGTGCGTCGAAGCGTGACGCTGCCTCCCGACGTTGCCCGGAAGGTGGGGGCGATAGCGAAGCAACGGCGTCTCAGCGATAACCGTATTCTGGTGGAACTGATCGAGCAAGGCATCGAGACCCGCCAGCGGAAGGAACGGGAATTTTTCGATCTGGCCGGACGGTTCCGCGCCGCTAGTGACCCTGAGCAGGTCAAGCACTTGGGGGACAAGTTGGGCCGCTTCGTCTTTGGGGAATAATGCCGCAGATCGAAACGTGGTCCCGCCTGCCCGCCGCTGTTCGCGCTCATCTGGTGGAGCGCATGCACGACCGCAAAATCAGCCTCGAAGACCTCAATCAACTTCGCTTATGGATGGAAGCAAAGCCTCTGGTGCCCCGGGGGGGCATGGTACAAGGACTTCGGTTCGTTCAAGCTATGCGGAGAAGGCCGCTATCCGAAAACATTCTTGCTGGCGGGGCAGGCGGCCACGGGGCAGAAGCTCTAACAGGGCACAGCCGCTTAATTACCAATCCTGCCGCGCATTCGACCGCCCCCGCCACGGCCTCCTCTCTCCCCTCTCGTCCTGGGCTCTCAGCATCCCTCACTCTGACAGCCTGCCGCCGCACATATTCCTCTACTCAACGCAAAGTGGAAAAGGCTACGGACTCGGAGCCGAGCCAGGCTGGGATATCCTGACACCGTGGAGCAGGGTGCCCGGCAACATCGAACTCGACTATCCCTACGATCCTGGCGGGAAACTAAAGCCGAAGTATGGGTGGCAGCAAGGTTTCAGACAACAACTGCTTCGAAAAGTGCGTTAACCAGAGGGCTCAGGATGCAACCAGGGTCGGCGATACCAATAACTGCTTCTGCCAGCGCCGCAAAGTTCGCCATTCATCCGCACTGCGCCCAAAGCGGTGACTGATGTCGCGCACCGTCTCTTGCAGAATCAAATACCGGTACAGCGCTTCCATGATTACCGTCGCCGCATACCACCGCCACGGATGCAGCCAATCCGGCAAAAAGATCATCGTTCGGCCGCACTTCACGTATAGGTATCGCCGAACCCAAATCACAATCCACCCCTCGACCAAGCCGCGGACTTGCCGACTGTACAAGCCGTGTCCTTGCACCCACACTTTTCCTACCTCACGCGCCAACTGCCCACAGTGGGCACAGAATGGGGGTCGAAGCTCTTCCACCGAGGGAGCGCCGGTACCGCGTGCGACCGAAAATCTCCCCGCCTTTACTAAATCCCGGGGCGCGTCCAGAATAGAAGGTTCGGCAATGGTAAGGTCCCGATTTTTCCTGCACGTCAGTACCAGACTAGATCAGTACCAGACTAGAAAAGAGGAGCTCTCATGGCAGTTGTGACAGGTGAACTGATCCGCGCGATGAACTATGTGGATGACATCACGGCGACCGTGCGTCGGATGTGCCTCTATATTCCCAGCATGAATGCCGAAGAGCGCAAGCGCCTGGCGGAGTACCTGCGCGCCGCGGGTGGAGCGGTCAATGCCGCGATTGCCGACTTGGAAAAGGTGGAGAAATAGGTGAGCGGCGTCCAAACGATTGCGGTAATTGGCGCCGGAACCATGGGGCGGGGCATTGCACACGCGGCGGCCCTCGGCGGGTACCGCACCATCCTCGAAGACCTGCTGCCCGGGGCGCTGCGCAAGGCCGAGACTGAAATCCGCGCCCATCTCGACAAGGCCGTGGAACTCGGGAAGGTTACCGCTCCCGACGCAGATTCTGCTTTCCGGCGGCTTGAATACGCCGCTTCAGTCGAAGAAGCCGCACGCGAGGCCGACCTTGTCATCGAAGCGGTCCCCGAGGAGATGGAGTCGAAGATCGAGATCTTTACGCTGCTCGACAAAGTCTGCCGTCCCACGACCATGCTGGCCTCCAATACCTCGTCTCTCAGCGTTACTGAGATTGCCAGCGTCACCTACCGCGCGGGAAAATGCGTGGGCATGCATTTCTTCAATCCCGTACACAAAATGAAGCTTCTCGAGATCGTGCGGGCGCTCGAGACCGACGACGATACACTGGCTACGGCCGTCGAAGTCGGCCAGCGCATGCGCAAGGAAGTCGTCGTCATCAAGGAATCTCCGGGCTTCATCACCAGCCGCATCAACGCGATGATCGGGAACGAGGCCTTCTACATGCTGCAGGAGGGCATCGCTTCGGCGTCGGATATCGACAAGGCTCTGAAGCTGGGCTTGAACCATCCCATGGGCCCCTTCGAACTGGTCGACCTGGTGGGGCTCGACACCCGCCTGAGCATCCTCGAGTATCTGCACAAGTCGTTAGGCGATAAATATCGCCCGGCGCCTCTGCTGGTGCAATACGTAAGGGCCGGCCGCCTCGGCCGCAAGTCAGGACGCGGTGTGTACGAGTACCCGGAACCGCAGCCGGCTGCCGCGAAGAATTAAAGTTTTTTCCGCCGATTCTTAGCCGATTTTTAGTTGTGCTTGCGGTACATCTGGCCGTTCCAACCGAGCAGCACTTTCCCGTGTAGGAAGATCCTTGCATTCCTGCTGCCGTCCACCTTCACTGCGTCGGTCGGAGTCTGCACCAGGCAGCTCCCGTCGGCCAGGGCAGCCAATACGGAGATGTCATCGGTTTTCGAGTCCCACTGCCACAGCTCTTTCCCGTCGCGCACATTGAACGCGATCAGCACTCCACCGCGAGTCGCAAAACCCAATTCATCGCTCCCGATGACCATTTCATCCCGTAAAGGGCCTGAGTACTTGGGCAGAGGCAACTTATAGACCAGATCTCCTTCGGCGTTGACGCGGTAGATGAACTCGTCGGACTGGTCCCTGATATTTTCCGGCATCCGGTTGTGCGTCATTCGCACCGGAATCAACGTGCCATTCATGTTGTCCGTCACGATGGCGCTCGTAGGCGACACGACGCTCGTCGGGGCCGAAAGCTGCTGCGTCAGTTTGGTGGCCTCCACCAGAATACTGCGGTACGTGCCATCGGGATGAATCTGCCACAGCCATAATTTCTCGTCGCGGATCAGGTTCAGCGTGTGGGGATCCATCGCCTCCCCAGCCGTGCACTTTCCGCCATCCAGCGTCCAATCGTTCTGGGTGAAGGCCACGTAGGCGTAGCCATCCATATTTACGTAAACCCGGCTCACAATTGTTCGCAGCGGATTCGTCGCCAATCCCGTTGCGCACAATACGTTGCTTCCTTCTCGCTTCACGTTCTTCTGCTTCTCGTGTGATGCGGGCAGCGTCAGTTCAAATCTTAGCGCTCCGGATTCTTCATCCAGGCCAGTGAGCGTCGTGACGGTGCCGTCTGCGGACTGGGCAACGATATGAATCAGATGCTGCAGGTTGTACGCGTGCCCTTGGCGAATTCCAGAGAAGCCGTGTTTCCAGCGCAGTTGGCCGTCCTTGCCCACGGTGTAAAGAGTGAAGGAATCCTCGTGCTTGGCGCTGATCAAAGCACCGCCGGTCCAGTCCCCGCAGACTAACTCTACGTCGTGCGCACTTTCGGGCATGAGCCAGGTCCAGACCTGTATGCCGTCGACGCTGTCGGCTCGAAGATACGTCTTGCCCGATTCGGTCTGCTCCAGGGAAAACATCGTCGGACCGTCGCCCGGGACGGCCGGAATGTCTCCAACCTCCCTCCCGATCGGGTGCAGCCCCCACTTGATAGTTCCTGGAGGCAGAGGACGCAGGGCAGACCAGATCTTGACTTCACGGGTTCGCGTCTCCTCTCCCAAAACCGCGGTAACGACTACGGTGCCGACCGCCTTGGGATGTACGACCGTCAGACCGTCTTCTACGCGGATCTCAGCCAGGTCTGGGTTGTCGATGCTCCAGGTCGCACCCTTCAGTTCCTGAGCGGAATCATCCAGCAGCTGTAAGGCGCGGTCGTCGCCGAGTTGGATGTTGATTTTTTCCGGCGAAATGCGCCACCCGGAGTCCTGTGGCGCGACTTCCTCTTGCGCGACCTCGGGCTCATCTTGCGGGGCCGCGGGTTCGTCCTGAGCAAACAGAGGCCAGGAAGAAATTGCGAGAAACCCCAGCAAAATGACAGTCAGCCGCCGGCCAGTAGACATGAGATGACCCCAGCCACGACTGTAAGGAGCGATCTGAGGGCCAACAAGATTACAACCGTGCTGCGACCTCAGAACCGAAGATTGCCGGCGTTCCCGAAACGGGGAAACCGGCTCAAATTTCCGGGTGCCAAACACTGACACACCGAGCCAGGCCGTACCAGGCTGAAGGTTTGGTGTGCTTGGCAAATGGGGATGGATTGGGACGGAGAGCATGCCTCCGGAACCCTTTAGACCCAGGACTTTTTCCCTAAGTGATTGAGTCCCCTAGATTAGTTGGCGAAATCCCGCTCAGTCGAAGATTCCAATAGATCGAGGGGAGGGTCGACAAAATGGTAAACTTCCTCAAAAATCGATCCTCAACCCTCGCTCTCGCGCCCGTCCAAAATTCAGGCCAGCAAGACTTGAAGCTCTTTCCGGCTCAATCCCCTTGCTTGCGACCAGCACCTGAAAGCGCTCGCCCATCGCAGGCGTGACCAGATGCTTGAGTTGCAGAGCGACTTTAGCCCGCTCCTGCGGCAAGCGGCAATCTTCGAAGGCGTCGGCAAATTCATTCGCCTCGCCAATGCCCAGCAGGAATTGCGATTGTGTGACTAGCTTCTGTGGACGCATCCCCTGTTTCTCTGCGATTGCCGCCAGCGCCGTGAAGTTCACGTCAGCGGTAATGTCCTGCTCGCCCGGAGCTTCGTAGGGATTTGCGCTCACCGAATGCTGCCGGATCGCTTTGATCGTTCCGCGATGCCGTCCCGCCAGTTGCTCTTCGCGCGCATACCCGTAATCGATCGCGACCACGAACCCGCGCTCCAAAGAAGCTGCCGACGTCATGTGCCGCTGGGATTGAAGCGGAACCTCAACCCGCTCCCCCGGTTCGGGATGAATCGAATAACGGTCCAGGAACTCGAGCTCTTCGTCCGAAGCTGGTACCCAAGTTTCCACGAAGTGTCCCTGGTGAGCGTCGATGCGCAGCGATCCGTGAGGGCTCACAATTTCCATGGGAAGGGCATCGAAGAACTCGTTGGCGAATACGATACTCGATGTCGGGATGCGCTTTTCGGCCGATAAGAATGCAGCCCTGCCTGATTCGAAGTGTCGACCAAGAGTCTGCTCGATCCGCTGCCGCAGAGCAGGCGAGGTTTCGACCAGAGCATAGTGCACGGCACGATAGAAACCCGGAAACTTCTTTTCCGACCAGTCGAGCACGTCCTCAGCGAACAAGCCACGTCCCGGACCGAGTTCCCGCAGAGTGATCTTTTCCGGAGAACCCAGAGCGCGCCACATCTCGTCAAACTGGCGCGCCAGCAGGCGTCCAAACACTGCGTGCACGTCGCTCGATGTGTAGAAGTCTCCGGCTTTACCAAACTGCAAGGCGTTGCGCGAGTAGTAGCCGTGTTCGGGATCGTACAGACAGAGCTCCATGTAGAGCGAGAAGGGAATCGGGCCGCGTGCGCGGATCTCCTCCTCAATCTTCTGCCGGAGAGCGCTCACAGTCCCTTCCGCTGGCGATCCAGGCGGTCTTGCGGCGTGCGGATGAACATCTCGACGAAATAATCGTGCAGCGCATCGAAGAGCTGGCGTTGAAAGCTCCATTCGAACTGCGGATCGTCGAGATCGCGAGGATGAAGCTCGAAGTAGTAGGTGTGAACCGGGACGTTTTCGTCCTTGAACTGGATGATGACTTCAACGCCTTCACCCTTCGCGCGCGCGGAGAAATTCAGCAGTGGATGTTCGTAGAGGCGCAGTTGAGCGAGGACCCGCTCGAGGCGTGAAGTAGAGGTCTCAGGCACCCCGCGATTCTAATGGAAGGAAGAAGAGGTTCACCAGCCATGACCCATGCCTGCACACCGGAAGTCGAACCGGCGAACTACTCGTACCGCAGGGCTTCGATAGGATTCAGCCTGGCCGCTTTAATCGCGGGCAACATGCCGCTGATGATGCCGACAAAACTGAGAATGGCGGTTGACCAGATCAGCGTGGCGGAATCGATGTACAGGTGAATATCGCCCTCACTGGCGTTCTCTTCAAACGCGCTCCACAGGGTGAGCGAGCCCACGGACCACGAGACCAGATAGGCGAGAATCACGCCCAACAGGCCGCCGAGCGCGGTAATCACGAGCGCCTCAGCCAGGAACTGGAACAGAATGTGCCAGCGGTGTGCGCCCAACGCCTTTTCCACGCCGATTTCGCGGGTACGCTGCGTAACCGATACCAGCATGATGTTCATCAGTCCGACGCCGCCGATGCCCAGCGTGAGTAGGCCGATAAAGCCAAGCAGAATCTTGATCCCCGTGGAGATCACCTGTAGATCCATCAGATCGGCGAACACGTCGAAGACGAAGATGGCGCGCTGGTCCTTGGGATTGAAGCCGTGGTGAAACGCCATCGAGTCGCGCACTGCCTTTACGATCTTGGCGTGATCGCCCTCGTATTCCATGACCACCGAGCTCAGGTAGTAGGTGTTGGTCAGATCGCTCATGGCGCTGTAGGGAACGTAGACGTGCTCGTTGATGTTGTCGTCTCCGTTCTGAACCTGATGCTTGAGGATGCCCACGATCTGGTAGGAAATTCCGTCGACGCGGATGTTTTCGCCGATTGCGGTCTGGCCCGAGAACAGCTTCTTCTTCGCATCGGAGCCGATCACGGCAACGCGAGTATGCGTGAAGTCGTCAGCTTCGTTGAAAAAGGCGCCCTCGGCAACATCCATCTTGCGCATGCGCCCGTACGAAGCGTAAACGCCGCTGACGCCATAGTTCGAGCTGCGCGCGCCAAAGGCAACCAGACAATTCTTGAAGGCCTCCGGTGAAAGGCGCTTCAGCAATGGCACTTCCGCGCGGATAAAGTCGAGATCATTGACGTTGAGGCGGACCTGAGTTCCTGCCTTGGTGCCTCCAGCCTGCAACTCGGTGCGGCCGGGAAAGATGAAGACGAGATTGGTGCCGAAGGAGCGGAACGCCGACCATAATCCGCGCTCGAAGCCGGTCCCATAAGCCAGCAAAAGGACGACCGTCGCAATGCCCCACGCCATGCCGAGCATAGTAAGGACGCTGCGCCGCTGGTTGTGACGCAAAGCGTTGTAGGCCTGGGTTGCGAGATCGACGATCATGAGAATCAGCTCCTGGCTTCTAGCTCCCGGCTTGGAACCCTTGGTTCGGTACGAGGTGCTCGTTCTCTATCTTCCCGTTCACTCCTGTCGCAACGCCTCTACCGGAGGTAGCAATGCCGCTTTGCGTGCGGGATATAGGCCTGCCGCAATTCCCGCGATCGCCAGCGAGCCGATGGCGGCAATTGCCGACGCCGGGATGATGCGAGGCGTGTCAAAACCCTCGGGCGAAGGCAACATCGCCAGCAGGGTGACGAAGCCGGATGCAATGGCCAATCCGATGCCGCCGCTGAAGGCCGTGAGGAATGCGCCCTCGATAAAGAATTGCGTTAGGATGGCGCGATACGTTGCGCCGAGTGCCTTGCGCAGGCCAATCTCCTTCGTCCGCTCCGTTACCGAGACCAGCATGATGTTGATGATTCCGATGGCGCCCAAGCCGAGCGTGACAACCCCAACCACGCCCAGGAACCAATCCATGGCATCGAAGATCTTGCCGACGCGCTTCATATTTTCAATCGTGTCCCAATCTTCGAAGGCCTCCTGCAACTTGGGATTGAAGCCGTGGCGGCGCGCGATGATGCGATGAATCTCGTCCTTCGCCTCGGCGTGCAATTCCTTGGTGGTCGGCCGGTAGTTGAGGAACGAGATCGCGTCCTCGGAATTCGCCTTCACCATGGGGAACAGGTCGCGCATGGTCTCAATCGGAATGAAAATACGTGAGTTGGTTCCGTTATTGCCGTCGCGTCCAACTTTCGCGACCACGCCTACGATGTCGAAATTGATGCCGTTCAGCAGAATGGTGGAGCCGACAGCCGGACGTCCGGGAAACATGTTCTTGAGCAGTTCCCAGCCGACCACGGCTACGCGGCGGCGCTCGGTATTGTCCTGGCTGTTGAACCAGCGGCCAGGTTCCACCGGTACCGTGCGAATCTGGTTATAGTCGGAGGCCACGCCGAACACCTGGCCGTTGGTGGATCCGTAGTCGCTGACCGCCCGGATATCCTCGCGGTTCAGCACGGGCGACAGCGCTCCCACAAACTTAGCCTCATTGCGGATCGCCAGATAATCCTTGTAGGTGAAGTAATAGAGTTGCCCCGATTGTGTGCTTCCCTCGACTGCCGGAATGCGTCCGGGAAACATAAACATAATGTTTTGTCCCAGGGTGGCGAGTTCTTTTTCCTGGCCGCTGCGGAAGCCTTCTCCCAAGCCCACCAGCAGCAGCAACGAGCCTACACCCCACGCGATTCCGAACATGGTCAGGAACGAGCGCAGTTTGTGCGCCCACAAGGTGGACAGCGACTGCCGCACGATGTCGACAAGCATGCGCATAGGGCTATCGTAAAATCATGCCCCCACGCCTCCGGGGAGGAGCGTGGGGGCACCCGGGTAACGTTCAGGCGAGGGGTCTCAATCCCGCCTAACATCTGATCAGATATACGCAGCCGGGTTCGGTAAAGTTCCCTGCTGGCATGTAGTTACTTAGACCCCGGAGAGAGGAAAAAGGTTAGCCGGTTGCGGGCTGCGGCGTGATGAAGTTTCTGGTCTCTTGGGCCGATACCGAAAGGCAGATACCGCACAGGGCCGGATTGGAGTTTGGAATGGTCTCGCGAGCCTACCTTGAGAAGCGGAGCGCGTCCGAGTTTGTGGTTGACGCCAAGAACAAGCGAGTCCGCGTGAAGTTTCTAAAGAAGCTGACGCTTGAAGAATAAAGAGTACGCGCACTGGTTGCAGTTAGATCCGTTGTTTCCGAGCAATTGTTCGGAGATAGTGGACTGAACGGAAGTTGAGGAACTCGACCGGCAAGCCAATGAATTCCTGAAATTGGCCGGAGAGATCGATTCCTTCTTGCGTACGCCAAGCCTTTGTAGTCGAAACTCAATGCAGAACCATGCGGTCCGCATGCACAAGGTTCTGCGCACGCTGAGAAATATTGAGATTTTCCACCCCGTCGAAGAGGCAACACGCTCGATCGCGACCTAGCCTGAGGCCGGGCCGCCCCTTGCCGGCAGAGCTCCCTATGGGTAGGAATAAGCCAGGTTGTCGAACTTCAGACCGTCGCCATTCTTCAGGTCGATGGTGACGCGCGAACAACTCTGGTTCCATGATGTTCGAATGCGACGCAGCTCTCCCGGCCGCAAAGTTGCGGTTGCCGGGGGTCCATTCTCGGAGCGGAGTGCGACAGTGGCCTCGGCGGGTCCGCCGTTGTAGACATCGAAACCGGCGAGTACGCGAGGGGAATGGAAGGTAAATTCCAGCTTTTCCCGCTTTGGATCTACCGCGATCGCGTTAAATGTTCCAAACTTTCCGTCTGGAATCCCGATCTTCCATTCGCCTCGGGGCCAGTCAATAACGCCGGAGGGATAAGCGCCCTCCAGATCCGTTCCGGCTGCGAGGTGAGGATCGTCGAAGGTTATATAGAAAGCAGGGACGTGGCCGCCGCTGCCCTGAATGTCGATGTCGCGCGCGCCGTCGTGACGGATACGGAGCACCCGTGTCGATTCATCGAAGACGAATCCCGAGCCGGTTAGGGGCAAATGCAGGCTTCGCGTAAGAGCCCGACCGTTCGCCATAACCGCCTCCGGCACGAAATCGAGGCGCAACACATCCGTCGACTCTGGATCAAAGGTCGAGTAAGTCACGGAACCTTTTCCATAGCTGATTTTGGCGACGACCGACGACGAGCCAACCAGATGAGATTCGTCGGCGGGCGCCCACTCCGGGACCGCCCAGAAAGCGTCCATAAGACGGCGCGGACCGTCGGCGAACTGATCGGTAAACCACCATTGGTTCTCGCCGAACGGCGCATGCGCCTTGCCGGGCAGCCCTTGAAAGTATGTGACCCAGTTGAAGGAGCGAAACGCTGCTTCCCGGTAATTGACGTCTCCGGTCTTGGCGAAAAAGAGTGCTTCCACGGCCGCAAGGCGCGAGGTGTGGCTGTCGCAGCATTGATTGGGCAAGTTGCAGCAGAAGTTGACGCCGTCGCCTTGTTCAGTGGTCACCGTTGCGCCGTGCACAATGTACTTCGGCCATTTCGGAGTGGTCTTGACCCATTCGATAAGTTTGCGCGCGTGTTCCCGCCACTCCGGATCTTTTTCGGGATGAAGCAGCACATAGCGCGCGAACTCGAGGGGAATGACCTGGTTCATGTTCTCCATGCTGGGCACCACGTCTTCGAAGTATCCCACCCAAACGTTGTTGACGAGCGGATAGGTTTGAAACCAGAGCCAGGCATTCTGGCGAGTGCGCGTGTAGTCTCGGAGATTGCCTTGCTGCAGCCGGATCAGCTCATCGAACAACATGATGGGTTCAATCACATTGGCCGAATAAGGCCCCATCGGGCGACCCTCGGTTCTCCCGTCGCGGGCGTAGCAACGTACCGGCCAGGGAGAGTGTGTTTCGTCGCCTTTCTTGTAGTTCTTGACTAAGGCATTGGCGCAGCGGATGGCGGCTTGCAGGTATTTCGTCTTACCGGTCATTTCGTACAGGCGAAGATAGGCATAGCCGTCCTCGCCGACCACGTGCGGTTCTATATAGTCGGTTCCGTGCGAACTCCAGCCCCGATAGTCTCGCGCACCCGGGTCCGCGGAGGCATAAGGCACGCGCGCCCAAGCGTAGTTCGCGGGCGTGAGGCCATGTTCCAGTTCGTAATCGACGAAATCTTCGAGGAAGGTCAACATTCGCGGATCGCCGGTGTAGGGATACAGGCGTTCGATGAATCCCTGGAGCATGGCGCGAAGGTAGCCTGTGGAATTTGCCCACTTCTGATCGGGAATGAGCTCGTAGGTGGTGCGGTCAATGTCGAAGCAGCAGTGGAAATAGTGAAGGCGCTGGCGGTTATGCTGGTCCCAAAGGATGGTCCACTGGGACAGGACGTGCGAGGAATACGAGTAGCCGATGTTGTCAGGCATGGGCCAGGGGAGAAGTTTTCCCTGAGCGTCGAGTTCGACGGGTCTGGCGGCGATGGTGGGTTGGTCGACGACGGACGTGACGGAGAATTTCTGTTGGGCGGAAGAGGTGACGATGAGGACGATGGCCAGACAAAGGCTCAGCGCAGATTTCTTCATGAGAGTTCGGGGATGAGGATATCGCAGAAATGTGGCGGGCGCCTCCCGAGGGGACAAAGATTGTCGTTCAGAAGTGTCCTTCGATCAACCATACGGGCTGCAATTTTGCGCATGTTGCCTGTAACTGTATTCGCAGATTTCTTGAGACTCCAGTTGCCCGAGTAACTTTTGAAATGGGCAATTACGCCCATGGACTTTGGTTATGG
>Ga0210402_10004173_pt1 | contig 13228 bp, 12 predicted proteins | sample IncBWC7MmetaG_FD_161055 | JGI IMG/M metagenome (GOLD analysis project Ga0210402, IMG submission 161055) | Forest soil microbial communities from Barre Woods Harvard Forest LTER site, Petersham, Massachusetts, United States - Inc-BW-C-7-M | ecosystem: Environmental > Terrestrial > Soil >...
CAGCGTGGCTCCCGACAACATGCGCCTCTATGGTGGACTGATGGCGTCGGTCAAGCAGTTCCAAGTCACCTTCGACTGCGCAGAACCTGAGCGCGTCGCTCGTTTCTGGTGCGAGGTGCTGGGGTACGTCGTACCGCCGCCACCGGAGGGGTTCGCCACTTGGGACGACTTCGATCGCGCGCTGCCGCCTGAGCAGCAGGGTTCAGCGTTCGCATGCATTGATCCCTCAGGTGTGGGCCCGCGACTGTTCTTCCAGCGCGTTCCCGAAGGCAAGGTCGTCAAGAATCGGCTGCATCTTGACGTGCGGGTCGGCACCGGGCTCGTGGGTGACGAGCGCGTGGCCGCGCTTGAGGCCGAATGCGCACGACTGGTCCCGCTCGGCGCGGTACGCGTGCGGCTACTGCTTGCCGATGACGACAACGAGTCGTGCCTCGTGATGCAGGACATCGAGGGCAACGAGTTCTGTCTCGACTGAGTGCCCGTCGCACGGCGCCGATCCAGATCGCACGTACATCGCACGAAGCCGAAATGAGAACCGCCCCTGATCCTCCCTCCCGCCTCAACGTAGGGGCGCACTGGGGTCTTGCGGCAAGACCCCAGTGGTGGTGCACAGTCTCAGACTGAACCGCAGGCGACGGAAGAGAGGGAGTGGCGAATGGCCAAACATGCAGTGGTGATCGCCGGCGGAGGCCCGACAGGAATGATGCTGGCGGCTGAGCTGGCCCTGGCCCAGGTCGATGTCGTCATCGTTGAACGACGCGCCACTCCGGATCCCGACCGCTCACGCGCCGGCGGTCTGCATGCGCGCACCATCGAAGTGCTCGATCAGCGCGGCGTCGCCGATCGGTTTCTCGAGGTGGGGAAGGCTATGCAGATCCAGGGATTCGGCCGGATCCGCTTGGACATCAGTGATTTCCCATCCCGCCACAACTACGGGCTCGCCCTCCCGCAGATTCAGACCGAGCGCCTGCTGGCTGCCTGGGTCCAAGAGCTCGGGGTGCCGGCCATGCGCGAACGTGAGGTGACAGGGTTCACCCAGGACGGCACCGGCGTCGACGTCGCGCTGTCCGACGGCACGTCGATCCGGGCGGAATATCTGGTCGGGTGCGACGGGGGACGCAGCGTGATCCGGAAGGCGGCCGATATCGAGTTCGCCGGGTGGGCTCCATCGACGAGCTGGCTCATGGCCGAGGTCGAGATGGCCGGGAAGCCGGAGTTCGGCCTGCGTCCGGGCGGTGGGATCGGCCCGGCCGAGGGCGGAGACCGGATTCGGATCGTCCTGACCGAACGCCAGGTCGAGCACACCAGCGAGCCCACCCTGCAAGACGTCAGCGAGGCACTCATCGCCGCCGACGGGACGGACTACGGCGTGCACAGCCTGAGCTGGACTTCCCGTTTTACGGACAACACCCGGCAGGCGGCGTCGTATCGCCAGGGGCGCATCCTTCTGGCGGGCGATGCTGCACACGTGCATGCCCCGCTCGGTGGTCAAGGTCTCAACACCGGTGTCCAGGATGCCGTGAACCTGGGGTGGAAGCTGGCTCAGGTGGTCAAGAAGACATCACCCCAGAGCCTGCTGGACACCTACCACGACGAACGTCATCCGGTCGGCGCCCGAGTGTTGCAGAACACGATGGCCCAAGTCGCACTGACCAGCCCCGGCGACCGTCACCAGGCCCTGCGCAACACCATGACCGAGCTACTCAGCATGGACGAGCCGCGTCAGAGTATCGCCGCCATGATGTCGGGTCTCGACATCCACTACGAACTCGGACCGGGACATCCCCTGCTCGGACGACGCATGCCCGATCTGGACATCGCGACCGCCGATGGCCCGCTCCGCGTCTATGAACTCCTGCACGGCGCCAAGCCGGTGCTGCTCAACCTCGATCAGCTACGCGTCCTCGACATCACACCCTGGACCGACCGGGTCCAGCTGATCGACGCTGAATATGGCGGCCCGTGGGAGCTTCCGGTCCTAGGCTCAGTCACCGCCCCGGTCGCCGTAGTGATCCGCCCTGACGGGTACGTCGCCTGGGTGGGAGATGGCACCGACACCGGACTGCACGACGCCCTGACCACCTGGTTCGGAAGTGGAAACTGATGGCTGCCGCGTACGCTGCGTTACCGCGCTCTGGTGATCATGACCCGGTTGCCAGACCTACTCACTTGGCGCCTCCCCGCGTCGGGCCCACCGCGGTCGGGGTTCCGTCCGGCTGTGGACCGCACCTGGTTTGGATGACGCACGTGTTACCTGCTGTAGATGGGGCGGATGTACCGTCGAGGAACGGTGAAGATAATGGTCCGCCGTGGCGCCGGGCGCTCGGCGAGGTCTACGGTCCCGCTCGTTGCGGTGGGGTGCGGGCTTGTCCTCGCCCTCGGCGGCTGCAACGGATCCTCGGGGACAACCGCGGCTGCGGCCGCGCGGCCGTCCCCAGGCTCGGCCTACACGTTGATGCAGATGAACCTGTGCCTGTCCGGCCTGGGCGGCTGCTACGCGAAGGTGGAATACCCCGCGGTGGTGCGGGAGGCAATCACCCGGGTCCGTGAAGCGCGCCCGGACGCGGTCACGTTCAACGAGGCGTGCAGCGGTGACGTCGCGCTGATCGCCCAACGGACCGGCTACCACCTGCGCTTCTCGATGGTGATCTACAACGGCAAGCCCCTACCCTGCAGACGACCGGGCGGCCGTGGATTCTTCGGTGACGCGGTGCTGTCGAAGGCATCCATCCTGAGCGCCGCCAGCCAGCCTTTCGAGGCGCAGGCCGGCCCCGAGCGACGCGTGTGGCTGTGCGCCAGCACCCGGATCGGCGTTGACGTATGCACTGCCCACCTTGCCACGCACGAGCCCGTTGAGGCGGCCGCGAACGAGCTACAGTGCGCCGAGCTCGGAGCGATCCTTGCCCGCCGCACGGCGGCCCGTGCCGTCATCTTCGGAGGCGACGTGAACCGTCGCCCCTCCTGCGCCCCGCGCGGCTTCTGGACCCGCACCGACGGTTCCGCACACCAGAATCCCGGGAGTCAGCAGGTCTACGGAACAGGCGCGTTTCGCTCGCCCTCGGCGCGGGTGGTGCCCGCCATACACACCGACCACGACGTCCTGCTGGTCCGTGCGTATCTCAGCGCACACTGATGATTTGATCACCTGGCCGGCCGTTCCGTCCCGCGGGCGTCCCGGCCAAAGTCAGTAGTTCTTGCCGACGGGTTTATCCGCGAGTTTAAGATCATGGTCTGGCGTGGAATGCGCTATACATCCACGAGCCCATCTGGGCCGAGCGTGTGTATGAGGCCAGCTCGCGCTCCAGCTCGCGCTCTAGCTCAGGGCGCTTGCGGTCTGCGTCAGGGCTGGCAGGCACCAGCAAGGCGGACCCCAGGAACCAGATTCCGGGGAGGATAACCGCGCCCCACGCGCCGCTGCGCAGCATGAGGCCGACCACCGTGAGCACTCCCCCGGCCAGCAGGAGCCGCCAGCGGGGGCGCACGGCGCGTGCCAGCCGCCCCAGGCCGATAACCGTGAGCAGCGCGCCAGTACGTATAAACCTGTGGGTCCGCTTGGTGCGTGCGAACCCTGTGAGCCTCTGGGCACCGTACCTGTCAGCTGGGCCGACGGACGGGTTCGACACCACCAGGTTCCGCCGATGCGCTCGCAGTCTCATCGCAGCCTCCGGCATCCGGCTCCGCCCGGCGTGTCCCCAACGGTCCGCCGGACCAGGCACGCCTGCCTGGCGCGATGTGCTCGGGTCACCTCGTTCTGCAGGTCCCTGGTGTGCTGTTCCGCCAGGACCCGCGAGATATAGGGATACATCACGACCTTCCTCGGTGCGGGCCTTCTGCCCGCACCATCAAGGTTCGCGGTAAGGCCTGGCGCACCGCATCGGGCAGAAGCCTTATCTCCTGACCAGCGCGAGGTCTAAGCCTAAGTTGCGGCGGTCGGCTGTCCTCAGGTGGTGCCTGATCCCGAGAGAGGATCGCCTGGCTGGCGGTGACCTCCAGCAGGAACCGGGCCTGGGGGCAGCGCGCGGCCTCTGCCGTGCACAGCCGCGCCGCCGAAGCCTTGGTGCGGCGGCGAGCCCTCATCGCGGCAGAAAACGGCGAGGCGCCGCAGGCGGTTCCGGCAAGGAATCGTGTCATGCAGTCGCGCGCGTGTCGGCAGTGCGGGCACGCCGCGCCGATCCGGGACCGCCTGCGGCGGGCAAAACGGGTGCGATCCAGGCATCTAGCCTCCGGTGGCTCCCGGCGCACCTGCAGTCAATTTAAGCCGCCCTTACACCCGCCCAAGCGCGTCTTCACACAACCTGTACGCGCTCAACACGATTCTTAACGCCGCCTTAACGCCCAGCCCCGGACACAGGAGCCTCAGGCGCTTCCGCGCGGATGGGTCACGACAGCGAGTGCGCTGCTCATTTTGACGCTCGCGCTCCGCCGCCCGATTAAGGCCTTCCTGTCGGCCGTTGGCGGTCGAATCACGCATGTGTCGGTATTGTCGGTCCAAATCGGGCTTGCGGTGGCGACCGAGACAGCTCCGCCCTGGCGAGGCCGCCAATCCCCGGTTCGCCGCTTCACCGGGCGCTTATCAGGCGCGCTCATGGCTCTAGGCCAGTGAGCAGACTGAGGGTTAGCATCTTGCGGCTGGGTAGAGCTGAGCTAGCGGTGCATACGCGTGCCTGGCTGCGCATGCGGCTACTGCCGCTGTCATCATGACTGCTGGTGACCTTGAGCGCCTGCAACCTCCTCGTTCGCCGGGCGAGCAGCCACGACAGCAATCCCCGGTTACGGCAGACTTCTGACGTGCAGTTCCGGCGGAGCAGGATTCCTTTGACTCGGGTTGACTAATTGTTTGCCAGGAAGCAATAGAAATGACTTCCAACGTTGGGTAACTACCCTTCGAGACAGGTGAATCTAACTCCACGGAAACCGCTATCTCCCTGTTCACTCTATGGTGATCTTGTAATAATTTGAGCAAACGGTAGATAGCTATTTGCGCGTTAGGCATTGACGGCACACAGTTTCCGGGGGGGGCAGTGCACGCGAATCGCATTGCATCGCAACTTGTTGCGCCTCAGAACCTCGGATCACTACACCATCACTTGGTCTATCCGGGCGATCAAGGCGCCGATGACGGCTCCTAAAAATCCATGTCGCAACAAGTAGGGAGGCGGGCCAGGCTGTGCCTACCCGCACTGGTGAAGGGCGCGCCGAGTGCGGCGTTGCCACCACACCGACAGGGCCAGCACGCAGGAGGGGGCGCTTGCCCGCCTGTGTCAGATGGCTCGGACTGCGACTCTGTCCTTTGAGGGTGCCCGTGGATGCCGTGGTCACGCTCACGGGGCCTTCTGCTGTACGCAGCACATATGAATGGGGGAATCATGGCTGACACCGTTCCAACCGAGCAGGCTCTCGAGGAGACCAGTGGGTTCCGATGGAGTGAGGTACCGTCCACGCCAGAGCGGCGACTGGCCGCGCTGGCCGCGCCAGCCGAGCTCGATCTGGGCGGCATCGCGGGTTTTATCGGGACATTTCATGGCACCGGTCTGAACACGATCTTCCGGCCACAGGACTTCGCCGTCACCCCGACGCCACTACCCAAGCCAGCCACCGGTCCCAACGACAACATCCTCGAGATCAACCTCACCGAGGAGACGCTGTCGTTCTCGAAGGCCCTCGGGTCGATCCCTAACCGCGGCATGGTGCAGGGCGACGTCTTCCTCAACGGGATTCCCTACCTGCAGACCATCAATGACGTCAGCGTTCCCGCCAACCCCGTCGGCATCCATTTCGAGCCGGGCATCTGGTTGAGCGTCCCCGCCACCACCGTGCCCCCGGAGGGCGCCACCATCGCGCGCATGGCCTCCATCCCGCACGGCACCACCATCGAGGCCCAGGGCACCTCCTTCACCGTCGCCGGAGGCCCGCAGATAGACCCCGTCGCCATCACCCCCTTCCCGATCGGCAGCTCGGGCCCGCCGCCCTTCAAGTTCCCAAGCCAGACCGCGGCGCAGACGGACACCTTCCGGCTGCCCCAGGACCTGACCGACTTCATCGCCGCCGGAACCATCACACAAGACATCCTGGACAACCCCAACCTCATCCTGAAAAAGCGCGCCGACGCCCAGGACATCACCTCCACGATAGTCAACAAGATCAGTACCAACTCAGCGGATCCGCTGTTCGGCGGCGGCACTGACAACATCGCGTTTCTGCGGGGCGACAAGAACGCCACCGCCCCGAACGCCGATGCGGTCCAGATGTCCGCGATCTTCTGGATCGAAACCGTGAAGGAGCAGATCACGGTCCCCGCGTACACTGCGCACCACCCGGTGATCGTGCGGGGAGCCACCAGCGCGGGCAATCCGGTGGTCAGGTTCTCGGTGACCTCAAAGACGCCGACCGCCAAGGAGACCACGATCGACGTCTCGTACACCCAGATCCAGTACACGCAGACGGTCCTGCTGAACTTCAACCGCCTGACCTGGCCACACGTCTCGGTGGCGACGCTCGTGCCAAACAAACCCGTCCCGGTGGCGATCTAGCAGCCTTGTCGGCGTCAATTACGCACCTCGGCGCCGGATGCCGTCACCTGAGTCTGCGCGGTCTCGGGCCAGCTGACCTTCGCGCCTCCGGCCATGGCGATGTAGGTCCTCGATTTACCCTGTCCAAGTCTCGGTTACTTGTCCACCAACCGGCGCGATCTTGCCTACTGACCGAGCCTCGTCAGCAATTCGAGGTCCTTCACGTTCGTGAAGATGGCGTCGTGCGCCACGAGAGGAATCTGCAGCCAGACTGCCGTCGCGGCCACCCAACGATCCGCCTCATGCTCCTTCTGGCCCAGGCCATGTGTCGTCGGCAGCTGAATACTGACCACCGCGCGGCAATGCCGCCAGCTGATCAGATTTCAGCTTCCGTTGACAGCCATGCCGGTTCGGACACACCAGGCACGAAGAGAGGCATATACCTGTGTCAGGTTCGGTCCTGGCCACACGATCTCTGCCCGGGCTATCTCGCGCTCTAGGCGCTGGAGCCGGTCCGGGCCCCCAGCCGGCCAGCCTGGCTCCATACTCAAGTTCGGCAACGGTGACGAAGGAGATGATCGCTGGCCGACCTTCGAGTACGGGCCGGTAGCGCGATGCCAGTAACCCCCCGCTGGGTGTCAGACGGGCGCCGAAGACCCCGGTGTCGATCACGACCGGGCCCCGGGAGCCGACGCTCATGCTTCGAGGATGGCGGCCAGGAAGAGGCGATCCTCATCCTCGGTGGGTCGTCGATAAGGGCGTCGGCATCGAGAGGCAGAGGCCGCGCCGCGCCGAGCACGTCGTTTCTGTCCCGCTCCAGGGTCGTGCCCTTGGATGCTGACCTGTGCACTTCTGGCTCCGACATCGCGCACCTCCTTCCGGCTGTCAAGGTACACAGACCAGAGCCAGAGCCCCTTCTTCTGAGCATGCGATGGCAAGTCTGTGGAGGGGGCGCTATGGCTGCGCCTGCAACTGGTTTCATCGAAGTCGGGCCTGGTCACCCACATGAAAGCTGACCCCGCTACCCTGCGCTCGTGTCCGTGAACTTGATCCCGAACGTCTTCGGGTTGCGTATCACTCTGCTGGATCACCGGCCGGAGATCTGGCGCCGGGTACTTGTCCCCGGCTCACTCCGGCTCGACAAGCTCCATCTGGTCTTCCAGGAGGTGATGGGCTGGACGAACAGCCACCTCCACCAGTTCCGGATCGGTGACGCCCTTTATGGGACGCACTTCGAGGACTGGCCCGACGAAGAACTGCACGAAGTCGAGTTCAAGCTCACCGACGTCACGCACGCCGGTGAGCGGTTCCGCTATGACTATGACTTCGGCGACTCCTGGCAGCACGAGGTACTCGTGGAGCGGGCCGACACGATCCGCCCGGTGCTCAAGTTCGCGGTCTGCCTCGACGGGGCGAACGCCTGCCCACCCGAAGACTGCGGCGGAACCAGCGGTTATGCCGATCTCCTCGCAGCACTGGCCAACCCCGCCCACAAGGAGCATGAGTGGCTCCGGCAGTGGGCGGGAGAAGACTTCAACCCCGAGGCCTTCGATCTCGCCGCTGCGAACGCCGCGCTCCAGCGCCTCCGCTGATCAGCTCGTCCGAGGGCCCGCTGAAGGCCCATAACGCGCACGATCAGCTTGAAGAGCTGATGGGACCAGAAGCCCGTAGACCGCTGACTACAGCTATGGCAGCAGCCAGCGGCTCTATCAACGGTTACGAAGCAGCAGCGCTGCCGGCCTCGGCAGCTTGCTGGGCTTCGCGGGCGAGCGTGGCCTCTTCGCCGCGGTAGAGCAGCTGGTGTAGCCCGGCCGCGAGCACGCCTCCTACTAGGGGTGCCACGATGAACAGCCACACCTGGCTTAGTGCCGTGCCGCCGACGATGAGAGCTGGGCCGAGGCTGCGTGCCGGATTTACGGATGTGCCGGTGATCGGGATGCCGAGGAGATGGACGACCGTCAGGGTAAGCCCGATGGCTATTGCCGCCGTCGCCGCGTTGGCCGTTGCCGATGTCACCCTGAGAACGATGAAGACGAAGATGGCGGTCAGGACGGTCTCGAAGATGAATGCCCCGCCGACTCCGATGTGGATCAGTGATTTGCTGCCATAACCGTCGGTTCCCAGGCCGGTGCTTGTCCGGCTGTACATGGGCGAGGTGGCGAACGTTCCCCACAGCGCGAGCGCGCCGACGATCCCGCCGGCGAACTGGGCGATCCAGTAGCCGACCGCCTCCATCAGTGGGATACGCCCTGCGAGCAGGGCCCCGGCCGTTACGGCCGGGTTGACGTGGCTGCCCGATATCGGCCCGATCAGGTACACCAGCGCCAGCAGCGTGAGGCCGAACGCTAAGGCAGTGGCTACCACCCCCGCCGCGACACTGTCGCCATCGAATTTGAAGCCGAACATGAGCGTAGCCACTCCGACGGCGACGAACACCAAGATCGCGGTGCCGAGGAACTCAACAGAGAACTTCCGGATCATGCCTCTCCCCCTGGCTGCCTGCTGACACTGCCACCACCGTGTCATACGGACTTGGTGGCGAAGCCAGGGGGCGTCCGCCGTGAGGTTGCGCGGGCGGCTCAGATGAGCTGACGGTCGGGGGACGGCTGAGTTCGGCGCGGGCGCGTTCGATGGTCAGTCATGCGTGCGCTCCGTCGAGCCGGAAGGTCACCATCTGGTCGTCAAAGGTGGGCTTATGCACCATCTGCCAGCGGATCTCCGGGTCTGGCACGTGTCCCTAGGGTTCAGAATCGGGGAACTAGCGATCATGGCCCGTGGGTGGCCCGAGAAGCTCGCAATGACTGGCTGACGAGTCGTCACGGCCTCACCTGACGGCGAACTTCCATGACCCCGCCGAGTCAGCCGCTGGGATTGTCTACCTCGCAGTGAGCCGCGAGGCCGGCGAGTTCCAGCAGCCTGCGAACGACCGGGCTAGGGCGCCGGATGACGGGCCGACGTCCTTCCGGTAGGAACCGGCCTGTGCTCGCGATCAGCCGGGCGGCGGCGCAGTCAATAAAATCGACCCCGGACATCTCGAAAACGAGGCGCCGCGACCTGGCATCCCGGATCCGTGCCAGATGCCGGCAGAGAAGCGGCGTGGTGGTCAGATCCAGCTCGCCCCTGACAACGACCATGGCTGTCCCGGCGGTTATGACCGCCTCAACCGCCAGGGGCGGTTCCCTCGGACCGGTCATCACCGCCGGTCCTGCGCACGGCGGCAGCGAGTGATCCCTGTGGCAATACTGATCGGGCCGTCCGCTGGCCGCTGGGCAGCGGCCAGTGCCAGTGTCCCCGCAGGGCGGGCCCGGCGTGCCGCCAGATGCCGGGCCAGCCTGCGAGGTATCACCAGTAATGACGGCGGCTACCGACGCCCCGGCCGATCGAGCCGAGGAGCAGCAGGATGAGGCCGAGGACCAGCACGACGATGCCGATCGTCCACAGAATCGCGAACTTGGCTATAAAGCCGATGATCAGCAGGATGAGGCCAAGGATGATCATGAGAACTCCTGTCCAGCAGTAGAGGCGGGATACTCCAGCCGACTGCTGTCAGGGGGCGCCTGCGCGGGAACTCCGGCGAAGACGCGAGGATCAGCATCGACGTGACGTTGGCCGCAGGGGTCTGGGCGGCGTCATGACGGCTTCTCCAGTATGCCCAAGCTCAGCGGGAAGGCAAATCGCCCGCTGGGTATTCAGCGCCCGCGACCACCTCCGCGCAGATGGCGGCGAGCTTGCGGCGCTCCGACCGTGCCTGCGCCCGCAGTTGCTCGTACGCGGCCCGCGCGGAAATACCCTGCCTGCCCATCAGCACCCCCTTGGCCTGCTCGATCACCTGCCGGGAGTTCAGCGCCCCCTGAAGCTGGGCCGCGAGCTCGGACTGCTGGCCGCCCTGCATCATACTCGCTATGAATAGCGCGGCCAGGTCGGTGAACGCCAGCAGCGCCAACTCGCCCTCGGGCGACCAGGGACGCCGCTGCTCCGACAGCACCGCGACCACTCCCACCGCGTCCTGGTTGTAGGGCAGCGGGCTGGCCAGCACCGCGCGGACCTTGCGGGCAACGGCCGCCTCGCTGAATTTCGGCCACCGGCGGTCGCCGGCGAGGTCTTCGGCGCCGACCAGCTCCTTGATCTCGAAGGCCTCGATGCAGGGGCCTTCCTGATGCTGGATCTGCAGGTCTTCCAGATGCGCGAACCTGCCGTCGGACGCCGCGACGCTGCGCAGATGCTGGTCGGCGTTGACCAGCATGAGGCCTGCCCCGTCAACATCGAACATCGCGTGCGTGGTGTGCACGATCTCACGGATCGCGTCTTCCACCCGCATCTCCCCGAAGCGGAACTTTCCGAGTTCCACGAGGGCCTGATGCACGTCGTGCAGTGATATATCCACAGGCCCGGCCTATCCGGCCCGCCAGTCGTCAGCGGCACCATGCGATTTCGCCTGCGGCCCCATCTGCAGCATCTCGCCGTTGACGGGCCAGCTCGTTCCGGCGGCGCAGGACGCCTGGGCCGAGGCGAGGAACGCGACGACCGCGGCAATCTCCCTCGCGCCGCCGGGACGGCCAAGCAGGATGTCCATGCCCGCCCCACCCAGGGCGGCCGTGGTGGCGCGGCCGATTCCGGAATCCGAGGCTGTGACGATGGCGCGTCGCGGCTGGAAAGGCATGACCGCCAACTCCCCCGCAGCGGACGACCCATGCCGCGAGGACCGGCGGGGCCGCTGTCCTCGGGCCCCGTCCGCGTCGGTGTCGGCACGCTGAGCAAGCTCCGGTCAGCGTGGCCGTCAGCCAGTGGTCGGCTCGACGAGGTCGTAGATGCGCAGATGTGCATCGCCAATGCGCCGCCAGTTCGCCGCTGAATCGGTATGCGCCCAGCTGCCCCGCTCGTCGACATACTGTCGGGGCTGACCGGGATGATCAACGACCTGGTCAGCGACGCCGACCGGATCGCGGAGAACTATGCGGGGATCATCACTTTGGCCCATGGCTGACCAGATTCCCCGTATGGCTCCCGGCATGTCGGGGAAGACGATGCGCACCATGATGCGGAGTCGAGGCGTCAATGGCCCGGACCACCCGCTAGCGCCCACGAAACGATCTTGGATCGTATCCGGAACCTACTCTGGCCTGGGTTTTTGTGGAGCGGGTGACAGGAATCGAACCAGCACTATCAGCTTGAGAATCCGACCGATCCGACCCTCCTGACCGGCCTGAGCTGGGCATACGGCGCACCGCTAATGACCGTGATGGACCCTGTGAGACCGGGGCTAATGGCCCGCCAATGGCCCGAGACCCCAGGGCCGGCGCCCCGCGTTCCCATAATCTCCCACCCGCGTCGGATCCTCTTGTGGTCAGGCTTGGTGATCACGCTTGCTGCACCCTGGGTGGCGCTTACAGGCACGCTAATGTCACGGCGACCTTAGTGGTCTCCGTCCGTAAGTTCGTCGTGGGTTAAGGTCCAGGCGGTGCGGTCGTTGAGGTAGCGGCTACGCCACGCGCTTGAGGCGGGTTGGTGATCACTGGATTCGGCCCCGCCGATGAGTTCGCGTTCCGCGCCTCGTCTAGGTTCGTGGAGCCTGGTCCAGGCGCGCTGGACGTGAGGCGAAGCCAGTGCCGTGCCGGGCACGGTCGAGAGAAGGAGAAATGGTGCGCCACCTGCCCACCGAACCGCTGGCAGTCTCCGCGCGGCCGCCCGTCACCAGTCGCGACACGTACGAGGCCGCCCGCGCCAAACTGCTAGTCAGGGAGAAGGCACACACCCGCGAGGGCGATGCGATCGCGGCCGAGCGCCGCCGGCTGCCGATGATCGAGATTCCTGCGTCCGTCACCGTGGCCGGCGCGAAGGGCGAGGTTCGGTTCGTGGACGTCTTCGAGGGGCGCCGGATGCTCGTCGTCTACTTTCACATGTGGCACGACGGCCAGCCGTGGGAAGGGCAGTGCATCGGCTGCACCTACTTCGCATCCCAGGTACAGGGTCCGCTGGCGCACCTGCACGCGCGCGACGTGACGCTGGCGTACCTGTGTGAGGGCAGCTACGAGGAGATCGGACCGTACGCGGATTTCATGGGCTATACGGCACCGTGGTACTCCGCGCGCGACGCGGGCGCTGGGCTGCTGGCCGACCGGGGCTTCGGCTGGCTCGGCTGCTACATGCGTGACGATGACGACCGCGTCTACGAGACCTACTGGACCACCGATCGCGGCAACGAGGCCGGCTTCTGGTCGTACGGCATGCTGGACCGCACCGTTTTCGGGCGGCAGGAACCGTGGGAAGACTCCCCAGCGGGCTGGCCCAGGATTCCGGCTGGTCAGCACCAGTGGCGCGTCGACGGCCGCCCGCTGGCGCAATGGGACGTTACCGACAAACCTGTTGCGTAAGGCCGGCTGTGCTACGCCGCGCGACCAAGGCGAGCAGCGCGGCCCAGGGCGTCCACACCGCAGGCCGTGTCGAGGGCTTGCCGGCAGGTGCCGATGGGCAGGCCGGGGGGGAAGCCCGATTCATCGGAGTCGTTGTGGCTGGCGCGGTAGATCGCGAACTGCCATTGGTGCGCGGAGCCGGCATACCGCAGGCGGCATAGCTTGAGCGTAGTGGCGTCGGTCAGAGTGGCGTTGATGTAGCCCCGCTGACCTGGGCCTTCATATCGGAGCGGGTGACGGAGCGGGTGACGGAGCGGGTGACGGGAATCGAACCCGCACTATCAGCTTGGGAAGTCTGTGGCGCTACTC
>Ga0210402_10004174_pt1 | contig 13227 bp, 12 predicted proteins | sample IncBWC7MmetaG_FD_161055 | JGI IMG/M metagenome (GOLD analysis project Ga0210402, IMG submission 161055) | Forest soil microbial communities from Barre Woods Harvard Forest LTER site, Petersham, Massachusetts, United States - Inc-BW-C-7-M | ecosystem: Environmental > Terrestrial > Soil >...
GCTGACTCCATTCCTCCGCGTGTCATGAGCATTAACGCCACTCACATTGGCATTCTTCTGGGTGCTTCTGAGTGGCGCCACACTTCCGATCCGCAGCCTGTCCGTCTGGATAAGGATTTTCCCCACGTTTCGGGTAAGAGCCCCAACTACGCGGACAATTCCGACGATGTCGCGCCCGATTTGGAAACTATCGGAGTCGCCTTTCTCGAGCGCCTGCGCCCCCTCGTCTCCCAGCTACATCACAAGATCGAATTCAAACGCGACGAGGCTCTCTTTGAGGTCGTCCTCATTGGTTATGCGCCGGACGATTACGGCCCCGAAGTGTGGACCATCGAATACCGCATCCAACAGGAAGAAATCGCAACTCGCGGTGAGTTTTGGCAGACCCGCCTGCTGCGCCCGAGATTCACCCAGCTTTATCCTCCCGAAAAGCACGCACCCAAGACGCTCGTCGAGATACGCTTTCAAAGCACAACCCAAGAACCTTCCTTGCAGCAACTCATCCAGGGAAACGATCCGGACATCGAGAAACTATCGCGCGGAGACCCCAAATTCCTGAAAGTGATGGAAGACATTGATCGCGGGCAGGCCAACAAGGCGGCTCCCCAAGATGCAACGGATTTTCTCCGCGCTGCCTTACCACTCATTGTGGGGAAGTCCCGCTTTATCCTTGGCACTATGACCGAAGGTGGTTTCGATTGGGTTGTTCCGCCGGACGAGCCTGTCGAAAAAGCCAAGCAGGATAAGAACCAGCCGCCCGATGCGCCTTCTCTGCATCGCAAAGTGAAGCCGTAAACCTTAAGTCAGCTTTTCGATTCCGTCTCCTGGGCGGATGACTCCGCCTTTCACGATACGGCAGAGCCCACTTCTTGGACCGCCTGAGCCTCGGGGAGTTCCTCCATTGGCCAGCCGCGCTTCGGAGCGCGGAAGAGAGTCATCACATGTGGCATGACGCTAGTCTCCTGCAGCCGTTACGCGGCCCACTTGAGCACCAATATCCTTGCGATAGTGCAGACCGTTAAACTGAATCTTCTCGGCTGCCCGATAGGCCAATGCTACCGCTTCTTCCAGCGAGTCTCCGACTGCTGTCACGCCGAGGACACGGCCTCCGCTTGTCACCAGCAAATCTCGCTCGAGCTTAGTTCCGGCATGGAATACCTCCACACCTTTATAGCGCTTAACAATGGTTAGTCCTTCTATGTTTTTTCCAGTTTCAAACTTCCCCGGATATCCACCCGATGTGAGCACAACACATACACTGGCTCCGGCCTTCCACCGCAATTTCGACGGATCGAGCCGTTTAGCCGCCGTATCTTCCAAGACCTCTGCAAGGTCGAAATCCATTCGGGCCACGATCGCTTGAGCTTCCGGGTCGCCAAGTCGGCAGTTAAACTCCAGCACTTTGGGACCGTCTTCCGTCAACATCAGGCCAACATACAGAAATCCTTGGTAAGGGATAGACTCACTCGCGAGCCCCCTCAGCGTGGGCTCGACGATGGTTGAGATCACGACATCGCGTAGGCCTGGCGGCAACAGTTCATCCGAAGAATAAGCCCCCATGCCACCCGTATTCGGCCCTTTGTTGCCATCAAAAACCCGTTTGTGATCCCGCGTCGGCACCATCGGCGCGTACCGTTCGCCGTCCGTCAGGATAATGAACGACAGCTCCTCACCCTCGAGAGTCTCTTCGAGCAAAATGCGATGCCCGCCCGCTCCAAGCTCATTTTTCTCCATCACGCGCTCAAGGAATTGCTTGGCAGCATCCGTATCCGGCGCCAGGAACACTCCTTTGCCCGCGCACAATCCATCGGCCTTGATCACCAGCGGCCATTTCACGCCACTGAGCGTCGCATACGCATCGGGCGCCGCGTCATAGGCGCCATACATTTTGGCGGTCGGGATGTTGTGCCGGAGCAAAAACTCTTTCGAAAAAATTTTGCTGCCTTCGAGCTGCGCCGCTTGCCGTGAAGGACCTACAATGGGCCAATTTCGCTGGGCAAACGTGTCGGAAATCCCGTTCACAAGCGGCAATTCCGGTCCCACGACCGTCAAATCCGGAGCGATTTTTTCCGCCAGCGCGACAAGAGCCGCAACGTCTCCCGTATCCACCCCAACACACTCTGCGTCCTCGGTGATTCCTCCATTACCAGGCGCGCACCAGATTTTTTCAACGCGCGCACTCTGTTTCAGCTTCCAAACCAACGCATGCTCGCGCCCTCCCCCTCCGATGACTAGAATCTTCATCCAAAAGACCTCTCGAAAAATTCACCTCGAACGATAGTCGCCCTGTCTGAACCTGTCAACTTGCCTCGTTTTTCCTGCGCTACGTGTCTACCCCCTGGGTGTTCGAACGTCTTAACCGCCAGCAATCGTCATTCAGTGTGTGTGACGTATGCCGCAATCTTTACTGATTAGGACCTTGCCCTACCATTTTGCATTCGTCCGCGCCAGTGGTCTCTACACTGAGAGAAGCCTGGGACAGCGCCCGGGGTTCTCGAACGCGAAAGGAACCATCGTGCTGCTCATCCCTCTCCGCCACGAAAACATGCAGGGGCGTCGCTGGCCCGTCGTCACGTTCACCCTGATCGCTCTCAACATCATCGCCTTCCTTGGGACTCACTGGACCATCGAGGCTCAAAACACGCAGAATCCGCAACGCGTCGAAGTGCGCAGACATCTGCTGTTTCTCGCTGCCATGCACCCGGAACTGAAAATGGGTGACGACGCCCACAAGTTCGTCGATCCTCTCGCGGCCAAATATCCCGACGATTGGAAAGAACTCGGGTCACCAGATCGGAAGCCAGCAGACGAGTGGGATGCCAACATGCGCGGACTCGACGATCCGGCTGCCCTCCAATCTGAAATGGACAGTCTTTCGCAACAATTTGAGGACTTAGAAAACAACACTCTCCTGGCACGCTATGCTTTCGTCCCAGCTCATCACACAGCTATTACCTACTTAACCGCCAACTTCCTTCATGGCGGTTGGCTCCATTTAATCGGCAACATGTGGTTCCTATGGCTTGCCGGTTTCATCCTCGAAGATAACTGGGGCCGTGCTATATACGCCGTCTTTTACCTTCTCGCCGGCGCAGTCGCTCTGCAGGTTCACGGATGGATCTACCCGAATAGCCTCGGTCCCTGCCTGGGTGCATCCGGCGCGGTTGCGGCCCTGATGGGCGCCTTCCTGATCCGCTTTCCCAAGTTGAAAATCGAAATGTTTTTCTGGATTTTTTATGTCCGCGGACGCTTCAAAGCGGCGGCCTTCTGGCTCCTGCCGCTATGGGGACTCATGGAGCTATTTTACGGCTCGATATTTGGCCAATCTTCCGGTGTCGCCCACTGGGCGCACGTCGGTGGCTTTGTTTTCGGCATGATTGGTGCCCTCCTTCTTTCACGCTCCGGCTTGGAACACAAGGTAAGTTCAGCCATCGAGGAAAAAGTGGGTTGGTCAGCGGATCCTGCCATCCTTCAAGCGACGGAAGCCATGAACCAAGGAAAAACGGACGAGGCCATCAAGAAATTACAGGAACTTGTTGCCACAAAACCTGACTCTGTCGACGCCCTCGTTCTGCTGCAGCAACTCCACTGGCGAAAGGGAGACTTGGCAGGACACCAAGCTACTACCGTTATGCTTTGCCAGCTCCATTTGAAGAATCAGGACCGCGAAGCCGCATGGCTTGATTATGAAGAGTCACAGAAGACCGGTGGACAACAGATTCCAGTGTCAGTTTGGCTTGAGCTTTGCCGTTTTCTCGAAACCCAGCAGAACTATGACCGCGCTGTGACCGAGTATGACAAGCTCTCCGCTGCTTATCCTAAAGAGAGGCAATCACTGCTCGCGTTGCTATCGGCAGGGCGGCTTTCTCTTAAGAAACTAAACCGTCCAGCGGAAGCTCTCCATTTTTATCGAGCAGCTTCAGCTTCGGTGGTCCCGCACCTCGATTGGGAATCGAACATCCAGGCAGGCATCAAGGAAGCCACTGCTTCTCTTTCCCAGTCGGCAGTTCCCGCCGAATAGGTCGAACAAAGGATGCATAACCTGTAAACTAGCTTACAATGGTTAGTAACAAAGAGAAATCCCTTCCATAGATCTTATGGGGATCAATTTGTTTCTGAGAGCCTCTGAGCCTCTGAGCCTCTGGGGTTTTGACTCACGCTTGGCTAACAGCTCGAATAGGAATCGTTACTCCAGTGGCAGCATCCGAAGACGCCAGCATGTGGCATCGGCCGTCAAAGATTCCTCCCGGGTCGATCACCATACAAGGCGAATGCACTTCGCCGGTGACCACGCCCTTTGCCTGAATCTCGACCCGCCCCTTCGCGAAAATCACTCCATCGAACCGCCCAGAGATCACGACGCGGTTCCCTTCAATTTGTCCTTCGACTTTGGCGCCTTCACCCAAGACTACCGTCTGCTCGGAAATGATATTGCCCTTCACATTGCCGTCGATGCGAAATGTGCCTGTGAGCTGAAGCGTGCCTTCAAGGGTCACACCCTGATCTATGAATCCGGTCCACTCTTCGCTCACGCCATTCTTTGAGGAACTGGGCCACTTCCAAGCCATGACTTTTCTCCTAGAGAGACTCTCTTACTCTAGCGTCCGGAGCGCACAAGTCAACGCATCGCGCACGCGGAGTTGTCCAAAGGATACGGAGGAACGAACTCGCAGATGTGATTAACGCAGAGTTGCGAGGGCTACTTCATCAATCGATCGTAAATTCCCATCAATTGTTTATCGTCGTAATACTCGAGCACGAGTTGCCCGGGCCGGATCTTCGTCTTTTGCCTCAGGAGCACTTTTGTCCCGAGGTGCCGCTGTAGTTCATCAATCGCGGCTCGAATATTCGCGTCCACATGAATCTCCGCAGCGGGGCTCGCTACGCGCGACCGCCTCGACGCCAGCTTTTCGATTTGCCGCACCGTCAGTCCGCCACGCGAGGCCCGCTGCGCGTACCGCATCCTCAGTGGAGCATCCGCCACGGCCAGCAGCGCACGCCCATGCCCCGCAGTCAGCTTGCCCTCTTCGATCCAGTCCTGAATTGCTGCCTCAAGCTTTAGCAGCCGAATCGAGTTTGCCACCGTGGCTCGATCCTTGCCCGTCCGTTCTGCCACCATCTCTTGTGTAAGCTGGAATTCATCCATCAATCTCTCAAACGCCCGGGCAGCCTCGATGGCGTTCAAGTCCTCACGCTGGATGTTTTCGACCAGCGTCATTTCTAAAGCCAGCTCGTCGGGAACTTCTCGCACAATTGCTGAAACCTTTGTTAGCCCGGCCCGCTGAGCGGCCCTCCACCGCCGCTCTCCTGCGATCAGCTGAAAGCGATTCCCGATGGGACGAACCACCAAAGGTTGAATGATTCCACTCGATTTGATCGATCGCGCCAACTCATCCAGCGCCTCTTCGCGGAATCGCGTACGCGGCTGATAAGGGCTCGGCTCGATTAAATCGATGTCGATTTGCAAGGGCCAGGCATGGGCAGCTTCCCGCGCCGGCGCTGCAGCGGCAGCGTTGCCGCTTGTTGCATGAGGTTGAGCTGGTGTCGGTGGCGCGGGAACCTGTGGTTCAGGCTCCCGAATAAGCGCTCCGAGCCCCCGTCCCAGTGCGTTTCTCGGCATTGGCAATGACCTCCTGGGCGAGTTGCGTGTAGCTCTCCGCCCCTTTGCTGTGAATGTCGTAGAGAATAATTGGTTTCCCGAAACTCGGCGCCTCCGCGAGACGCACATTCCGCGGAATAATGCTCTGAAATATCTGCGTTCCGAAAAAACTACGTAAATCCGTGGCTACTTGCCTTGATAGCGTGGTTCTCTCGTCGAACATCGTTAACAGGATGCCTTCGATCTCCAGGCTAGGATTTAGCGTGCGGCGGATTCGCATCAGGGTGTCCAACAGCTCGGAAACGCCTTCCAAGGCCAGATACTCGCATTGAATGGGCACCAGCACTGCATTGGCGGAAACCAATGCATTCAGGGTCAGGAGGTCTAGCGCCGGAGGGCAATCAAGAATGATGAATTTGTAGCGGTGTTGGATCTGGTTCAGAAGCGCTTGGAGCTTATACTCGCGATTCTCTGCAACAACCAACTCCACTGCAGCTCCGGCAAGATTTTTGTCGGCTGGGACAACATCTAATCTATCCACTTGCGACTTCTGGACGATTTTATCGAATGGCTCATTGAGAATCAGAGTGTGGTATAGGGTTCTGCGGGAAGGGTCTTTGGCAAACCCGATAGCGGCCGTGGCATTGGCCTGCGAATCGCAATCTACAAGAAGTGTCGCTTGTTCAGCGGTGGCGAGGCATGCCGCCAGATTCACTGCGGTGGTGGTCTTTCCAACCCCTCCCTTTTGATTTGCAACGGCGATGATTCGCGCCAATGAGTCCCCCAACTCGCGAAAACTTAACAGAAGCACGTTCCGGATGCAACTTGTTTCACGTGGAACGCTCATTTGATGTGGAGATTTGCGTGCGATCGTTCCACGTGGAACATAGCTGCTCCTGCTTCCACACTTGGTCCGTGTTTCTTAGTGCACGCGTGTACTTGACGGCGAGCCGGACCGGTGTTCCACGTGGAACATTACACTTCCCAGTCACCAATTCAACGTGACCGACATAAGCGCAACGATCGAGCCGAGTTCGGTTCCAAGTCTTGTTCCACGTGAACACTCCGAGCGTCGTTGCTTATCTCCCCGAGAAACGCCAAGAAAGGGAATTATGCACTCTTCCGTCTTTTGGTTCCGCACAGGCCAAAGGCTGTTGTCGAAAGTATCTGACTAGTTCGGGAGAGTGACCAATCTAGGGAGCTAGGGAGAAAATTCGTAGGGCCGACTGAGAATATAGGAAGTCCTTATCTTTCAATTCGTTGAGTCAACACTCGCGTTCTTTCTCGTCCCCACTAGCACATAGCGGCGCAAAGATTGAGGCACCGGGATAGGTTCCCGCCATTCCCACTCCGCCCCCCGACGAGCCTGGTCGAGGTCCCGGCCCCCGATCCAAAGGATAACTTGTTTAGCTGCAATACGTTCCGAAGCAGCCCATGCCAAGAATGGCTCGAATTCCCCCACGGCCCTCGAACACACGTAGTCGAGTGGCGCAACTTCCTCCCCCATCTCTTCATAACGGCCCACAAGCACACGTGTGTCAGGAAGTTCAATGTTTCTAAGCACTTCCGCGAGAAATGTGGCCTTTTTTATGTTGGATTCTATCAAGAACACTTGCAGCTCTGGTCGCATGATTTTAAGCGGAATACCCGGAAAACCAGCCCCTGAGCCAACGTCGGCGAGCCGACCTTTTTCCACAGGTACCGCCACAGCTGCGTACATACTTTCGCAAAAATGACGATATAGTATCTCCAGGGGGTCGCGAATCGCGGTTAGGTTTGTTTTTTCATTCCAGGCCAGCAATATCTTCATATATTGTTGAATATAAATGACTTGCTGTTCATTTACATCCAACTGGAATTCGCCGAGCGCGCGGCGAATTGTCTCCGTTGAGAGCACCACTGGGCTTGGTGTTGTCATAAGAGTAACTAAAATCGAGAAGAACTATGTACTCGTGCCTCTACTGCCGGCGGTCTTGGCCTTAACAGATACTTCGGGCCTGCCACTCCGGCAACCGCATCCACTCCAAAATGCCACAACATTACCGGGACGATCCCATCGTACGCGATTCGAGCCGTTCCGAATACTGTGCCGATAATCAGTGTGCTCACCAGCCCCCCGCGGCCCTGGTAGAGGTGCGCCAACCCAAAGAGAATAGACGACAAGAGTATCACGCTCCAAGTCGGCATCCCCGCCCTCGTCAGAGCCGCCATCGCAAAACCTCGATAGAGAAACTCCTCGCACAGCCCTGCCGTCACAGCCAGCGCCAAGAACAAAACCAGTTCCACCCGTGATTGCGGGAAGATCCGCTCGGCAAGTGCCTGCATGAAGTTGCGTGCCTTTCCCGACGACCGCCCCATTCGCCGCAAATTGAGCCATTGCAAACCGCCCAAAGTCGCGGCGCCGACAATTGCCGCAAAAAATATTCTCCAGCGCCCATGAACCACCAGCCCTAACTCTTCGGGGGTCAGCCCGCGAGCCCATGCCCGCCAAGCCGTTACCGCGACAGCCAGCCACTGAAACACAATCGTCGAAGCGTAAAGTGAAAGCCGCTCCCGCGAGTCCATCTGCGGAATCGCAAGCAATTTTTTGAGCCGCAGGTGCCCGCGCCACGGCAACAGCACACCTAACACTAAAAAAATCAACCAGAAGTCCCAAGGCATCCGCCGATGAAACCACGTTCGCCAGTTAGGCGCAACTTGTCGTCACCCCTTGTCGCCACCTCCTTTCGCGACGATATGCCTTGTTACCACCGTAACGCTCCGCGCATCGCTATAATGGTTTCTTCAGCAGCGAGGTGAATCTTGTCGGCACAAGTGAAACTCACATCCATGGCAAAAGCAGCGGGTTGCGCCGCGAAGTTGAATCCCGCAACGCTCGACGCAGTCCTGCGCAAACTCCCGCGCCAAACCGATCCAAATGTTCTTGTCGGTTTCGATACCAACGACGATGCAGGAATCTACTTAATAGGCGAAGGACTCGCGTTGGTTCAAACTGTCGATTTTTTCACGCCCATTGTCGACGATCCCTTTCTTTTCGGGCAGATCGCCGCTGCCAATTCGCTGAGCGACGTCTATGCCATGGGGGGGCGGCCCATTACGTCCTTATCCATCGTCGGTTTCCCCGAAAAGGGCGATCCCGAAATCCTCGAGCAAATTATTAGCGGCGGCCTCGCCAAAATGAATGAGGCAAAATGCAGCGTCATAGGCGGCCATTCGATCCGCAATGAAGACATGCTCTTCGGTTATGCAGTCACTGGTTTAATCAATCCACAGCGAGTTTGGCGCAACGTAGGAGCCAAGCCTGGCGACGTACTTCTCTTTACCAAGCCTCTTGGAACAGGCGTAATCACTACAGCCTTGAAAAAGGATCGCGCATCCTCCGAATCGCTTGCTTCCGCCGTCGGCGCCATGAGCACTCTCAACGCCGCTGCCGCTGCCGCTCTCCAGGAAGTTGAAGAAAAGACGCAACCCGTAAAGCCAATTCACGCCGTCACCGACGTCACCGGCTTCAGCCTTTTGGGCCATGCTCGTGAGATGGCCCTCGGCGATCCTGTTAACGGCCTCGATCCCGTTTCTTTCGAAATCGATCACGCATCCTTCTCGTATTTTCCGGGCGCCATCGAAGCCGCCCGCGAAGGCCATCTTTCCGGCGGACTCAGAAACAACCGTGCCTTCATTGGCGAATGCGCCGCATTCGACCCAGGGGTCGCGTCCGAGTATCAAGACCTCCTATTCGATCCGCAAACCTCTGGTGGATTCCTCGTCGCCATCGACCCGGATCACGCGGACTCCGCCGTAGCCGCCTTCGCGCGCCACGGCGTTTCCGCCCGACGCGTGGGTCGCGTTGTTTCAAAGACCGCTCCATTGATCAGAGTTCTTTGAAACTGTGAATTATTCTCGCCGTATCATCAGCTACAACGCAGTATCTCTACCGAAAGGCGTCGTCTAGGCCGAACGAATGGACACCATCACACATGGCATCGCCGGAGCACTGATCGGAAAAGCAGTCTTCCGCGGCGAAGACATGTTCGCATCGCAGCCTATCAATCGCGCCCGCATCATCACCTGGTCGCTGATGCTCGGGGCAATTTTTCCCGATTCCGACATTCTTAGAGACTGGTTCTCAAGCAATCCAATGCTCATCCTGACGTGGCATCGCAGCGTCACGCACTCGCTGGTTTGCATGCCGTTCTTTGCACTAGCCCTTGCCGCACTCACGCGCTGGTTCGCACGCTGGCGCAAATGGGACGCTCCTTCCTTCGGCGCTTTGACGGGAATTTACGCTGTCGGAATTCTCAGCCACATTCTTCTAGATCTCGTTACGACCTTCGGCACGATGGTTTGGTCGCCGCTCCGGTGGTCGCGCCCCGCCTGGGATCTGATTTTCATCATCGACTTCACGCTCACCGCGCTCCTCCTCTGCCCGCAACTGCTCGCCTGGGTCTATCACAAGCCGGAAGGCCTGAAGAATCGCGCCATCATCACGTGGTCGCTACTCTCGCTCGCTTCGCTTGGTGTTGCTGCCCTATTGAAAAATTTCGGCGCGCCGATTTCTGCACAAACTGCCGTCATAATCATCATGCTGCTGGCGGCATTTTTTCTGCTTCCTGCAATTCGAGGCAAAGGCCTTCGCGTTCGCTACGCCTCGTGGAATCGCGCGGGTCTGGCTGCGGCCATCATCTATTTTGCCGCTGCCTTCGTTGCTCATCGCTCGGCTCTGGAACGAGTCGAGAAGTTCGCTTCGCTCTTCCAACTTCAGGCGGAATCGCTCGGCGCTCTCCCGCTTCCTCCGTCGCTTTGGCATTGGGACGGGCTTGTCAACACGCCGCACGGCGTCTACGAAGTGCATCTCGATCTCAGCGATCAAGCACCTCAGCCATCGATCGAACATCGCTATTATCCCGACGCAATTCCCAATCAATACATCGACGCGGCAAAGCGCCTGCGCGAGGTGCAGGAAGTTTTATGGTTTTCGCGCTTTCCAGTCACGCGTTTTCACAAGGAAGGCAGCCACGCCATCGTGGAAATTTCCGATATCAGATTTCAACAATTACGCAGGGATCGCCCCGCGTCATTCACGTATCGCGTCCAAATGGATGAAACCGGCAAGGTCGTTTCACAAGGATGGGTGCGGGATTAAAAATGACTTGCAGTTCTGTGGATAGGCAGAGGACTGGCTTACTTAGGCTTGGCCGGATGGATCACCACTTGGCGTTCTTCTCCCATGCCAATGCTCTCGGTGCGCACTCCTGGCATATCTTTCAAAGCCAAATGCACAATACGCCGTTCACGCGAAGACATGGGATTGAGCCGAAACGGCTGGTGAGAACTCTGCACGCGCTCTGCCGCCACGCGCGCCGTCATGCGCAACTCTTCAAACCGCAACGCGCGATATCCGCCGCTGTCCAGGTGAATTTTCTCGTGGTAGGTAGGTTCCAAACGCAGCGCGCGAAACGCCAGGTGTTCGATCGCCTTTAAAACTTCTCCGTTGCGTTCCAGGACAATCTCTTTGTCCCGTCCGTCGAGATCGGCAATTACTTCCGCTTCATCCGAAGCGTTCGAGGCGGACGACTCCACCGCGTGCACCTTCACCTTCAAATCCAATCCAGACACTCGCACGATCTCTTCCAAAAACTGCCGCAACGCCTCGCTGGCAGCCTGCCGGTCGAGCCGGCCGTCCCGGATAAGCTCCTGTCCCATGGGCCTCCGTAAAACCTTGCTCCCGCTCGCACGCGCGCGGCGGTCGGTCTAAGACTTCTTACCCTTCGGCAGTTGTTTCGCGGCTGGCAACGCGGGATGTTTGCGATTCAAGTACCACTGCTGCACGATACCCACCACGCCGCTGGTGAGAATATACACTGCGAGCCCGCTCGGATACGGAATGATCATAAACATTCCCGCCATGCCAATGGGCATGAATTTCATCATCGCCTGCTGCTGCGGGTCTGTCGACGTCATCGGCGTCATCTTTGAAGCCAGGTACATGGACAACCCCATCAAAACCGGCAGGATATAGTATGGATCTTTTGCCGACAGGTCTGTGATCCATCCAAACCACGATGCATGCCGCAGTTCGATGGTCCCTTGCAAAGCGCGATATAGCCCGAACCAAATCGGCATCTGCAAGAGCTGCGGGACGCAGCCGCCCACCGGGTTAATCCCCTCGCGGCTGTAGATCGCCATCACTTCCTTGTTCATCTCCTGTTTCTTCGGGTCGTTCATTTTGTACTTCTTGTACCTGTCCTGAATCTGCTTGATTTCAGGCGCAACGCGCTGCATTTTCAGCGTCGTCTTGTACCCGGAGATGCGCAACGGGAAGAGCAGCATGTTGATGACGAGCGTGAGGATGACGATCGACCAGCCCCAGTTGGGGATGTACTTGTGGATCCACTTGAGTCCGTGGAAAAGCGGGTCGGCGATGATCTCCAGCCATCCGAAATTCACAAGCGCTTTCAGCGGCGGGTTCATGCTTTTCAGTTCATCGTAGTCTTTCGGGCCCACGTAGACCCGCAGCGCCATCGGTTGCGACGTGGTTGTCGTGGCCACTTCCGCTACGGGCTCCTGCGCATCTTTCCCCTCGATTTGCACCGTGTGCATTACTTTCCAGTAGCGAGTTTCCAGCGAACCGGAAGCAGTGCCGTTCGGGGGTAGAAACGCGGCCACGAAGTATCGGTCTTCGATTCCCGTGTAGTCCTTGCTGCCCATCCAGACTCCGGGCCCCCATTTGTCGGGGCCTTCCAGCTTTTTGTGGGGCAGATCGGTCAGCGAGCCGCCTTCGCTATAAAAGGTCGTTACCGTCTCAACCGGCGCCGGATTCTGCACCGTCAAGTCGCCGAATCCTCCCAGCCACGCCAGCCCGGCTTTCACCGGCGTCCCGTTTAACTTGACGGAAGTCTCCACGCGCACCACATACGAATGATCGAATCGAAAAGTCTTTGTGGCTTCGAGATGTCCATCGCTCCAGGTAAGCTGCAATTCCGCCGGAGCCTCTAGCGTATTGCCAGGGAGATCCGCAACGTCCCCCGCAATTCCTTTCGCAGGAGTGTCCGGATGAGGAATCCCGGCCACATACAATGCGGAGTTCACCTGCGTCTCTAGCTGCGGGTCGTCCAGCTCCAGCGCGAAGGGCCACCCGCCGACCTGTACCGCCGCATCCGGGTGGACCAGGTCCAGCACCCGCTGCGGCTTCGCATCATCTTTATACTTTTTCAGTTGCCAGCTCTTGACCACCCCGCCCCGGTTCGAAATCTCCACTCGATAGAGGGCGTTTTCCACGACGATCGTGCGTTCCTGCTCGGCGGCCTTTGGTGGCATCGCGGCCGCGTTAGAAGTCGCAATTCCCGTTGCGACTCCCGCAGGTGTCCGCGCGCTGGCCCTGCCAGGTGTAGTCGAAGGTGAAGTGGATGCTTGTTCCGTCGCCGGGTTTGTCGCCGCTGGCGCCGTTACTGCCGGCCTGTTCGCTTGCGGCAAGTTGGCGGGCGGCTTGGGCGCGAAAAATTTGGCCCATAACAAAATCACCGCCATCGAAAGAATCGACGCTATCAGTATGCGCAGCTCTGAAGAAAGTTCTTTTTTCTTTTCCGGCGCGCTCACGAATGGGCCTCTCTGGGGGCAACACCGGCTCGGCC
>Ga0210402_10004175_pt1 | contig 13223 bp, 9 predicted proteins | sample IncBWC7MmetaG_FD_161055 | JGI IMG/M metagenome (GOLD analysis project Ga0210402, IMG submission 161055) | Forest soil microbial communities from Barre Woods Harvard Forest LTER site, Petersham, Massachusetts, United States - Inc-BW-C-7-M | ecosystem: Environmental > Terrestrial > Soil >...
ATAGAACTTGCCCAGCAGATCGTACTGCCCGGATGTGGAGTACAGCTCCGACATCTGATCGATGGTATCGGCCGCCTCGCGGGCGACCCTGTACGCCTGACCCATCTCGCACTTGATCTGCACGAATATCGCCCGCATGCGGCCTCCTGGCTCAAGCGGCCGCGATCGAGGCGGCCGTCATCCGGGAGTCTATAGCAGTACTGGAAAGTGATGACCCCCACCTGTGCTGGTGTTGGTGCAGATGCCCGGGAGATCCCCGGATCGAGTCCGGGGACGGGCAAGACGCCAAAGGGGTGAATAAATGCCTAGGCTGCGATGCCAATGCTGTCGGCCATCACGGCCAGGCGATGGCTGGCACTGCCGAGGCGTTGGAGCATCACTGGAAGCTGCGGTTGTGCCGGCAAGGGACCGTCCTGCAGGAAGTCCGACCAGTCAGACCACTCCTGCTCCGACAGCAGCAGAACGCGCCGCTGATCGTCTTCGCTCAGCTGCATCTGCTCGCCAAGCTGGCTGAACACCTGGAACTGGCTTCTGGTGAGATTGTCGGTTGCGAACCAGGTCATGCTCTGTAGCATCGGGGGACCTTTCTCTCTCTCGTGACGGCAGCGAATATGCAAAGGCTCGGTTGAAGCGGGGGCGGAAATTGGCAGAGGGTTTGTTCGATTTGTGGCAACCCAACACCGTTCGGTTACCGTTGGCCAGTGCGGGATAATGCTGATCGGGTTTTTACGTACCCCTGCGCCGTTGCCGACCGGCGATTGCAGACGTGACCGGCGATTGCAGACGTGACGGAATCCGCCGGACCTGCCTATCTTGTGCGCAAGGGCCCCTTCGGGGGGTATAATTGGAGGCATGGATGGAACTGGCTCAGGCGCGCAAGGCTCGCATTGTCCCTCGCACGGGGGGGCGCGCACTGGCGGACGCGCTCGTTGCTCAAGGCATCGATCATGTCTTCGCCGTACCGGGCGAAAGCTATCTCGATGTGCTCGATGGCCTGTATGAGGTGCGGCAGAAGCTGAAGCTTGTCACCTGCCGATTCGAAGCCGGCGCGGTGAACATGGCCGAGGCCTACGGCAAGTTGAAGGGCCGTCCTGCCGCGGCGATGGTGACGCGCGGACCTGGTGCCTGTCACGGCGCGATCGGCGTGCATATCGCGATGCAGGACAGCACGCCGCTGCTGCTGTTCGTGGGCCAGATCCCGCTCGCGGATTCCGGCCGCGATGCATTCCAGGAAGTTGACTATCGCCAGATGTTTGGCCCACTCGCCAAATGGGTGACGCAGATCGATCAGGCCAAGCGCATTCCGGAAGTCGTCGCGCATGCGGTCGATGGCGCGGGGGCGGGGCGTCCGGGTCCGGTGGTCATCGCTCTGTCGGAAGAGATGCAGAAGGACACGATCGAGGTGCCCGATCTGCCGCGTTCAACGGTCGTGCCGGCGTATCCCGATCCTGCCGCGCTGACGCAGTTGCGCTCGATGCTGTTCCGGGCGCGCAAGCCACTGGCGGTGCTCGGCGGTTCCTCCTGGACGGATGCGGGACGTACCGCGATCCGCGACTTCCTGCTCGGCAACGACCTGCCCGTGACAGTCGGTTTCAGGAGACAGGCGCTGTATGACGGCACGGCGGACAATTTCGTTGGTGATCTCGGCGTCGGCTCCGATCCGGGACTGATCGCCAAGGTCAAGGAGGCGGACCTGATCCTGGCGATCGGCTCGCGCCTCGGCGACGCGGTGACGCAGGGCTACACGCTGCTCGACATGGCGGGCAGCGTGCCGATCATCCAGGTGCATCCGGAGGCCAGCGAGATCGGCCGCGTGTTCCGCCCCGCGCTTGGCATCGTGTCCGATCTCAACGCATTCGCCAATGCCGTGGCTGCACTGGAGCCGGTGCAGACCAACTGGATGGACTGGATGGAAGAACTGCGTTCGCTGCGGGAGGCGCAGCGCGCGGTGCCGAATTACGAGGGCCGGCTCAATCTCGGCACGGCGATGCAGGAGCTGGAAACGCTGTTGACGCCGGATGCGGTGATCACCACGGACGCGGGGAACTTCGCCGGCTGGGCCACGCGCTTCATCAACTTCCGCGACGGCCAGCGCTACATCGGCCCGACCAACGGCGCGATGGGCTACAGCGTTCCGGCCGCTGTCGGGGCGAAGATCGTGTTCCCCGATCGCATGGTGGTCAGCATGGTCGGCGACGGCGGCTTCCTGATGACCGGGCAGGAGATCGCCACGGCGTTCCATCATGGCGTTGCGCCGATCGTGCTAGTGTTCAACAACCAGATGTACGGCACGATCCGCATGCATCAGGAGCGTGCCTATCCCGGCCGTGTGTCCGGCACGGCGTTGACCAATCCCGACTTCGCCAAGTTCATCGAAGCATTTGGCGGCCATGGCGAGGTGGTGAGCGACACCGAGGAGTTCACTCCTGCGTTCCGTCGTGCTGTGGAGAGCGGCAGGCCGGCAGTGATCGAGCTGCGCATGAACCCGGAACAGATCACCACGCGTGCCACGATCGCGGAACTCCGTACCGGCAAGCGGGCGCAATCCGCGGCGAAGCCGAAGCGGGCGACGGCGTCGCGGCATCCGAAGCCGGCGCGCAGTACGGGAAAGAAGCGCGCGTAGAAGAATCGGCTGCGCCCACCATCACGGGAAAGGCTGTCACCTCGATGAGCTACGGGTTCAGTCATCGGTTTCAAATCGATGCAGCCGGCAAACGGATTCCGCCGTCGCCGACCTCGGGGATGGAGGCGGCGGTGCGCTATTATCGTGCGGGAGACTATGCAGAGGTCGAACGCTGCTGCCTTGAGTTGATCGCCCACGATGCGCGGCATTTCGATGCGCTGCATCTGCTGGGTGTCGTTTGCCTCGATCAATCGCGGTTCGCGGATTCGGCCGGTTACCTGACTCGTGCGGACAGCGAGCGGCCGGACGATCCGCGGATACAATACAATCTGGGTTCCGCGCTGCTGGGATTGAAACAGTATGAGCAGGCCGAGCCGCATCTGCGACGAGCGGTGGCGTTGCGGCCGCGCGATCCCGGGGCGCTCAACAACCTCGGCAATGTGCTATCCGACATGGGACGCCATGAGGAAGCGATTCAATGTTTTCGGCGGGTGCTGGATATTCAGTCCAACCATGCACCGGCGCACTACAACATGGGCCAGTCGTTGGCTGCACTTGATCGGCTGGAGGAGGCGGTTGTCAGCTTTCAGTCAGCTCTGGAACATGGCGCCGGCGCGGATGCGAGCCGGCTGGCCGATGTCTATGCCAGCCTGGGCGAGGCGCTGGTCGGTCTGGGACGCTACGACGATGCGCTCGCGGCATGCCGCGCGATGCACGCCTTCAAGCCCGAGGTGGCGGAGTGGAACGAAAGCCTGGCTCTGCTGCTGCTCGGCCGCTACGCCGAGGGGTGGCTGAAATACGAGGGCCGCTGGTTCGTCCCCGACCATGACCGGCCGCGCGCGGATGCTCGCCTCCCGGATCTGGCCGAGGTTGCCGGCAAGAGCATCCTGCTGACCTGCGAGCAGGGGCACGGCGACATATTCCAGTTCGCCCGCTATGCGCCTTTGTTGGGCCGTCTTGGAGCACGTGTGTTTCTTCAGGTTTACGTCGAGCAGAAAGAGCTGATGCAGACGTTGGAAGACGTCGAGATGGTCATCGCGAGGGAAGAACCAGAGCCGCCGACCGACATCGTCACACCGCTGCTGAGCATGCCTTTGGTGTTCGACACCGAGCTCGACAGCGTTCCGGCCGATGTGCCGTATCTACGTGCGCCCGCGGCCAGGCTGGAAGTCTGGCAGCAGCGACTGGGACCGCGCACGCGGCCGCGTATCGGTTTGGCGTGGTGGGGATCGCAGCATATTGCGAAGCGATCGTTGTCGATCGAAACGCTGCTGCCCGTGCTCTCGCTGCCAAGCATCGAAATCCACGGGCTTCAAACGGAATTCCCTTCACCGCAGCGTGACTGGCTGGCGACGCATCCGCTGGTGATCGACCACAGCGATGAGCTGCGCGACTATGCGGATACCGCGGCGCTGATCTCGCTGTTGGACCTTGTCATCACCATCGACACGTCTGTGGCGCATCTGGCCGGAGCGCTGGGCAAACCAGTGTGGATCATGCTGCCGTACAGCGCCGACTGGCGCTGGCTGCTGGATTGCGACGACAGCCCCTGGTATCCGACCGCGCGCCTGTTCCGTCAGCACCGACGCGGCAACTGGGATGGCGTTGTCGCCGATGTGGCGAACGAACTCGTCGCGTGGTTGGCCGATAGTTAGCTCAGCCTGTTCGCACGAACTTGTCCACGCTGCGGTCCACCGTCAATCCGGCGTAGATGTCGCCGCGCGAGTCCACACCTGCGCCGTGGACATGCCGGCTCTCCATGCGGGCGAGTACTTTTCCATCTGCATCGCGTACGCAGACATACGCCGGATTGCCGCCGTCTTCCTGCTCGGCGATGACGAACGTGCCGTCCTTGGCGCGCGTGATGTCGTTCGGGCCGCCCATGCCGGTCCATTGGCCGAGGAAGGCGCCGTCGGGGGAGAAGATCTGGATGCGCTTGTTTGACCGGTCGGCGACGTAGAGCTTGCCGTCAGGGTCGAACGCGATGCTGTGCGGCAGGTGAAATTCTCCCGGTGCCTTGCCCGGTGCGCCCCATGACGTGACGAGCTGGCCGTCGCGCGTGAAGCGGTGCACGCGCGCGTTGCGGTAGCCGTCGGTCACGTAGATGTCGCCGTTGGGGTGGGCAATCATCTCGGTAGGGTGATTGAACGGCCCCGCGGCGCGTTCGGCGAGCCAGGGGGAGCCGGTGCAGCCGGTGTCGGAATGCACGCCGCGCTGGCCGAGTTCCAGCAATGGCTGGCCGTCCAGCGTGAACGACTTCGCGACCGAGTCGGAGCGATCGGTGGTATAGACGACGTCATCGACAATCTTCAACCCGTGCGGGTCGGTGACTTCGCCGGCGCCCCAGGCGCCGAGGTATTTTCCCTCGCGGTCGAAGACCACCACCGGAGGGTCTTTGCGCTGGAAGACGTAAACCCGGTCCTGAGAATCGGTCGCCACCCGGCTGACCAAGCCGAACTTTTCCCCGTTCGGCAATTTGAGGAAATCGCGGATCAGTTCGTAGGTGCGGTTGCCTGCGCCAACCTGTGTCATTGCTGCCTTCCTCCCGGAAAAATGCGCTTGGCGTCATCACATCAGCAGTGCGAATTTTTAGGCTAAGCTGAAAAGTGGATGCATTCAATTGGCCCCAACAGCGGCCGTCCGCGCATCCATGCCCGGTCGCCGGCGCACCTCAGGGCCGCGTTCCTCGGCACCATAGCCGGACAACCTGTGACCGCCTATGCTTGGCCATCCAATCGCAGGTATGGGGGACGACATGAAGTTCGGCGGTGCAATGTTCTTCACCGAGTATTCCATGACGGCGTCGGAGCTGGCAGTCGCGCTGGAAGAGCGAGGCTATGACAGCGTCTGGGCGCCCGAGCATTCGCATATTCCGCTCTCGCGCAAAACGCCGTTCCCGGGCGGCGGCGAACTGCCCAAGCAATATGCCGACGCGATGGACCCGTTCGTGGTCCTGACCGCCGCGGGATGTGCCACCAAAACGATCAAGCTCGGCACGGGCGTGCTGCTCGTGCAGCAGCGCGATACGATCCAGACCGCGAAGCTTGTGGCCTCGATCGATCAGGTCAGCCAGGGCCGCTTCTTGTTTGGTATCGGCGGCGGCTGGAATCAGGACGAAATGGAGAACCACGGAACTGTGTACGCCACGCGGTTCAAGCGGTTGCGCGAGAGTATCGAGGCGATGAAGGAGATCTGGACAAAGCCGAAGGCCGAGTATCACGGCGAGTTCGTCAATTTCGATCCGATGATGGCGTGGCCGAAGCCGGTGCAGAAACCTCATCCGCCCATCCATGTCGGTGGAGCATTCCCACACGGCGCACGGCGTGCGATCCGCTACGGTGACGGCTGGATCCCGACGGCCCGCGGCGATCTCATCGCCCAGCTTCCCGAGTTTCAGAAGATGGCGCGCGATGCGGGACGCGATCCGGCATCGCTCGAGGTAACGTCGTTTGGCCTGGCCGAGGACCTCGACCGTCTGAAGCGACTGAGGGATCTCGGCGTCACCCGCGTAGTACCGATGTTCCCGCCGGAGAAATCGGACAAGGTTCTGCCGATCATCGACCGTTGGACCAGACTGATGCGGCAGGTGGACGGCTGACCGGAGGGCTCATCAAAAACGGTGGCGGCATGGATCGCGCTGGTTACTTTGGCAGCGCGATTCCCGACAGCCGGTGGCACGCCTCGAGAAGCTGATCCTGCGCATCCTCACGGTGCGAGATCGGGTTCGGCTTGCGAGGCTGCATATGATAGAAGTATTGCCCGGTCACCTGCGCGGCCGGGTCATCGCCGACCGCGAGCCAAACCTGTGTTCTGTGCGCCGCATCGAGATCATCCGGAGCGCCAGGCCCTCCCATCCTGGTTGCCACCCATCCTGGTTCGAGGGCATTGGCAAGCACGTTCGGCCAACGACGCGCCACGGCGAAGGCGATCAGAACGTCGTGCAGTTTGCTCTCGGCATACGCCTCTGCTCCCCGCCAGGGTCGCTTTGTCCAGGTCAGGTCAGCGATTTTCAAGGTCGCGCCGCGATGCATGCCCGAACTCAGGTAGACAAGGCGTGCCGGCCGCTCGATCAAGGCCGTCAGGGCGTAGGGTGCCAACGAGTTGGTGGCAAACAACTGCGGCAGACCGTCCTCCGTGTCGTTGCGTCGGGATTCCCGATAGCCAATACCGGCATTGTGGATCACCGCATCGAACTTGCCGAGGCGATTGACCTGCTCGGCGACGGCGCGCATTTCCCGGATATTGGATAGATCGCCAACGACCGCGGCCTCCGCACCGGGAACCGACGCAAGCGTGGCGTCAGCGCGCGCCTGGTCGCGCCCGTGGACCACAACCTGATGGCCCGTCTCGACCAGCAGTTGTGCGGCCATCAAGCCCAGTCCAGTCGAGGACCCGGTAATGAAGACACGCGACATTTCATATCCTCCGAAGTCAAGCCATTCGGATCAATGGACGGCTTTGGTGGCGGCGAGTGCCCCCTCGTTGTGGCCAGGAAGCGTTATGGTCAGCATCAGTGTGCTCAGGCTCTTGCCATGCGGGTCGATCGCCAGCGAGCGCGTGACACCGCCTCCCAGTGCGTTTTCGATGACAAAGTTCAATGCCCGCAGTTGCGGCAGTTCATAGCGTCGTACGGGGCCCGTCGTGAGATGGCAAAAGTGCGCCAGGACACGTTCCGGCGTGAGTTCCCGACGCAATACCTGCCAGGCCTCATCGCTGTAGGCGACAACTGAGATGTTCGATGTGTTGCCCTTGTCGCCGGCACGGGCATGCGCCAGGTCATAGACGCGCACGCTCATACCGCGCGCTCCATGATGACTTCCGGCTTCACCCATTCACGCGGGATCAGCACGGACTTCACCGCCAGGATCTGCCTCGCACCAAAATTCACGCCACCGCCGGCCGGCCCTTGCATGTGCAGGCTGCGTATCTCCGCACCCACCGCCTCGGCCGCCTTCCGGTCGGGCGTTCGGGCCGCGATGCGCAGCCGCACCTCATACGGTTCCGGGCACATGCTGTCGTCGTTGCCGTGCAACGAATTCATGCCTATCAAATCGATACGCATCTCCTCGTAGGTGAGACCGCGCCGGCGCAGGCGTTCCTGCACAACCTCGATCCCTAGCGTCGCTCGGCCCACGGCATTGACGCCGGCGAAGCCCATCTCGCCAGACCCCATATAACCATCGAAATACCCGACGACGACCTTATAGGTTGCCGTGCGCGGCTGTGCGCGTGCCCCGCTCAAGCCAATTCGATCTTTCTCGATCTGCCGAAATGATACGGACGATACATCCAGCACGCAGTCCGGTGTGATGTAAGCGCAGGGGTCATGCATTTCGTAGAGGAGTTGTTCGGTGCATGTCGCGATATCGAGCCGCCCGCCAGACCCGGGAGTCTTGGAAACTTCCACGCGGCCATCAGACCACACATCGGCCAGCGGATAGCCCAGGCCAGCCAGGTCATCGACCTCCTTCTTGCCAGGATCGGCAAAGCAGCCTCCGGTGAGTTGGCCAGAGCATTCCAGCAGGTGGCCCGCCAGCGTACCGTTGGCTATTTTAGGGTAGTCGTCGTACGACCAATCAAAAGCGTGCAGCATCGGTCCGAGGAACAGAGCCGGATCGGCGACGCGTCCGGTGATCACCAGATCGGCGCCAGTGCCAAACCCCTGCGCCACTACGTCCGCGCCGAGATAGGCATTGGCGGACGCCATGCGCGGCAACAGTGATTCCAGAGGGGCGCCGTCCTCCATCAATGGCAATTCGGGGTGGGCGCGCATGACATCGGTGACTTCGTCGCCTTGCACGACCGCACAGGTGTAATCCGGACAATCCCAATCGGAGGCATGTTTTCGAACGATGCGCGCCGCACCCATCGGATTTGCCGCCCCCATATTGGTGACAATCCTGATCCCGCGTCGCAGGGCCGGCGGCATGATCGCTTCCATGCGCTCGAGCAGCACTGGTGTGTAACCCTTGGCCGGGTCCTTGGCCCGATCGAGCGTCTCGCGGGCAATGGTGCGCTCAGCCAGGCATTCCATGGCGAGATAGTCGAGCGCGCCATGCTCGACGATCTCCACGCCGGGCGGAATGCGATCGTCGGCGAAGCCGGCGCCGCAGCCAATTCGGATCTTGTCACGTGCCATGGCTGTCCCCATTCGTGTCCATGATATTCATTCGTACGGCGCGCGGTCCATGGTCCCCAACAACCGAACTGTCCCACGCCACTGGCTGGCCGCCACATGATTGCATCGATCGGCACAGTCCGCGTTTCCCAATTTTCCGGACCCAGCCCGCGGGCGTCCAAAACATTTGCGGCTTTTGCAAAATTGATGCTAGCCTTGCCGCAGCATGTCGGTTTCGATCCATTGCCCGAGCTGTGGCTCCTTTGTTGCAGACCGAGCAGAACGCTGTTTGGTCTGTGGTGAGGTTGGCAGAATCTGTGGGGCCTGTGGGGTCTTAAGCCCATTGCGGGCGCGGTATTGTGCAGCCTGCGGATCCGCGCTCAGCTTAACTGGCCGAGCTACTGATCGGTCAGGCGAATACGGTGCTGTCGACCGTCGCCAGATAACGGTGCTGTTCGGCGACCTTGTCGACTCTGTTGCAATGTCGACGCGGGTCGATCCTGAAGTGCTGCGTCCGGTCATGTCCGAATATCACTGGCGGTGCGCGACCGTGATCGAGCGTCACGGAGGGTTTGTCGCCCACTACCTGGGCGACGGAATACTGGCATATTTCGGATACCCCAAAGCTGACGAGTCGGATGCGGACCGCGCGGTCCGGGCCGGCTTGGCGTTGGTACGCGAAGTCGGCCAACTTGCCCTTAATGGTGCGCCGTTGCGAGCGCGCGTAGGCATTGCCACCGGTCAGGTGGTCGTCGGAGATCTCATTGGGCGCGGTGCATCGCTGCAGCGCGGGGTTGTCGGCGTGACCCCGAACCTTGCGGCACGGCTGCAAGGCGTGGCCAGGCCAAACACTGTTGTCATAGGAGCCGCGACGCGCCGTCTGGTCGGCGGATCGTTCATCTACAGCGATCTCGGACAGGTCGCTCTTAGAGGGTTTGATGAATCGGTTCCAGCGTGGGAAGTCGTTGGCGAGAGCACTGTTGATAGCCGGTTTGAAGCCAGAGCCGGGGGCACTCTTACACCGCTCGTGGGTCGACACGAGCAACTCGCTGTCCTGCAATCCCGTTGGGAACAGGCGCGATCCGGAGACGGGCAGGTCGTTCTGATCAGTGGCGAGCCTGGCGTGGGCAAGTCCCGCATCATTACAGAGTTCGAGCAGCGGCTATCGGACGACCCTCACGCGCGCCTGCGTTGCTTTTGCTCTCCGCACCGTCAGGACACCGCGCTGCACCCATTTATCGCGCAAATCACCCGCGCGGCCGCGTTAACGCCGGAGGACGCGCCCAGGACGCACCTTCAGAAACTCGAGACCCTGTTTGCTCCCCTGACTGACAAATCAGACGAAGACGTGGCGGTCATAGCTGATCTGCTGTCCATCCCGACGCAAGGCTACTATGCGCCGTTGACGCTGCCGCCGCGGCGGCGGAAGGAACGGACACTCGACGTTCTGCTCACTTACCTGGGCGGACTGGCCTCCAGGGAGCCGGTCCTCGCCATCTGCGAGGACTTCCATTGGGCGGATCCGACCTCGCACGAACTGTTGGACCTTATCATTCCATTTGTTCGTGATCGTCGGGTTCTTATGCTCGTCACACATCGACCCGATCTTGAAGTGTCCGAACTTGTCCAGGACCAACACGTCACGCGCGTGTCGCTCGATCGTTTAAACAGAATCGAGGGTGCGACACTCACGACGAACGTTGCCGCCAAGGATCTGCCCCCGGAGATCCTCCAGCAGATCATCGACAAAAGCGACGGCATACCGCTGTTTGTTGAGGAGTTGACCAAGGCGGTACTAGAGTGTGGCGCTTTAATCGATGCGGGAGATCGCTATGTGCTCACGGGTATGTCGCCCTCTCTCGCCGTTCCTGCGACTCTACATGACTCGCTTGTGGCGCGATTGGATCGACTTGGCTCGACGCGGGAGATCGCGCATATCGGAGCCGCGATCGGCCGCACCTTTAGGCATGATCTTCTCGCGGCAGTCTCACAAGTCACAGAGGAGCACCTAGAAACGTCGCTTCTGCAGCTCATCCGCTCGGAGCTTATTTTCCGTAGGGGCATGGGCTCAAACACTACCTATTCGTTCAAGCACGCTCTTGTCCGTGATGCGGCCTATGCGTCGTTGCTGAAGGAAGCGAGGCGCGATTTACATGCGCGGATCGCCGTCGCTATCGAGACGGAGTTTCCGGTGCTTGCAGAGAAGGAGCCGGAGGAGCTTGGACGCCACTACACGGAGGCCGGCCTGCCGATCCAGGCAATCCCACATTGGCGGCATGCAGGATACAAGGCTGCGTCGCGCGCAGCTTATGTGGAAGCGGCGGACCACTTCCGGCGGGCGCTTGACCTACTGTCGCTGCTGCCATCGGATATGCAGCGCCACCAGATCGAACTCGATCTGCGCTGTCAGCTCGGTTTGAGCCTTCTGGCATCGCGTGGCTATGCCTTTCCCGAGGTGCAGATTTCGTACGATCGGGCGCGTCAACTCTGCCAGATTCTCGGCAATCCGACAGAGCTTTTCGGAGTGCTTCGTGGCCTGTGGTCGTATTATTACGTTCGGGATGATCTGGCCACCGCCCATACATTGAGCGAAGAGTGCGTCAGACTCGGCGCGGTCGCTAATTCACCCATGTACCTCATCGAGGGCTATACGCTGCAGGGCTACACACTTGTGGCGCGTGGGCAGTTCGCGGCGGGGAAGGCGAGCCTTGAGCAGGCATTGGCAATGTACGAGGCACACGACGGACACAAGTTCCAGTATGCGACTCCCGACGACCCCGGTGTTTCGTCTCTAGGGATGCTGGCACTGGTCGCTTGGGCGGTAGGCGACGTCGCCCGAAGCCAAGGCCTTTCCGCGCGGGCCGTACGCCTCGCACAGCAGCTTGATCACCCATTCAATCTCGCCACGGCATACACTTTCGCGGCTGCTTTCGAGTGCCACAGAGGCAGACCGTCAATCGCAATGCAGCACGCGACCGAGTCCATAAAAATTGCACGTGAGCACGGGTTCGACCTGTGGATCGCCTCGGCGAGTCTGCATCTCGCGCTCGCGAAAGCCGCATTGGGCGAGGCTGCGGAGGCAATCGTGCTTTTTCAGGCGATGCTTCAGGTGTGGCAGAATGCAGGCGCTGAGATCAACCGGTCGTTCTTTCTCGTGGGTCTTGCCAAAGCCTTCCGCAAAGCGGGACATTTGTCCGATGCTTTGGCGGTCGCCGAGCAAAGTATCCTGCATGTCGAGCGTTACCAGGAACTCGCGATGCTGTCTCCGGTTTACTTGCTGCGCGGCGAACTTCGACTGCTAGCGGGGACAAAGCCTGTGGAGGGCCTTGACGACATGTTGAGAGCCCTTGCAATTGCACGCGAGCAAGGTGCAAAGATGTACGAAGTACGGGCCCTATTAAGTCTGCGGGAGTGGGATGCGGATGGAAATACTTATGACGATGATCTCCGGCCGCTCGAGCATCTGATCGCGGAGGCCGGCCACTCCTTCTGACTCAAGGGCTGTGGCGGGGCACGATTCCACAGTTATCAGTATCGCATTTAATTGGGATGTTTACAGCCCGGTCGCAAACGTCAGCTCCGGACAAACAGGTTCGTGACATTCGAATACGTCATATCGATTCGGGATTGGATTTGGTTTATCGAAGTTACCATTCCGGTGTTGCTGACTGGAATGCCGAGCGTCGCGGCGATCTTCAGGCTGTCATAGGCCGGAATTGTAATGTCCATCTGCGGAAGCAGTGCGCCTGGCTGCAGGTTTGCAACTGTAAAGTCCGCAGTTTGAATTGCCTGGTAACAGGCGGAGCTGTCCCCGCTTATGTCCCGGAACTGTTTCAACTGCACCGTGGACATCGGAAACTCCGATAACACATCGCTAAACACCGCTTGAAGACCGGGAGGGACGAATGCCGCGGCTCCCGGCCCGAAGTGCGACCAGGGCCAGACCACGTTGGGGAGAGGATCGATCAGGCCGGGCGATGTCGTGGCAGAACTTGCGATGGTCAAGAATTCACGTTGGTGAAGACTCGTCATGGGGTTGAATGGGCTCAGGATGTTCGTCGATGCCTTGACGGTAAAGGTTGGTGAGCTCGTCTCTGAGGGTAGCGGATTGAATCTCGCGAGCAGCTTCGGAAATCCGATAACTTCGCGGCCCGTAATCATCGACCACGGATTGTCAACGAAAAGGTACGCAAAAAAAATGTAGCAACCTCCGAATGTGCAGATCTGGCTGAGTAGCGGATCGCCGGGAAACAGCGAGTCCCATCGTACCACCAGAAAGGCAGAAAACAGCTCGTGCTGCGAAGTGAACCCCCGCTGCGCGAAGATGGGGTCCAGGTCCAGCATTTTTGGATAGGTCAAGACACCCACGAACACGAACGGGAGCAAGGGCACAAACTCGAAGCCGCACTCCGCGAGAGGGGCGATGTTGAGCATTTTGCCGCAGAGTGTGGACAGTGCCGTCATGTCTGCTGGTAGCAGGAA
>Ga0210402_10004176_pt1 | contig 13222 bp, 23 predicted proteins | sample IncBWC7MmetaG_FD_161055 | JGI IMG/M metagenome (GOLD analysis project Ga0210402, IMG submission 161055) | Forest soil microbial communities from Barre Woods Harvard Forest LTER site, Petersham, Massachusetts, United States - Inc-BW-C-7-M | ecosystem: Environmental > Terrestrial > Soil >...
ACGGTTGCGGTAACGGTATCTATGGCTGGCGGCATTTTCTTTTCCTCACTCTCGGGTCAGAAGTGTGCACGGCGCGTCCTTGTCACGCGCCGTGTCTTGCGGCAAAGCTGTTACTTGGTCTTGGCAGCGCTGGCAGCGGCAGCGGCATAGGCATGCGCCTTGTCAAAGTTTTGCTGTGACATCTTGGGGCCGCGCGGCATGTCGGGTACTGAGGCCATCGCGTCGAGGACCGGCTGCGTGAATTTGGCCCAGTTCGGAGCGGCGTTCTTGGTTCCAGCCGGGTAGCGTTGCACGCCAAGGGCAATGGCGTTTGCTTTCTGTTTTGCTGCCGCGTCTTGGGTGATGGACCGTTGAAATTTTCCGTTCGTGGCCGCGAGTTGTACGGAGGTTGCCCAGTTGCTGGCCGCGTTCTCCGTTGCGGTCATCCAATCACGGCGGGGGTTGTTTATTCCATCTTGGTAACTCTGGCCCGCTGTGCTGGTGTTGTTAATATACTTCTGCATGCTCGTTGAGGCGGGCTTGATTCGGATTGGCATGTTAAAGGCTCCTTGCCTAGAGTCGCGTCTGACATTCCCGTTTTGGGCGCTTGGGGAAAACGTGTCAATAGGCCGGGTGAATTATTTTGCGGGGCTGTGGATGCCGTTCCGGGTAAGAAAAGGGAGGCTTTTCTTGCTTTACATAATATAGCTGCTACCCGCAAAAACATTGGCTGAAGTGCGTCTCTCCCTGCTGAACACTTGCGTTGTTATCGGTCGCTGTTCCCCACTGTATGTGTCTCCCCCGTAACCGGCATACAGGTATGACGGATCAAACCGGGTGTATCGTCTTGCCTCATGAAACGGCGGATGAGACCTAACCTCCTGGGCAAGCCTTTGATTCCTGAATCCAAACTTCAAAAGCGTGTCAAGGTTGGGTCTCCCTTCCGTGGGGGATACGTGCATGTCTGAAGAGTTTCACGGCACTGTGCGGGTGCGGAAGTGGGGTAGCAGTTTGGTGATTACACTTCCCAAGGAAATACGTGACTTTTTAGGTATCGTGCGGCGTGATCTGGTTGCCTATCGGAAGGTTGGCCGCTACGTTGTCCTCCGTCGAATTTCGGGCGCTGAATTGCTTCCGGTCACAAATGCGGAAGCGAAACGTGATTCTTCGAGCGTGGGGCTTTAGTGTGACTGAAAACGGCAAGGTGAACACGCCTTATGGCGAGTTTGCGGACAAAAAGGTTTGGTCGGTGACTATTTCGTATGACGTTCTGAAGGATGAATTCAACGTGCAAGGCTTGGATGTTCCGATTTGGGTTGCTCTCGGTTTGCTTGAATACGCTGGCATTCTTTTTCGCAGGCGGGATGTCGAGGATACGATGCGGGCTGCTTTGCAAAATAGGCCGCGCGTGAGTCTTCCGGGGGGCTCGCACTAATGCCTGAGCTTCGTTTGATTCCCTTCGATCTAATCAATGAGCCACCGTTCCCGATGCGTGAACAATTCGCGGACACCCCGTTTCAGGATTTGGTTGAGTCTATCGGCAAGTCTGGTATTCAGTCTCCGCTTTTGGTTCGTCCTGTGGACGGGCGCTATGAAATTATGGGCGGTCATCGGCGCTACCGTGCTGCCGGTGTGTGCGCGTTGCGTGAGTTGCCTTGTCTCGTAGAAGACTGCAACGAGGAAAAAGCCTTTGAGGTCATGGTTGCGGAGAATACCGGGCGCGAGGACCCGACACCGACCGAGGAAGGGCGCTTCTACTTAGGGCTAATGGAGCGGTTCAAGTGCTCGCAGGAAAAAGTTGCCGAGGTTGTCAAGAAAAGTGTCGAGTACGTGGCCACGCGAATCGACCTTGTAAGCTGTGACGAGGATATAGCAAACGCGGTCAGGGACCGTCTTATCACTTTTGCGGTAGCTAAAGAGTTGCTGCGGGTGAATCCGTACACGGCTGCCCTGGTGCTTCGTTGCCACGTAGAGCAGGTTAATCCAGAGCAAAGGGCTTTTATCGAGCAACACCGAGGGCGTCTCCTGCGGTTGTGTGTTGAGAGTGGCGCGACTGGTGCTCTCACGCGAAACTACGTGGAACAGTGGAAGCGTTCCCTCATGCCGAATAATACTTTTGTGCAAGGTGGCACCAACGGTGACTCTCCCGCCAGTGCGGTTGTCCAGTTGCCTCGCTGCCTTGTGTGTGGCAGGGACGGTGACCCGTACAACATGAAGGACATCAAGGTCCACTTTTGGGAGCTGGACAAGGTGAAAGCAGTTTTGAGAGAGGCGGGAATCCCGGTCTATGACTGACGCTGTGCATCTTGATGCTGGTGTGAGTGGCTTTGCGTTCCCTCCGTTGTGGCCGCGCTCTATCGTGCTGAAGGACCAGTCTGTCAACGTGTCGGGCTTGTCGCATGGCATGGTCGAGTTCTTGGGCGTGTTGGCGGATATGCACGCGGATTTATTTGACTGTCCGCTGTGTATCACCAGCGCCAATGACGGCCAGCATGCGCCACACTCGAAGCACAGTCTGTGGCAGGCAGTCGATTTGCGGTCCGCGTCATTGGACGGCGAAGGGCAGGCGGTGTTTTTGATGGTTCTGTGTTTCCTCTCCCGTCGCTACAAAATGGCAGTTTTTGATGAGCGGCAGTTGCCCGGTGCTGGACATTTTCACGTCGAGGAAGCGGGCTAGTGTATAATCCGCGACCTTAACGGAGGGGATAATGGACCCGGCTGACGTGCTCGCAGTCATTCAGAGTGTGAGGGACGATTTTAGCAGGGAAGAGGACCAAGGGCTTTTGCAGGACAACTTGCACAAGGCTCAGTTGGCTCTAGCTGGAAAGTGGGCGTGTGATCGGATTCAAAGGGCGTTGGAGTTGCGGTTGAAGTTGGCTCCGGGGCCTGTGCGATTGACTGGACGCGCGAGGTGAAATCATGGAAATAGCTTGCCCGAAGTGTGACGCGGTTTTGTCTGAAGTCACCGTCAAAATTCCGCACACAATGGGTGTGCATTGCGGCATGTGCGGCAACGATTTTGGCGTGTCGATGACTGCTGAGGAAAGCGTTCCGGTAGCATCGCAGTCTGGTGCGCCTGCTCTCGCTGACCCGGATTCACAGACTTTCAGCAAGTTATAGTCGATGTCTCCGACTGGGATTATTCCCGAGGAATTGATGGACCCGAGGCGCAAGAAAGACGTGCTCGCGTTCTTGATTCAGGCTCCGGCAGAGCGCAAGTTCAAGGCGCAATTGCTTCTCGGTTGGGCTCAAGAGGTCGGGCTACGGTTGAGACAGCGCGATTACGAGGCAGTGATGGCTACGGCGATAGATAACTAACTTATGACAATCTATATCTCGTTGCTGATTGCGATTATCGGAGTGCTTGTCTACGGATTCAGTACGAATCCAAAAGCGGCAGAGGTCGGGAGGCTGGCTTTTTGGGTCGGGCTTCTGGCGTTTCTCTTGCGTGTAGCAGGCGCTCAGATAGTGAACCCATTTAAGTGAGCCGTCATACCCCCGCTGATAGAGTGCAGTGCGGTGCAGGGGGGATGGCTGGAAAGTGGCCGTCCCCCCGCAAAGCGTTTCCAAGTGCGTGAGGTGTTTTTCTTTATGACTGGCATAGAACGGCGCGCGATGGAGGCTCTTGAGTCGATTCGCTACGCGCCGAATTTGTGGCATGAGACTCGCGCATTCGCTCTGGTCCGGCTTTGGAGAAGTGACCATCTTTGGCGTCTGTCGCAGCATGAACAGAACGATTTATGGTTCCTGATTTGGCACTATCGGAGACAAGTATCGGATGCTGAAGTTATCTCTTGCGCCAATGAGTATATAAACGGCGCGCTGCCTCTGAGGTGGTGATGGTGTCAGGTTTTGTGGACGGCGTTTTGGGTCGGTGCCTCTAACGTGACGATTCTTAGAAAGTGGAATGAAATGGGGCCGAATCCTCGATTCCTGGCGCTGATGGCTGTTGGGGTCTCTACCAACGAGGCCCAATATTTAAAGTTACGGAAGTGGTCTTCCTTGCCTCTGAGTGTACGTGACGTGCTCACCAAATGGGACAATGCAGAGGCTGGGGATAAAGATGGCCGGTGACTTTGAGCACAGTGAGGGCAATGCTGGAGAGCAACCCTCGACGCATACGGCAGAGTCATCGGCCAATTCTTCTTACCTTGCTGTGCTTTTAGATTGCCCGAAGTGCAAATACTCCATCCCGCTTTTATTTCCCATAGGTCGCGGTCGCTTGTATTCGCAGTGTGGCGAGTGCGGGGTGCGTCTTCAATTTGTGATCGGGGGTGTGGTAGATGCGCCTTGAGCCCTGGGACGGTGCTCAACTTGCTGCCGGTGCGGGTGAAAACTCCCGCCGACCACCCGCGACGGTTCACCAGCGGGGGGGCGATAGCGGAAGGGGGGCGAGCGAAGCGAGGTATGTTCATACACCCCTAGCAACATCTTCCTTTCGGGTCTTTCGAGGGACTACCAAAGAGGGTGAATTTATAGAGCGGAAATCCAAGCGGAAGAGGCTTTTAGCCGATCTTGTGATGTCCCTCAACAAATGCGGTCGGGCTGGCATGGCCCGAGGGTTGGCAACGTGCGGGCTCTATTTTTCTGTGGGTCGAAGGGAAGGATGCGGAGGGCATGTCCTAAAACCACAGCCCTGCAATTCCATTTTTTGTGCGGCGTGCTCGGTGCGCCGGTCGCGTCCGTTGCAAGGCCGGATACTCAAATGCTGCCACCGTCGAGGGAAACGGTACTGGTTTCTCACGCTCACTGTCCCGAACGTCACACACCTAACCCGCGAGGCGTTGGACGATTTAACCGGGGCGTTTCAGCGATTGCGTGATTCTGAAGTGTGGAAGCACGTCAAGTTTGTGGCGGGCGAGTGGCAGGGTGTCACAGGTGGTGTCTACTCTCTTGAGTGCATCCGTTCAAAGTACGGGGAAAGCTGGCATCCGCACCTACACGTTTTGATTGAGCTTCCAAAAGACCATCCGACCGAGTGGCTAGAGGCTCTTAAAAAGACGTGGCTCAGAGTGTCGGGAGGTGGTGAATACCTGCATTTAATGCGGGTGTACGGTACTTCCAAGAGTGGAAAGCGTTCGTATCGTCGCGTCAATCGCAAGGCCCTCAAAGAGTTAGTGAAGTACGTTACCAAGGCCGCGCCGTTTGCGCGGTCACCCGAGTTGATAGACGAGTTTGTATCTGCATTCGAGAATGTGCGGAGAGTGCAGGCGTTCGGGTCTTTCTACGGCGAGCTAGGCGAGGATGACCGAGAGCCCGGTGACGATGGCGAAGAAGTAAAGTGTTCGTGTGGGATGTATCACTATCACTCTGAGTTTTGCTGGCAGAAAAAACCTGTTCGCGCTGGCGATACCAAGCTCATGCCGGATGGGACTCGTCAGTTGAAGTTTGACTTCTGGTCGGAGACAGCCGGGTCCGTTGACGAGTCTCCGCCGTGGCACTTGGAGCGGGAGCAATTCAAGGGTGACGGTCAGATGGGCATAGAGTTTCCCGGTATTTTGCCGGGTAAGGCAGAGCCGTATCCGTCCTTGTTCGCGGATGTGGCCTGACCATTTCATGCGGAGGTTATTGCTATGACAGAGAAGCTGTACAAGGGAAGAACGGAGGACGCGGCGCTTCCGTTTCTCTCGGCTACTTTCTGGAAACAAGGGACGAAGGTTTCAGGAGTAATCGAGAGACTGTTCAAGGCCGGTGACCAGCAGTGTGCTACCGTCCGGTGTTTGACTCCTATCACAGTCGAGGGGACTGAGACCGACACTGTCAACGTGGGAGCAATGGCGGGGATTCGCATGGCGCTTCAAGCTGCCCACTTGAAGGGTTTCGCGGAGGGTGATCGGATTTGGCTTGAGTGTACGGGCTTTGAACCTCCCAAAAAAGCGGGGAATTCTCCCCGAGTGAATTTTAAGGTAGAAGTGTCTCGGGATGATGAATTCGCGGTTGAAGAGGTTCCGTTCTAAGGGGTGAGCCGATATGGGGTCAATAGCGTCTCCGGCAATTCGGATGCAGGCGGACAGGCTGAAATTTCCCGGCATGCAGGTACGGGAAATTCTGATTTGGAAAAACTGGCTGTATCTGAATTCCACGCGGTTTGATGCCTACTCGTATAATGTCCGCATCGGTGATGGTGTTGACCCTGGCCCCTCTTACCCGGATTCCTCCCGTCGAATGTGGATAGCAAACTCGATGAAACGTGTGGACGTGGTCGCCACAAAGCTAGGGCATGTCACATTAATTGAGGTGGAAGAGAATCCCGGTATGACTGCATTCGGCCAGCTTGTAGGCTATCAAACGCTGTGGCGCGCGCGGGTTGCTGCTGGTGGCCCGCCTGCTGTTCACGTTTCTTTGGGAGTTGAAACGTTTTTTCCTACTGCTCTTCCAGCGGACCCAAACCCGTCTTTGCTTCTGGTGTGTGCGCGCGTGGGCAATGACGCGCTTGCAGTGGCCCGGAGCGTGGGCGTAGAGGTTGACGTTGTGCCGACTGACTTCAGCGTTCTAAAGGGTCCGACCAAATGAATAGACCTGAAATTCAGGTACGCGAGGTTAAGATTGCCGAATTTAGAAAGAGCCTGCGCGTTGTGCTGGAATCGAAACACCCTGCGGTTGTCCAGCGTAACAGCAGAGCGGTTGCTATTCTTCTCTCCGTCGAAACAGGTTGGTTTGGCCGTCTCGAACATCCCTTGCTGCAAAAGCGGCGTCTGCTGTTGGAGCTTGACGCTGCCCTCCGAAAGCTGTCCCGCACTTTTTCAATCCTATAGTGCCGTCCGGATCTCGTCATGGCCGTTGAGTTGTACAACTTTGACGATCGTCGAAGTTGTACAAGGTGAGCCGCGGTAAAGCGGCCAAAGCCGTAGGCGCGCGCGCTCGGCGCGCGCTGGCTGGTTCGCTTTGTCGATCAAAAACAATTTCTGGCAGGGAGATACTAGTCCGGTGCGTGCGGTCTTGGTTGGCAGTCCTGCCGGGTTGGTTTGGCATACGTGGCAGGCTGGTGTGTGGTGGCTGGCAGGCTGGTTTGGCAGTGTCGGCATGCAGGTCTGGCAGTGTCGGCATTCTGGATTGCTGTGCCGGCGTGGGCGGGCCGGAACGCCGGCGTTCGGTGCTTAACCCCTTGCCGGTGTCAAACGTTGCGCAGTAGGGCAGGGCAGTGGCCTGCCGGTGGTTTTAGACGGTCGGGGTTGCCGGTGGTGGTGGTGGTGCTGGCAGTTCCTTTAGGAGGGCTTGCACGTCTGCCGGGGTGTAACCGTGCGCCTGAAGGTGTTCAGTTACGGCAGCAAGAGTGAGGATGCCCATTTTATAAGCGTCCTTGAGTTGCGCCCAAGATAGTCGGGGGATGGCTTGTTTGGCGCCGGTGGACTTTTTGCGGGACTGGTCCACTAGAACATCGTTGACCAGCGCGCTTATATCGTCATCTCCATACCCTGCTTGAGAGAGCCCGGATTGCAGTTCCAAGAGGTCAATCACACCGTCGAGAAATTCTTTCCTCAGTTGGCTAAATGTGCGGGCCTTGTGCCGGATGGGTTTCGGGCGTGGGACTGCCTGAATTTTCATCTCAAACCCGAGTACAACGAGTTCGGCTGTCGATGTGTCATAGCCAAGTTTGGCGAGCCATGAGAGGGCGTCTTCTCGGGACAACTGTCCGAATTCGTAGAGGTCTAAAATTTCCGCGCGGTCGAGGGTTGGCCGTTCCGATTCGGTGACGAGAAATTGGGCGTTTGCATCATAGCCGCGCGCGCCGAATTCTTTGGAGAAATCCGGGTCTGCGAGTTGGCCGCGGAACATCAAATGTATCAGTTCGCGGTCACCGATTGTGGGGCGTGAGTCGGAAATCATAAAGTCTTGGCGCTCGGGGCTGTATCCCTCTTGGGAAAGTTCGTCGCGCAATTTGGTGAGGTCGATTGTCCCGCGAAAGTAGGCTTTGATGGCCTGCTCTTTCGCTAGTCGCTTAGGTAGATACTGCTGGTTTAGTTTGTTCTGGAGCGGGTCCGCTACCAGTGTTTGAATGAGCGGTTGAAGTGCGCGCCTTGCCATTCTCCCGAGGGCAAGGTTCTTCGCCATCAGTTCTCCGTAGGCGCGAAACCCTTCGCCTACCCGTACACTCTCGGGGAGCATGGAAGTTAAAACCTCGATGTTCCCTTGGCGAATCGCAAAGTTCATTAAAAACCCGAGGAATCTTTGCGCCGGTGCATCGTCCGGTGTGTCGAGGTTTCCCGAGGTTGGTCTGAATTCTTGCTCTAGTAGTTTGTACAGGTCACCCCCGAATGTTTGCATCGCTGCAAGTCTTCCGCTGCCGAATTCGCTGGCTTTGAGTGCGGCAGCGTCAACGGTGACACCTGTTAAATCCTCTAGGATTTTCGCTGAGAGGTCATAGAACGCGGGATTTTTCTCGCCTTGCCCGAGGACAAAGAAGCGAGCGACGAAGGCGAGTACAACATCCAAGGCGTTTGAGAAGTGTGCTGCAAGAACGGCGAGGCCATCGAAAACCGAGGCCCAGAGATGCGCCCATAGTGACGCCCACCACCCGGCGTCATCATGCCCGAGGGATTCAAGCTGTGCTTTTTTTCGCGGGTCTATCTCGGTTTGGGTGACATCGTTGACCGTGACTTGGGTCGGCACGGCGAGCAACGGGTTAGGGTTGAGGTCTGACATTATGCTATCCTGTGGGAATCGTCCCAAGAAAGGTGACCTATGCTCAAAGTACTTGGTTGGCTATTCATCGTTCTAGGGATTCTCTCCGTTTTGACCATCCTGTTTTCGGGGCTCTCGCTCGTTCTGTTCCCGGTTGGTGCTTTGCTGCTCGGTGCGGATGCCCTCCGCGCTGCAAATAGGCGCGCGCGGGAGTTCGAGCAAGAGCTAAAGTACCACGCTGCCCGAACGTGTCTTGCCGATAGTGACGGCGAGTCGGCAGTGCATCGGGATTTGCGTGAGCGTGGCGTCAAGGATTTCATGCTTCCGCACTAGGACGGTAAGGGTTGCCCGGTTGCGTCTACCAGGGCCGCGCGTATCGCTTTCTGCCGTGCAAGATCATCTGCCGTGAGGCCCGTTGTTAGTAGCGCATGGGCGTGCGCGTCAACGGTCGAAGTGTAGTACATGCCCTTGCCCTTGCTGATTCGGTTTTGTTCGTCGAGCGTGAGAGGTCGGTTGTCTCCGTAACCTGATACCCGCTTGAGCAGTCCCACTTGTGACAAGAGCCATGCGCCGAGGGTGTTCCGTCGAATCAGCATGGATGGGTCGGTGATAAGTGCAATCCAAGTGATAATGGAATTCAGTGTTCCAAGCACGATAGCAACGGATTGACCGATGCGTGCCTCGAGGTCTTGCAGGTAGTTGTCGAGCTTCTGTGCCCACTTTACGTGGAAAATTCTCAGGATGGCTAAGAACTGCCGTATTTTCTGGATCATTTGAATCTGGCGTTTGAGGATGGGAAGTATGTGCGTGTTGTACCACGCGCGTATCTTCTGAATCCATGCGAGTAGTTGCTGGATTGCTTGAATAGGATGTGTGACCAGTAACTTAATCCAATCCCATATTTTGCTCAAGGCGAGCTTGATGTAGTCGTTCCAGAGTCGGGAGAAAAGGGCCTGTGCTTTCTGGAATGCGTTGACGATAGAGCCGACTGTCTTGACCAGCGTGTTCCAGATGAAGAGAAGCGCGTTATACATGAACGTCCAGAGAAAGGCGAAAATCTGCGAAATGATTGAGGCGATTTCTCCGAAGATGTCACCGATGCTGCCTAGAAAGTCAAGGAATCCCAAGATATCCTCCCGGTGTTCTTTTGCTGGTAGTGGTGGTTTCTGTCGCAGTGCGGATGCGGATGTGTTGATCCGCTGTTCTCGGTGCTGCGCGCGAGGCTAGGGTGTTTCATGTTTTTCCTTGCGGGTCACTGTGTCGGCAGCAAGCCTTGCTCGCGCAGTGTGGTTACATCCGCTGTGATCCGTCTTTCAACGGCTGGTGTGTCTTGCTCGCCTGCATAAAATTTCTCGGTGAACGGGCCGTGATTGCCGATAAAGAAGGTGTAGATACGGATTCTCACGGCGTTGCCTTGCAAGTCAAATTCGGTTGTGTCTCTGACTTTCACGTCATGCACTTCTGTTGGTAGAGGCAAGGGTCGCTCCTTTTTACTACTGTGTGATTATCACTTTGTAGTAAGAGAAAGTGTCGGTAGAGCCTAGTGATTGGGATCGGTCGTCTACTCTCGCGTAAAATGTCCCGGTTTTGGCAGGGGTTACGCTGAGATACCACGTTGTGTCAAGCGAGGCTGACCCTGCGCCGATGTTTACAGTGCGTTTCGTGGCTGAGTCGATTCTGAAAATGTCCCGGTCACCGTCTGTTAGGGTGACCGTGATCTCTTGCGGGTCGCCAGTCTGTCGTTGTTCTTCGTCTATCAGCAGGCGGTATATTGGATTGCCTGCTTTCATTGTGGGCAGGTTTAGGACCGTGACTCCCTTTGGTGGTTGGTACGGTTGCGGTGGGCCGGGTTGCGCTACTGTTCCTGAATCCGCTGAGGCCGGAAGTGTGCCGGTGTAATCGGTGAGGGCGGCGTCAACGGCATTTCCTGCTGAAATGAGGCTTGCTTGGTCTGTGGCCGGGTCTCCAATGCTGAAAGCGGCGATCGAGTTTCCCGCGTCAACAAGGTCACCGTCAAAGCTGGTTAGCAAAGTGCCTGCCTCGTCTGAGAGGCTTATGGTGTCACTGAGCAATAGGTCAAATCCGTCACTGTCGGTGCCAAGGTTCCCAAGTTCGGAGGCTACGAAGTCAGTAAAGTCAGGTGTTCCGGGTGTGAAGCTGAGGTTAGCGGTAGTCAAAAGCGGGATTGGTCCGTTGCTCATTGAGGGTTACCATTTATTTTCCGGTCTCGTCGCTGTGGTAGTCCGTTTGGCGTTTCGGAATTTCTCTCATTTGTAACCCGAGTCCTCTGGTCCGTTCTTCAAGTCGTGTGATGCGCCGGTCTTGTGCAATGACGTACCCGAAAGTCCCGGCGATTAGGGCTCCTATCAAGGCCAGCAACGTTGCTGCCCATTCCGGCATGTCCTTACTTGCTGCCGTCTGTCGAGGATGCGGCGTGTATCCCGCCTGCCAGAATGAGAGAGCCGATTAGGGAGAGCCAACCTGCTGCGCCGTGCGGCGCGCCTTGCGTGCTGATTGCATTGCCTACTACGTTGAGTGCGAATTGCGACCACCCGAAAATCTTGGCGATGGTGTGAGTCATGGTTTTCCTTTCGGGATTTCGGTGACGCCTAATCCCTCGCTGATGATTGTGGACTCATGTGTTTCCCGGTTGAGGATGACATTCTCGTTCCGGGGGTTAGGCCAAGGTTCGGTTGTGGCCGGGGTTTTTACGCTGCCGTCTGTGTTGGATTTGGCAGGTGTCACGATTCGTTCCGCTGGGCAGACGTGGTAATTGCGATAGCCTGCGCTGTCGATAGGGTCGTAGACCGCTCCGCATGAATTGCATTTTAGGGGCATTAGATGCTCACCCATTCTTGGACTAGTAACTGCGAAGTGCTCCATTGGTCTGCCACGTCAATCCCTTCAACTGCTGATCTGAATCTGGACCCTGCGTCCAGGTAAACCATATCGGGAATCAAAACGTTTATGTGTGTGGCGTCTTGGAGTTGGGTTTGTCCTAGGTTGGAAATGCAGACGTTCGGTGTCGTTGAGGGTCCGGCGGTTTGTACTGCGGCGTTGGTAAAGAATACAACTGACCCATTGTCAATAGTGGCCTTGATGACTCTGTTTCCTGCGGCGGCGCTCGTTGCAAATGAGGCGTTGAAGGTAATCAAACGCCAACGGGTTGAAGTTGGTACAACTATGTTGAATTGGGACCCGGCTGCCGGTGGTGCTGTTGTTACAACACGTAAGGTGCCGGGGCCTTTTTCTGAGAATTGCAGTGCTCCGTACGGCCATGCGGGAAAGTGTGTTGTGTCGAGGTAGTCGGCAACGAGGTTAAAGTTTATGTTTGGTACGCCAGTGACGTTTCTGACGATGTTTGCAAGTGTCCAGATTGCTCCGGGGCCTTTTGGTAATGTGCCAAGAGTCGATAGGGTTAGGGAGAGTAGGTATCCCTCGCCAAGAAAAAGCGTGGTAAAAGAGGCTGTCCCTGAAAAGGGAATCTGCTTTTGAGAAGACACAATCTCTCCGTCTGGTCGGAGAAATCTGTAGTTAATGAGGAAATTCGCGTTTGGTACAAAGGTGGGATAGAAGAATTCAATGAACAGAAAATCTTCGGGTTGAAGGTACAGCGGTGACGGTGGCTGTACATGATCGGCAGTGATTGTGACTTCACGGTTTGAGGGAGGTGTGCTTTTCCGGTAAGGCTGTGGTGGCCCTGCCGGTGGTGGTGTCGTTGCCATCGCCTGATTCTCCTAGGCGAGTCGTACGAAGGTGAGAGAGGCCGTGATAGCGGCGAGCAGGTCATTGCTGATTTGCTCGACGAAAATAGCCGGTGAGTTATTGGCTTGGAAGACTGGAATCAAGGGCAGTGTGGTGTACATGGACAAATCGTAAAACCATGATCCTGAGCCAAACCCTCCGGGGAAGTAACCCGGCATTGGGATACGCAAGTTGCCCGTATCTGCTCCGCGTATCGTGAGCCCGGTCACGTTTGCTGACACTTGGTATCCGACCAGGGCGTATGAGCTACCGCGTTTCAAGAGGTCGGATTGTGCCGTGATTGCGGCAAGGCCGCTATAGGCGCTGCCTGAAGCTGGTGCGCCGGGTGCGTATTCGACGGTGACTGTTTCCAGTCGGCGCTTTTCCAGCGTGGGCATGTCAATCAAATTCGCTGCGATGCCTTGCAGGTCATCGTAATAAAGCATGAGCATCAAATTGTCGATTTTGCCTGCGCCTGCGACGGATGCGATGGTGACGGCGAGGTTATCAACCGAGTACAGGTCTTGCATGGTTTCATAGGGCAAGAGTGGGTAAGGCTGGTGTACTGCGGTGCGAAAGCGGATGCCGCGCGTATTGTCGTGCAATTTTGGGGAAGTGACTTGCACAAACCCGAGACCGTCTGTGTCAATCCATGCGTTAATGAGTCGGACGCGGCTATTCGTCGCGCGGATTGCGAGTGAGTCTCCCGAAACGGCGGCGGCGGCGGACCCTCCGGCTGCGGCGGCGGTAACGGTTGCGGTAACGGTATCTATGGCTGGCGGCATTTTCTTTTCCTCACTCTCGGGTCAGAAGTGTGCACGGCGCGTCCTTGTCACGCGCCGTGTCTTGCGGCAAAGCTGTTACTTGGTCTTGGCAG
>Ga0210402_10004177_pt1 | contig 13218 bp, 14 predicted proteins | sample IncBWC7MmetaG_FD_161055 | JGI IMG/M metagenome (GOLD analysis project Ga0210402, IMG submission 161055) | Forest soil microbial communities from Barre Woods Harvard Forest LTER site, Petersham, Massachusetts, United States - Inc-BW-C-7-M | ecosystem: Environmental > Terrestrial > Soil >...
TTCGCAACTCCGGCCGAGGCCGCGCGTCAGGCAGTCGAGAACGACGTACACATCCTGGGGGTATCCTCGCTCGCCGCCTCGCACCTGAGCCTGGTGCCGGAGCTCAAGGCTGCCCTCGTCAAGGAGGGGCGCGGGGACATCATGATTGTGGTCGGCGGTGTGGTGCCGCCACAGGATTACGCGGAGCTCGAGGGTGCAGGTGTCGAGGCGATCTTCCCACCGGGCACGGTGATCGCGGAGGCCGCCGAACTGCTCCTCAACAAGCTCACTGCGCGACTCGGGCACGGCCGCGAGGCAGCGGAGTAACGTAGCAATGGTAGGCCGGATGAGCGAAGCGACATCCGGGGTAGCCGTGCATCATGCATGGGCCGCTAAGCCGCGCGGCGCGCGGTACGCCGACTTGGGACATAGTGTGCCGCCAGAAGATGCTTATCACGAGCAAGCGCACGACAAGCGATGGCGACCACAGGTGGTAGTTCGTCTCTTTTCAAATACGCCATGATGGTACGGCGCCCGACGCCGAGCAGCTTGGCTGCGTCGGTGAGCGAGAGATCCAGCTTTTTTCGCCACTCTCCAAAATCTGCTCCCGTCATCGGTAGCTGCTCTTCAGCGATTTTCCGAAGCGTAGAGCCGGAAAGATCCAGCCGGCCCCATTTCGTTTCGAGCGGCCAGGCAATACCGAGACCATCCTCCACGATCTCGACTTTTGCAAACGCATCATCCTCCATCAGGCGTGCCAGATGCCTGCTGCGGGCAATCAGGCCGGTCAGATCGAGCTTGTAGTCGCGCGGATCACCGGCGAAGTGAACTCGCAGAATGCGGCCTCCGGCTGCGCGGGCCTTTGTGATAATCGGGATGTCGCTCGCCATATTGTTAGCTTTGGAATTCGCTCCACAGTTGTAACAAGTCCGCCCGATTTTCTTCGAGCCACTTCCGGGCCTGTCTCAACACTTTGTTCGGCGCGTCGCCGGCTATCAGGCCGCCGTCGGCGATGCGCATCTTTGCCGCGAAATCAGGGCCTTTGATGTGCACATGCGGCGGATTCTCGTCCTGGAAGAACATGAGCAATTTGAAGCCGCTGAAACGCTTGATCTGCGGCATCCATGCTCCTGTGATCGGGCCGGCAGGATAGGGTAATTTCTGCCCTAGTTCAAGCGCGCGCCGGCGGTATGCTGTTCAGCCCGAATGGAGCGCCGTGAGATCCAGAGGCCGTGCACCCGCGCATCTCATGCTCGTGCGGTTACGGCCGCCGCCACCTCAATTCGTGTTTTTCTTCGCGTGCTCGTCGATGAGCAATCGGACAACCGAGTCGAAATTTTCCTGCGGATGGTCTTTGCAGTACTCATCTACCCAGCTGCGCAGCTCATCGATATCGGAGCCTTCGACGACGTTGGACCCCCTGAACACGTAAGCGTTGTAAGAGCTTATGAATCCAAGCATCCAGGCCTCGTAGGTCTTTCCTTCGATCACCTTGCGCGAGTTCCAGGTGGTGCACGTCACTCCCCCATATCCGAGGGACACGTAGGTCTGAGCCGGGGCCGATGAAGAGTACGAGCCAAGGGCGATGAATAAAGACGCAAGGGCAATGCTTGCTCTGGCCGCTCTCACCGGTTCGCTCCCATGATTGCGCAACTGCCGTGCCTCGATAGGGCAGGCATTTGGTAATGCTAACAGTCCGCGGTTGCCGGGTAGTTAAGTCTTAAAGGTAAATCGGGTGCGCTTAATCTCCTAAATCAAAGCTAAGCACGTTAGGTCTTAATCTGACGCTGCAGAGCTGGCCACGCGCGATCGATCATTACTGCGCGCTGCCCTGGATCAGACCCGGAGTCTCGGGAGGCTGGTTCACAATGGCACGCACGTGCCGGATGACGTGATCCGCAACGATTGCATGCGCCTCGGCCGTGGGATGCATCGCGCCGCTATAGAGCCCGGCATAGGCCGGCTGCAGAATGTCGAAGAGCGAGGTCCCTTCCCGATGCGTGCTCGCGGTCAGAAACGCGTCATTCGGGGTGCGGAACAAGCGCCAGCGATGCGCATAGGGCAAGGTTGCCGCCGGCGAATAGGGCTTGAACGGATCGCCGTTCAGGGGCTTGCGCGGCATGCGCATCGCAATCCCTTCAGCCAGCGTGCGTTTTGGATCTCGCGCACATAGTCCGCGCTTGCTGAATTCGGGAATGTGATCCGTGACCAGCTGGAAACCCGTCCCAGCCCCGGTTGCAAGATGGGCCGGGCAGCCGGAACGACCGTTGCTTCCTGCAATGCATTCCAGACGTGCGAGGAATTCCTTCAGGAAATCCGCGGTCTCGTGCAAGCGCGCACGGCTGAGATTGAGTCCAGGATGCACATCCATGCCGAGAGTTGGCAGCGAGCCGCACAGCGCCCCGGTCTCATCGTACTGTATGGGCTCATAGGAGGATTGCACGACGCGTGCCGGCGCAATCCCGAACCCATCGTGGAGCGCGTCCTTGAGCGCCTTCATGCGTTGGTCCAGAACGCCCAGGTAGACGCGCGATACCTGCGGTCCAAAGCGCATGGAGCCGCCCGCCACCGCCGCTATCGGAGCGAGGTCGCCCAGGTTCTCGGTCAACGCAAAGGTCGCGAGCGCGCTGAAGCCCACGTCATTCCCACCGATCGACAGCAGCACGATGTCCACGGCGCGCTTGCGTAGCTGCGGCGGGCACCAGGTCTTGCTGATGCTCCGCACCGCGACCTGCGTGCTGCCGCGGGCGTAAATCGGCAATGCATAGTTTGCGCTTTGCGAGCGAGCGCCGCGACAAAGAAGATCGCTCAGCTGATCGAGTTGCGCGCGAACCTTGCCGCCGGGAATTTCCCCGGCACCTTCCCGCGGATCCATATCGAGAAAGAGACCCTCGGCAACTTCCGCCCCGGAGCAGGTGAAGCTCGCGAGCGTCACGGAGCGGTGGCGGTTCTCGAGCGCAAGCTCGATCGCTACGCGAAAGGGATAGCCGTATTGCGAGCGGTGACAATCTCGACTGAGCCAGCGCGCCGACGCCTTCTCGAAGGCCGCCGCGAACTCGGGCGAGGAAAGCTTGTGGAAGCGTCCAGCTGCCTCGTCATCCATGAACCTGCGCGGCAGCACCTTCGGATTGTAGGCCTCGTCCGAGGCAAGCCCGAAGCGCGGCATTGCCGCCTTCGCGATTGGTCTCGGCTCGGCCTGCGCGGTCAAGACGATAGGATCGTAGACCATCTCGCGCGCAGGGCTGAATTGCACCGGACGGTCCGGATTGCTTTCACCCGAGGCAAAAGAATCACCCAGCGCTACAATGAAAAGATCCTCGACGACGACATCATTTTCGGCAAGCTCGCGGCCGTCGGGGAGCTTGACCCTGACCGAGACACCGGAACGGGCGCGATCGCTCGCGTAGGGAACCCGCGCGATCGTCAACGTATCAGCGCACGCCATGCGCTTGCTTTCGATTCTGCCGCCGCCGGCGCGCGACTGCCATGTCCAGGTGCAATCGCCCTGGACATCTTGCAGTTGCTGCGCCGCGATCCGCACAGCGACCGTGTGCGCGTCAGGCAGGACATAATCCTCCTTCGCGACGCCCCAGGAATAGCGACGCTCGCACAATGGGGAATACCGGCGCGGCCGGCCGTTGATTTCGTAGCAGGTGTCGGCCAGCGTCTGCGCGGCCCAGCCGAGGCGGCTTTGCTGATAGCGCTTGCCGGCCGTGGCCGCGCAGCGATCCGGCGTAGAAGCATCCTTGCAATCGGGGTCGTTGAGAGCCCTCTCGGTGCGCCAGATGATGTCCGGCTGCAAGGGTTGCGATGGATTCCCGCGCACCGCATTGAACGCAGTCTCATGCAGCGCGAAAGAACGGGTCGGCTTGAAGAAACGGAATGGGTTCTCGACTTCCCAGATCAGATCGGCAGCACAAGCAGGCGCGAGCACGAAGCTCGCGCAAAGCGCTGCCGCGAGCAGAGCGAGGATCTCAAGGGAATTGACCCGAACGGCAGATGCAAGTGCTGGCGGACGCATGGATTCCTCCCCCGACCACATTGCACGCTATAATAGCCGGGGGCGAATTTTACCCCTGATCTTGAGGCCGAATTACGTCCTGTGGACCTAATCTTCATGTCGTCGCGCCGCGGCCCCGCATTACTTGATATTGCCCGACTGATTGACGGCATTCGCGCCGGGCAGCGTGCGGTGATCGCGCGCGGCATCACCCTCATCGAGAGCCGCCGAAGTGATCATCAGAGATTGGCACGACAGCTCGTGCAGGATCTGCTCCCCTTCACCGGCAATGCCGTTCGCGTCGGCATCACCGGCGCGCCAGGCGTAGGCAAGTCCACCACCATCGATGCGCTCGGCAGCTTCCTCACCGGCCAAGGCCACTCCGTCGCTGTTCTTGCGGTCGATCCCTCATCGACGCGCAGCGGCGGCTCCATCCTGGCGGACAAGACCCGCATGCCCCGGCTCGCTGTCGATGCGCATGCATTCGTACGCCCATCTCCCTCTTCCGGCACCCTCGGTGGGGTCGCGGCGAAAACGCGCGAATGCATGCTGCTCCTCGAGGCGGCCGGCTACGACATCGTCCTGGTGGAAACCATGGGGACCGGCCAAGCGGAAACCGTGGTCGCGGACATGACGGATGTGTTCTTGGTCCTGATGCTGCCGGGTGGCGGCGATGAGCTGCAAGGGCTGAAAAAGGGAGCGGTCGAGCTCGCCGACATCATCGCCGTCAACAAGGCCGACGGAGACAATCGCCAGCGCGCCATTGCGGCCGCCGCAGAATATCGCGCTGCGCTGCATATCCTTACGCCGCGATCCCCGAGCTGGTCGCCCCCGGTGCTAACCTATTCAGCACTGACCGGCGAGGGAGTTCCGCAGCTGTGGGAGACGATCAGCAATCACCGCGAGCGCATGCGCGCGTCGGGAGAGCACGATGCGCGCCGGCGTGAGCAACAGGTCAAATGGATGTGGGCGATGCTGGAGGAACGCATGCTCGCGCATGTGCGCTCGGATCCGGCGCTCAGGACCAAGTTGCCAACACTCGAGGCCGCAGTGGCCGAGGGCCGCATGTCCGCGGCGGTTGCGGTCGAGGAGATTGCCGCGGCGCTCGGCATATGACCGATACAATCTGGCCATGAGCCTCAGCATTCTGATCACGGGGTTCGGCCCGTTTCCCGGGGCACCCTTCAATCCAACCGGCGTGCTTGCAGAGGAGCTGGCGCGGCGGCGCCATCCCGCCTTCGCCAATGTCCGTCGCATCGCACATGTATTTCGGGTGAGCTACGATGCCGTTGATCGCGAATTGCCGGTACTGCTCGCAAGCGAACGGCCCGACGTGTTGATCATGCTCGGAGTGGCGACGCGCAGCAATCACGTGCGCATCGAAACGCGGGCACGCAACACGGTTGCGCGCACGTTTCCCGATGTGGGGGGTAATGCTCCCTCCTTCAGCACCATTCGTGCCGGAGCCCCGCCAGCGATGCCTCTGCGCACGCCAGCGCAACGGCTCCTCATGGCGGTCCGGGCAACTGGCCTGCCGGTAATCATCTCTCGCGACGCCGGCGACTACCTCTGCAATTATCTCTGCTGGCGGGCCGCCGAAGCCGCATCCGGCGGGTCGCCCCGGCTCGTGTGCTTTGTGCACGTGCCCCAGGTCACCCGCTTGCCCATTCGGAGACTTGGCCGGCCGCGGTTCTCGCTCGATGATCTCGCGCTGGTAAGCGAAGCCATCCTGCGCGCGGCAATTCCTGCGGCGCGCACGCTCGGCTGACAGTATTGCTCAGCTTTGTAGGGGCCGGTGGGGGCCCCCAAAAAGCGCGGGGCGTTTTTCTGGCGCTCCCCGCATCGCCTCGCCCAGGGGCGACCAATGCGTCGCGCAAGGGCGCATCCTTCAGTGCTCGTTAAGGCTAAGGGCATTTTCTCAGACGCCCTCAGATACAGGAAAGAAAGAATGGCCCTAATCTTTAGACGCATGCGCATCGGACTTGCGCAGGAGAACTGTGCATGAGCATGCAACGGCGTCATTTCATAGCACTCGCCACCTCGGCAATGGGGGTTGCCGCAGCGCCGGCTCGGGCAGCGGCTGGTCCCTTGCCCATCAGCGCTCTCGGAGTCGACGCCGGCCAGTTCGGGGTCCGCCCCGGCAGTGCGGACGACCAGACGCGTGCGCTCCAGCGCGCTATCGATGAGACGGCACGCACCGGGACACCGCTTGCACTTGCGCCCGGCATTTACCGCACGGGTCAACTCAGGCTCTCCAGCGGCACGCACCTCGTGGGGGCGCGCGGCGCAACCCGGCTGCTCCCGACCCAAGGAGAGTCGTTACTGTCAGGCACAGGAGCCGAGCACGTCACACTTCGCGGTCTTGTTCTCGACGGCGCTGGCCGGCCGCTGCCGGAGCGACGCGGACTGGTGCAGCTTGAAAGCTGCAAGGCCGTCAAGATCGCGGACTGCACGATCGCAGGCTCCGGACGCAACGGGATCGTCTGCATCGCCGTTGCAGGCGAGGTGAGCGACAGCACGATTGCGCAGACGGCCGACGCTGGTCTTTTTGCTGTCGACTCCGCCGGACTTCTGCTAGCGCGCAACCGCATCGACCGCGCCGGCAACAACGGCATCCAGGTCTGGCGCTCGATGGCGGGCGAAGATGGCACCCTCATCATCGACAACCGACTAGAAAACATCGGGAACCGCTCCGGCGGCTCCGGGCAATATGGGAACGCAATCAACGTGTTTCGTGCCGGGAACGTGATCGTGCGCGGCAACCGCATCAACAATTGTGCCTTTTCCGCCGTGCGCGGCAACGCCGCCTCGAATCTTCAGATCGAAGGAAACAGCGTCAGCAACACGCGTGAAGTCGCGCTTTACGTCGAGTTCGCCTTCGAGGGCGCTGTGATCGCCAACAATTCCGTGGATCTGGCAGCCGTCGGGATCTCGGTCACGAATTTCAACGAAGGCGGCCGGCTCGCGGTGGTCCAGGGCAACATCATCCGCAACCTTCTGCCCAGGCGGCCGGCGGGCACCGATCCAGGCGACGCAGCGGGCGTGGGGATCTCGGTGGAGGCAGATACTGCGGTCACCGGCAATGTCATCGAGAACGCTCCCACCGCCGGCATGATGCTGGGCTGGGGACATTATCTGCGCGATGTGGCGGTCACCGGCAACGTGGTGCGCAAAGCCGATATCGGTATAGCCGTGTCGGTCGCGCCCGGAGCAGGCACCGTGCTGATCGCCAACAATGTCATCAGCGAGACGGTACGGGGCGCTATCGTCGGGATGTCACGTGCCAAGCCCGTCACGGAAGATCTCTCCAGGACCGGTGCCGAGCAATATGCCCACATCACCCTCAACGGAAACCGCGTCCGATGAGCACTTTCTTCTCATAGGGTCACGCGTCCTCTCCCTCCACGATCGGCCCGTGCGGATGCAGGGCGACGCGATTCCGGCCCTACCAAACCTTAATGTGCCGCTGTGACACATCGCCATTGTACGAGGGCCATGCCAGTGGCCATATTCCGGTCTGAAATTCCCCGCCCATTGTCCTCATGCGTTCTTCCGCCCGCAAAGTGCTGACCGCCGTCCTCGCCCTCTTCATCTTTCCGCTCGCGGTACATGCGGCGCTCTATGCCAGCAAGGATCACCCCGCGAGCTACCGGGTCGCGGACTGGTCGAGCGTCGGGATGCTGCCCCCAGCCACGACGGACCGCGACGCCCGCTTGCTGGTCTTCACCGGCCGCACCGGACGCTGGAAGGGCATATTCGCCGTCCACAGCTGGGTCGTGCTCAAGCCGGAGAACGCCCCCACCTGGGACCGCTATGATGTCGTGGGCTGGGGACAGCCGCTGCGCACCAACGGGTGGGCACCGGATAGCCGCTGGTTCGGCGATACGCCGCGGGTGTTGGTCGACGTGCGCGGACCCGCGGCAGCGGCCCTCATCCCCAAGGTGAAGGCCGCCATTTCGTCCTACAGCTACAGCGATTTCGGCGACTATCGCATCTGGCCCGGGCCCAACAGCAATACGTTCACGGCAAGCGTATTGCGCGCGGTCCCGGAGCTCGAAGCGACGCTCCCGCCTAATGCCTTGGGAAAGGACTTCCGGCCCTATCCTTATTTGGGCCTCACCGACAGCGGCACGGGAATCGAAGCATCGTTGTGGGGCTTGCTCGGCGTGAAGGTCGGCTGGGTGGAAGGTGTCGAGCTCAACTTCTTCGGCCTCGTGGCGGGGCTCGACCTGCGCCACCCCGCCCTGAAGCTGCCGGGCTTCGGCCGGCTGGGCATGGACGACGGAACGGCCGTCGCCGCTCCCGCCCCGCAAAGTAGGTGAAGCTCTCCATCATCGTTCCGGCGCTGGATGAAGCCGAGGGCATCGCCCCGATGTTGGATAGCCTCGCCCCTCTGCGCGCGCGCGGAGCCGAGGTGATTGTGGTCGACGGCGGCAGCCGCGATGCGACGGTCGAGCATGCGCTGCCACGCGCCGATTGCGTGCTCTCCTCCCCACCCGGACGGGCGCTGCAAATGAATGCGGGAGCCGCAAGGGCCTCGGGTGATGTGCTCCTGTTCCTCCACGCCGATAGCCGTCTTCCGGCGGGCGCCGACCGCCTCGTGATCGAGGGCCTCAAGAGCTCTGGGCGCCAATGGGGGCGCTTCGACGTGACGATCGCAGGCAGGCAGCGCCTTCTCTCCCTGGTCGCGTTTTTCATGCGCATGCGCTCGCGACTGACGGGAATCGCAACCGGCGACCAGGCGATCTTCGTGCGGCGGAACGCATTCGAGGCCGCGGGAGCCTTCCCTCCCATTGCGCTGATGGAGGACATCGCGCTCTGCCAAGCGCTCAAGCGCGTCGGTCGGCCGCTCTGCCTACGCGAGCGCGTCGTCACTTCAGGCCGGCGTTGGGAGGAGCACGGCGTGCTGCACACGGTGGTCCTGATGTGGACGCTGCGGTTGGCGTTCTTTTTCGGCGCCGATCCAAAAAGGCTTGCGCGCCGATATGGCGATGCATGAGCCTGTCGAGATCGCCATCCTGGCCAAGGCGCCGGTGCCGGGCTTCGCCAAGACGCGGCTCATTTCCGTGCTGGGTGCGGAGCGCGCCGCTTTGCTGCAGGCCCAGCTGATCGAACGTGCTGCAGAGACCGCGACGGGCGCCAAGCTCGGCGCGGTGACGTTGTGGGGGGTACCGCACGAGGCCGATCCCTTATTCCAGAAGGTCTCCGCCCGGCATGGCTTTGCGCTTCGGCGTCAGGCCGAAGGGGATCTCGGGGCGCGCATGCTCGCAGCTGCGCAGGCGGCAATGGGGCCCGTCCTCGTGATCGGCACCGACTGCCCCGCCCTCACCCCGATCCTGCTGCGAAGCGCGGCCGGCATTCTCCGTGGTGGGAGCGATGTGGTCCTTCTGCCCGCCGAGGACGGGGGATACGTGCTCATCGGGCTGCGCAGAGCGCATCCCGCTCTCTTTGAGTCCATGCCCTGGGGCACCGGTTGCGTACTCGGCGAGACACGGCAGCGACTGATGCAGCTCGGACTGACGTGGCAGGAGCCGGCGCTCCTGTGGGATCTCGACCTCCCGGCCGACCTCGACCGGCTGCATGGCACCGGTCTCTTTGTCTGAGTCAGTCCGCGAACATGGCGCCGGGCCATGCTTTGGGAGCGGCGCGCTGATACTGCTTCGGGCGGGCCACTTCAGCGCCGAGCACCTTGGCCGCGTGCCATCCCCAATGCGGATTGTCGAGCATGGCACGCGCGAGCGCGACCATATCTGCCTTTCCTTCCGCCACGATCGCTTCCGCCCGCTTGGGGGTAGCAATGAGCCCCACCGTGCGGGTCGCCATGCCGCTTTGCGTCTTTATGGTTTCCGCAAACGGCACGTTCATGTTGGCGACGAGATTGGGACGTGCATCGGAGCTCACTCCGCCCGAGGACACGCAAACGAAGTCCACGCCCACACCCTTGAGGGCACTGGCAAATACGGCAGCGTCAGTGGCCGTCAGCCCTCCCTCGATCCAGTCATGGCCGGTGATGCGCGCCCCCAGCGGCATGCCCTGCGGGATTGCCGCGCGCACGGCCCTGGCAACTTCGAGCGGAAAGCGTATGCGGCCCTCGAAGGAGCCACCATACTCGTCGTTGCGTTTGTTGGAGATCGGAGAGAGGAAACTGTGCAGCAGATACCCGTGCGCCGCGTGCAGCTCCACGGCATCGACACCGGCGCGCACGGCGCGTTGGGCCGCCTGGACGAATCCGTCGCGCACGCGTTCCATATCGGCCGCCACCATGGCGCGCGGGATGTGCCAGCCTGGTCCAAACGGAATCGCGGAGGGAGCGATGGTCTCCCAGGCGTCGTCCCCGGCATTGAGCGGGTGACCCCCCTCCCACGGCCGCTGGGCGGACGCCTTGCGTCCGGCATGGGCGAGCTGAATGCCGATTTTCGCATTCCCGTAGCGCCGACAATGGGCCAGGACTTGCCCGAGCGCTGCTTCGCAGTCGTCGGAATAAAGCCCGAGGCAGCCGTGGGTGATCCGCCCACGCCGCTCGGTCCCGGTGGCCTCCACCACGACCAAAGCTGCGCCCGAATTCGCCAACGTGCCGAGATGGGTGAAGTGCCAGCCGGTCGCGACCCCGTCATCGGCACTGTATTGGCACATCGGGGAGACGACGATCCGGTTCACAAGGTCAAGCCCGGCGAGGCGGATCGGGGAGAACAGGGCACTGGTCATGAATGGCGCGCTCACTCGCAACGAAAAGGAACGCGCTTCATGCCATGATGCAGCGGCCGGTTTCAAACCCGCCGATAACGGGCATGATCTGCAATCATGCCGCCGAGCGCTTAGGCGTCGCGGCCTGGACGCGGCTCGGCTCGCTTGCGCCGGTTCGCGGGGGCGTGGGCGCGATCTGCGCCCAGCGGTCGGTCGCCTTGATCGCTTCCCGCATCTTCAGGAGGAACTGTTCCTCGCTGTAATAGCGCTTCCAGCGCCCGGTATGATAGAGCTCGACGAAGTGGGCGCGCCGCCGCTCCGCAAGTGCGCGCCACTTTTGCGCCACCTCGTCGAGCGCCGGGGTAGAATGCCAGTGCGCCATAAGAGCCATCGCGAATCAGATAGGCGATGGCCTGGATGGTCTCGTTAATCACGTGTGCACGCAATCCGCGAAACAGCTACGCCGCGACGCGTTCGGAGTTTTAGCTTTGGTGTGATAAAAGCGCCACAGGGGTCAATTTGCCCCCGCTCTGTCGTCTTCAAAAGTGCGCCGTGTGCAAAAAAAACTGACCCGCCCGGACGGGGAAAATCCGGGATAATGGACAAGGGCGGACGACAGCGGACGCAAGTCGCCCAATAACGGCGGGATATCTCGCGAAATATCGTTTGCTGTCGTCCGGGTTGGTCCGCTACAAGCCGGGTCTCAATTGTAGGTCAAACAGTAGGGAAAATTATGCGCGAGCGGTTGACTGCAAAGCAGGTCGAGAATGCGAAGCCGGGTAGGCATGGCGACGGCGGCGGGCTATGGCTGGAGGTCTCGACCTCGGGCGCGAGGCATTGGACGCTACGCTACCAGATCAACGGGCGCGCCAGATGGATGGGCCTCGGGAGCGCCGGGGTGGTGACTCTGGCGCATGCCCGCGAGCGTGCCCGCCTCGCACGGCTGGCGCTCCTAGACGGTATCGACCCACTGGAGGCCCGCCGAGCGCAGCGCGCCGAACAGCGGCGGATACAGGCTGCTACCATCATTTTCCGGGAAGCTGCCAAGGCTGTGATCGAGAGCCGTGAGTCCGACTGGAGCGGCGAGCATGCCAGACAATGGCGGGTCTCGATCGCCGAGGTGGACTCAACCCTCGGCAGCTTCCCCGTGGCCGCGATCGACACCGCGCTTGTGTTGAAAGCAGTAGAGCCGATTTGGCGGCGGGCGCAAACGACGGGCAACCGGACGCGCCAGCGGATCGAGGTGGTGCTTGATTGGGCGACGGCGCGCGGCGCTCGCTCGGGCGAAAATCCGGCTCGCTGGGATGGCCACCTAGAACACCTGCTAAAGGACAGCCACAAGGTGAAACATCATGAGGCCATGCCCTACAACGCCGTTCCGGGCTTTATGGGCGAGTTGCGCACCCGTCCCGGTACGGCGGCAAGGGCGCTCGAATTTCTCGTACTGTGTGCCTCCCGCTCGGGAGAGGTGCTGGGTGCCAGATGGAGCGAGATCGATATAGACCAAAAAATATGGACGATCCCCGCCGCTCGAATGAAGGCCGACAAGGATCACACCGTTCCCCTCGCCACCGCCGCGCTAAAAATTCTCGCTGGTCAATCGCGTAATTCCGAATTTGTCTTTGCTGCGCCTCGATCCGGCAGGGCGATGGAGCGTCACGCGCTGGCCGATGTGATGAAGGCGATGGAGCGCCATGAAACCGTTCACGGCTTCCGTTCCAGTTTCAGCGATTGGGCGGCAGACAATACCGCATTCCCGCAAGAGGTACGGCAGCAGGCCCTAGCTCATGCGATCCCCAACAAGGTCGAGGCCGCATATCGACGCGGCGCGCTCCTGGAAAAGCGCAGGCGGCTGATGGCCGATTGGGCGACGTTCTGCGCCGCGCTCGTTGGCGACGTTGTCCTGCTTGAACCGACCTGGCGGAAACGTGACGGGCGGAAGCTTGTTTTTGAAACTCTCGCTGCTATCCAATCTGACCATGCATGATCTTAGGGGCAAGGTTCCGCGACTGGGCAGCCGAACGCACGAACTTTTCACGCGAGGTCGCTGAGGCGGCGCTGGCGCATGTCATCGGCGACAAGGTGGAAGCCGCGTACAGGCGTGGTGATCTGTTCGAGAAACGGCGGCGCCTAATGGAGTCATGGGCGGTATACTGTTTTAGCGTAAAGGGCGATGCACAACTGCAGAGGATAGATCGTAATTGACGAATTATGATCGAAGGATCCGGAGGTGACATGTTTGATTACGAACTGGAGTTTTGGCGACTGCCAAGCGAAGAGAGCTTGGCTCCTAACAGCGAGCTCAAGCACGTACTGGAAGACGCAATTGAATTGTTTTTGGGAAATCGCGAGGAGAAATTTCAATATGAGCGCGCGATACGATTATTTCAATTTCAAGCATGGGTGTTCATGCCTTGCTTCGAGACGATTAGGTGGGCGTCAGGCCATCCTCGCGGCGGCCCTCGTCACGATCGGCCTGCGCAACCCAGCTGCGGATTGCTTGCGCCGATGGCTCGAACTCCTTCGCCAGTTGCTCCGAGCAAGTTATCGAAATG
>Ga0210402_10004180_pt1 | contig 13213 bp, 14 predicted proteins | sample IncBWC7MmetaG_FD_161055 | JGI IMG/M metagenome (GOLD analysis project Ga0210402, IMG submission 161055) | Forest soil microbial communities from Barre Woods Harvard Forest LTER site, Petersham, Massachusetts, United States - Inc-BW-C-7-M | ecosystem: Environmental > Terrestrial > Soil >...
ACCCTTGACTTGCTTTGGGGCAATTCTACGTTCGCCCCTCTTGCCCATTCGGGGTGGTAGCTCAGCTGGTTAGAGCGTCTGCCTGTCACGCAGAAGGTCGCGGGTTCGAGTCCCGTCCATCCCGCCAGTTTTAGAACCCGCTTTTCTGCAATGAAAAGCGGGCTTTTTTGTTTTTAAAATCGGATTAGTGGCAACGAGAGTGGCAACACGGTCATCCTTGTTGCTGCTTGTTTTTAGATGCGCATGGGCGGACTTACGACAGACCAACTCGCATTTACTTGCGCGGATTTGCTCATACAAATTACCCTCGACCTGTGCCGATCTCAAATTCCTGCCTGCCCCAAATCGCGACCGCTAACCTCACATGACACCCATAAGCCACGTGGAGGCGGCTCTGGCCCGATTCCTTGCCGATCCCCAACCCGGCGTTATCGCTGTTAAGGGCGATTGGGGTGTCGGCAAAACTTACATCTGGCAACATTTCATTGCGCGACAGAAAAAGGTAAAGGGCTACGCCGGTTATTCCTATGCTTCTTTATTTGGGATTTCCAGCCTCGAGGATTTACGCCTCGCGCTCTTCACAAATCAGGCATCAATTGGCTCACCGTTGCGCTCCGCGGATAACTTTCTTCGCCGAGGCAGCGCGGCCTTGGTGCGTTATTGTAAGCCGGCCGGTCTCCAGAACACCGAGCTCTTGGCTCACGTTTTCGAGGACAAAGCCCTTAGGGATATCGTCATCTGCCTGGATGACCTCGAACGAAAAGAATCTACGATCACCACGTCGGCCTTGCTCGGCTTTATCACAAGCCTGCGCGACGAACGCCGCTGCAAGGTTGTCCTTCTCTATAACGAGTCAAAGACGAAACGCCTGCCGGAATTCTCCTCCGCCATCGCTGAATACCGCGAAAAGGTGATCGACCACGAAGTGCTGCTGCATCCGACAGTTGCGGAGTGCTACGCCCTCATCTTTTCGGACGGGCACTATGGCGATCTTGGGCCCGCCTTGCAAGGTGCCACCGCCAATGCGGCCGGCGACGCCCGCTCGCTCCTCCAGATTCTGGAGGCCGCCAAGGTCGCCAACATCCGTCTCATACGCAAGGTGCGGCAGGCACTGGATTACTTCGCACCGCAAATTGCGCACACCTACCCCAAGCACTGGCCGCTTTTTGCGCGCCAAATCGTCAAACTCTGTTGCTTGCATTTTCTTCATGCACAGGAATTTGCGGTCGAAGAGGTGGCGGATAAAACGAAGTGGATCGCAATGTTCATAAACATGAAGAAGCAGGGCGCGGAACATGATCGGCACCGCGCCATGTACGCCGTCGTGGACCGGATTGGTTACAGCGCGACAAAAATCGACCAAATCGTGATTGATTTTTTTCGGGCAGGCTTTGTGGAATGGGATGCCTATAAGGCCATTCTTGAAGAGATGGAAGCCGACCACCGCCGGACAGAGCTGGCGGCCTCCTCTCATGCAACCTGGGACAAACTCTGGGACAATTTCCAGGCACCCGCAGACGAAGTTCTGGCCGGTCTACGAAGCTTCCTCGAAGCCAATGCCGGAAAATTGAGCCTGAATGAAGTCGCCCAGTTGGTTATGTTTTTGGGCGAGTATTCGCCGCGCGTGTCAGACAAAAAGATACTGGACGAGAAAATTGCGGCGTTCGTGACGAGTGCGCGGAACAATAACTCCCTCGACTTTGATCTCATCTCGATGGACCCTAAAGTTGCTGCTCAGGTGCAGAAAGAGATCGCAAAAAACGTGGAAGCCAAGCCGATCATGGAGGTAGTGAACCAAATGACGGCACCCGGCGGATGGAATCCATCAGATGTCAGGTCGTTGGACGGGTACACCCGTGACGATTTCCTTACGTGGCTGAAATCCGAATCGAGCTTGGGCCTCTTGTCTAAGCTGGCCGAGTTCCGTACCCGTCTCGGCGGGGACGCCGCCGGCCAGGGCGTGCTCAAGAGATTGGATTGGGCGCTCCGGAAAATGGAGAAGCGGTCGAGACTCGATGCGCGCAGGGTCCATATCGGCGCCAAATTACCCAAGCCATCGCGTGCAAAACGTACTGAGCGATCCGAACAGATCATCCCCGCTAATTGAAGTTCAAGGTTGTCCGTCACTTTGGAACCAAGCAGGCTGTGCGGTCAAAATGAACGAGGCAAACAATGGCGGCCCGCCCAAAAGGTTGAAATTTGCCATAAAGGAGATTTTCCTTATGTCCATTATTGCCGCCGTGAACCGTGACAACACGGGTCAACCCATGACAGATAACGACACCCACAACTGGCGCGATGAACATGGTTCAATTCCTCCTTTATCAGTGAACGAATAATCTGAGGAATTTCGCTGTCATGCCAAGTACGCCCATCCCGATATTGAACCACAAGGCGATCAAAGTAGCGCGAGTGGGCCACCGAATGGCCGCGTGGACAACTGCCGAGTAAATTAAAGCGAAAACAACAATCAGAACCAAGCCCACTGCGTGGTAAGCATCTTTGAAATTGATCGTGCCATGAATAATAGCTGGCGTCAGCCAAGCAATCGCGAGTGACTGAAAGATCAGGAACAATGGCGGTGTGCTAAATGCGAAGACGAGACGCGGAACGCGAATCTCTTCCCTTAGTTTCTTCTGATTACGCCAAAAAACAAGAAATCCGAGGCCGCCGAGAGCGCCAAAGACGACGAAGAGGAGTGCCTCTCCAAGGTACAGCAGCCCTCGTGGTTCAAAATAATTCAGAACTGGATCAGACACGGCGCTCAGAAGAAAGATGCCACCCATCATCCCACCAGCGACGAGTAGTCCGTCCGCCACGCTCGGCATTCCATCTTTAATGCGCCAGAGGGTCATTTATTATCATGTTCAACGCATGACCAGCCAAAGTATGCCCATCACCGCGAGAAGAATCGCGAGGAATAGGGCACCATCAAGCCATATGCTCCCTGTGATCGGTTTCGCGCCATCGGCCCAGACTTCGCTCCAACTCTTTCCTTCTTTTTTTTGGGTGACAATTCTAGTGACCACGTAGCCCGCGAGCCCGAAAATCCTGTAGGCCGGGAATAACAAGCCTGAGATTGCAAGCGCCACCAACGCACGGAGCTTGGAAGGGCTGGTTTCGCTGGACACCGCGGGTTTCATATTCGGGCCTGACGTTAGGATATGCCCCGCGCGAGGACAAGCTTGGCGCAAACAGGCCCGGACACTGTCCTGGCCATTGACTGCGGATACACTTCGCGTAAGTCTCAAAACCACCATGGCCCTAAAATACGCAAAACCGGAGTTAATCGCTCTCAAAGGGCATCCAGAATACACTGAGAAGTGGCTGCAAGACATCATCGCTGAAGACCCCTCAGTACTTGGACTTGGCGACGTTGAACTGATCGAGCGAGAGCGGCGTCAAGAAAAAGCTGGCCGCTTGGACTTGATGATGTACGACCGCGATGAAAATTGCCGATTTGAAGTCGAGTTAATGCTCGGTCCGACCGATGAAAGTCACATTATCCGCTGCATCGAGTATTGGGACATCGAACGCCGACGCTATCCTGGCTACGATCACTGTGCCGTGATTGTCGCAGAAGACATAACGGGCCGTTTCCTGAATGTGCTTAGCCTGTTTTCTGGAAGCATCCCATTGATCGCCATTCAGCTGTCCGCGCTCAAGATCGGCGAACAGATCGTCCTCAATTTCGTGCAGGTTCTTGACCGGGGTATAATGCGCAAAGACGACACGAGCGAGAGTGCCGATACCGCACCGACCGATCGAAATTATTGGAATACTCGGTCAACGCCACAAGTTCTGGAAATGATCGACACGATGCTTGAAATCATTAACCAACACGCAAAACCAGCGCAGAAGTTAACTTTTAATAAATTCTACATCGGGCTGAGCGACGGAACGCGTCCGAGAAATTTTATTTATTTTAGCCCAAGAAAACAATTCATGTATATGAACGTTAAAGTAGCCAGCCCGCAGGTTTTTTTATCAAACGCGAAGCAAGCAAACTTAGACGCTGGGATTGAGGGTGGACACATATGGATCACGCTTACGCCAAGGGACGTGGAACCACACCGGAAGCTTCTGACCGAAGTTATTCATGCAGCAGTTGATGAATTTCAGAAAGACTAGTAACGACTCTAAAACATGACGACAGTTGTCCTTAAAGATGTAAAAAAACGCGAATTCCTCTTTCATAGGGAATTCGAGAAATCTGAAGCCCCACTGTGCATCGCAATGGATGCAGCAGAATCGTATTTCAATCAGCACTTCGCAGCATTCACAGATGAATCGCCAAAAAAATTCGCATTATTTTTTAGAAATCATGAAGTGCTAGCTGCCCGGGTTGACTTAAAACTTATCGTCGGGGAACATAGAGTCACAAGGAGCGTCATTGGGGATTCTCGATGGGACACTGTGGAAACTTTCCCATACGAGCTCGATGGAAATACGCCTCGGAATATCGACGTGAAGGCATTCCCGAAATTCATTTTCCAGTTTAGCCTAAAACCTCCTGGAGTTAAGAACATAGGCGACCTCATCCGAAGGATGGATCAGCAATCTATATCTCATCTCTGACGCGGCGACGAACCTCAATTTTTTTCACGAAGGTCTTGTCGTCAGCGAGCACGCCGTACTCAGGCGGCAGTTCGCGCAGGCATTCCAGCCTCGATTCACAAATGGCGTCAAGCACCGGGACGAGGTTTTTGCCAATGACGGTGATTTCGCATTCGGCGAATACAATCTGCAATTTTTCTCCATCGAAAAAGGTTTCAATATAACGTGGCCATGACAATGACCGCTGCTGGCCGTTGGCGAAATAAATCCTAAGCGAGAAAGCCTGTTCGCCATACTTCTGCTCAAAGCAACGTGGAGGGCGTGCCGACCTGTCGGATTCTGTATGTGCATTAGCGTTCATACTCGCATTCCCATGCTCTGGCGGACATCCATTCGTAGCCCTTGTCGATACTGCTGATTTAGTTCGATGATCTCGCGATTTCGCTGTGTCCACCGATACGACATGTTAAGGTCGGGCGTCATCCTTTGGCCCTCGGTCACAAGTTCGCGCTCACCGCTATGCTGGATGCTGGCACGGAGCTTTATTCTGTCGGGTGTGAGCACGACCACATGCCTTCGCCCACGCGAAATGCTGACATACCACTGCTGGGCATTGGTGGCGGCGGGGTTGCCCGCGTCGGCCAAAATCACCGAATCCACCGTCTTGCCCTGCGAGGCATAGGACGTGACGGCATAACCGTGCACGAACAGCCGTTGCGATGGCGCGAGCGTCTTCGACAGGCCGCGGTGATCATTGACCACCAAGGCCCCTGCAGGGTCGATACGCGCCACCGTGACCAGTTCGCCGTTGTGCAGGCGTTCGCCTTCGACGCTGCGGCCGTTGGCCTTGAGTTGCAGCCGGTCGCCGGGAGCGATCTCCATTTTTGCCGCCTTTACCATCGTAAAATGGTCGGCGTAACGATAGCTGACGGTCGACCGGCGGCCCTCCTTCACAAGGCTGACGCCGTGCTCATCGGCTCCGGCAACCTCGCACAAATCGCCCTTGGCGTATCGACCATAGCCCTTGAGGAAAAACACGGACTGTCCTTCCTTGTAATAGCGGGCATCGTGTTTTTCCGCCTCGGTCCAACCAACTGGCTGGTAGGCCCACAGTAATTCGCCCTCTTCCAACCGCCCGGCCAGGTGCAAGGCCGACCGGATGGCGTCGTTGGCCGCATGAACTTCGTCCCACGTCTGCGCAACAACCAGTGGGGACTCGCCGCGCTCCAGCGCCGTAAGGTACTCGCCAGCGATGGCCTCGTGGCGTGGCCCGTCGGGCAACTCACGGATGCAGCCGAGCCGTTCCAATCGGTCATAAGACTCAGCGATCTTGCCGTCAGCAGCGTCCTTGACCGCCGCCCGGTAGCCCCGGATGAACTGTCTTTCTTCATCTGACCGGGCCAAGCTTGGATTCTGCCGGCGAATCGTCCGCAGCACCGCCGGGCGCAAATGGGCATGCCTTTCAATAGCCCGCAACGCATCGCCGGCGGCCACCGCGCCGTGTTGCCGGGTATCGCCGGAGAGAATCAGTCGGCCGTCAACCGACCGGACGAGGCGCACCAGCTCGCGCATATCGCGCACACCGACCTGTCCGGCTTCGTCCAATATCACGACCGCTTGCTGGGGGAATTGGCGGGCCGTTAGCGCATGGGCCAGGGTCTGCGCAGGCAGGCCGTCATGTTCCAGGTCTTGGACTTGCTGACGCTGCGGCGCGAGGACAACGACCGGCCTTCCGGTCTCGGCAATGGCCTCCTCGACTTCCCTCAGAGTGTGGCTCTTGCCCGTCCCCGCGCCGCCGCGAAATAGGGTGATGAAATCCTGACTCCTAAGAATTTGCCGAGCGGCCCGTGCCTGTTCTGCCGAAAGACCCGGGTCTGGCTGGTAGTCATGGCGCAAAGCGACGTGGTGCCCGTGACCATCCTGCGCGGCCAGCACGATTTCCAGCTCGCAGCCGAGCAATTCACGCGATGCAAGCTTGTGCGGTTCGTCGTCAAGGTGCGCGTAACCGCGTGCGGCGATGACAGGGTCAAGATCAGTTAGATCGAAGTCCTCACCGCGACCACGAGCGAGCGCCGCCGATTTTAGTTCATAATCGTTCACGACTGACCGGCGCTCAAAAAGATGCTCGTCGGCCCAGGTCACGATGGCCCGCAGATCGACGCTCTGCGTCTGCCGCTCGGCTGGCTGGCACAAGTTTTCCAATGCGCACCGTTCCTCAAGGTTAAGTTGCTGCTTCCAATACGACCGCAATTCATCGGCGGTCGAATTTTTCATTTTCCGGCGACGGCGTTCATGCGCGATGCGCGTGCGCAGTTCACCCATGTCTCCGTTGTATCCCTCCATTTTCTGACGTTGCGCCTCGGCTTCGATTTGCTCGTGACGTTTTGAAAAGCCCGCGATGACGCTCCGCGGAACGTGTTTCATCTCGAAATCCCGCGCGTTGTTTTCGATTTCATAACCGAGCGCCCGAAGCCCCTTGCTCAGTTCGTGATAATACAGGTTCTCCGCGAATTTCTGGGCGCGATACATGCCCTCCGTTTGCAGGGCCTTCCATCGACCCTCAACCGGGTCGAATGTCGCGTTAAAGACCACGCAGTGCGTGTGCAAATGCGGGTCTAGCTCGCGGCTCGTTTCGTGCCGGAAGCACGCCGCCACGACGTTCCCGGTGAGCCGTGAATCGTTCCGCTTGGCCCGGCGCACGCGCGTCTCCGAAAACTTCTCCAGTTCGACCATCGCCTGACGCACGGCCCGGTCATGTAATTCAACAATCCGCTTGTCCTCGCAAAGCCCGACAACCGAAACACTTTTCGGTGGACTGATCGTGAAGTCATGGAAAATCCGGCGGTTTGCCGCCGGCTTCCCGTTTTCGTAACGAATGGTATTCCGTCGTTGCGTCAGCCGATGACCCGTCTGCGGATTCTGGCCTTCGCAGAGAGCGAGAAAATCCTTTTCCGACACGATGCCCGTCAACCCCAGCTCCTTCGCCGCGATGCCCAACCATTCACCCGTGACCTTCTGCCCCTCGGAATAGTAGTCGCCGACGCAGAGGTGCTCCCGGAAATACTCCCGCGCGGTCTGTAAACTTAATTGTGCCTTTGGTCTCAGCATGTCGCAGCTCCTTTTTTGTACGAAGCGCCGATCAGACACACGGTGCTTGCCGAAGTGCACAAATTTCTCTGCCCAAAGTGTAGTAGTTGCGTAAGTGTGCCGCGACCGTGCGCCCCGATCCGAAACGCATCCGCGTTTCTTTTTCCCTGCGACGCATTACCCCTTACCTAAACGGTAACGTATCGCTTGCTCGGATACGACATCCATGAACACACAGGTCAGGCGTGACGGTGCGCCTCAATTCGCACTTACGAAAGTTTTTTGCACATGCGGCACCCGAAAACAGACGGGCTGGTGTCACTGCCGCCCCGCCGCCGATTGTATTTTAGGCCGTCAAGGTCTTGCTCGGCTTTGCCTGCGCTCCACCTTGACCGCCCAAAATTCTTTGCGGCTATGGGGCGCGCAGGGGACTGGCTATTCTTTCGGGCACGGACGGTATCTGGCGGGCCGCTTTAGCAGCAGGTGGAGTGCCACGCCTACCCGAAAAAGGGTATCCGGCATACCCTTTTTTCGGTATGAACACGCCCTTGTCGGCGTCCGAAGCATGGGCGAACAATGGCGATGAAAAGGAAAACACATGAACTCGCCCGCCGACCGCTTCACCTACGGAATTTACCTGAGATGACCTACGGTAAATTCAGTAGATGCGCGCAGTTGTCGGCGGCCGGGACACAAACGAACAATAATGATGAAAGGTAAAATTATGAACTCAAACACACCCATTCCGACACCCGCCGATGCCGCAGCGCATCGCGTCGAATTCTTCCGGCTGCCCGCACCGGGCAAACGCGACCCGTTTTTTGGCCTGTCCCGCGGCTGGTATTACAAAGCCGCCGCCCACGGTGAAATCAAAATGATTGCCCTGCGCCAGCGGAACGCGCTGCGCGGGGTGCGCCTGGTCGTTTACGATTTCCGTGTGCGACTACATCCGGCGGGCCGCGAAAGCGGGCCAAGCCACTCATGGGGAGGAGCCGGTGTTCTGACGTTAACACCAGTTAATAACCTCCATTAACATGCTTTTGAAAACGCATCCTTGAACCCTTCCAGCCTGCGGACAATGTTCGACGAATGAAAGTACCAGCTATTGCTTGTCCGGTCTTGTTGGCATTGTTCGGTCTCACCACCGGGGTACCAATTGCAGCCCAAGTGCCGTCTTATTTGCAAAGCGATCAGCTGCGTCGGCAAGAGATCCTAAACAAGCTTCCACTAAAGCTGCTGCCGCACTGGAGGAAATACGGGGATTATGACTTTAAGCAACACGGCTCGTTATACGTGTCGTACACGAGTTATATGTTTGGCGCTATCGGCGCCAAAGTCGGATTATCCAAAGATAATCTGATGACGTTGGTCGATGTCGCGGCACCGCGTTCAACCGACGTTGCGCTGATGGTACGCATGGATCTTCCAAAGATATTTTTAAGTAAAAAGAAATATCTCGAACAGCTGCGCAGCATGACCGCGGTCGATGGTCACTTGGCAAGAATTGCGAACGACTACACGGCACTGGTCGAAGGATCCAACTGGCCAAAAGACAAGGCGTACATCACGAGTGAGCGGTGGCAGTCTTACAAAGACCTTTTCAAACTCGTGGGGATAACCGAAGGATTCCTCAGATCGAAGGATAATGCGGGAGCGGATATGTTTGTTATGCAGGCTGAGGGCCTGTGTGTGGCGGGGTCTGGTTGCGGCTTCATTTATTCGCCAAAGAAACTGGAGCCTTTGATCGAAAACCCAGAAACAGCATTGGACAAACTGCTGAAGGAAAACCCTGGTTCCAGTGGCGGCGTTGTGTACCAGAAACTGGACGGGGATTGGTACAGCTTTTACGAAATGGATTGGTGAAACGACAAATCCCAGGCGAATCAATCAACGAGGCTGCATTATCAGAAACGATCCACGGGGCAGGCACCGAATTCGAAGATTCATGAATGCCTGGCGAATTTAAACCTTAGAAACCTGACACCGTGGGGGTCTTGTCCTTGGCCGTGGCTGCTGTAATCGGTTGACCCAAGAGCCGAACCAATCGCCAGACAACAGCGACATCGTGCCGCCCATTGAGCATGTTGCTAGCGAGTGGGGCAAACTCGACCAAGAGGACTTTTCGCACTTGGACAAGCCGGCGACAAAATCAGGTTAGCGCCTGGCGTGTTTTCTCGGGTTTCTCGCGGCAGTCCAAGACGCGCCAGACGACGACCACGTCTCCGTCCATTTTATAATAGACGGCAAACGGGAATCGTTTTGAGAGCAGTCGATGACAGCCCAAGACTTTGCGGTGAATCCCGCCGAAAAGTTCCAGAGAGTCGATATCCGAGAACAACGAATCAAAAAAATAAGCGCCGACACTCTCGCTTTGCTTCGCGTAAAAGGCCCGGCCGTGGGCAAGGTCCTCCAGCGCCGAAGGGAGAATTTTAAGTCTCATTCAAAGCGCTGGCGCAGTTCCTTCTTGGCCGCTCCCCAATCCAGCGGTTTCTCTTCGCCTGCGGCGACGCGCCGTTCGGTCTCGCGCAGTGCATCCGCATGCCACGCCGGCGATTCCAGTGACTGTTCGTCCCGGCTAAGGTCCTCCCAAAGCGCCTCCATGGCGCTGAGCTTTTCCAGCCGGGACATTTGGTTGATCGGGAGAGCAATAGCCATGGCCCAAGACTAGTAGAAAGGCTCCAATCGGCAAGTTTACTTTTCCAGCGAGGGTAAGCGCGGGCCACGCTAAAATGTGCGATTCGCCAGATCGGCGAGGAGCGCGCCGTTACATAGGCTCACTCATTGGCCAGCACACAAAAGGGCTGGTGAACATAAACATAATAAGTTTTCCTAGCGCATGCCTCTGCTCGCAAATGTTGATCCATTAACGGTAGTCACACCACTTCAACCTCTTTTTCCGCAGCTGGTAACATCATTTTTGCGGCTCTCGCCGCACAGTTCAGCAGAAGCTGAGCGCATCATTAAAGAGCGATCGATCCGCTTCTGCCTGGACAGAACCACCTCCGAATTTCTCTATAAAGCGAGTGCATTTCACGACGGAACGGCTCCATTCTTTCAACGTCTTCATGTAGGATTGCGCGCACTTGAGCGCACGTGGGCTGCGGTTTTTGGCTATTTGGTGTTGTTTGGTTGGATTGCCGAACGACATAACGCTCGCCGAGCGGGACATGCAGATCCGCCGCAACCAGCAGCACTCGGCGACGCGGCGGCATTGCATTCTTGGGCGTTTTCAACGCGCCACAGTGACGAGAATTTTGTGTGGCCCACAGCATTACCGAGTCCGTCACATCCGCATCTCGACGCCGACTTGATGACGCGAGTGAATGCGACATCTGTTCGCGTGGTTGGCTGGATGCTCCTCCATGAGCTGGGGCATTTCGAGCGCCGACATCTCGAACCACCCGATCCTGGCAAATCTATCCATCCCCACGATGAGGAGCATGAGGCCGATGCATGGGCAGCAGCACTCGTGACCACCCCGCTTGATTTGGATCACTGCCGGACCAATCTTGGCTCTATACCATTTGCGCTTGGTGCTCTGGCTGCGATAAATCATAAAGAGACTGAGGAACACCCACCCATCGCGGAGCGACTACGTCGTTACTTCCGTGCGCACGTCGCGCCGCTCGCAACGACTGATCCCGCGCTCTTCAACACCGCGTTGTTTGCGACCACGACACCATTGCAGGCGATTTTGCACGTTCGCGGCTGGAGCACACAAGGGTTTCAGCCGCTGCAGAATCTCGATGAATATCTGATCTGGTGGGAAGCTGAAATCGAAAAATTAGCTACCGACCAACCCACCTGATTCGTACAATGACTTCCTGCTCTGGGTTTAAGCCATTAGCCTGCCCCTACGCCTTTGGTTTCTTAGCAGTCGGTAGAGCCGTCACATCCGGCAGCATGGCGATGGCCTTGCGCTTCGATCCTTCGTCAATGTGGGTGTAATGTCTGGAAATTGCCGCACTCTCGTGGCCAATAATGTCGCGGGCGACGGCTTCGGATACGCCGGCATTCTTGAGCAACGAGGTGGCCGTGTGGCGCAGCGAGTGAAACGTGACCTCGCTTCGTGCACGCGGGCTTTCACGTCCAGTGCCCTGAGGTTTCCATTTCGGCGGGCGCGGCGCGGCGAGGCCAGCCGAGACGAGCACGTCGTGGAATTGCTGACTGAGCGCCGACGTGTCGCGATTGACCGTGGCGATACGAAAAGCGGAGGGGAAGAGCGGCGCGTGCGGGTCATCGCCAGCAGGCAAGGTTTCAAGGTGCCGCCGCAGTGGGCGCGCGATTGGTATCACCTGCCGGCGCCCGGTCTTGCTCGTCGCAAAGCGAAATTCTCCCCGGTCGAGGTCCACGTTGGCCCAAGTGAGCGAGGCGATGTCTTTGAGGCGCTGGCCGGTGTAAAGCGCTGCCAGAATCATGCCGCGCCATTCGGGCGAGGCCACGCTCAATAGGGTTTTTAGCTCGTCGAGAGTGAACGGACGACGTTGGCCCTCGACAGTCTTTAACGTCTGCACCTTAGCGGCAGGATTCTCGGTAATGAGTCCATCGCGCCACGCCGTTTGAAACAGGTTGCGGATGATCTTGAGCTTATTGTTGGCCGTGCGCGGGGTGGACTTGGCAGCGGTTTTGTCACGCCATGACGCCACGATTCCAGCGGTGACGTAATGAATCGGCTGTGCAGCCTTATCGCCCAACGATGTACAAAATTCGTTCGCTGTGTGCTGGTAGAGCTTGAACGTAACACCGGAGGTTTCGCCCTGTTTGCGGCCGAGCCATTGGGTGACGTAGCCTGCCACGGTGGGCGAAGCCAGCGGCGCGCCATGAACCAGCTCGTGAATATCGGAGAGGACACGACGTGCCTGTGCTTCCGTAAATCGCCGCCGAGCGGCTTCCTCCCACTCAGAGGCGATTTGCAGCGCTTCGCGGCGATTGGCTGTTTTGGTGCTGCGCTGGGTGCGCCGACCATCGGGAAGCGTGAAGCACCCGAACCAATAGCGTGAATCTAGTTTCTTTCGAACGGCAGGCATGTTTAAGACAGTCCAACTGGCAACGAGACTGGCAACGACCTCAACCATATTTTAATGTTCCCAGTGTTCTTCTACCTATGAGAGGTTTTCCCTCAGAGGGGCAGAAGCTTTTCGCGGGTTCGAGTCCCGTCCATCCCGCCATCGCCCATTCGACAAGTTCAGGGCGATGGCGGCCCTGGGCGAGCCCGCGAGTCGATGGGCCTCAAGTCGCAGTAGCCTCAGCAAAATTAGCCAGAGGGTGATTCGCCATCCTGAATTTTGTTTTTCGAACACTGACGGCCTGACCCGTTGGCTCAGCCCTCAAGTCACTTAGTGATTTAAGCTGGCAGACCGAACGGCATAAAAGCATGTTGGCAACCTCACCATGACACAAATCATCGGCAGGTTCTACTTCAAGCTTACGGCCAAGCTAAAGGGCCAAGCTAAAGGGGCCGGGGCGCAATTCTCAATTGAATCGAACTCAAATATTTGAAAGTTGAGCCCCGAGCCCTTCTGGTTTCCGCCAGATCTTTGGCGTCTGGCTATTGGCCTTTGTGATTTGC
>Ga0210402_10004181_pt1 | contig 13213 bp, 11 predicted proteins | sample IncBWC7MmetaG_FD_161055 | JGI IMG/M metagenome (GOLD analysis project Ga0210402, IMG submission 161055) | Forest soil microbial communities from Barre Woods Harvard Forest LTER site, Petersham, Massachusetts, United States - Inc-BW-C-7-M | ecosystem: Environmental > Terrestrial > Soil >...
GCGAAGCGCTGGTTGACGCGCTGATACTCGCTCCAGTCTTCGGGGCGGAAGATGGGGCGTGTGTGGGCGATGTGGCAGAGGGGCCAGAGGCCTTCGTTGGAGAAGCCTTCGTAGTAGCCGCGGTCTTCTTCGGGAGTGAGCCAGACGCGGCGGAGAGTGTAAGTGGGGCGCGCCGGCGGAACCTGGAGATGATCGTTGGAGTCAACGACCTCGCGATCGGCGTTTCCGGAGCCGTTGGCGATCCAAGTGCCATGGCAGGCGTCGAGGACGGGTTCAAGTGCGGTGACGACGCCGCTGGCGGGAATGAGCATCTGAATGGAGTGGTCGCGTTCGTTGAATACGTGCATGTAGGGCTCCCGGTTGGAAACGACGAAGAGCGAGTTGTCTTGCAATTTGCTCTGAAGGCTGACGCGAAGGCGGTCGGGGGTCCAAAGCGCAGATTGCGATTCGCGCAACTGGGCCTCCTCCTGGGCGGCGGCGCGGGCGAAAGTCAGATCCTGGGCGAGGTGGCGCGCTTCGGTGTGAATCTGCTCGAACATTTCGTCCTTGGGAAGCACGCGAGAGCTGTCTGGCACGCCGGAGCGGAGGGTGCGCAACCAGTGCGCGGTGTTGGCGAGGGGAGCAATGAAATTCCAACGGACGAGAATGAAGGCGAGAGCGGTGATGAAAATGGTCTGGACCAGCGCGGTGAACGAAGAGGCGCGGAGAGTGCGCATTACGCGTGCTTGTATGTAGCTGGCATCGGAGATGACCACGACGATTCCGAGAAGTTCTCCGTCATGAAGGACGGGAAGCGAATAAATGTTGAGGGTGGAACCCTCGACGGCGACAAAATCGCTGGCTGGCGCGCCAACTTTTATTGCGCGAAGAGCTTCAGCAGGCGGTTGATCGAATCGCAATGGGAGTCCCGGGGTGATGGCGCGAACGGCGCCGGAAGGATCGTAAACGGCGATGCCGCTGAGGCTTTCGCGGGGGACGTAACGATAGAGCAGATGGCTGAGGTTCTTCGAAGTCACCTTGTCGCGCGACGATTCGATGGTTTCGGCGATGTTTTCCGCAACGATGGCGGAGCGGCGGGTCTGCTCGGTGCGCAAATTCCGGCGTTCGGTGCGGATTTGAAGAAAGGTGTAGCAGAGCGAAACGCACGCAACGCTGATGGCCAATGGCAAGACAAGATTCAGAGTCCTTCGCATTTCCGTTCCTCCTGAGCCTGAGGAAAGCCTCCCGCAAAGTACGAAATGCGTGGCGGGAGCCAGGCCGCGGCCGGTGGTAGTCGAATGGCTCCGGCGAAAACGCTGGCAAGATGCGGAGCCGACTGGGTGCCCCGTGACGAAGGCGCGCGATTAAACAACAAAGCCTTCGTGCTGATGAAACGGACTAGCTAATACAGCTGGATATCAGAAGCGGGCAAAACGACCACGTGCGTGGCGACGAGTTGCTGGCCTTCGGCGCGATAATCAACGGTGGCGTGAGACCCAACAGCGAGTTGGCCCTCGATCCTAGTGTTGGAGTCGACGACGAACTCGAGTTTGTTCGGATTCTGATTACGATTCAGTGAAAGCGTAAATTGAGAGGTATTGACGTTGGCGATTGTGCCGGAGACAGAAGAAGGTTCAGGGGCGCTACGTGAAGGGCTGACCTCCGCGAGAACCGGGCCAGACCACAAGGAGATCGCGAAACACAACAGGAAAAAGGTGGCGATGGAGACAGCAGTGCGAAAACGCATGATGGAATACACCTCCAATGATCATGAGTTCCGACTGGGTAAGAGAAGAGTGGCACGAAGGATGCCAAAGAGGCGAAGGATTTAGAGATGCTGGAGAGCAAGAAAAGAAACGAGATAGGGAAACAGCTGAAAATAGGGAGGTTAGGTACCAGTACGCAAATTGTTCATTGGGGTGCGCTTCAATGCAGATCGGCTTACTTGCTTCGGATGGACGTTTCACTGAGGTATTGCGAATCCCTGGGAGTGGGATAGCCGCGTCCGTGCCCAGGACTTCTTGACGGAGGACACAGGACGCGGACATTCCCTTGGTTCAGAGATTGAGGGCTTGTTCGCTACGGTGGAGCGACCCTCCTCTGTGGGACCGCCAATTTCGGTATGTGGGACCGAGGACTGGCGGGTGGTGCTAGGCGCAAGAATGGGAAAATGGAGGCAGAACGTCAAACGAACTTCGAGTGGTCCCTTGATGAACCGTTAACTCATGGGTTTCGATAAAGATATGACTTTCTATCAACTGTGATTGGGGTGTAGTATTGCGCAGGACGGAGGCAGCTGGGCACCCAGTGGACACAACTGCTCAACAAAATCGGCGTCTTTACCGGTTTGGATTGTTTGAAGTGGACCTCGAACACGGGACGCTCAGCCGGCAAGGGATCCCGGTGAAACTGCAGGAGCAGCCGTTTCGAATCCTGGCATTGCTGCTGGAGGCACCAGGAGAGGTCCTCTCGCGCGATGATCTACGAAAAAGAATCTGGCCGGAAGGCACGTTTGTTGAATTCGACGGCAGCCTGAATACAGCGTTAATGAAATTACGGGCGGCGCTGAATGACAACGCTGAGAACCCAGTGTTTATTGAAACCGTGCCGCGGCGCGGATACCGGTTTATTGCGCCGGTGGAGATTGTGGAAGTGGAAGGACCGCCGCTGATGACGGCGATCCGGATCGAGAGCGAAGACGAGCGCGACGCCGTGGACCTGCCCCTGGACCGGAACGCGCCAGCGGCGGAAGCGACGTCAAAGAAGCGCGAGTGGAGCCGTCTGAAAGCAAGACCCGCGTGGTGGCAGGTTCTTGCGATGGCGGCTGGACTGATGGCGGTGCTGCTTTTTGCTCTTTGGCCACGGCCCGAGCCGAAGGTATTGTCGGTAAGCCAGCTGACGCATACGGGGCAAGTAGATCCGTGGGGAAAACTGGTCACGGACGGGAGCCGGATTTATTTCGTTGTGCGGGATGTGACCGGCTGGAATTTGATGCAGACATCGGTGGAAGGCGGAAACATCCAGCGAACGCCCACGCCATTTGATAACACGCGCATTTTTGATTTGTCTCCCGACCACGCGCAATTCCTGATTGGACAATTTACGCATGAAGGCGAAGAGACTGCGCTGTGGTTCTGGCCGGTGCAAGGCGGAGCGCCGAGGCGCGTTGGCGACGTGATGGCCAAGGAAGCGGTGTGGTCGCCAAAGGGCGACATGATCGCGTTCGTCCGTGGCGAGACGATTCTGATCACGGATACACAGGGAAGCGAGGCGCGAGAAGTGGCGCGATTCAAGCTGGCGCCGCATTCACTGTTGTGGTCCCCCGATGGAAAGCGGCTCCGCTTCACGCAAAGCAATCTTGTGGAAGGGACCGATTCGATGTGGGAAATCGGAACGGACGGAAAATCGCTGCGGCGCGTATTGCCCGGTGAGGAGGGCGGACCGCACGAAGGGAGCGGCACCTGGCTAGCGGACGGAAACTATTTTGCGTTTTCGACGGGGCAGGATTTGCGCGCGAACCTGGCAGTGGACACGCAAGCCAACCTTTGGCTGCTGGAAGAAAAACGCGGGTGGTTTGGTTCACGCAGCGGGGATCCGATTCAATTGACGAATGGGCCGATTGCGTTTGATCATCCAACGGCTACTCCCGGGGGTCCGCGGTTGTTTGCCATCGGCTCGCACAATGAATACCAGCTTCTGCGGATCGACCCTAAAACATTGACGAAAACGGCGATGCTGGCCGAATCCGGCGCGACGGACATGGATTTTTCGCTGGATGGCCAGTGGGTGGTCTATGCGGCGCGGGAAAACGGGACGCTGTGGAAGAGCCGGATTGATGGCAGCAATCGGATGCAGTTGATGGCGGGAGCGACGGGCGCGTTTGCGCCGCACTGGTCGCCGGACCAAAAGCAGATTTTGTTCACGGGATTTTTATTGGACAAGCAGCCGCGGCTTTACGTGGTTTCGGCACAGGGCGGTTCGCCGAAGACGGTGCTGCCGATGGACAACCGTTGGGCTTCGGTGTCCGGCGACTGGCGGACGGATGGAAGGCAGATTGTGCTGGACGTGCAAGACACGGCAACAGGGGGCGAATCCACGATCCGGATTTTGGACCTGGAATCGGGCAGCTTGTCGACGATTGCGGGGTCGGAAGGATTGATCGAGCCGCGGTGGTCCGCGGATGGACGATACATTGCCGCGCTGAATCCGAAGAAAAAGCAGGTTTTCCTGTATGACTGCAAATTGCTGAAGTGGACGGTGCTGGCCGAGGCGAACTTTCCTTCTACTCTGCGGTGGTCTCCCGGTGGAGACGCGCTGTATTTCCAGGATACGGACGAGGTGGAAGAATCGGTGTTCCGGGTGCCGATGGCGACGCGCGAGCCGGAGCGGGTGACGCGATTCGGCGATTTGCTGAGTTCCGGTGCGGCGCGGTGCATTTTTACGGGATTGAGCCCCGACGGGTCGGTGTACGTGACCGTGGATCACGGGGACGTGGATGTGTACGCCATCGATTTGAAGCTTCGCTGACGCCTGCACTTTTCCAGACAATTCGATTTAATCATGAGGACAACTTGCGGGAGGCCTGTCCGCTCAGGCAGTTGAGAACTGCGTCACACGCAGCTTCGTGCAGAATACTGGACCGTGGAAACGCACTACACTGAGAGGAAGTGCAAAGGAGTGTGTAACCCATGAGACGCAAGCTGATTTTTTCCCTGATCCTCGGGCTGACGGTGCTTTTTGCCCATGATATTCAAGCGCAGACCAAGAAGAAGACGGGAGCAACGATTACGGGGACGGTTCTCGACTCCAACGGGAGGCCGGTGGCGAATGCCACCGTGACCTGCGAGACGTCCAGTGGGTTGAAGCCGCGTGTGGTGCATGCGGACAAAAGCGGAACGTTTTTTATTACCGGATTGAAGCAGGAAAGCTACGACTTGCGGGCTTCGCGGAATGGCGCGTATTCCGATTGGGAGAAGAACATTCCGCTGGGCAAGAGCCAGAGTAAGGACATTACCTTGCAATTGCTGAATGGGAATACGGCGACGACTGCGGTGCCGGCCAAGAAGAAACAGTAGCAGACGTTGGAGAGACTCAACCCAAGAATTTGGTCCAACCGTGGCCACCTGATGGTGGCCGCTAGCCGCTATAAGATGCGTTTGACCAAACCTCTCGCGACGTCGGTTTTGGCTTCCGTCACCGTCGAACCAGCCAGACAAACAGGAAACTAGTGGCGCCGACTGAGGCGGCAGTAAGAAGGTGTAGCGGGGTTGGCTGCCATCGCTCTTGGGGAACGGCGCAAACCGCAACGGCGGGGATCAGATCGAGGGAATCGGAACCTGCAGCGGAAAGTTTGCCCGGCATCCTGGCGACAGCAGCTGGAGACGGAGATTCCTGAGGAACTCGTGGTTGCGCCACAATCGTGGGTGCATCCATAGAGTTCGATCAACCGCGTCCCGCGTGGTGAAGCGGGATGGGACAGTATTAGCGGGTTGGTTGAAAAGCGCGGCGGTAAGCCCGGCAGGTAGTCCTGTGGGTTGGTAGAACTAAGTTGAAACGCAATAACTTCATTATAATGTGCTTTTTACATGGGGGAAGAAGGGCGCTGGTACACCAGTAGTACTAAGACCCGGGTACCCCGCTTGGTGGAGCCATCGGGCCATTGTTGGAACTTGGGGCTGACTCTAAGCTTGTTAAACGATGGGTTGGGGGCCGCGCGGGGACAGCGGTTCCGCAAGGGGCCGTGTGCGAGCTACCCAACCCACCACCTTTCCCGCCCTTAGAAATATCTTCCCGATTTCCCGATCACTGAGACGTTCGGAGATGCTCGTGCATCCATCTTAGTGAGTGACCCGCCCAAGTTCATGAAAGGAGCGGGATTTTCACCGAGGGGAATGCGTGGGTACAGGGATAAGCCGACAGTTGCAGGTTCCAGCTGGCAGGTGGAGGCAACTGCTTTCTTGGATGCTGCTGGCCCTGCTGAGCATTGGTGGAGCGACGAGCGACGCATTTGCTGGCCTGCCTGTGCCTCGAGAGGGAACGCTGCACGGGTATCACGATTACGTGTCCAAAGTTGAGACGCGCAATCGGGAGAGGCTGAGCCGGGGAGCATTTTTGTGGATTGATGAATTGCCCGAGGCGGAGAGAACGCGCGCTTACGAAAAACTGAAGCAAGGCAGCGTGGAGCTGAGGCGATTGGGGAAGGACGATGGCGAGGTGGCGGCAAAGATTCCGGGAGGAATGATTCACGACTGGGAAGGCATGGTGTTTATTCCCGGCGCGAAGCTGGACCAGGTGCTGGGTGTTTTACAGGATTACAACAAACATTCGCAATACTACGCACCCGACGTGGAGAGCGCAAAAATCGAATCGCACGAAGGAGACCATTTCCGGGTGTATATGAGGTTTCGACGGAAAAAGATCGTGACTGTGGTTTTGAATACGGAACAAGACGTGACGTATTTCCGCGATTCGGCGACGCGAGAACATAGCCGAAGTTCCGCGATACGCATCCGCGAAGTGGAAAACCCGGGAACGAAATATGAGAAAGAGAAATCCTCAGACGAAGAAAATGGTTTTTTGTGGCAGATGGAGACCTGGTGGCGAATGGAGGAACGCGATGGCGGGGTTTACCTTCAAAACGAGGCGGTGACGTTGACGCGCGATATTCCGGCTGGGCTCGGCTGGCTGATCGGGCCGTTTGTGACAAGCATTCCGAAAGAGACTTTGGAATTTACGATGAATGCGACGCGCGAAACCGTTCTGGGGAAGGCTAAGCGTTAGAATGGGGAATCCTGTCTTTTGCGGGCGGCGATCAGCAGAACGCTCCCCGAGGTAAGCAGAGGGTGGAGCCAGCCTCGGGGGCGCGTTTCACCGATGGGCAAGATCTGGATGCTGCCGCCCCCCGCTGAATCTGGCGGAGATTGTCGTAGACGCTGTAAGAGTAGAACACGCCATCGCCCGCGGATACCTGGTGGCCCGTGCCACGGGTCCGCAGGAAATCGAAACTTTCCCACAATTTCAACTTGAAGAGCAGAAGCTGGAGGATTTGAAGGGGCAAAGGTCCCTGTCCGAAGCGATGGGCGTCGGAAATTACCACGACCTTGCGCGCGACACGAAGCATTTCCTGAACGACGAAACGGGTATAGCTGAAATTTGCGCTGGCAGCGAGAAGACCAAATCAGAGGAATCGGCGTCTAAAATGGAGTGGTGGGTTGGCCGCTGGCGCAGGTGGAAGAGACCTCAAGTCTTTTCTTTTACGGAACTTCGAAATAGAATGGGATGCGAAGGGCTTTGGCTGGATGGAACGAAAGCGGCCAGTAAGAAGTTGAGGTTCCCCGCCTGAAGTGCAATTTAGACGACCGTCTTACCGCGAAACATTTCGGGCCGTTGCGGCGTATTACGTATTAGTGGTAGGCAAGCGAGAGACGAGAGAATTGTGGGTTGGCAGTGTCCCTCCGCGCGGGTGGTTCGCAGCGGAATCGTGTGAGGCAAAGCATCATGAAGACGTGGCAAAAGGTCGGGATAGGACTCTGCGGCGCGGCGGCGCTGGGCGGCCTGGTGTGGTTTAGCATCAACAAGGCGAATCAGGGTGTGGTGACGGTGCAGACGGCGAAAGTGGCGAAGGTAGATTCGCTGGTTTCGCAGGTGACCGCATCCGGCGAAGTGAAGCCGACAACTTACACAAATATTACGGCGCAAGGGTTTGGACGCATCACCGAGATTCTGGTGAAAGAGGGCGACCACATCAAGAAGGGCGACCGGCTTCTGCTGCAGGAAAACGTGCAAGCCAACGCGGATGTGCAGGCGCAGTCGGCGGCGATCAATTCGAATGAGTCGGGCGTGCAGGTGGCCGACTCCAGCTTTACGGCAGCGAAGGCGGATTTGATCCAGCAGCAAGCCAACCTGGAGAAAGCCAAGCTCGATTACGACCGCGGGCAGGGACTCTACAAGGACGGGCTGATCCCCAAGCAGGATTTCGATCAGCGCAAGACCGCGTATGACGCGGCGGCGGCGGCAGTGGATGCGTCCCGGGCCCGCATGCAGATGCAGAAGGCGCAACTCGAGCAGGTGCGCTCGACACTAGACCAGAGCAAGGCCGTGCTGGTGCGGACGAAAGACGTGCTGCAGAAGACGACTTATTTTTCGCCGATCAACGGGATCGTGAGTTATTTGCCGGTGCGGCTGGGTGAGTATGTGGTGCCGGGAATTCAGAACGCGACGGGAAGTTTCTTGATGACGCTTTCGGATATGTCCATTGTGACTTCGGAAGTGAAAGTGGACGAGACCGACATCGTGAACGTGAAAATCGGCCAGGATGCGGATGCGACGATTGATGCGATACCGGGCAAAACGTTTAAGGGCAAAGTGACGGAAATTGGATCGCAGGCGGTTTTGCGGAGCTCTGGCCTGGCGACGACGCAGACCACGACGAGCAATCAGGAGGCAAAAGATTTCAAGGTGGTGGTAACGCTGGACAGTCCACCGGAAAATTTGCGCCCGGGCCTTTCGACCACGGCAAAAATCAAGACGGCGGAGAAGAAGAGCGTGATTGCGATTCCGATTCAGGCGCTGGCGGTACGGTCGCGAAAGGATCTGGAGGAAGCGGCAAAAAACGGGAAGAAAGAGAGCAACGTTACGCTGGCAGCACCGGCGCCGGTTACGACTGGTGATCCCAAGAAAGATGAGATTCAGGGCGTGTTTGTAATCAATGGCAGGAAGGCAATATTCCGCCCCGTGGAAACGGGGATTTCCGGCGTGACCGATATTGAAATTACAAAGGGATTGCAGCCGGGGGACGAAATCGTGGTGGGCAGTTACAAGGCGCTGCGCACGCTGAAGCCCGAAGCGGCGATCAAAGTGGACAATACGGCGCCGAAGAAGATTGAAGAAAAAGAGTAAGTTTGCCTGAGGGCAGGGAGAAGCGGATGCCTGCAGAGATCACCACATCGGAATCGTACCGGCAAGATCTGGTTGACGCCGGCATTGTGATTCGCACGGAAGTGCTGGCGAAAGTTTATCAGATGGGCACCGAAGAAGTGCATGCTCTGCGCGGAATCGATGTGGAAATTCGCAAGGGCGAATACGTCGCCATCATGGGGCCTTCGGGCTCCGGCAAATCCACGCTGATGAACCTGATCGGATGTCTGGATTCGCCGAGTTCGGGCCGCTACTGGCTGGCGGGGCGACTGGTAAGCGAGTTGGACGACGATGAGCTTGCGTATATCCGGAACAAGGAAATCGGGTTTGTATTTCAGACCTTCAACCTTTTGCCGCGCGCGACAGCGCTCCACAATGTGGAGTTGCCGCTGATCTACAATGGGACGCCGGCGGAAGAGCGCATCGAGCGGGCGAAGAAGGCGCTCGAGCGCGTGGACCTGGTGCCGCGCATGAATCACAAGCCGAATGAACTCTCGGGCGGTCAGCGGCAGCGCGTGGCGATTGCGCGGGCGCTGGTGAACAATCCCTCGATTGTGCTGGCAGACGAGCCGACGGGAAACCTGGACTCGAAGACCGGCGAAGAAATCATGAACTTATTTGAAAACCTGCATGATCAGGGGAACACCATCATCCTGGTGACTCACGAAATGGACATCGCGCAACACGCGCATCGCGTGATTTTTATCCGCGACGGAAAAATCGCCTCAGACGAGAAAGTGGTCAAGAAGTAGAGCTTCGGAGCAACTGTCTAATCCCCCTGAAAATCCCTCTGGATCAACGCAAACTTCTGATTTACTGAATTGGCGACGCATGGGAAATCTCCGCGTCGGAGAAGGTTTCCGGCACGGCCAGATAGGTCCGCGACAGGCGATCGTGCCAGGTCATGGCATCTTCGTCCCAGAGGGCCCAGAAAAATCCCAGAAAAAATGTGCCCGCGGAAATCATGTAACCCGCAGTACGCCAGAAGAGTTGTTTGGCCGTGGGAGCTTCGCCAGTGAAACTTGCAACTTGCAGGCCGCGGACCATCATGCCCGGTGTAGTTCCGCCAAATATAGTGAAGAGGCCGAAGTATTGAACGTAGACGAAGGCAAGGGTCGAAAAGCAAACGACGGCGCTCAGCTTGCTAAACGTGAATTGTCCACCGAGGGAGCCAAAGAGCGCCAGGAACCCGCCATACGCGAAGGCGAGGCAGGCTGCGTCGATCAATGCAGCGCAGCGGCGTTCGCGCAACGTGGCGACCGGGTAGAGATCCGAGGGTGGCTCTTCGGGAGCCTCGGGAGCTTCTTCCTGATCCTCGGATAAAGGGGGCAGAGAGACGTCAATCATCAGGCGAGCGTCGTCCGGCTCGGCTTTCTGAGGCGGCCTGCCGATCGCTATGGTGAAAGCGAAATCGCCCTTCGGATCGTGCGCGATGACCTGCTGCTCTTCCGTCTGAACAGCCACTGACGATTCAACTCGATGGCTCTCAAAGGGAAGTTCTGTCTGTGCTTCGTTGGGGAAGGCCTTCCTGCGGCGCGCACGGTAAGCCTGGAGACGCTGATTCAGTTCCCCGCGCCATTCCTCTTCTCCCGACGAATGCAAGGCAAGATTGCCCTGCGTGGAGGCAGGAGATTCCGCCAAGGAAGAGATTTCAGGATGATCACAAAAATGACAGGCGCGCTCGCCAGAAGAGAGCACCGCGCCACACTGCGAGCATATTGTATTCACCGGTAGTTTTTGCGCTGCGGACGCTCGTACTCCGGTGAGGAGCAGAGAACGAAATCATAGCACTGGAAGCGGGCAATGGAAATCAGGGAAATCAAAGGATGGTGCTAAAGAGTTAGCAGGGGCAGGCTAAAGTTCGACTTGCTGGGCAAGCATTTCTCGGTTTAGGGCGATGCGGCGGCCGAGGGCCACGGCGGCAAAATGGGCACAACCCGCACGCTCCTCCTCCGCCCAGGCTTTTACGGAGGGGAAGATTTTGGCGAAGCCATGGTCCAATAGATTCAAGAAAGAATAGTAGGCGGCGACGATGTGAAGGCCGGAACGATCCTTCGGTTGGTCGGGGCAAAGCTGCAGAATTTGCATGACGCGGGCGTAATCGCGGCCCGCGGCGCGGACCTGAATTCCAGTAACGTCCCGAACATCCTCGGAGATGGAGGTGTGCAGGGACGACGCTGTGAGCGACCTGCAATAGGAAACAAAGAACATCAGCAGGGTCAGCAGCGAGAACGCAAGAATGAAGGCGGCCATCATCGGGGCACCGCCACGAGGCGAGCCGGGGTGAGCCGCGCATCCTCCGAATGGCGCATCACCGACACCGCCCAGGAGATGGGCAAGAAGCAGCCAAGAATCGGGGCGAGATATTGGACGACTTCGTATTTCGGCGCGAGGTTGACCAGGGCGTAGCTGCCGGCATAAGCGCTGAAATAGAGGCCCAGCGAGAGAACCATCTGCACAAGACGCGTGCGCGTTTCCTGCAATTTGAGGACTGCACCCCAAAGCAGGTAGGTCAGCACAAGCCCGACGAAATAAAGGTTTTGGGAGAGTTCAACCGCGAACATCGTGGCGAGACGATCGGTGGATTGCGCAACGACCGCATAGGAAAAACCAGCCGTACCAAGAAGCAGCAACACCGCGACTAACCGAACGTATCGGGCCAGGTGCAGCTCCGCGAACACACGAGAAGCGAGGCTGATCACCGCGACAAAGAGCGCAACCGTCAACAGACAGTCGGTGTAGTAGTAGGTGTGGCCGTATTCAAGAGAATCCACCCCGCGAAAGCGCAAAACGACCTGGCGGATGAGGTCCGCGAACAGGGAAAGAATCACATAAAGATTTAAGAAAAAATATTTTAGGAACGAGGCACGGAGTATCGAGCAGGTGACAAAACACACCCCTGCGCCCATTCCCACAATCCAGATGGCCAGTGCGATTCCGCTAGGCATTTTCCTCGCGCAATCTGGCCGGTTCAGGGAATCAGAGTTTACGACTGCAACTGCTGACCGGCCGAATTAATTAGCTGGCGGTAGGGGCAACTTGGGAACTGGCGAAACACCGTTGGCCATGATGACGGCGGTCTTGCCATGAGTCGTGACCAGGGTCTTCAGTTCCATTGCGCCAACAAGAATGCCCAAAGCAAGAGCCAATGCGCCGAGTTTACGTGACATGAAGTGCCTCCGAGAGCGGGATTACGAACGGAGACACTCTATCCCAGATAGGGATAGTGTCAAGTACAAGGCACACAAACTCTGTGCAAAAACCGTCACGGAACACGGCCTAGCACTTTCGCCCAGCCTTCGCTAGACGGGAGCCTGGACCGCTTCCGACAGGAACGAGTGTAGTGTTCCAGAACGCATAGCAGCAAGGGTACCTAAGTGCCAAGCTGGATGGTACCAAAGTACTATGCGGGACAGAGGATATTCGTTCGTTTTGTGGTAATAGCATGAAACGAAGCGGCTCACTGGTTTCTGCCATCCGTCGATGAAAAATCTACGTGAGATAAATCGGGCGACGGGCACCGTAGGTGTCGCCGTAGCTGCGGCTTGACACTTTTGGCGGTTCATCCGTAGCATAAAGAATCGCGTTTAGCCGGCGTAGCTCAGTGGTAGAGCGAGGGTCTCATAATCCCTAGGCCGTGGGTTCGATTCCCCCCGCCGGCACCATTGATTTCAAAAGACTTAAGTCCGTTTTGGCCTTCCCCGCGTATCCGCCGCGTATCTTGGCGTGAATTTTGACGCCGAAAATCGTGCAGAAAATCAATCTGGGATTTGATTAGAATCCTGTTCTACATTGGTCGATTAGTTTGGCTCAGGTGTCGGCTTTCATTTAGCGACATCGCTTTACTCGATTCGGACTCAACACTCTTGTTTAGGCCGACCCGACAATGCGTCCGTGATGGGGGAACCTAAAGACTTCAGTCGTTCATTTCAAGGAATTAGGAGGGGCGTTGCGGGATTAATGCATGACAATCGCCCGGCAAAAGCCAAGTCAATGATTCAACCGCATCGTGCTAACCCGTTATCTTGCGCGCGGCGGCCTGCAGTTTAGGCCGCCGTTCTGTTTTGTCACGCTGCCGCAAGAAGGCTTTTGCAGAAATCATCGTAGGACAGAACCCGTGTTTGCAGGTTCGCCACAGCCGCAACTTCTCGCAAACACCTTTCTTGCTCCCCGTGAATTTCTGCTGTCACGAACTGATTGCGGTAGGGCAGGTACACGGCCATAAACAAATCGTTGCGACCTGACGTGAACTTTTCTCCCGTTCGCCGATCTCTTACGCCTCGGTCGTACCAGGACAATAACAGAGCGTAGATCAAGG
>Ga0210402_10004182_pt1 | contig 13212 bp, 11 predicted proteins | sample IncBWC7MmetaG_FD_161055 | JGI IMG/M metagenome (GOLD analysis project Ga0210402, IMG submission 161055) | Forest soil microbial communities from Barre Woods Harvard Forest LTER site, Petersham, Massachusetts, United States - Inc-BW-C-7-M | ecosystem: Environmental > Terrestrial > Soil >...
CCGCGGCCCGTGGGGAAATTGGGGAGGTTTCGGGCGAAACTGAAGGCGGGCGCAAAAACCGACATGCCGATAAAATGACCACGTGACCGACCGCATTCTGCTCATCGAAGACGATCAGCGCCTCGCCGAGATGGTGACGAGCTATCTCGGCGCGTTCGGCTTTTCCGTGACGGCTGCCCACAGCGGCGGCGCCGCCATTTCGCTCTATCGTCGGGAGAACTTCGACGCACTGATTCTCGATCTGATGCTGCCGGATATGGACGGACTTGAGGTTTGCCGCCACGTCCGCGCTGACGGTCGGGCCCGGATACTCATGCTGACGGCGCGCGGCGATGCCATGGACCGCATCATCGGGCTCGAGATGGGCGCCGACGACTATCTAGCCAAGCCGTTTGAGCCGCGCGAGCTGTTGGCGCGGCTGCGCTCCATTTTGCGGCGCGCGAAGGACGACCATACGTCCGAGGTTTTGCGGTTCGGACGGCTTGATATCAACGTCGGCGCCCGCGAGGTGCGGCTCGGCGGCGAATCCCGCGCTTTGACGAGCTTCCAGTTCGCGCTGCTGTTGGGGCTTGCCCGGCATGCCGGCCGGGTGATGTCGCGCGAGGCTCTGATGGACATCGTTAAGAACGAACGTCTTGAAGCATTCGACCGATCAATCGATGTCCATATCTCGCGCATCCGCGCCGTCATTGAGGACGACCCGAAGAATCCGCGTCGCATCATCACCGTAAGAGGCGCCGGCTACGTATTCGCAAAGTCGCAAGATTAGGCAATGCGACGCCTCTATCGAAAAATTTACCTGGTGTTCTTGGCGAGCCTCCTGGCCGTGGTGATAATCTCCGGACTGCTCTGGCGCCTGGGGCCGTCCGGTTCGGCCTACGGGCAGGCCCTGGAACTCGTTGCGGAACTTGCCGCGGCGGCGCTCCCGCCGGGGGATGCGTCCCCGCAGACCCAGCACCAGGCGGTAGAGCGGCTGGGACGACGCCTGCGTGCCGATATTGCGCTGTTTGATCGAAACCGAACCTTGATCGCCGCGACCGGCCGGCCGTTGCCGCAGCCGACCGCTCAGAGTGACGGCTGGCTGCGCGTTCGCGGCGGACCGGCGTGGAGTTTCCAGCTCCCGGACGGGCGCTGGATCGTGGCGCGGACGCCATTGCGGCCGCCGGTTCCGCTGTTCGGCCTGGTATTCTTCCTGGCCGCCATGGCGATCGCAATCGCAATATTTGCCTATCCGGTGGTGCGCGGACTGACCAGACGCATCGAACGCCTGCAGACTGGTGTCGAAACGCTCGGAGCCGGCAACCTCGCAACCCGGGTCGCCGTGGAAGGACGCGACGAGGTCGCCCAGCTCGCCGCGAGCTTCAATCGCGCTGCTTCAAAGATCGAGGAATTGGTCAGCGCGCACCGGTTGTTGCTGGCCAATGCGTCGCATGAGTTACGCACGCCGCTGTCGCGTATACGACTCGGGATCGAATTGTTCGAAGCGAAGCCCGACCCCAAGACCAAGGCCGACATTGCCCGCGACATCGCTGAACTCGACGAGCTCATCGAGGAGATCCTGCTTGCAAGCAGGCTCGACATCGCCGCCGCGCCGCCGGCCACAGAGAATGTCGATCTGCTGGCCCTCGTGGCGGAGGAATGCGCTCATTATGACGGCTGCGCCCTTGACGGCGAACCCACCGTGCTCCGCGGGGATGCACGGCTGCTGCGCCGCCTGGTGCGCAATCTTCTCGACAATGCACAGCGTCACGGCAAGCCTCCAATTCGCGTCGAACTGCGGCGCAACGGCCTGCAGGCGTCGTTATCCGTCATTGATGCCGGCGACGGGATTCCGTCATCGGAGCGCGAGTATGTTTTCCTGCCCTTCCATCGGCTCCGCGGTGACCGCAAGGGCGCTGGCCTCGGTCTTGCGCTGGTGCGCCAGATCGCCCGCCTGCATGGCGGGGACGCGACAGCAACGACGCGCCCTGATGCGCCGAGCTGCATCGCTGTCCGGCTGCCGATCTCCTGAGTGCGGGCAGGTTCGCTTTAGCCTCGCCATCTTGCGTGGTAAGTCCAAGTTGAACCCGCTCATGTCGGCGCCATTATCTTGGTACCCATATCTTGGTACCGACTCGTTAAAATCCGCAAAGGAGGCCCGCTCCGCCAAATTCGGTCTTGCCATGGCGAGACGAAAATGATCGTACTCACCCCAGCAGGGCGCGCTGAGTGGGGCCGCACGGGTAATGCAGCCATGCCGAGCTTGATCAAGTTGCTGGCGGTCGTTGGCGTGATAGCCGGGCTCGGATACGCCGCGATGTTCGCGCTAGCCACCTTGGTCGACCCTAGACCGCGCGAAATGGTGGTTACCGTACCGCCGGATCGCTTCATCAAGCAGCAGCACTGAGCCGGATGGAACCCGTCGAAGCCCCGGAGCGGCGATTGACCTCGCTGTTCCTTGACATGGTGGCGGCCGAACGCGGCGGCGCCGCCAATACGCTCGAAGCCTATTCGCGCGACCTCGACGACCTGACGGGCTATTTGGCGACCCGAAATCGCACCGTTTCGTCCGCCGCCACGACGGATCTGAGGTGCTACCTGGCGTCGCTGGCCGATCGCGGTTTCGCGGCATCCTCGGTGGCGCGGCGGCTTTCGGCGATCCGCCAGCTGTACCGCTTCCTCTTTGCAGAGGGATATCGGACGGACGATCCGGCTGCCATCATCGAAGGACCCAAGCGTGGACGACCGCTGCCGAAGGTGCTTTCGGTTGCGGAAGTCGACCGGCTGATCGCGGCGGCACGGCAGGCCGTCGACGCGCGCAGGGCGACGGGCCTGGCGCGATTGCGGGCGCTTCGGCTGATTTGCCTTCTGGAACTTCTCTATGCGTCGGGCTTGCGCATTTCCGAGCTGGTTGCGTTGCCGGCTTCGGTGGCGCGGCGCGACGACCACATGCTGATTGTGCGGGGCAAGGGCAGCAAGGAACGACTGGTACCGCTCAACGACGCCGCAAAGTCTGCGATGCGCGACTACCAGGCTGCTTTCAACCAATGGAGTCGGGACGGCAACCGGACCTCCGAATCGAAATGGCTATTTCCATCGTTCGGCGAGGACGGTCATTTGACAAGACAGCATGCGGCGCGCGAATTGAAGGAGCTTGCGGTCGCGGCGGGCCTGCGCCCCGAACGGGTGAGCCCCCACGTGCTGCGCCATGCGTTCGCGAGCCATTTGCTTCATAACGGCGCCGATCTGCGCGTCGTGCAAACTTTGCTCGGCCATGCCGATATCTCGACCACGCAGATTTATGCACATGTTTTGGACGAACGGCTCAAGAGTCTGGTTCGCGACCTGCATCCGCTGGGTGAAGAATGATGCGCAGCTATCTCGATTTCGAAAAACCGGTTGCCGAACTGGAGGCCAAGGTCGAAGAGTTGCGGGCGCTTCAGGAGAACGGCAATGCGCTCGCGATCGAAGAGGAGATCGCCCGCCTTGAAGGCAAGGCGACGGCGGCGCTTGAGGAACTCTATGCCGGATTGACGCCATGGCAGAAGACGCAGGTGGCGCGTCACCCGCAGCGGCCCCATTGCCTCGATTACGTGGCTGCACTGATTACGGATTTCGCGCCGCTGGCCGGAGACCGCAAGTTCGGCGAAGACCACGCCATTGTGGGCGGCTTCGGCCGATTTAGCGGTGAAAGCATCTGTGTGATCGGCCATGAGAAGGGCTCGACCACCGAAGATAGAATCAAGCACAATTTCGGCATGGCGCGGCCGGAGGGTTATCGTAAAGCAGTCCGGCTCATGGAGATGGCCGACCGCTTCGATATCCCGGTATTGGCATTGGTCGACACCGCCGGCGCCTACCCGGGCATCGAGGCCGAGGAGCGTGGCCAGGCCGAGGCGATCGCACGCTCGACGGACGTCAGCCTTGCGCTCGGGGTTCCCAACGTGGCGGTGATTCTCGGCGAGGGCGGTTCCGGCGGCGCCGTTGCGATCGCGGCTGCGAACCGGGTGCTGATGCTGGAACATGCTGTCTACAGCGTGATTTCGCCCGAAGGTGCTGCCTCGATTCTATGGCGCGACACCGCCAAGGCCCAGGACGCCGCCACCAACATGAAGATCACCGCAGATGATCTGATGCGATTTGGCGTGATCGACGAGATCGTCCGCGAGCCCAAGGGCGGGGCTCACCGCGACACCAAGGCGGCTATCCGGGCGGTGGGCGACGCCGTGGCGGCAGCCCTGCGATCCCTGCTCCACATGGATCGGGACGCTATCCGAACGCATCGTCAGGAAAAATTCCTGGCAATCGGGCGCACCCAGTAGGCGTGAAAACGCGATCTCCCATGAAATCACGGGTCGATGCGCACGAAAGGATTGCTTTTCCAAGTTCCACAATCTGATGGGCCGCAGCGCTCTGATCCTGTGGATTCACAGTTTGTTAAACATATTCTGTTGCGCTGTCCCGCAACGCTTGCGGCCTTGCTTCGACCACATGTCGGAGGTAGGTTGATCAAATCGCGGTTCGGGACTAAGCAGATTCGGAACTGGCTCGTACCGGCATACGTCCGGCAGGTATTTGGGGACTCGCGCGTTGCAACGTTTCCATCGACTCGCCCGGCTTTCGGCAGCATCGATCGCGCTGGCGTTAGCGGCGGCCCTAGGCGGCTGTGAAACTGACGATCTGGCGCAGGTTGGGGCGCGCGCTTTGAAGCCGCTGCCCGCTGCATTGGCGGCTGAGGTCGACAAGCGGAACATGCCCCGGGAGTCTCCGATTCTGGTCCGCATCTTCAAGGAAGAAGCGGAACTGGAGGTCTGGAAGCAGGATGCCGAGGGGCGATTCGCGCTGCTCAAGACCTATCCGGTCTGCCGCTGGTCCGGCGAACTTGGGCCCAAGGTCAAGGAAGGCGATCGGCAGGCTCCCGAGGGCTTCTACACGATCACCCCGGGCCAGATGAATCCCAATTCCAACTACTACTTGTCCTTCAATCTTGGTTTCCCCAACGCCTACGATAAGGCGAATGATCGAACCGGTGCCTTCCTGATGGTGCACGGCGATTGTTCCTCGGCCGGTTGCTACGCCATGACGGACGAGCAGATCCAGGAGATCTATGCGCTCGGCCGCGACTCTTTTCTGGGGGGACAGAAATCCTTTCAGGTACAGGCCTATCCGTTCCGGATGACGCCGCTCAACATGGCCAGGCACCGCACCAGTCCCCACATGGCGTTCTGGCGAATGATCAAGGAAGGCAACGATCATTTCGAGGTGACGAAAGCCGAGCCCCACGTCGATGTGTGCGAGAAGCGCTATGTCTTCGATGCCCGCGCTCACGCCAATGCCTCGACGCCGCTCGCCTTCTCTCCGCGCGAGAAGTGTCCGGCCTATGAAATTCCGGAAGCAATCGCGTCAGCCGTGAAGGCGAAGCAAGCCAGCGACGAGCGTGCCTTCGCGGAAAACGTCAACCGCGGAGTCGCTACGGTCGCGATCAAGACGGGCGCTGATGGAGGCATGCATCCGGTCTTCCTGGCCAAGCTGCAATCAAGATCGGTGTTCGATTTTCAGAGTGCGAGCCGGGATGTCAAAGCGCCGCCGGGCCCATTGCCGGCAAACATCAATCCGCCGCACCTGCCCGAACCCGAGGTGACTATGGCGGTCGCGGCACCGGGTCCGAGCCGGGTTGCGCAACCGGACGAATCGAAATCGACACTGGGAACGATTGGCAAATGGTTGGGCCTAGGCGGCGAACCCGGTTCGGCCGCGGGGCCGACACCAACCCCGGTCGCCGCGAAGACGAAACCCGCCCCGACGCAGACCGCAGCCGCGCCGTCTGCGGGTGCCTCGAGGCCTACGGCCGTCCCGGCACCGGCCAGCAAGCCGCAGCAAAAACCGCAACCCGAAACGGCCCAGACCCCATCGCAGGTCCCACCCCAGCTGTCCCAGACCGCATTGCCGCAAGCCGGGTCGCAGCAAGCCGCGCCAGCGCCAGCCCCCACCGCCAGCGATCTGATGGCGGGCGCAAGTCCAGTGGTGCCGTCGGGTAGTTTCGAGGGACGTTGGAGCGCGATACGGTAGCAGTTGGCCGCTGTTCGCCTCTCAGTCGCTTGGTACTCGCCAGGAAATGGGCAAATCGCCGGTCGCCGCGATCACGAGTAGTCTATTCAATCAAATAGTCTATTCAATCAAACCGATCCGGCGGCGTCTCGTTCGCTATAGCGCGAATAAATCCGCGTGCGTACCCGTTCGCGCGAGGCGCACTTCTTTGTCAGTCACTTTATAGATGAACAGCCAATCCGGTTCGACATGGCAGTCCCAATATCCCCTCCAGTTGCCTTTGAGTGGATGTGCGCGATTCGCCGCCGGGAGCGGCTCGCCCAATTGCAATTTCCGGATTACCGCAGCAAGCTTTGAAATATCGTGCCCGCACCTGTGCGCGCGTTTCCAATCCTTCCGAAAGGCCGTGCTCTCGACGAGGGCTCTCATGCCCTCCGTTTTGCCTGATTCCTCTTCCGGGGCACAGTGTCCGCGAATAACTCAACCGTCGTCGCGTGCCGCTTGACCTTCGATCGCACGGCCGAATTCTCCAACTCCTCGATCGCCCTCGTCGTCTCGGCATTCGGCACTCGCACCTCGAACGGCATCCCGTTCCGGAGCACTACCTGCCGCAAAAACATCGTGATCGCGTCCGTCGTGCTTACGCCTACGGTCGCGAGCACCCGGGCCGCCCGCGCCTTGAGCTTCGGCTCGACCCGCGCCGTAATGTACCCTGTCTTTCCCATGTCCATATGCCTGATTTCGTGAGACTGCTAATGTATCGCGTTCGTGATACACGAGATGATTATAGTCATCTGTACCTGACGTGCAAGCGCCGCTGCCATGGCGCGATGACGACAGCCGCGATGTGCCTTTGAGCAGGTCGTGCGAAAGCGGTATACCATGCGTGAGTGCACACAGAGATGTATTGCTGCGGCGTATCGGGGCAAGGCTGGATCGAGATAGAGATTTGCGCGAAGGCAAGGAGGACTTCTGGCTCGAGCTCGGCTTGGCGTTCCCGCACAAGGGTGGCGCAACGACCTCAAGCACACTGGGCCGGTAGATGCCCAGCCTGACCGTCCGCAAGGCCGTCGAAAGCTTCTTCGCCGAGACAGCGCAATTTACGACCGCAGCTACTACGTGCCGCTCACGGCAACCACCATCGATGACGAGGAGTCGCAACTTCTCAACATGGAGATCGACTGCCGCCGTGGCGGATCGCTCGATAACGTGCTCGCTGTGATCAAAGACGGTCGCACCTCGGCTGTTGCCGATGTGCGCACCTTAAAGTGCGCCAGCGCCCCGGAATGACCCAATCAGCGGGGCTTTATCCAAACCGCCCATGGCAATGCTTGAACTTCTTTCCGGAGCCGCAGGGACAGACCTCGTTACGCCCGACCTTGCCCCAGGTGGCGGGTTCCGTAGGGTCCCGGGCCACCGCCGAGCTCACGGCAGCCCCGGCGTTGCGAGCCAGGGTGGCGACCGCATCCGACATCACCAGATCATCCTCGCCGGTCGCCGGATTGATGTGGTGCGCCTCCATGAACGGCAGGCTCTGCGGTTCGGGCGGCGGCGGCTGCATGATCTCGACACGCATGAGCTGCGCCGTTACGGCCTCGCGCAGGTGCGAAAGCAACGATTCGAACAACTGGAAGGCTTCCGACTTGTATTCGTTCAAAGGATCGCGCTGCCCGAAACCCCGCAATCCAATCACTTGGCGCAAATGCTCAAGCATCAGCAGGTGCTCGCGCCAAAGGTGGTCGAGCGATTGCAGCAGGATCGACTTCTCGACGTAGCGCATCACGTCGGGACTCCATTGCGCCACCTTGGCAGCCATGTGCTCGTCGGCGCGGCGCTCGACGCGGGCGATCAGCTCCTCGTCCGCTATGCCTTCCTCCTTCGCCCACTCGTCGACCGGCAGGTCGAGTCCGAGGACGCGGTTGAGTTCTTCCTTGAGGCCCTTGGTGTCCCATTGCTCCGGATAAGCGTTCTCGGGGACGAATTTCGCAACCAGCGCGTCCACCACCTCCCTGCGCATGTCCCCCACGGTTTCGGCGACGTTCTCGTCCTTCATGAGCTCGATGCGCTGGTCGAAGATGACCTTGCGCTGGTCGTTCATCACGTTGTCGAACTTGAGTACGTTCTTGCGGATGTCGAAGTTGCGTGCCTCGACCTTCTGCTGCGCCTTCTCCAGCGCCTTGTTGATCCAGGGATGGACAATGGCTTCGTTCTCCTGGAGGCCGAGCTTCTGGAGCATGCCGTCCAGCTTGTCGGACCCGAAGATGCGCATCAGGTCGTCTTGCAGCGAGAGGAAAAACTTGGAGTGGCCGGGATCGCCCTGGCGGCCGGAGCGGCCGCGCAGCTGGTTGTCGATACGACGCGATTCATGGCGCTCGGTGCCGAGCACATACAGGCCGCCGGCCTTGAGCGCTTTTTCCTTCAAGCGGGCAACTTGTTCCCGGATTGCTTCGATGCGACGCGCCCGCTCGCCCTCGTCCGTAACGTCGTTGAGTTCCTGGCGAATGCGCATATCAGCATTGCCGCCGAGCTGAATGTCGGTGCCCCGCCCCGCCATGTTGGTGGCGATCGTGATGGCTCCCGGCACGCCTGCCTGCGAAACGATATAGGCTTCTTGCTCGTGGTAGCGCGCGTTCAGGATGGCGAACACCTTCACCTTCGAAGCGCCTTCATCGCCTGAATAGAGTGCGGCGAACGCGTTGGGATCCGTGAAGTCGTGCTGCTCCCAGCCCTGCTGTCGCAGCATTTCGGCGAGCTGCTCGGATTTCTCGATCGATGTGGTGCCGACCAGGACCGGCTGGCCACGCTGCTTGCAGTCCTCGATCAATGAAATGATGGCACGATATTTTTCTGCCGCCGTGCGATACACCTCGTCATCGTCATCAAGTCGGACAAGCGGCATGTTGGTCGGGATGTCCAGCACTTCCAGATTGTAAATGTCCAGGAATTCGTCCGCCTCGGTCAGCGCCGTGCCGGTCATCCCGGCGAGCTTGCCGTACATGCGGAAATAGTTCTGGAACGTGATCGAGGCGAGCGTCTGGTTTTCGGGCTGGACGGTCTGGTGTTCCTTCGCCTCAAGTGCTTGGTGAAGGCCTTCGGAATAGCGTCGTCCTGGCATCATGCGGCCGGTGAACTCGTCGATGATGACGACCTCGCCGTTGCGTACGATGTAGTCCTTGTCGCGCTGGAACAGCTTATGGGCCCGCAGCCCCTGGTTGACGTGGTGGACGGTCGAAACATTCTCCACGTCATAGAGCGAATCCGATTTGAGGAGGTCTGCCTCCTTGAGCATACGCTCCATCTTCTCCATACCGACTTCCGTGAGATTGACGGTTCGCTGCTTCTCGTCCATCTCGTAGTCGGCTTTGTCGAGCTTCGGGATGAAGGTGTCGATGGTGTTGTAGAAGTCCGAGCGGTCATCGAGCGGACCGGAGATGATCAGCGGCGTCCGGGCTTCGTCGATAAGGATCGAGTCCACCTCGTCGACGATCGCGTAGATGTGGCCGCGCTGGACCATGTCCTCCAGCCGGTATTTCATGTTGTCGCGCAAATAGTCGAAGCCGAGCTCGTTGTTGGTTCCGTAGGTCACGTCACAGTCATAAGCGGCCTTGCGCTGGGCATCGTCGAGCCCGTGCACGATCACCCCGACCGTAAGGCCAAGAAATTTGTAGATCTGGCCCATCCATTCGGCGTCGCGGCGGGCCAGATAATCGTTGACCGTCACCACGTGCACGCCGCGGCCCGCAAGCGCATTGAGATAGACCGGAAGGGTCGCCACCAGCGTCTTACCTTCGCCGGTCTTCATTTCCGAGATGCGGCCTTCGTGAAGCACCATGCCGCCGATCAACTGCACGTCGAAATGGCGCTGCCCGAGCGTGCGCTTGGCAGCCTCGCGCACGGTCGCGAAGGCCGGCACCAGTATGTCGTCGAGTTCGTTCTTCCCGTCCGCCAATTCGTTGCGGAAAGCCTCGGTGCGCGCGCGCAACGCATCGTCGGAGAGCTGCTCGAGCTCCTTTTCCAGGCCGTTGATGGCATCGACGCGCGGCCGATAGGCGCGAATGCGCCTTTCATTGGAAGAGCCGAATATTTTGCGGGCTACCGCGCCTAACATGCCGGAGTTCCTTTCTGGTCCGCTGGGGGCATGCCGCCTAACCGATGGACGCTCGACCGGCAATCGTCCTCAAGGCATTCGAGTGGCTGCGCTTTTCGCGTATGGCAGAGCGCGATAACGAATGCCCCGACGAGCGGACCGGCAGGCTGTGGACAGATAGGAGGGGGTAGGACTCTTGTCAATCGGCGCGAAGCAGTCGATTGACCGCGATCACGCCTCCATTAAGGCGTTTTTCGCGATTAACTCGACCCTCAAGGATGCTGTCACCGCTCTCCCGGGACTTGGTCCTGGGATTGACCGGCGGCCCAGTAAACACCGGCGGTGAATACTGGATTGCTTGGTCATGGCCGCGATAAGCGCTCAGCCGGGCGATGACACTGATACGATCAGCCCAAGGAAAAAGTGCACTCGGGGTTCCGACAGCAGCCATCGGTTGCTAATTGGGGCCGATTGAGCGAGTGTCGTCCGTGCTCCCCGCGTTGCTTGCGGCGCTAACATTCAAGGATTCCCATATGGCCTCTCCGACCAGTTACGTTGCCTCGGTCCTATCGACCGGGGCCCCGCGCCGCCTTCTGAGCGTATTGGCGGTCGGCTTTGTGGCATTCATGGCCACGACCGCCATGGCGCCCGCGCAGGCACCGCCTCCCGATCCGGTCATCGCCAAGGTCAATGGCGTCGAAATCCGCCAAAGCGACCTCAACCTCGCGGAGGAGGATATCGGCCACGACATGCCGGCGAACGACGAAGCCGGCAAGCGCGATTATCTCGTCAACTATCTCACCGACCTGCTGCTGATCGCCAAGGCCGCGGAAGCAAAGAAGATCCCCGACAGCGCGGAATTCAAGCAGCGCCTCGCATTCGTTCGCAATAAAGCGCTGATGGAAACCGTCCTGGGACAGGAATCCAAGGCCGCCGTGACCGAACCGGCGTTGCGCAAGATCTATGACGATGCCACCAAGAACATGGGCGGCCAGCAGGAAGTCCATGCCCGCCATATCCTGTTCCGGGTCAATGATCCGAACGACCAGGCCGCCAGCAAGGCCGCCGAGGACAAGGTGAAAAACACCATCGATCGCATCAAGAAGGGCGAGGATTTCGCAACTCTTGCCAAGACGCTCACTGAAGATCCGTCCGGCAAGCAGGATGGCGGGGACCTCGGTTATTTCACCCGCGACCAGATGGTACCTGAATTCTCCGAAGTCGCCTTCAAGCTGGAAAAGGGGCAGGTTTCCGAGCCGGTCAAGACCCAGTTTGGCTGGCACGTGCTCAAGGTCGAGGATAAGCGCATGCGCGAGCCGCCGCCGTTCGACAAGGTTCGGGGCGAAATCGAGCAGTTCGCGACACGCAAGGCGCAGGTGGATCTCGTCACCAAGCTGCGCGCCGACGCCAAGATCGAGCGCCTCGACAAGGCGGCCGAGCCGAAGAAGTAGCGTGACCGCATATACCGCCCCGCATTTTGGCTGCAGCACTTAAACCTCTCCCGCTAGGAGAGGTTTAAGTGAGCCTATTGGAGGCGTCGGCCACTGGCGCTGTCCCATCATCCGGCCGGATCGAGGCCCTTCGCTTTGAATACCGGGGCCGCGGAAGGTGCGGTGAGGAACTTGATCAACGAACTGGCGGCCTCCGCTTGCTGCGCGTTCGCCCCGACGGCGGCCGCAAAGGATGTGGTGAGCTGGATTTCCTTCGGGAACGGGCCGACCAGTTCGGCGCCGGTGTAGGGCAGGATTTCACTGATCTGGGTCATGCCGATCTCGGCTTCGCCATTGGCGATGGCGTGCGCGGCAGGATTTTCCGGCGGCAGGAGCTTGAGCTTGACCTTGACGGCATCCGCGATGCCTAGCCGCTGCAGCAACGCCTTCAAATAGATGCCGGTACCGCCCTGCTCCACATAGGCGACCGACTTGGCATTGAGGAGCGCATTCTTGAACGCGTCGACCGTGCTGATGTCGGGCTTGGTGGCGCCCTTGCGAACCGCAACGCCGGCGCCCGAATTCGCGAGCGCCGCGCGGGTCGCGGCGACGAGCTTGCCTTGCCGGATGAGATCATCGATCGCGGCGGTGGTGAGCACGGCAAGGTCGAACGTTGCGCCCTTCTCGATGTCGGCCTTCAGCGGAACGGCGGCACCCCAGGTGATTGCGAGCTTGTGTTCGGTGGCCTTCTCGAATGCGGGGGCGAGCTGTTCAAGCGTCGTCTTAAGTGCATTGGAGCTGATCACCTTGATGTCGGCAGCGCCCGCCGGAAGATTCGCGGCGAACATCATGGTGAAACCGACCGCGGCGGCGGTCAGCATGCTTTGCTTCATGGCGTTCCTCCTGTTTGCGCCTAAGGGATCGTGTTCGACGAGGCGGTACGTAGCATAGCACGCTGCGAATTGACGTTGGCGCCCACGGTAAGGTGCTGGCGTGATTGCGAGCCGGCATTGCGGCTGCGACAACATGCTTCACCCCTTATCAACCATCGAACACATACCAATATCTCGCGTGTGTCAGATCGCGGTCGAACGTGGCCCCGCCGGGAGGCGCGGCCGCTTCCGGAGGGTTTCATGTTCCGCACGGTTTTTCGGGCTCTGACGATTGCGGCCGTCGTGGCGGCTACGACGGGCTTCCTGGCGTCCGGTGCCGACGCGCGCATCGGCGGAGGCTTCAGCTCGGGCAGTCGGGGGACACACACGTTTTCGGCGCCGCCGTCGACCTCGACGATGCCGTCGGCAGCGCCGATGCAGCGCAGCACGACGACGCAGCCCAACATCGCCGCTCCACGGCCCGGCTTCGCGCCTTCTCCGGGCGGCTTTTTCGGCCGCTCTGGATTCTGGGGCGGCCTTGCGGCGGGCTTTCTTGGCGCGGGCCTATTCGGCCTGTTGTTTGGCCACGGCATGATGGGAGGTCTTGGCGGCTTCGTGTCGTTCCTCGGGCTTATCTTCCAGCTTGGCTTGATTGCGCTTGTCGCCATGTTCGTGTGGCGCTGGTTCCAGCGCCGCAATGAGCCCGCCTACGCCGGATCACTCTATCGCAACGGTTCGTCCACGGGCCCGCTCGGGGCTCTGGGGCTGGGCGGCGGCGGGCAGGGCACAGGCAGCA